>Ga0206949_1010_pt1 | contig 72359 bp, 50 predicted proteins | sample Alteio_BWOrgHeat_40_FD_153240 | JGI IMG/M metagenome (GOLD analysis project Ga0206949, IMG submission 153240) | Enriched cells from forest soil in Barre Woods Harvard Forest LTER site, Petersham, Massachusetts, United States -... | ecosystem: Environmental > Terrestrial > Soil > Temperate forest >...
GATCGAATACCAGTTTTTCGGGCCTAATCCTGCCGTTGGGCACTTTTTCAACATCGTGACGTTTGCGGGCTGTGTGATCATGTTCTTCCTTTTTCTCGATAAGTTCTTCAGCGGGAAGAAGACCGCTATAGCATTTATCGCCGCTTTGGTCTTTGCGGTGCATCCTATACATACCGAGGTGGTGGCCAACATAAAGAGCCGGGATGAGCTGCTGTGTTTCTTTTTCGCCTTTTTATCTCTGAATCTCTACATGCGGTATATGAAGGAAGGGAAGATGCTGTACCTGGTGTCAGGCATAGTTATCTTTTTTCTATCGCTGATCTCAAAGGAAACAGTGATCACCTTCATGGCCATTATCCCGTTACTTTTCTTCTTTTACCACAACGACAGCAAACAGCGGGCCATATTTATTACCGCAGGGTCGGTTGCGGCTTTGTTGGTATTTATGGCCATTCGCTCATCGGTGCTTAATGCGTACAATGCCAATCAGCCGTCACCGGTAGAATTTATTGATAATGCCCTGGCTGGGGCGCCTAATGCGATGACAAAGTTTGCGACCGAATTTGTAGTGATCGGGAAGTACCTGAAGCTGATGTTCATTCCTTACCCGCTTTTATGTAACTATTCGTACAATGCCATTCCTTTTGCCGATCTGACAAGTATTAGTTTTTGGTTGTCCCTTATTGCCTATGGCGCTATGATCTGGTTTGCAGTTACCCGGTGGATAAAAGATAAAAAAGACCCTTGGACATTCGCTATCATTTTCTATCTCGCTACGCTGTCTTTATTTTCCAACTTTCCTTTCCTTATGGGTGCCGAGCTGGCAGAACGTTTTGCGTTCTTTGCGTCAGCAGGTATCTGTATACTTATCGCACTTGCCATTGAGCAGTGGATAATAAAGGCGGAAGCTACAAATATGCTGCTGTTAAAAAGTCCAAAAGTGCTGGCGGTGTTGGTGCCATTGGTACTGCTTTTCAGTGGTTTGACCATAGCCCGTAACTTCGATTGGAGAGATGAAGCTGTCTTATACAAGACTGATGTAGAACATTCTCCCAATGATAGCAGGCTTTACCACTATATCGCTACTGCGATCGCTGAAAAGGTATATCCTAACGAAAAGGATACCCTGAAACAGCATGAACTGGACCAGGAAAGTATCGCTTATCTGAATAGATCACTGGAAATTTATCCTGATTACTCTGAAGCCCATATCGAACTTGGCCGCATCTACGACCGTATGCGCAGGTATGATTCCGCCGAGTTGCATGATCTTAAAGCAGTTGCTATCAATCCGAATAATGCCACCGCGTGCAATAACCTGGGCAGTGTATACCTTGCCACTGCCCGGTACGAGCAGGCAGTGCAACTGTTTAACCAGTCTATTGCGCTTAATCCCACTTTTAAATATCCGTACTTTAATGCTGCGCGGGCTTTGGTGCAATTGAGGAAATACGATTCTGCAGTCATGTATTTCAGAAAGATGCTCGAACTCGACCCGACCTTTGTAGACGCGCACCTGGAAATGGGTATGGCGTTCTTCCAGATGCAGAAGTTCGATTCTGCTGAAGTGCAGATGAAGCAGGTGATGGCGATGAAGCCCAATGATGCTACTGTGGCCAATAATATGGGGGCCATATACCTGAACACAAAGAAATACCCTGAATCGATAGAATGGTTTAAAAAGACATTGACTATTGATCCCAATTATGTGAGTGCATATTCCAATATGGGCCGTGCGTATTATTTCACGCAGCAGTATGATGCCGCCATCCAGTGCTTCAATAAGGAGCTGACGATTGACCCGAAGAATGGCAGGGACGTTCCGTATATCGCCTTGTCTTATCAGAAGCTGGGTAATATGGATATGGCCCGGCAATATGAAGCTATAGCTAAGCGGATATATTCAAATTTCAAGCTGGAATAAATGCCTGCTCAAACCCTGAATGCTACTAATAGCCAACAAAAAAAGTCCGGGACAAAGTTTTCACTGGAGTTGATGTTATCTGTAGTTCTCGTTCTTATTTCTTGCCTGCTTTATGCCAATACCCTGAAGAACGGATATGTAATGGACGACGGCCTGGTGGTAAGCGAGAACAGAATAGTGCAGAAGGGGATCAGTGGTATACCTGAGCTTTTTACAACGCCGCACATGTATGGCAGGCTTATTGCGCCCAATGATATGTACCGGCCATTATCGCTGATACTTTTCGCAATAGAGTACCAATATTTCGGACTTGATTCGCTGGTCGGTCATTTATGCAATGTGCTCTTATTTGCTGCTTGTGTTGTATTGTTATTCCGGTTTCTGGACAAATTTTTTGACCATAGAAAGACGGTCATCGCATTTATTGCTGCGCTATTATTCGCTGTGCATCCCATTCATACAGAAGTGGTAGCTAATATCAAAAGTAGTGATGAACTGCTTTGTTTTCTTTTCGCTTTTCTGTCGTTGATCTTTTTTCTCGATTACATGAAGAAAGGAAACGCAATTTTCCTGGCTGTGGGTTTGGTGTCACTGTCACTGTCTTTTTTATCCAAGGAGACAGTGATCACTTTTTTGGGTGTCGTCCCCATACTGGTCTTTCTTTATGGCAGTAATAAAACGCGGGCAGCTTTTGTTACCGGGGGGACAGTACTGGTTTCAGTACTCTTTATTGCGGTAAGATGGGTAGTGTTAGCTAAGTATCATGCCAACCAACCCACGCCTGTTTTATTTATTGACAACGCACTTGCAAGTGTACCCCAGGGCGCATCACGCTTTGCTACAGAGGTAGTCATATTAGGCAGGTACCTGTGGCTGATGTTTGTTCCGTATCCGTTGCTTTGCGACTATTCGTTCAATAGCATTCCCTTTGCCAGCTTTAGCAGTATCGGCTTCTGGTGTTCATTGATAGCCTATGCGTTTTTAGTGTACATAGTTATTTCCCGCTGGGCAAAAGACAAAAGCGATCCCTGGGCATTCGGGATATTCTTCTTTATAGCTACCATCTTTTTGTTCTCTAACATACCCTTCCTTATGGGGGCTGAACTTGCTGAGCGGTTTGCTTTCTTTCCGTCTGTTGGTTTTTGCCTCATTGCTGCGCTTGCCGTTGAAAAATGGCTGTTGCCAGCGAATGCGACCGTTAGTACTGTTTTTAAAAACATAAAGGTATTGGCCGTGCTTATTCCTGTACTTGTACTATTCAGTAGCATGACCATAATGCGTAATGAAGACTGGAAAGATGAATACACCTTGTTCAGCAAAGACTCAGAGAAGTCTCCCGATAATAGCAGGCTTTGGTATTTCCGGGCCTGTGCTATCATAAAGCAAGATGGTGCAGAAAGCGATACCATTGCCCAACCACAAATGGACGAAGAATGCATCGGGTACCTGAGACGAGCAATAGCAGTGTATCCGGGGTTTTCACAGGCTCACCGTGAGTTAGGAACGATTTTCGACAATGAACACATGTATGATTCCTCCGCTGCGCATGTAAAGATGGCACTCGAGTCGGTGGCGCCTGACGCCGTTGCTGACAACAATGAAGGGACCAAGTATTACGCAAGGGGCAGGTACCCACTTGCTATCTACCTGTACAGAAAAGCGATAGTCGCCGATCCGGGTTCAAAATATCCCTGGTATTCAATGGGGCTGGTATATAACCGGTTGAAAGAATTTGACTCGGCGATTTTTTATTTTAACAGATCACTTGTTATAGATCCACAAAACATCGATGCCCGTTATCAATTGGCAGCCAGCTTTTACGGCGTTGAGAAACTTGATTCGGTTGAATACCAGATGAAGCAGATACTGCTGTTAAAGCCTAATGATGTATCTGTGATGAACGATATGGGGAGCGTTTTTGCCAAGGCACAGAATTACGCCAGGGCAATAGGATGGTTTCAAAAGACAATATCAATTGACGCCAATAATATCGTGGCAAACAACAGTCTCGGATATTGCTACTACGAGTCGCATCAATACCCCGAAGCGTTGGTTTATCTGGGCAAAGTGATAGCAGTCGACCCGCAGAATAATTTTGCCATTGCTCATCTTGCCCAGGTGTATCACAAGACCGGAAGTTCAGAACAGGCCGCTAAATACGAGGCTATGGCACGGCAAACGGATCCCGGTTTCAGGTTCGAATAAGGGCCGTACAATTCGCTAATTGATTAATTGATCTTAAAGTCTGGCCGTCCTTTTTGGGCTCTTGCTGCATACTTCCTTACGGAATCCATATTGTTTACCGCTTTATAGCAATACGCCAGTAATTCATAAGGGAAATTATAATTAGGGTCTATCGCGATTGCTTTGTTTAATATGCTGATAGCCGAATCGATCCTGCCTAATGAGAGGTAGCAACGCCCTACATTGCTGTAGGCGTTTACATAATCTGGTTTCACAGCTATTGCCTTTTGAGAAAGATCTATGGACTGCTGGTATTTTTTTTGGAAATAGTATACACTTGCCAGGTTATTGGCCGCCATATTATTTGCCGGGTTGATGCCCAAAGCAATTCTTTCATGCCTTTCAGCCGAATCGTACTGATTAATACAAAAGAACGCATTACCAAGGTCTGATTGCGCATTGCCAAAGCCCGAATCAATAGCGACGGCTTTCTCCAGGAAGGCTATTCCTTCCAACCTTATCTGCTTTTGTTTCTCAGGATCTTTTTCGGCATAAGCCACTACTTTCTCCAGTTCCAGGCCATAAAAGTAATTCAGCTTACTGGAGTTGGATGATTTACTAACATCAGCTCCATACAGCGTATAATTACTGAACCAGTCAGTATTGCGGTTTACGGCAACAGCAGTGTAGGCCAATGTGAGTGGGATAACAACTGCCAGCACCTTCGGGCTTTTTATTATATCAAGCGTAGCAGTAGCTGCTGCGCCCACCCATTTTTCCAGTAGTAAGGCTATCACCAGGCAAAATCCCAGCGACCCAAAGAAGAGGAATCGCTCACCCATTGTAGCGCCTATCAGGAAAGGTATATTAGAAAACAGTGACATGCTGATCAGATAAAACAGGATGGCGAAAGCATAGGGGTCTTTTTTGTTTTTGAAGAGCCTGTATACGCCGTAGCCACCTAAAAACAGATAGACAGCCAATGATAGCAGCACCAGCGAATTGCCGAAAGTGGTAAACGGGATGGTATTGAACGCATAATCGCAGACAAGCGGGTAGGGGATAAAGAGCAATTTCAGGTACATGCCCATTATCAGCACTGCCGTGGCCAGTCGTGAGGAAGTAGCGAGTGTTTTCAACGCAAGGCCGTTATCGGCAAAATCAATATCTGCAATGCCATTGGCGTTGTATGCTGCCAAAACAGAAAACCTCGCATACAGTGCAATCGCAGTCATAGCCACTATTCCGATGGTTATATGCGTGCTGCGTTTCTTATTTTCATCAACGTAAAAATAGAATATCAAAGGAATGATAGCGAGGAAGGTGATTACAGTCTCTTTGGAAAGTATAGACAATAAAAAACAGAAACACCCTGCAAGCAGTTGCAGCATCTTTCCTGTCTGCACATAACGGATAAAAATGTTCAGGCTAAGGAAAACAAAGAAAAAGCAAAGCAGTTCATCCAGGCTTTTAATATTGGCCACTACTTCCGTATGGATGGGATGTGCCGCAAACAGCAATGCCGCAATAAAAGCCACCGCAGTCTTTTTTCGTTCCAGCAGCTTATCAAGGAAGAGGAATAGCAGGATCACGCAGCCCGCAAAAACGAGGATGTTTATCAGGTGATTTGGTTTGGGATTCATGCCCCATATCTCGTATTCAATGGCTATCACTACCAGCGAAAGCGGGCGGTAAAGGTCGTTGGACGTGACGAAGAATCCCCTGCGGTAGGGTGTCGTTAAGAGTTCCGGAATGGCAGAAATACCTTTCACCACAATCGTATTCTCGGTAACAACTGATGAGTCATCAAGCACATATCCATTCTTTATGGTATTGGCATATACCAGGAAAGCGAAAACACCGAGCAATAGTGCCAGCTTGAAATTGAGCGACTTAAATAATGATGTTCTCTCCTTAGCTGTTGCTATGCTTGCTTTTGATGCCTGGGGCTGCATAGCCACAGGCTTCGGTATAGGTTTTTTAGATTGTTGCTTTGCCATTTACTTATTCTTCTATTGTTATTTGTAAAAGTAATTTCTGAATGTGATAATTCCACCATTTGCTGTTACTATCCGAAACTGGGTTATTTCTTCAGCAATATCGGAATATTTTTCTACTGAATGCACTATGGCGCTACTTTGCAAGCGCCCTGATCTTTTGTACTATCTCATCATATTTTCTCACTGAGTCTATATTTCCTATAGTTTTATAGCCAGACAGCAGCAATTCATAGGATCCTATAAAGCGCGGATCTGCAGATACGCCGGCATTTGCGTAGTAGATAGCAGAATCGGGCCTGCCTGCACTGATGTAGCAGGCTGCTGTATTGGCATAATTGATGGGATTTTTTGGGTCCAGTCGTATCTCCATCTTATTATAGGCAATGGCTTCAGCATACCGTTTGCCATTAAAACAGATCCTCGACATGTTGGTAATGGCCGTCATGGCTTTCGGATCAAGTTGTATGGCTCTTTTAGTATGTACCTCCGCAGAGTCATACATTCCCAGGTCGGAATAAGCTTGGCCCAGGTCAGATTCTGCATTGGTATATGCCGGGTAAATGGACAATGCCCTGCGGAGGTCTGTTATGGCATCGTATACTACTTGCTTTTGCTTCTCCGGGTCTGTTTCCCTGCTAAGAATGTCTGATATTAATATATCAGCAACGTATTGGTTCAACCGCGCGTCGTTTGGTGACTTCTGAAGGTCGGTCTTGTAAAGGGTATAATTGTCAACCCAGTCGGCATTGCGATTAATGGTGATCACAGCATAGATTATACAAACTGGTATCAATATCATCAGTAATTTCTTGCCCCGCAACCTGTGCAGCAGAAGCTTATCATTTGCTCCTGCCCATTTGTCAATAAGAAATCCCACAGGCAGACAAAATCCAACAGAGGGAAAGAACAACAGACGTTCGCCCATAGTGGTGCCAAGCAGGAATGGAATATTGCTGAACAGCGCTATGGTTACCAGGTAAAAGAAGATACCAAATGCAATAGGGTCTTTCCTGTTATTGATGAATCTATAGATCATAAGCGCGGCAAGGGCAACATACAATACCAATGAAATGATCACAGCCAGATCGCTGAAATGCGCATATGGTACACTGTTTAGTGAATAGTCGCATACCAACGGGTAGGGGATAAAAAGCAATTTGATGTAGTACCCTAAGATCAGCACTGCCGTCGCTATTCTCGACATATAAGAGAGCCCAGGAGCGGCCAGCGTATTTTCAATGGCATCGATCTCAGGCTTTGTGGTGTGGTAAACACTGAAGACACAATACCTGATGGCGAGATAAGCCATAAACGCGCCTATAGCACCCAATATTATATGCACCGAACGTTTCTTATACTCGTTCCTGAAGACGAAAAAGATCAATGGCACAACAGCCAGCATGGTTATGACCGTTTCTTTAGAAAGTATAGATGCCAGAAAACATAACACACCAGCTGCCATGTGCGCGGCCTTTCCTTGCTCAGAATAGCGCAAGAATAAATTCAAACCCAGGAAGGCAAAAAAGAAACACAGTAATTCATCGCAGCTTTTGATGTTGGCAACTACCTCGGTATGAATAGGGTGTAGGGCAAACAATAAAGCAGTGATAAAGGCAACTATCGTTTTTTTTCGTTCCAGGAGCCTGTCAAGGAAAAAAAAGAGTAATATCACGCATCCGGCAAATAAAAGTATCTCAATGAAATGATAGGGCGCCGGATCAAGTTCCCAGATACTGTATTCAGTCGCAAACAACACCAGTGATAGGGGGCGGTATAGATTGTCATAATCATTTAAAGACCAGCCATAGTGGTACGGGGTCGCCAGTAGTTTTGGAATGGCGCCTATACCTTGCGTCACTAAGCGGTTATCCCTTATCACTGTATGGTCATCCAGCACAAACCCATTCCTGAGCGTATTCGCATAGACCAGGAATGAACATACACCAAGCAGTAATGCCAGCTTTATATTGATCGGAAATGGTCGTCGTTCCTTTGGTTTGCTTTGGGCAGCAGGCACAGCTTTCGTTATATTTTTAGTCGGTCTCTGTGCCATCGCGTTGTCCGGTAACTATTGTAACTTATACTTAGGGTCTATTTTCTGCGCTTCAGCTTCGTATTTCTTTGCTGAGTCCATATTGCCCATTGCTCTATAAGTCAGGGCCATATTTATATAGGCCGATGTGTACTTAGGATCTATCGATATTGCTTTATGAAGTATATACACTGCTGAATCGTATGTCCTCATACGCATGTACAATAGGCCTATGTTAGTGTAATTATTTACATCAGTAGGATTTACTTCCGTTGCTTTCTGGCACAGTTCTATAGCTTCCCGGTATTTCTGTTTTCCAAAATACATACCCGCCAGGTCGTTTATGACTACCGAGGTTGCGTCAAGCTGCAATGCCCGTATATGGTGCGCCACTGACGAGTCGTACTGCCCGTTCCTGAAGTAGGCGTCTCCCAGTTGCGCATGGGCATAACAGTCATTCGGGTTAATAGCAAGTGATTTAGTCAGCTCAGCTATCGTTTCTTCCCGCATTAGCTTTTGTTTCACCGGGTCTTTTTCCTGCTTGAACACGCAAAGGATAGTACTGTTGAGCACGCTTACCGAATAGGCCACCTGGTTGCCGGTATAGTCATAAGGGTGACTCCTGAAATTGGTAATGAAGTAATCGGCATGCTCCGGATCAGTAAATTTTATCCTATCCCTGTCCTCCGGATGCAGTATCAGCAGGTTATTGGCAAGGAGCACCTGGTTCTCACAGTTCACTAATATAGGCCCCGTGGGGTTAGCGGTTACAAGGTACTCCAGCCCTTGTTTAAAACTACAGCCCCAGTATTCCAGTTCAAAATTCTTACGCAGCGACTCCTTTCCATGAGAGACAAAATAATTGAAATAGACTTGCTCAAACGGATGGTTCTGTAGCATGAACAGGCTGGTAAGCGCTACCTCGGCAATGCAAATTCCCTGCACTATCAGCTTATACTTAGTCTGCACCATTTTATGCAGAAAATAGATGGCCATCAGCACAAACGGGGGGTACACAAAGTACAGATGTCGCCAGTCGTCATAGATCACCGAGTGCATCAGTATCACGGCCATAATAGGCGCGAAGAAATTAATCAGGTATATCAGGAAATTCCGCTCAGTAGTATTTTGGAAGAAGACAGCTGGCTTTCTGAAGAAATCAATCACGATCCAGACGATACCTGCAAACCCCGTCACTAACCATATCTCCGGGTTACTGATCAGGAACCAGGTAGGGAAATAAGTCCATGGGAGCTTGGTAGCCGGGATAAACTGGCCGTCCATCAGCACACTGCCTTTCCACATAAAGTGAGACATGGCGCTGAAAGACTCAAAGAAATACTGTATCGGGTGTTTCCATAAGTAAGGCCATCCCAGGTACAGCATTAAACAAAAACCGAGGGAAAATAAAAGAATACTGAGCAGGTTCTTTTTTACGTTTTCCTTCTTCGCAAGGGTCGAGATCAGGTCGATGGCCATAAAAAACAGGATAACCCCGCCCAGCAATACACCCATGATACGTATGCTCGTGGCATACCCGGCAAACAGGCCTGCGATGAGAAATAGCTTCGGCTTGTTCTTTTCAAATGCTGCCTGGCAGTAGGTAAGCGTTATCGTGATCATACACATGAACGGAATATCCTTACTGTTGAAAAAAGAGTGTGCATACAGCCTCGGCGCTAATACGAGCATAATAAATGCCATGGACGCTAAAAAACGGTTCTTGAACAGTCGCACAATAAGCACGTAGGCAGACAGCGCGCTCACAAGGAACAAAACATTAGTCACCAGGTGCCGCATCAGGTATATATCCCTGGAGTCAGTCAGGCCCATTATTTTTTCAAAGATCACCAGTAGCAGTTCATATCCCGCACCATGATTATCTGAAAATGTATTGAACAGTTCATGGCTACCGTTAAAAATGTAGTCATAACTAAGTACACCGGGCATTCTTTGGTAGGGTTCATCCCAGCATATACCATAATCCTGGTAGGTACACAGGCAAACAATAAAGAATATAAAAAACAGTGTCAGCCCGGGCAAGTAAGGCGTCAACCCGGGCCACTTCGATAGTTCTAAATTAAAAGAGGCCTTCTTAGCGTCCTGAGGTTTTGGAGTGCTTGGTTTACTTTGCGGAACCGGATTCTGAACAGGCTTTTTATTTTGCTTATTCGCCATTATTTATTTTGCTTGCAGCCTTTATTAATAATGGTGAAAAATAAGACTTTTTTCCTGTTTAGTGAATCGGCCAACCGAATTTGACCAATTATTATTAAGATAACAATAACAGGTTAATGATCAGAACATTAGAACAATTAGAAATAAAGCAGTAGTTTTATTTCTGTTATGAAGCGGTTTACTCCATTCTATGCATTTTGCGCTATCATTTTGCTTGCAGGTTGCGACCTGTCTAAGTACCCTATTGATGCAACGCCGCAGGTGAAAGTAGACAACCGGTTGCTGGGGTCATGGTCGGAGAAAAAAAATGAGCCTCTTACTATTGCTGTTATTGTTAAAAAAGCCGATGAGTACAAATACACGATCATAACGTACGACAAGAAAAAGAAGGATCAGCAGGTATTAACGGCTTTTATGTCGGATGTTGATAAATCCAGCTTTCTGAATGTTTATGGTAAAAATGACTCTGCGGACGGTTACCTTTTCCTTAGGATACTGGACATAAATGCTGCTGCAAACAAAATTACCGTTGCAACCGTATCAGACACTATGATGCAATACCTCAAAAGCGCACCGGAAACACGGGCTTATGTGCAGAAGCATATGAATGAGCGTAGTTTTTATAGCGATACGGGGTATTTGTATAAAGCGAAGTGATCCGGCATTTGTGAAATTTTCAAAAATTGAATTAAATTGTAACTTTATTTTAAATCAAGACTATGACGCGTTTTCTTCAATATAGTATTGCCGTATTGTGTGTGGTGCTTCTTTTCAGTTGCAACAGGGTTTCCAGGTTTCCTATAGATGATCCTGCAAGGGTGAAAATTGACAATACCCTCCTGGGAAAATGGATGCTCAAAGAAGATACGTCACGGACCAACTACTTTATTGTTAAGAAAAAGGACGATTTCAAATATGCTATCACTTATATGAACGAAGGTGGTACGCATATCCAATACGAAGATTTTACCGCGTTCATCTCTAAGGTGGGCAGTAGCCGTTTCCTTAATGTACAGTATTACTACAAAGACGTACAGGGGTACTTCTTCCTGAAACTTGTAGACATAAATGAAGCAGGTGATGAGATCGTCACGGCTACAGTGGCAGACAGTACTATGCTGGAGATCACAGTGCCTGCTGAAGTACGCGCACGTATAACCAGGAATGTAAACAATCCTGCCTTTTTTGCAGATACCGCTCACTTTTACAAGATAAAAGGTTTTTAGGCTGATACCGGCATTCCCAGGCGCTCCGCTGTTTAAGCAGCGGAGCCGTTCATCACTTCATTGCGCATTACCACTACACCGTCAAATACATCTATCAGCACCGGTTTTGACTTGTCTATTTCGCCACCTATTATCTTTTTGCTCAGCATATTGATGATGTCTTTCTGGATCACTCTTTTCAGCGGACGTGCGCCATATTGTGGGTCAAATCCGCGGTCAACAAGGTAGTCCAGCGCGTAATCAGTGAATTGCAGGTCTATGTTTTGAGTCAGCAATTGTTTCTGCAGCAGTTCCAGTTGTATCCTTATGATGCCCTTTATTTCCTTCCTCATCAACGGGTGGAACATGATCACATCATCTATCCTGTTCAGGAATTCCGGGCGCATCGACTGGCGCAGTACTTCCATTACCTGCTCCTTGGTGGCGTCTACCACATCATCTATATTCTTGTCTTTCAGATCGGCAAAGTTTTCCTGGATGATGAGGCTGCCCATATTGCTGGTCATAATGATGATGGTATTCTTAAAGTTGACCACTCGACCTTTGTTGTCCGTCAGCCGGCCATCATCAAGCACCTGCAATAATATGTTGAATACATCTGGGTGCGCTTTCTCTATCTCGTCCAGCAATATTACTGAATAAGGCTTCCTGCGAACGGCTTCTGTAAGCTGCCCACCTTCGTCATAACCCACATATCCCGGAGGAGCGCCTACCAACCGGCTTACGCTGTGTTTCTCCTGGTATTCACTCATGTCTATACGGGTCATCATACTTTCATCATCAAACAAGATCTCCGCCAGGGCTTTCGCCAGTTCTGTCTTGCCCACTCCGGTAGTACCCAGGAATATAAACGAGCCTATTGGTTTGCGCGGATCCTGCAACCCTGCGCGGCCCCGCCTGATGGCGTCAGATACGGCTACAATGGCTTCTTCCTGGCCTACTACACGTTTGTGCAGTTCTTCTTCCAGGTGCAATAATTTTTCGCGCTCGCCCTGCAGCATCCGCTGCACAGGTATGCCTGTAGCTTTCGCCACATTTTCGGCTATATCTTCAGCATCCACCTCCTCTTTCAGCAGGCGTTTGTGCTGGCTGTCCATTTCATTCAGCTCTTTCGATAAGGTATCTATTACAGCTTCCTCCTGCTGCACTTTTCCATATCGTATCTCCGCTACGCGGCCATAGTTGCCTTCACGTTCTGCCTGCTCGGCTTCCAGTTTCAGGTGTTCTATGTTGTTTTTAGCCTTATTTATTTTATCTACAATTTCTTTTTCTTCCAGCCATTTCGATTTTAATGTATCGCGCTCTATGGTCAGCATAGATATTTCCTGTCCCAGTTCTTTCAGTTTTACATCGTCCTTCTCGCGTTTTATAGCTTCACGCTCTATCTCCAGTTGACGAATCCTGCGTTCCAGTTCATCCAGCGCTTCCGGCATAGAGTTCAGTTCCAGCTTTAGTTTTGCTGCACTTTCGTCTATCAGGTCTATAGCCTTATCCGGCAAGAAACGGTCTGACATATAGCGGCTTGACAATTCCACGGCTGCTATTATCGCCTCGTCTTTTATGCGTACCTGGTGGTGGCTCTCATAGCGGTCTTTCAGTCCTCTCAATATGGATATGGCGTCTTCCTGCGATGGCTCATCTACCAGCACCTTCTGAAAGCGACGTTCCAGGGCTTTATCTTTTTCAAAGTACTTCTGGTATTCATTGAGCGTTGTAGCGCCAATAGCACGCAGCTCGCCACGGGCAAGGGCAGGTTTCAGTATGTTAGCCGCATCCATTGCGCCTTCCATCGCACCGGCGCCCACCAGCGTATGTATCTCGTCTATGAACAGGATCACAGCGCCATCACTTTCTGCCACTTCCTTGATCACAGATTTTAACCGTTCTTCGAATTCTCCCCTGTACTTGGCACCCGCCATCAGTGCGCCCATATCCAGCGAAAAGATCACCCTGGATTTGAGGTTATCCGGCACGTCTCCGTTAATGATACGGTGCGCCAGACCTTCCACAATTGCGGTCTTACCCACACCCGGCTCACCAACCAATATCGGGTTGTTCTTGGAGCGTCGGGACAATATATGCAGTGTACGCCGTATCTCTTCATCCCTGCCTATTACCGGGTCCAGCTTACCATTCCTGGCCAGTTCATTCAGGTTTTTGGCATAGCGCTGTAGTGAGTTGTATTGCTGGTCAGATGTCTGTGAGTTCACCGTATTACCCTTACGCAATTCTTTGATTGCGGCTGCAAGGCCTTTTTCTGTAAGACCCGCATCCTTCAATAGTTTGCTGGTATCATCGTTTACCTGCAGCAAGCCTATGAGCATATGCTCTGGCGTCACAAATTCATCGCCAAACGTTTTCAATACATTGGCCGTTTTCAATAAGGCATTGTTGGCATCACGGCCTATATTTTGTGCCGGCTCGCCACCCTGTAGCTTGGGCATGCGGCTTATCTGCTCCTGTAGTTTGGTCTCTACAAAGCTTACGTTCACATTGTTTTTCTTCAGCAGGTAGCCAATAGGGCCCTCAGTATCGTTGAGTAAGGCTTTTAAAATGTGCGCAGTTTCTATGCTCGGGCTTTGGTCATTAAATGCCAGTTGCTGTGCCTGCTGCACTATCTCCTGTGCCTTGATGGTAAAATTATTTAGATTCATATGGTTGTTTGTTCAGTGCAAAGGTCCATTACCAGCCATCAAATGTCAATGATTATGGTCAGCTTGTAGTGGATCATAATTATACCCATAAAAAGCGTTCCAAAGTAATTATACTGAAATTTTGGCATGTAAAATCGCGCCTTCCCGACAGTATGGCTTAAATGTTGGTGGCTAACTGAAAGAATTGCAGGCAATTACCGTTCTGAAAGTGGTAGTGAACCTTACTATTCTGGTCAGCAAATAAGCTCCGCGAACTCAACCGATTTAATTTCCTTTTTCTCCGGCTGGTAACCGTCAATGATGCCATCGGGATATAGAATAATGGAGACATCTGGTTGTTTCCACCACAGATCGCTTACCAGTTCGCTGAAATGAATGATGCCGGTAACATGACAGCGGTGCTCATTGCTGCTCCATTCCAGTATCTTGTCAAAACGTTCATGGGGTACTTGCAGCAACCCTTTGAAACTGATGCACACCTTTATGTAGAAGTCATTGCTAAGTAAGGAAGGCGTTTGGTAGCGTAGCTTTTTATATTCATACCGGTAATGGTAACGCAGCGCGGATAGATCGCTCAGTACTGCCGATGCCGTAGGAAAGCCGCCTGCGCCCTTGCCGTAAAAAAATTGCTTATCAGCCAGGCTGCTCTCAATGATCACACCATTGTATTCGTTCTTAACGGTAGATAGCTGGCTGTTCTTTTTTATAAATTGGGGGAGCACAAAGGCCGCAATATTCCCGTCATCCAGCTTCCTTGCCTGTGCCACAAGTTTTATCTCATAACCTTTTTCCTTAGCAAATACGGCGTCGCTGCTGTGCAGGTTGTGTATGCCGGTATGCACAACCGTATGCGGTGGGGTAATGATGCCGTATGCATGGGCCAGCAGTATACTCAGCTTATTTACGGCATCTATACCCTGCACATCAAGAGACGGGTCGCTTTCTGCAAAACCTGCTTCCTGTGCCTGTCGCAGCGCCGTCTCAAAGCTGATATGTTCTTCCGATACTTTGGTGAGTATGTAGTTGGTCGATCCGTTTACAATTCCATTGATGCCTTGCAGCAGGTCGTTGTCATAATACTCTTCCAGGTTGCGTATCACGGGTATGCTGGCACAGCAGGCAGCTTCGTAGAGGAAGGGCACATCATGGGTTGATTGTAAAGCTATCAGTTCCTCCAGGTGTTCCGCTATCATCCGCTTATTGGCACTCACTACTGCTTTCTTACCTGCCAATGCTTTCGACACAATGCGATAAGCCGCGTTCGCATCATCTATCAGCTCCACGATCACATTAATTTCCGGATCGTTAAGTAACAGGTCTGCGTCGGTAGTAAACAATTCACTCGGGGCATTCCGTTCCTTATCTGCCTGCCTGATGCAGACTTTTTTTATCTGCGCATTCAGAGTTGGCGTATGTGCCAGTACTTTGTATAATCCTTCTCCTACTACGCCGAAGCCGAAGAGGCCAATGGTCAATTTTGTTTGCTGATCTTGTATAGACATGTTTTCGTGATTTAAAATGTTAGAAATTAAGAGTATCCGCACGACTACTGGTCAGTTGATGGAAGCGAACCGCGTCTGGCTGATGGTCACTTTATCCAGTGCCTGGCTTATGTCCTGCACCAGGTCGGCTACATGCTCCAGGCCTACGCTCAGGCGTATGAGACTATCTGCCACACCTGCTGCCTGCCGTTGTGCTGCCGGTATGCTTTTGTGGGTCATAGTGGCCGGGTGGCACAGCAGGCTTTTCACGCCGCCCAGGCTTTCCGCCAGTTTGAAGAGTTCCGTACTGCACACCACTTCTTTTGCCGCTTCCGCTGTATCCTGTTTAAGTTTGAAGGAAACAATGCCGCCAAACCCACTCTGCTGCTTAGCCGCAATATCATGGTTATGATGCGTGGCCAGGCCGGGATAATATACCTGCTCTACAGCGGGGTGCGTTTGCAGGAATTCTGCTACCACCAGCGCATTCCGGGAGTGCTCATTTACCCGCAGGTACAGCGTTTCCACCCCACGTATCACCAGCCAGCTATCATGTGGCGATAGTATAGCCCCACTCGCATTCTGGATGAATTTGATCTTGTCGCCCAGTTCCTGAGTCTTGCATACTACTACTCCGGCAATCAGGTCGCTATGGCCGCCCAGGTACTTGGTAGCACTGTGTACCACTATGTCGGCTCCCAGCTTTATAGGTTGTTGTAAGGCCGGGGATGCGAAGGTGTTGTCTACACACAGCAAGGCTCCGTTCTGTTTGGCTATCTTGGCAATTGCTTCAATATCGCTGATCTTCAGCGTAGGGTTAGTGGGCGTCTCCAGCCATACCAGCTTTGTTTTGGGGGTGATGGCGTCCAGCACATTCACCACATCGGTGGTATCCACATAGTTTACCGTGATGCCGAACTTGGCGTAAATATGTGTGAACAACCGGAACGCGCCGCCGTAAATGTCGTCTACAGCAAGTATCTCGTCACCGCTCTCCAGCAGTTTTACTACTGCATCTATGGCTGCCAGCCCACTGGCAAATGCAGATGCAGCTTTACCATCTTCCAGTTCTGCTACTATCTTTTCCAGTGCCGCCCTTGTAGGGTTGTTACTGCGGGCGTAGTCATAGCCTTTATGCTCGCCGGGAGCGTCCTGTACGAATGTTGACGTCTGGTAAATGGGCACCGATATGGAACCTGTCAATGGGTCAACCGGGATGCTGTGTATCAGTTTGGTTGCGTTGCTCATCTTTCTTTAGTTTTAAATGGTTATAAAATGTTTCAAAATTCTATAGACCACTTAACAAGAAGGATTACCGGCGCAGCAATTTCGTTTCCACATGCTCGAGTTAGCGGAAATAAAAAAGCTCCACCGATAAATCAGAGGAGCTTGAGTATTTGAATTCCTTAAAGGAAGATCAGCAACTATTGCGTCTGACTTATCTGTCCCAACTTTCGTTGAGATGGAATTAGCACCAGTTTTCCGCCTGCCGGCGGAAGAGGTTGCTAAGGCTTCACAGGGCCATGACCCTCTGCCTTTCTTGATAAGTGATTGTAAAGAACTGGACGCAAAGGTAAGTGCATGCAATCCAATTTTCCAAAAAAATAGCAAAGAAATTATTTTTGGAAGGTCGAGCATCTGGCTCGAATAAGCCTTGATAGCGCATAATGCCGTGAGGAATGATGACGTTACCTTTGAGCAATAATTTGTAACCGTTGAAAAATAATTTATTGCACCTATGCCGGTATACCTGCTTGACGAGTCGCTGTGGTTTCCTCCTGTAGAGGAGGCCCTGCCCGACGGCCTGCTTGCTGCCGGTGGAGACTTAAGTGTGGAGCGGCTTTTGCTGGCGTACCATGGCGGCATCTTTCCATGGTTCAATGAGGACGAGATACCGCTTTGGTGGTCGCCTGATCCGCGATTTGTGCTGTTCCCGGATGAACTGAAGGTGAGTAAAAGTATGCAGCAGATCATAAAAAGTGAGGCGTTTGAATTCAGGAGTGATACAGCTTTTGAAGAGGTGATTGCCAACTGCGCAGCTATACCGCGAAAGGGCATGGATGGCACATGGATAAGCGGTGATGTAATGAACGCGTACATAGAATTACATCGCTTAGGGTATGCGCATAGTGCAGAGGCGTGGTCTGAGGGCAGATTAGTAGGCGGGCTGTACGGCATAAAGTTGGGCAATATATTTTTCGGAGAGAGCATGTTCAGTACGAAAAGCAATGCAAGTAAGTTCGTATTCATCACCTGGGTAGGCCGGTTGAAGGAGAGAGGTGTAAGGCTTATTGACTGCCAGGTGCATACACAACACCTGGAGAGTCTTGGCGCCAGGATGATCAGTCGTGAGTCTTTTATGAAAATGCTTAGGGAGTACATAAGTTAAATGGTAATTTAGCAGGGTGGATAAACAACGTAAAATAATCCATGTAGACATGGATGCGTTTTACGCATCGGTGGAGCAGCGCGATAACCCTGAATACCGGGGTAAGCCGCTGGTAGTCGGAGGCTCGCCCCAAGGGCGGGGCGGGGTAGTGGCCGCTGCCAGTTATGAAGCCCGCAAATTCGGGATACGGTCTGCCATGCCCTCTAAGAAAGCCCTGGAGCTTTGCCCGGATGTACTGTTCGTGAGGCCACGGTTCCCGGAGTATAAAGATGTATCGAAAAAGATTAGGGAGATATTCCATCGCTATACCGACATCATCGAACCTTTGTCGCTTGATGAGGCCTACCTGGATGTATCTGAAGACAAAATGAAAATTGGTTCTGCTATAGAGATAGCGAGGCAAATAAAAGATGCCATAAAGACAGAACTGAAACTGACAGCATCTGCCGGAGTATCCATCAATAAGTTCGTCGCCAAGATCGCTTCTGATATCAACAAGCCGGATGGGCTTACCTTCATTGGTCCCTCGCAAATAGAGGAGTTTATGGAGCGCCTGGCTGTAGAGAAATTCTACGGTGTGGGTAAGGTGACGGCAGATAAGATGAAGAAGATGGGATTGCATACTGGTGCTGATCTTAAGAATTTAACGGAAGAAGAACTGATATTTAATTTTGGTAAAGCGGGGCGGTTCTACTATGGCATAGTGCGTGGCATTGATGACCGTGAAGTGCAGCCCGACCGGGAGACCAAATCGCTGGCAGCTGAAGATACTTTTGCCTATGACCTGACCGACCCTGCGGAGATGAATGTGGAGCTCGACAAGATAGCAGCTACTGTATGTGACCGCCTGCAGAAGTACAATCTTAAAGGCCGCACGATAACGGTGAAGATCAAGTACAGCGACTTTAAACAGATAACGCGCAGCCGCTCTCTCGCACAGCCAGTAAACGATGTGGCCACTATTGCCGCCAATGCCAAGAACCTGCTGCTGGCAACAGACCTCACTGATAAAAAAATAAGGCTGCTGGGTATCTCGTTATCCAATTTCAGGGAGCAGAAGGAACAGCCCAAAAAGGGAAATGACGCACAGTTAAGCCTGTTCTAACTTTCGATGCTGCATCCAGCAGTGCGCCTTTCTATGAACCACACACCTAAGTATATAAGTATGGCAGCCAGTGTAATGAGTAATGCCGCCGGCATCTTGCTATACAGACTGTCGAGGTCATAGAGATAATTGCCTGCATTATTTACAAAGTGCACAAAAATGCAAGGTAACAGTGAGCGCGTACGGAGGTACAGCCAGCCAAGAAACAAACCCAGGAAAAATGCTTCAATGCCCTGCCATGGATTGAAATGGATGATGGCGAAAAGGAGCGATGAATAAATGAGTGCCGGTGTAGGCTTGTATGCTTTCAGCAAGCTATCGAGGATGATACCCCGGAAAAATATTTCTTCCAATATGGGCGCTGCTACGGAGGTCATCAGGATCATAAAAATATTCGTGGTGCTCATTTCATTAAACAAATGCTCAATAAAAGCCGGCATGGGAATTACCGTGATCACCGGAGTTGCCATGATGACAATACAAGCTGCCACTATTACAGCCACCAGGCTGATGCCCGGAGATACCCGCCTGAACTTCAATCCGGTATAGCCGGTATTTCTTTTCTTCAGTCTGCCGAGCGCAATGGCAATTACCACCAGGAAGGACACGCTATAACAAACCAGGTCGGCGAGGTATAGCCAATAGGCAGGTATATGAATGCTATTGAGCAGTAACCGGGGTGCGCCGGAGAACAGTTGAGCAAAAAATAACATTACTGTCAGGCCTATACACTGTATCAGATCGGGATAATAAGCGCCTGCTTTATTCATTGATCTAAAAGTAGGAATATTTGTGTGTACCGGCATATTCCTGCAAAAGTGTACATATTTACAGCAATCTTTTATTTTTACTGTAAAAAAATCAAGTGATTGATTATCAGTGTATTATTCTGAAAATCCTGAGAAAGTGTACACAAAAGTGAACAAAAACTGTACAAAAACTGTACAAAAAGTGAACAAAAAAAGTGAACCACATACGCAAAAATGCGTCGTCGGCAGGCAAAAATTGTACAAAAACTGAACAGAAAGTGTACAAAAAGTGAACATACCAACGGATAGTCCAGAAAAAACTTTACACCAGGTCAGGCAATTCCTCCTAACAACCGGGAGGTAGAAAATGGCAGTGGTATACCACTCTATAATACACAGCAAAAACCCTGCCAGATTTTTTGGCGGTGGCAAAAAGTCGGTTCGGCGGTACCAATCAATCCACTTCGTTATCTCTTAGTTCCCTGGTCAGTTTGGTGAAGCCAACAACTTCTCCCTGATCATCATGTATGGCGGTAATAAGGATACTGCCCCAGAAGATAGTGCCGTCTCTACGCACACGTCTACCCGTATGTTTTGCCCTACCTTCCTTCGCGGCCAGTGCTATCAGTTTTTGAGGAAGCCCAGCCTGCCTGTCATCTGGCATATAAAAAATACTAAAGTTCTGCCCCAGTATTTCGTCTTGCTTGTATCCTTTTATCTTTTCTACACCTTTATTCCATGTAAGTATGGTGCCATCTACATCAAGTAAAATAATCGCGTAATCCTGTACTTCTTCAACCATTTTGCGATGCAGGTCTTCCAATCGGTTCTTTTTTTCCACTATCATTATGATCAGACAGGGCAAAAACCATGCCGTCGGACCGCCGGGGTAAATAGAATAAATGCTATATTTGTTTTATGCAGGGCTTTAAAAACTATCTATGACATCGAAGGAAATTCTGAAGCAATTAGAAGGCTTAGGTCAGGACTCCATTAAGAAGGTATTGCTGAAGCACGGCATCAATGAGCCGCTTTATGGCGTGAAGGTGGAGGAACTGAAGAGGATACAAAAGAAAGTAAAGTTTGATCAAACGCTGGCGATGGAATTATACGCGTCCGGCATTTACGATGCGATGTACCTGGCCGGGCTGATAGCAGAGCCGGAGAAAATGACCGAGGCAGATCTGCAAAAATGGGTAAAAGGCGCTCATTCAGCCTCGCTATGCAGCTATACTGTGTCGTGGGTAGCCTCAGAAAGCAAGCATGGCATGGCGGTAGCCATGAAATGGATAGACGCAAAAGAAGAAATGATAGCGAGCGCGGGCTGGGCCACACTGGCTCATATAGCGACCATTACCGACGATAGCGAACTGGATATACCGCTATTGAAGCAACTGCTGGGGCGGGTGGCAAAAAATATACATACCAGCCGTAACCAGGTAAAATCGGCCATGAATGGATTTGTGATAGCGGTAGGCAGTTATGTGGTACCGCTGAATGAGACTGCAAAGAAAATTGGTGAGAAAACAGGCAAGGTGGCTATAGACGTGGGCGATACGGCATGTAAGGTGCCTTATGCCCCTGATTATATAGATAAGGCAGTAGGCAGGGGCAGCCTGGGTAAGAAGAAGAAATCTGCGAGGTGTTAGCACAGGCCGGTGCATCTGGCCGTTTGGGCGTATTTCCTGTTTTTCCATCTTAATCCTATCTTTGTCGTTCATTGAAATTTTAGTACTATTTATATGTCGCAAACAGCTACTGCATCAAAGTCTGCAAGGTTATCGTTTGAAGAGTTCAAACAGGGGGTGCTGGAAGACTACCGCATGGTGGTTGCCAGCCGGGAGGCAAGCCTTATAGGCCGCCGTGAAGTGCTTACGGGCAAAGCGAAATTCGGCATTTTCGGAGATGGTAAGGAACTGGCGCAGATAGCAATTGCCAAGTGCTTTAAAGCCGGTGATATACGCAGTGGTTACTACCGCGACCAGACGCTGATGTTTGCCACAGGCATGAGCGACATTAAGCAATTTTTCGCCCAGTTATATGCCGACATGGATACAGAGCGTGAACCTTCATCGGCAGGGCGAATGATGAATGGCCACTATGGTACCCGCTGGCTGGATGAGCATGGTGAATGGAAAGACCTGACGAAGGACCCGCAATCGAGCAGCGATATATCGCCTACAGCCGGGCAGATGGTACGGGCGCTGGGGCTGGCTTATGCCTCTAAGATGTACCGCCATGTAGATGAGTTGCAAACCGGGTTTGAAACGTTTACCAATAAAGGCAACGAGGTTGTTTTTTGTACCATAGGCGATGCCTCTACATCAGAGGGTTTGTTTTGGGAGAGCGTAAATGCGGCGGGTGTATTGCAGGTGCCGCTGGCTATATTTGTTTATGACGATGGTTACGGCATATCTGTGCCGCGTAAGTATCAGACCACTAAGAACTCCATATCTGACGCCCTTGCCGGTATGCAATGGGATGATAAGAAAGGAGGCATCAATATTTATACCATAAAGGGATGGGACTATGCATCGCTGGTGCAGCAGATACAGACGGGTATAGCGCGTGTGCGTGAGGCCCAGGTGCCCGCCATCTTCCACATACAGGAGATGACCCAGCCGCAAGGCCACTCTACATCGGGATCGCATGAGCGGTATAAGAGCAAGGAACGGCTGGAGTGGGAGAAAGAATGGGACTGTATCGGGCGTATGCGCCTGTTCATACTGGATAACAAAATATCTACCGAAGAAGAAATAGCGGAGGTAGAAGAACATGCAAAAACCGAAGCGCGCAATGCCAAGCAGCAGGCCTGGGAAGATTTCACAGCGCCTATGAAGGAGCAGGTAGCGCAGGCGACCCGTTTGTGCAACCAGGTTGTATATGAGGCAGGAGACAGCGCACCTGCCATAGCCGCGCTGGTACAGGAATTGAACCGCATTAAGGAGCCTATACGCAAGGATGTAATGCAGGCTGTGTACAAGACGCTGAACCTGTGCGCGCACAGCAGCGATGCCGTAAGGGCGTTGCGTAATTTCCACGATAGCATCAGTGCAGACAATAAAGAAAAGTTCTCTTCGCACTTACACTCGCAGTCGAAATACAGCGCTATGAAAGTGGCCGAGGTACCTGCCGACTTTGGTGACGAGCCACAGGTAATGAATGGCTACGAAGTGCTCAATAAATTCTTTGATTACACTTTTGCCAACCAGCCCAATGTATTTGCATTTGGTGAAGACCTGGGCAAGATAGGCGATGTGAACCAGGGCTTTGCGGGCCTGCAGGAAAAGTATGGTGCGCTGCGTATCTGTGATACCGGCATACGCGAAGCTACTATAATAGGGCAGGGCATAGGTATGGCTATGCGCGGCCTGCGCCCCATAGCGGAGATACAATACCTGGACTACCTGCTCTATGGCTTACAACCATTGAGCGACGATGTGTCCACTATTCAATACCGTACACGCGGCGGACAGAAGTGCCCGCTGATAGTGCGCACCCGCGGTCACCGGCTGGAGGGGATATGGCACAGCGGCTCGCCTATGGGTATGATACTTAATTCCATTCGCGGTATGTACCTGTGTGTGCCCCGCAACATGACACAGGCCGCAGGCATGTATAACACCCTGCTGAAAAGTGATGAGCCGGGACTGGTGATAGAGTGCCTGAACGGTTACCGCCTGAAAGAAACGCTGCCGCTGAACCTAGGTACTTATACAGTGCCGTTTGGTGTGCCGGAAGTAGTGAAGGAAGGAACAGATGTGACTGTAGTTTCCTACGGCTCTACATTGCGTGTGATAGATGAGGCCATCAACCAATACCTGGCGCCGCAGGGCATCAGTTGCGAGGTGATAGATGTGCGCACACTGCTGCCATTTGATGTGAACCATATGATCGTGGAATCGCTGAAAAAAACCAACCGCATTGTATTCATAGATGAAGACGTGCCGGGCGGCGCGAGTGCTTATATGTTCCAGCACGTGATGGAAAAACAAGGCGGCTTCAGGTGGCTCGATGTGGCCCCACGCACCATTACCGCGCAGGCGCATCGTCCTGCATATGCTACCGACGGAGATTACTTCTCTAAGCCTAACGCCGAAGATATAGCAGGCGTTATAGCAGAGATGATGCGGGAGTAAACCTGCTGTCGATTTACACAATTACTTTAGCTGCAACAAACCATATAAATGAAAGACTTCTCAAATGCCATTATAGAGTGCGTGCCCAATTTCAGTGAAGGGAGCAACATGCAGATCATTAAAGCTATTACAGATGAAATAGAAAAAGTAGAGGGTGTGCGCCTGCTGGATGTGGATCCCGGCAAAGCCACCAACCGTACAGTGGTTACTTTTGTGGGCCATCCGCATGCTGTTATAGAGGCTGCTTTTCATGCTATAAAGAAGGCGGGTGAACTGATAGATATGCGCCAGCATACCGGTGAGCATCCGCGTATGGGCGCTACTGATGTATGCCCGCTGATACCTATATCGGGTATCACTATGGAGGAAACAGTTGTATTTGCAAAGATGCTGGGCAAGCGGGTAGGAGATGGGCTGGGCATACCTGTGTACCTGTATGAGTATGCTGCTACTGCAGATTACCGCCGCAACCTGGCTGACATCAGGAGTGGTGAATATGAAGGGTTCAGAGATAAAATAAAACATGCCGACTGGGCGCCTGATTTTGGCAAGGCAGAATTCAATGAATTCAGCGGAGCTACGGTTATTGGCGCGCGTGACTTTCTTATCGCCTACAACATCAACCTGAATACTACATCTACCCGCAGGGCAAATGCAGTAGCGTTTGACATCAGGGAGAAGGGCAGGCAAAAGAAAGATGAAAAAGGTAAGGTGGTGAAGGATGCCAATGGCGATCCGGTATGGGTACCGGGCCTGCTTAAGAATGTAAAAGCTATTGGCTGGTTCATAGAAGAATATGGCGTAGCGCAGATATCGGTGAACCTCACCAATATGAATACCACGCCACTGCATACCTTGTTTGATGTGGCCTGCGAGCGCACAGCCGCACGGGGGATGAGGGTTACCGGTAGCGAACTCGTGGGCATGGTGCCGTTGCAGGCTTTGCTTGAAGCAGGGAAATATTTTCTGCGCAAACAGCAGCGCAGCACGGGTGTGGGAGAAGCAGAACTGGTGCGGATAGCTATTAAATCATTAGGGCTGGAAGAACTCGGGCCTTTTGATCCGAAGAAAAAAATAATTGAATACAGCCTGCAGGATAACAACGTTAAAAAACTGGTAGACCTTTCGCTGACAAAGTTTGCGAGCGAAACAGCGGGCGAAACACCGGCACCCGGCGGCGGCTCTATAGCTGCTTACTGCGGCGTGCTGGGTGCGGCATTGGGTACTATGGTAGCTAATCTGTCGGCACACAAAAAAGGCTGGGACGACCGCTGGGAAGAATTCTCTCACCATGCCGATGCGGGCCAGAAGCTGATGAAAGAATTGCTCTTCCTGGTAGATGAAGATACGCGCGCCTACAATGTGATCATGAACGCTTACGGACTGCCTAAGAATAATGACGAAGAGAAAGCTGCGCGTAAAGCTGCGATAGATGCGGCTACGGTCTATGCCATCAAAATTCCGTTCCGCACTATGGAGCTGGCGTTCAGTTCCTTTGCGCTGGCAAAGGCCATGGCAGAGACCGGCAACCCCAACTGCGCCAGCGATGCAGGCGTGGGCGCACTGTGCGCACGTGCCGCGGTAAAGGGCACTTACCTGAATGTGATCACTAATGCCAAGGGCCTGGATGGCAATGCAGAAGTGCAGGAAATAATAGCAAAGGCAGAAGTAATGAACGCTGAATGTGATGTGCTGGAGCAGCAGGTGTGGAACATCTCGCTGAGCAAAATGAAGTAGGCTAGTGTTGCGTTAACCATATTTTGACGTACAGCACGCGATAAATTTTGGCTAAAGCCGAATTAGAAATTCACCGTACCCCGACCTAAAGGCCGGGGCTATCAGACAAAATAGACTTGACAGAACACCATACAGTATCCATAAAGAAACAGCCCGCGCAATTTGCGCGGGCTGTTTCTTTATATGATCGTAGGTTGGCTTACCACCTTGAATACCGGTAGTAGTGGTATTCGTAGTTATGGCCATCCCATCCGTGTTCGTGTTCGTATTCTTTCATGTCAGTTTTCCAGGCTTTCTTGTCCGCCTTGCGCAACTTCCTTTCTGCTGATTCAGGCCTGTCCTGGTACCAACGCTCCTGTGCTTTGAATTCTTTCTTCTCTCTCTTCAGGTCCTTCCTCCATGCTTCGTAGCACTTGATATCCTTATCTGTATTACCAGATTCTTTTTCCACAACGGCTACCTTTTTCTCTTCGCGTTTTTCATCGTCATAGCGATCATGATAGCGGTCGGAATAGTAATGATGGCGTGGGTAGTAATGATCATCATCATAATAGCGCCTGTCCTGTGCAGATACGCTTGCAGTACCAAGTACCATGGTAGATAAAAATCCAATAAGGATGTATTGTTTCATCATCGTTTTTTTTTCGAAAGTAGAAAGTAATTTTTAAATTTCATAACTATTTTCCCCAATTAAGTATATTTTTATTCGTAAGGGTCAAAAATGTATGTAACTGATGCGCTGATTATTTTTATTTTGTCATGCCTTTTTAATCTACTGGCATTATTTTTAGTCACATAATTCTACATAACTGTGCAAACCATGATCAGCCAACACGAATTACCGGGATATATAGAAAAGAATCTGCCTGAATTATCAGTAGATAGTACCGGCAGGCAAAATGTCTACGACATTGTGAAGCAGATGGTGGCGTACACCACCAGCCAGATAGCCCGTCACAACCTCAATGCCGCAAAGCAATGTTTCGCGCTGGCAGGCAAATTGCATAAGCAGGGAAACTCCTTAATAAAGAACGCTATTGAGAATGTGTATGTGTTCTCTTTTTCTCATGCTTTTTTGTATGATGATGCACTGCGCAGCGAAATAACAGAGATACTTCCTCTTTCTTTGTATGAGTTATATAGGAAGCAGGTGATCAATAGCCATTTGTAAGCAAAGTCATATAATACAAAACCGTCTGAGGCTTACGCCATCAGACGGTTTTATTGTTTTAGTTGACTAATAGCAAATACTATCGCTCCAGCGTGAACCTTACCACCTCGCTTGCATCATCATTGCGCACCTTCACAAGGTATATACCATTAGGTATAGCGCTGCCCAGCGTTATGGTTTTATCTATTGTTCCGTTTTGCAGCGTGGCTACATCTGTGTAGACTGTTTTGCCCAGCATATCCACTATTTCTATTTTCGCGCTTGTTGCAGTTCCGCCATATTGCAGTTCCCCGCTTATGGTCAGTGTGCCCTTGCTTGGATTGGGTATTACTGTCAGCGTTGATTCACCGTTTACTGCCTGTACGCCCGCAGGGTTAGCCTGCCGGCCATGGTTCACATCATCACAGCAACTCGACGCCCAGGTGCAGCCCATATAGCTCACTGTATTTACACAGACCTTACAGGTGCCTAGCGGGAAAGTGACCGGTGTGCCGGAGGCCGCTATCCGTGCGCCCACAGGTACCGATGTGGAGGAAATAACAACGCCAATACAGGTCTCAAACGATATGTTGGCTGTAGCACCCGGCGTACCGGTAATGGTAAATACATGGCAGCCGCATGTTGGGTCAAAGCCCTGCACTACGCAGGCCGTAGCCATTGGTACTACAGTTGCGGTAATGGTTGCTGCGCAGCCCGACCACGTATAGGTGAGCGTAGTAGTGCCGGCCGATACCCCGGTGATAATGCCGCTGCTACCTGAAGTGGAGATAGTAGCTATGCTGGTATTGGCGCTGCTCCAGGTACCGCCCGATGTGCTTGCAGATATAGTAACACCACCTGACCCCATACACACCAAGGGGGTGCCCGTGATAGTAGGCGTAGCAGTTACGGACACTGTATATATATCTGCGCCGCAGGCATCGTTATAGCTGATTATAGCTGTGCCTACTGCAACGCCTGTTACTATACCTGTGGCTGGGTCTACTGTTGCAGCAGATGTATTGCTGCTGCTCCAGGTGCCGCCCGGGATGCCATCACTGAGCGCTATGGTAGCGCCGGTGCATACCGTTGATGGGCCACTAATAGTACCGGAAGTCATAATGGTAGCCGTGGTGGTGGCCATGCAACCAGCTATAGAGGTGTAGGTAATAATAGCCGTGCCAGCGCTTACGCCGGTTACATTGGCCGTAAACGCGGAGAGTGTAGATACCGTTGCAACTGCTGTATTGCTGCTGCTCCAGGTGCCACCGCCCGGCGAATTGCTGATGGTAGTGCTGCCGGTGGAGCATAAGTATACACTTCCGGTTATGGTAGCCATGGTATTAACGGTTATAGGGTAGGTAGCTGTACCACATGCCGAAACAAAAGTGATAGTTGCTGCGCCTGCCGACACGCCCGTTACCGTGCCTATGCCATCAACTGTTGCTATAGCTGTGTTACTGCTGCTCCATGTACCGGACGATGGGACGCTAATGAGGCTAATCGTGCTTCCTCCACAAACTGCTGAAGGGCCGGAGACGCTTGCACTGTTGACAACCGTGATAGTATCCCACGCTGAAAAACAGGAAGTGGTATAGGTAATAACAGTAGTGCCGAGGGATACACCTGTAACAATACCAGACGATGATCCTATTGTAGCTACAGACGTAGCGCCACTGCTCCATGTGCCTCCGGATATGGGGTCGCTCAGAGTTATTGTTGATGTAACGCAAACCGATGAAGGCCCAATGATAGGAACTGCAAAAGCCACTTTTCGGATGATGTCATAACCAACATAATAACCTGCGATAAACAGGTCGCCACATGCACCAAAAGAAATTCCATAGGTTGCATAAAGAAACGCGTCAGTTGCAGGAATGCCATCACTTACTGAACCGCCACCTCCTGCAATAGGTGTTATTATACCTGATCCATCTATTTTATATACTTCGCCAAGACCCAAGTCTGATGCATAAACATTTCCCGAACCATCAACCGCAACCCGCACAGGAGCATCAAATTCAGCGGCAGTGGCCGCCCCCCCGGTAATTGGGACGAGACTTTGTATGCCATTTCCGGCAATTGTGGTAATGGTTCCAGCCCCATCGACTTTACGTATGCAAAAATTTCCATAGTCGGCGATATAAATGTTGTTGGCTCCATCCACGGCCACACCATTTGGAAAATACAATTGTGCGGCAGTCGCGGGCCCGCCATCGCCCGAATACCCTGCGCCGAGGCTATAATTACCCGCGATCGTACTGATGATACCGGCAGTGTTTATTTTTCGGATTACATTATTAAATTGATCTGCGACATAAATATTTCCGGCGCCGTCGATGGCGATACCCCATGCTATATTAAACGATGCATTAGTAGCGGGGCCATTATCTCCACCATAACCCCAAGAACCACCAGCATAAGTGGTAATAATGCCTGTCGTTCCGTCAACTCTTCTAACTTCAAGTCCGTCAGCAATATAGCAATTGCCTGCTGCATCCACGGTAACATCTGCGGGATAATATAATTGCGCAGCTGTTGCAGGTCCGTTATTACCGCTGAGACCTGCACCTAAAGCATAATTTCCCGCTATTGTAGTAATTATTCCTGCCGCATCTACTTTACGAACTACATAATTACCTGGATCAGTAAAATAATAGTTACCGGAACTTGCACAATAAATACCCATAGGCTGGTATAATAGAGCATTGGTTGCCGGTCCGCCATCGCCACTATAACCCGCAGTACCATTACCGGCTACAGTGTTAATTATATTTTGCGCCTTTGCCTGCATACAAGTAAACGCAATAAATAAAGCAGCAAAAAGCATCTTCATCTTCCCGCTATGCCGGAATTGTTGTGTGTTTGTTTTCATAAAATTTAGTTTTTTGAGATGATAAAAAAATGTTTCAAAAAATTGTAAATTGGGATGGGTAGAGAGTTACGTTAGCATGGGCAAGAAGTGATCATGTTTGTTTTCATAGGCGTTAATTTTAGAAATGGTGAGTAAAAGAAGGGTGGGTTAAGATACTTTATCAAAAAAAGTATGCTTATAGGTAAGACCAATTTACGAATATTATTGAATTGATTGTTGTAGAAATAATTTATTTTTTTAAAATAAAGATGCGTGATACTAATTGGAGAAACTGAAATTGTGCGATCCAGCATTATAAAAAGGTTGAGTAAACTTTATTTTTAAATAAATGTATCCCTCCTCCTAACGTTCCTTTTTATAATACCGTCTTATTACATAAGAGAAGTGTGTCTTGTAGAAAATGTCTGTTTATTGTGCTGTGTGTATAACTATGTGCAAATAAAATTTTGGTATTGAGAAATTATAATTAAATTCGTTCTTTATTTTCGGCTTACATTACGTATATTTTAACTGCAAATTAATATTATGAAAAGCAATTTCTACAAACTCCTGGTTGCGACGTGCATACTGCTTAGTCCGCGCGGCGCCGATGCACAGCTGATCACCACTGTTGCGGGCAATGGTATTGCAGGCAACTCATCGTGGGGCAGCATGGCCACCCTGCAGCAACTGAGCCAGCCTACCGGTATCTCGTACGACTTCTCTACAGGTACTGCAGGTGTTGTGTATATAGCAGACTCTACCAACAATGTGGTGCGCTATGTGGACGTGGCTACCGGCATTATATATACCTATGCAGGTGGCAGCACTACCGGCATAGGCGATGGCAAACCGGCCTCTGTGTGCGGCTTTACCAACCCGGTAGGTGTAGCGGCAGATGGCTATGGCAACCTGTATATAGCTGACGATAACGCTGATAACCGTGTGCGTATAGTAAATACCAGCGGCATCATTAATACTTTTGTGAATCCTTCGCCTGCTGCTCCGGGTAATACAGACAATGTGTACAGGCTTACCAATGCCACCCTGAACCAGCCTTACGGCTTAAAGGCCTTTGGCCTGGGCGGGCTGTACATAGCAGACCGTGCAAATAGCCTGGTACGCAAGGTAGACCCAACAACAGGGTATATCAATACCATTGCCGGCCATTTTGTAGGCTATACACAGGATGGCGGCCCAGCAACAGTAGCTGAGCTTCATAACCCGGCGGGCATGACTATCAGCTCGGCCGGCGACCTGTATATAGCTGACCAGGCCAATAATGTGGTGCGCCGCATCAACCACACGGGTACTCATGTGATATCTACCGTTGCCGGAAATGGCTTTGCGGGTAATGTCGACGGTATTGCAACTTCGGCTATGCTCTACAGGCCTTCAGGAGTTGCTTTCGACAACCTGGGCAACATGTACATTGCTGATGCAGGGAACAATTCGATACGTAAGGTGACTGCAGCAGGCGCTATAACTACAACTGTCCTCGGGTTGAATAACCCCACAGGCATATGCTTTGGGGGAATAGCCGGAACTACTGCCTATAACTTGTATGTAGCAGACAAAGGAGATAATGTAATATACAAGATCTTACCGTCTGGTGTTACATCAATTATAGCTGGCATAGTGGGATCTACCACTACTCCAGGTGATAATAACCTTGCAACGCTAGCTAATTTCAATGCACCATCTGGCTTGGTTTGTGATGCCGCTGGTGAAAATATATTTATCGTTGACTCCGGCGCCAGTGTGGTGCGTAAGATATCTTATAATTCCGGGCCGATTGCTTCGTTAACTATTCTTGGAGGTGGTAGTGGGTACACCCCCGGAGGCGAACCGTGTACCATAACCGGGCCATTAGGTACAGTAGCTGCGAGTGGAAACTTAACTGTTACTGCAGGTACAGTTACAGGTATAACTATATCTTCTATGCCTAATGCAGGTAACTGGTTCAATGCAACCATGACGGTAACTGTTACCGGTCTCACTAGTGGTAGCAGCAACTGTACTGCCAATGTGACCGCCTTCACTCCCGGTTGTATAGGCACTATAGCAGGTAATGGTGTTTTAGGTGATGGCGGCGGCCTTGGAATTAGTACAGCTTCCAACCTCAGTCACCCTATGAACATAGGAATTGACAACGCGATTCCTCAAAATCTTTATATATCTAATACCGACTCGAATGATGTGCGTGAACTGGTAGGCGCTACTAATTTTACGCGCATGATCAAGTTTGCGGGCCTGGGCCATAACAGTCTTTACGGTGGTGAAGGTGTATATGATACGCTTGCAGGCTTAGGTGGGCCTAATGGTATCGTATTTGACGCTTCTTCCGGTAATTGTTTCATAGCTGCGGGTAAAGATAACCGTATCCGTAGGGCAGACCCTACATTGCTGAGGATGTATACTTATGCAGGTAATGGCTTTGGCCGCTATGGAGCCGCTGCCACGTATATTGATCTCAACAACCCTACTGCTGTGGCGCAAGACCCGTCGGGCAATATATATATAGCTGATCGTGAGAATAACGCGATCCGCCTGCTGGATACAAAGGGGGCTATGAGCACATTTGCAGGCACGGGGCTGGCAGCCGGCTATACCGGTGACGGCGGCCAGGCAAGCAATGCCACATTGAAATTGCCAACAGGCGTCTCTTATTATTCTGGCTCTGGCACAGACTACCTGTTCATAGCTGATGCCGGCAATAACGTGGTGCGCCAGGTAAATATGACTACCGGCGTTATCACCACAGCCGCAGGCAGCGCAGCAGGCACTCCCGGGTATGGTGGTGATGGCGCGCCTGCCAACAGTCCTACTGTGTTGTTAAACAGCCCTAATGCGGTGGAGGTTGATCCACTGCATGGCGACCTGTATATAGCAGACAAGGGCAACAACTGCGTGCGTAAAATTGCAGTTTCCTCTACAGGCTTAATAACCCTTGTAGCAGGCGTGCCGCCAACAGCAGGCGCTATTGGTGATGGTGGCCCGGCCATCACATCAGAGCTGAACCAGCCTTATTCTGTTTGCGCAGATACTTTCGGTAGTTTCTATGTTGCGGACCGTGCAAATGATATTATACGTAAGGTGGATAATGCAGGTATCATCAGCACGTATGCCGGCGCCTGGGCCAACTTCTTAGGCCCATCGAGCGTAACCATGGACGCTGCAGGCAATATGTATGTATGCGACCAGAGCAACAATGTGATCAAAAAAGTAGCTCCAACCGGGGTGATACTCACGGCTTCAGTGGCAACTGGTGGTACTAAATACCTGATCGGTGATCCATTCACAATCAATACCGGGCTTCCGTTGGCTAGCTGCATAGTTACAGCTGTGGGCCCAGGTTCAATAAATACATCTTCGCTGGCTTTCGGTGGAACAGGTTATGTAATCAATAATACTTTTAATATTAGTGGCGGCACTACAACGGCTACGGGCAAGGTGACATCTGTAGGGCCTGGTTCTATTGTGTCGGCTACGGTTGCAGTCGGCTTAGGAGGTACCGGTTGGAGTACCTCTAACACATTTACAGTTACTGGTGGGGGCGGGACAGGCTGCACTTGTCAAGTTACAGGCACTTTAGCCGGAGCTGTAACTAGTTTCATCATACTCACCGGCGGTTCGGGTTACATTGCCGGCGGTCCATATCTTACCACCGGTCCCGGTTCAGGCCTTTCGGTATCTGTACCACTAACCGGAATAGCTGGCCCTATAACAGGCTACACCATACTTACTACAGGTGCTGGTTATACCGTAACTCCGGTTTCTGCTCCTGCTTCCACAACTGCTACCCTCGGCACAGGTTCCGGGGCTACAATTAATATCCTCAGTATCGCAGGGCCTGTCACTTCTTTTTCAATCACCAGCGGTGGCTCGGGCTATGGGTTGTCGGGTCTTAGTTATGGCACTACAGGTGGCAGTGGTACACTTCTTAAAGTTGATGTGACCAGGATACAGCGTACTGTGACGATCGTAGCTGGGTCTGGTGGTATAGGTTTTGCTCCAGGAACTCCGGCTACAAGTGGTACTTTTTATTATCCTATAGCAGTGGCAGTAGATCCCCTTGGCAATAATCTGTACGTTGCCGACCCTAACAATAACGCTATACGCAAGGTTACACTTACTGGTCCTGGTAGTCCAGCTATGACCACATTTGTAAATACATCAGGTGTAGGCGCATATACCGGCATCCCCGGAACAGCCTCTGTGGCGCAGATCAATAACCCAAGCGCGCTGGCAGTAGACGCTACAGGTACTAAGCTGTACATAGCTGATGAAACCAACAATGCCGTGGAAATGGTAACGCCGCTTACAGGGACGCCTATGATCTCATTAATTGCCGGCTCGCCAACCCTGGGCGGTGGCTATTCAGGTGATGGCGGAGCCGCTACTGCTGCGAAGTTAAATACGCCAACCGGTATTGCCGTAGATAAGAGTGGTAATGTATACATCTCTGATTTCGGTAACGAGCGTATCCGTAAGGTATCGCTCAGCGGAACGATCACTACCGTGGTAGATACCGGCCTTGGCTATGGTTACAGCGGCGATGGCGCCGACGGACGTGGTGCGCAGATCTTCAATCCGCAGCAGATGGGTGTGGATACATCCGGCAGCCTGTACTTTGCCGATGAAAATAACAGTGTGATCCGTAAAGTGACTACTGTGCTTCTTGCCAGTTTCACAGATCCGGTTACGCTCACCTGCCAGGATAGCTGCGTACTCTTTAAGAATACCAGTATAGGCGTTACAGACAGTATCCGCTGGATGGTAAGCCCTGCAGGTCCGGTTATCTCCAATTCGGCTATAGATACACCAACAATATGCTTCCCTACAAACGGCGTGTTCACTGTTGCGTTACATATCTACTACAAGGGCAGAGACAGCTCTTTCCAGGTATCTGTTACCTCAAGCGCCACACCGGTGCCTTCGATTACACGTGTTACAGGCACAACTGCCGGCCATACTTTGTCTGTGACTCCTACAGGCTATAGTTCGTTCCAGTGGTATACAGGTACGGGCACGGGATCGCCAATACTGGGAGCTGTGGTCAACACTTATGTGTTCACCACACCGGGTACGTATACCCTGCAGGTCGATTCAAATGGTTGTCCGGGCACCAGCAGTATAACGGTGCAAGACCCTACTGATGTGAAGCCGGTGGTACATAACAATAACAAGTACTGGCTGTCGCAGCAGGGCGAGGACGTGAATACAGTTAATCTGTTCTCCCAGTATCCGGCTGATGACAACATAGCGGTAAATATGTTTGACGCAACAGGAAGAGAAGTACTGAGCAATAAATGGAATAAGGGCACAAGCACCATACAGATCAAGGCACCTTCACTGGCACCGGGTATGTATATGATCAGGCTCACCAACACCAATACTTCTGAAGTACTGAAGTGGCTGAAGGACTGATAATGCCTTACTCATGATTTTACCGCCGGACCGCCAAAAGCGCTCCGGCGGTTTTTTTTGTGTGGGTCTGGCTGTTGATAATAATGCCCTGATGACGCGCTGAAACGGCAGGATAGATACACCTTCACCACAGTGTAAAAGGAGTGCAGGCCTGGTCTTCCTTCAGCCACCGACGGCAATGAAACTGTGCAATTCAATTTCATCGTTGGCAATGAAGGCAGCCCAGGGACTCCAATAGAGTAAAGACCGGTGAAACCGGTGTGATAGGTTAGGTTATCACAGCACCTTATTGTAATGTTATTAAATTAAAGAACCCCGGTTGGGGATAGCTATGAGTAGCCCCGATGAAATAGGGGCAAAATGGTAGTAAGAAAGACAACCTTGCCATGGGTTGAAAGTAGTCGGATTGCTTAACAGAATGACATTGTCCTGGCTAAAGCTTGCAGCTTGTCATTTACAGATCAGGAAGCATGCCGTAGTTATGCGTTCCATTCGGGCAGCACTTATTTTGAGAAAAACAAAAGTCCCGGGGTCAGGTCCGGGACTTCTGTTTTTCAAAGTTTGATAGCGTTTACGGAATTGTTTCTATGAATGCAATATGATTCTATTTTGAAATAAGTTTGTAGCCAATTGTGAAACGGAAGTAAGTAGAGGCTAATGGGCCGTTTACATCATATCCACCTATTGTGGCCGACTTTGCATCCGTTTTTTGTGCCAGCACATCAAACAGCCACCTGTGTGTAAATTCGTAACTGAATCCCAGCATATAACCTAAGCGTATAATGCCACCTCCGTGTTGGTTAGCAAATTCCGGAGCAGTGTAAGTGCTATATGAGTTGCCGGCATAAGTGATCACAGCGCTTGTGGGTAATGGCGCCTGGTTTGTTTTAGTAGAGGAAACTACATTGGCAGTATCTGAAATACCTATACTGGGTGATGTCAAGGTATGCTCAGTAATGGTCGTCAGTTTGCTGTAGTTTATATTCACGCCGCCATAGAGCGCGAATGTTTTGGTTAGCTTGTATTTCAGCAAAATTGGTAGTTCATATTCGGTATAAGTGCCGCCAAAAGTATTGGACTTGACAACAGTGTCATGCGATTGCTTATAAGCATATGGCGTTATGTACAGGGATGGCGTGGTGCCGCCTGTAACGGGGTAAACCGGTACAGGTGCTCCTGCCTGGATAGCAGTAGTATTACTGTCACCATGTGCATTTATGTACGATTTAGGGTCACCTATGTTCACCGTATATACAGTAGCATACTTAACAGCCGGCTGCAGCATAATGGCAAATTTGGGCGATAGATTGTATTGTATATAAGGAGATACCAGGTATTTTCTAGCGGCATCGCTGTTTGCCCATGCTTCAAAACCAGCCTTCACACCTGCTTCAAACCTGTCAAATATCGGGCGTGGTTTGCTGATCTTTGGCTGCTCTGGCAGTTCGGGTTGGTCGGTTGCAGTTGCTTTCAATGCAGCTTGTTCTTTGCTTATACTTTGTGATTTGGTGTCAGCTCCCGGTACTCCCTTAAAATTACTGAGTCTTGGAGCGCTGTTCAGTACAACTGGTTCATTTTCAGCATCATTTGATGGATTATCTGAAGTATGATTGTTGTTTGTGGCAGTAGCCATAGCTGTGCTCCCGGACGTTTTAGTCGATGTGCCGGCTTGCGGCACTACCACCGCTTGTTGTTGTCTTGCAGTGGAGTGGGGGGTAGTCTTGGCTACACCGGGCTGTTTGGTGTGTGTAGTTGATGCAGTAGCTTGTTTTATCGGGGTTGCAGGGGCTGGTTGATTATTTGTAGTCGTTGTTTCAGAGGTTTCAGTTTTTACGTTATTTGTTGTGGTTGTTTTTGGTGTTTCTGTTGTTACGGTATTTGCAGTAGTAGTTTTTGGAGTTTCGGTGGTCAGGTTATTTTCAGTATTCGTCGTCGGTTTTGTTTCAGCAGGCTGGGTAGTGTTTCTGTTCTTTGGTGTAATAGCTACAGGGGCCGCATCCTGTACCATAGCCACCGGGTTTTGTCCGGGCGTCACAGCTGCCTTGTCCGCGCTGCCGGATAATACACGGGCCACGGAAACGCTCAGCACAGTGCCGAGCAGCAATAAGCCCAAATAGCCGAGCCTGCGGTAGCCGGTACGCCTGCCGGCGTCGGGCATCCCATTTAAACTTTTTTCAAGGGCATCCCATGCGGCGGGAGGCGGAGTTTCGGTGTAGCCACCTAACTTTTCCTTAAAAAGGTCATCAATGTGTTTTTTATTCTTTTCCATAATTACTTCCTGATAGAATTAATTTTTTCTTTCAATCTTCGCCGGGCGTCGTTCAGGTGCCAGCGGCTGTTATTTTCATTTATATTTAAAATAGCTGCTATATCTTTATGAGAATAATTTTCGAATACAAATAGGTTAAAAACCAACCGGTGTGTGTCTGGGATAGAATCAATTATCCGCAACAACTCTTTGTGCGATAATTTTTCTACTGATTCACTATTCACATACACATCATCGGGCTGCATTTCTTTAAAATCATGCTCATGTTTTATGTTCTTTCTCAGGTGGTCGGTGACTGTATTTACAACCAGTCTCCTGATCCACCCTTCGAAGGACCCCTGGAACGAGTATTGGCCAAGCTTTGTAAAGATCTTCAGAAAACAGTCATTCAATACTTCCTGCGCCGCCTGCTCACTATTATACAAGTACCGCCTGATAACACCGTAAACAGCCGGCGAGTAATGATCATAGAGTTTTTTCTGTGCGCTGCGTGATCCGGCAATACAATCCTTCACCAGTACACTGAGTTCGCTGTGTCCACCGGCGCTCTCTTCTGGTATAATGTATTGACCACTTATATTGATTGTTTCAGACAACGCATTATAAATTTTAGTTCATCTGGCAGCCTAACAAACTTTCAGTTAATACTATAGACGAGATATGCATGACGATTGTTAGTACCCCAAAAAAATATTTCTAAGGTACTAACATTTATTGGGGATTGCTCGTCAATGCTACTAGCCATAAGTGTGCCTGTTCTACATATTTTATTTTAGTATAATTATTGTCGCTAATAAAAAATAATATAGAACAACGAAGAGTGCGGCGGTAATTTGGTTAAATTGCGGTTTGTTTTGTTATAAATAGTTTTTTAGATGAGAACAAGGATATTTTGGATCATATTTACGCTACTTAAGATTAGTTTGCTTTCCGGTGCTTATGCTCAGACCGCAGTGACCACATTGCATGAAAATTTTGATGTGGCTTGCGTTTATACCACCGGTTTTGCTACAAACTGGATGTCTTTCAATCCCATTGCGTCTACCAGTCCCCAGGGTGCCTGGACTTGCAATCCACAGGATGGCAACTTCGGTACACCCGGTATGGAATGTACCGGTGTGTGGAGTGCTGATTTTCACCTGGATACTTCTTATCTCATTACGCCAAAGCTGGACCTGTCGGGTTATACCGATTCTGTTTTCCTCAGGTTTGATCTCAAAACAACCAAAGTATATCTGGGGGCCAAACTATCGGTAGTACATACAGACAATCCGCCTCCTTTTTCTGATACTACTCATTTCGATAGCACTCATACTTATTCCGAAATGACACCTGCCATTAGCACTAACGACTCTTCGAACTGGGTGACGCACCAGATCAATATTACTGCTTTGAAAACGATGACCCCGCTCTACCTGACGTTTATGTACACATCTCCGGCGACTTCAGGCAGTATCTGGTACCTCGACAATGTAGAGATCACCACTTCTTCCATGGTTGATATTCACAATATTCCCAACCAGTATATGCCATTAACAGTGATAGGTAACAGCAAAAAGAACGAGATCAACATAGCATTTAGTACCCCCAGTCTCGCAACCTGCGATCTTTCTATTTTTGACATGTTGGGAAAATGTGTACATTCGGAAAAAATTAACAGCTCCGCAGGGGAGCAGCATTACGCAATACATGGGTTGGATCTGCAAAGTGGGTTGTATTGCATAAAGCTGGGAAATGAATACAACTACGGTGTTGCGAAAGTAATGATCCCGTAATTTTTTTGATAATCGTGTTTAGGCACACACTATGGAAAGGCAATTGCTTATGAGAACTATAGGCCGTCTGGTAGTTGTTATTGCCCTGTTCGCAGGCGTAAGAGCCTATGCCCAGCCTGCAACTAAGCTCAATCAGAATTTTGACGTACAGTGTGTGTTAAGTACTGACTTTCCTTCAGGCTGGCTCCGATATAATCCGATCCAGACTACTATTCCATTAGGCGCCTGGAGTTGTACGCCCGAAGGCGGCAGGGACACCACCCCCGGCTTGCAGTGTACCGGCTACTACGACAAAGCGTTTCATCTGGATACGGCATACCTCATTTGCCCGCTGCTCAATTTCTCCGGTTATGGTACCAGCAGCGTCTTCTTCCGTTTCGATACCAAAGTGAGCATACCCTCAGGGTCTTCCCTGTCGGTATTTACATCGTATACCGATATTTTTTCAGCAGCTGATACAGGCATAGCTGGTATATACCCACCTATGGGCAGCCCCGCCGACACTAACTGGACGACCCGCGAGGTGGACATAAGCGGCTATAAAGGCAATACCGATTTCTTCCTTGGCTTCAGATATACGTCTACTGATACAAGCGGTACCACATGGTTTATAGACAATATACTTACGTCTACTTCCCGCTTGTATGTGCCGGTGATAGCCGCCGGGCAACTGCAACTGACACCATTGGGTATAGGTAACAGGAATGGCATTACTTTCTCCTACAGTACACCCGATGGTGGCACTTACGACCTTTGCCTCACTGATATGATGGGCCGCATCGTTTACAAGGAACAATTTGTTGCCGGCCAGACCCAAACCACTCATTCCATTCCCGCACTGGGCCTCAGAGACGGCATGTACTTTCTGAAGATAGACAATGGTATCAACTATGGTGTAGCCAAAGTGATGGTGCAGTAAAACCTTTGGTACCAGTTCCCCCATAAAATCACCTATCAGAATACTCACAGCTTTACTTAAGTTTGCCCATTAATCATTGCGGATGAAAAGAAACAGTATAATATTCCTGGCTTTAATATTGCTCAGTTACATGAATACAGCCATTGCAAAGACTACAGGCGCATCTGACGATGCGCGGTTCAATGCTTTTAAAGAACGCTGGGCGCTGGACCTCTGGGCCGTATATCCCGGCTGGGCCAGCTCAGTAGGCTATCATAAATATGACAGCAAACTGGTGATACCTGATGATAAGTCGCGGGCGCGGGAGCTGGCGTTCTGCAAAACAGGTCTCGACTCGCTTAAAAAGTTCACGATCTCTGCGCTGTCTGATGCGAATAAGACCGACTACCACCTGATAGAGAACCAACTAAAATCAGCAGAGTGGGGGATACAGCAGCAAAAAGCCTATCAGTGGGACCCATCGGGATATAATGTCTGCAGCAGCTTTGCAGACATGCTGGGCAACGACTATGCACCGGTAGACGAGCGCCTGCGCAACTTCTATATCCGCATGGATGCAATACCTGCATATTACAAGGCCGCAGCGAGTAACATCAAAGACCCCACAGCGGAGCATACGGCACTGGCCATAGAGCAGAACCTGGGCGGCATATCAGTCTTCGAGCAAGACCTGCCTGAAGCGCTGGGCAAATGCCACCTGGATAAAGCAGAACAGGATGCTATTACGGCCAGGGCCAAAGTGGCTGTAGCAGCCATCAAAGCGTATACCGAATGGCTGAAGGGATTGAAGAATGATCACCCCCGCAGCTTCAGGCTGGGCAAGGAGTTGTACGATGCCAAATTTGCTTACGATATACAATCGGGCTATACGGCCGAAGAAATATACCACAAGGCGCTGCAACATAAAGATGATCTGCATAAGCAGATGTATGAGATCACTACGCAGCTATGGCCAAAGTATTTCAGTGCTGCACCTATGCCGACTGACCACCTCACCGCTATACGGCAAATGATAGATACACTATCCCGGAAACATGTAGAGGCTGACTCGTTCCAGGCGGCTATATCGGCGCAGATACCTGTATTGGAAGCCTTTATCAAAAACAAAGACCTCATTTACATAGATCCGTCGAAGCCGCTGGTAGTAAGGAAAGAACCGGCCTACATGGCTGGTGTAGCAGGGGCTTCTATAACCTCGCCCGGCCCCTACGACAAGAACGGCAATACCTACTACAATGTAGGTAGCCTATCAGGATGGGACAAGCAGAAGGCCGAAAGCTACCTGCGTGAGTACAACCACTACATACTACAGATACTCAACATTCACGAGGCCATACCCGGCCATTACACACAGCTGGTGTATGCCAATCGCTCACCAAGTATCATCAAGGCCATACTGGGAAATAATGCCATGATAGAGGGCTGGGCGGTATATACCGAACGCATGATGCTGGAGAACGGCTATGATGGCGACCAGGGTATCAACTCTACACATGCATCGCCGGAGATGTGGCTGATGTACTACAAATGGAACCTGCGCAGCACCTGCAACACCATACTCGATTACAGTGTACACACCAAGAACATGAGCAAGGAAGATGCGATGGACCTGCTGGTACGCCAGGCTTTCCAGCAGCAGGCTGAGGCCGAAGGCAAGTGGAAGCGGGTATCTGTAACACAGGTGCAACTCGACTGCTACTTCACGGGCTATACCGAGATATATGACCTGAGGCAGCAGCTAAAAGTGAAAATGGGCAGCAGCTTTAACCTCAAACAGTTTCACGAAAAATTCCTTAGCTACGGCAGTGCACCCGTAAAGTATATTAAAGAACTAATGCTAAGTGACAGCAAGTAACGCTGCCACTTAGCATTATAATATTGTGCTACTAGTTTACCTGCACTACTTCATAAGCGTCCTGCCCATTCTGGGATATTGGCTCGTAATAAGTGTTGTTATAGAGCAGGTAGTTCTCGCCGTTGATCACCTGTTGGGTAGCCCCGTCAGGAAGCTCTGTAACTACTGCGCCTACGGGAGCCGGTACCACGCGGTAAGAGTTGCTCTGACCCAGGTAAAATGCGCCGCCGTAATAGTAGTAAACACCATCGCCCATATCTATTGTCTGGTAGCCATTTGGCAGGTAGGTAACTACTGCGCCTATAGGTGGCGCTACCACCGAATAGCCGTTGCCGGACGGTGCGTAGTAAACGCCCTGGTCGTAATAGTACTGCTGATTGGCGAGTGAAAAATAGATAGCATCTGCGGTAAGTGCTGCGGCAAAATAGCCGAACGGATGCCAGTAAGCACCCCATGCATAAGGGTGATATGGATGGTAGTAATAAGGGCGTACGCCGCCATTTACATGGTGGTACACACCTTCATTGCGGGTACCAAATCCGCCACGACCCGGACGTGCTGCTGCCGGCGCAATCTCGTGACTGCCTATGTTGTGGGCGCCGCCATTAAAGCCACGGCCACCACCAAACACCTGGCTAGGACGTGAGCCGCCGCCACCAGCACCACCACCTCTGAAGCCACCACCACCGCCCCTGCTGCCACCGCCTCCGCCACCACCGTGGCCAAAACGCTGCGCGGAGCTGCTCTGCGGAACTGAACAGGCTATAAGGCAAAACATAAATACTATACTGGCTGCTTTTATCTGACTGAAGGTTTTCATATTCGAAAATGGTAAGAGATTAAAGAATTATTTTTTAGCTGATAAGGGTTTAAGTTTTATTTTCTGCGCATTTGGCGGAGCCCGGAATTCAAATATGCTCTCAGGCAGGGTAGGGTTGATTTGCCAGTCGCAGTAGGTAGCTTCATATTGCGGGTTCAGCGGCTTGTCGGTATAGACGATCACCATTTTTACCGGCAGGGAGAACGCATCATCTGCTATCCAGAACTGGAATGTTTTATCCTTAGCAGTACCGGCGATATGGAAGCAATCCTTGCCATCTACCTTGGTCATGCCTAGCAGCACTATAGTGCGGGCCTCGTTGATGATATCATCTACAAAGCCGGGGTACATGAAGTCAGACATAGGGAAAACAATACCGTAGTCTTTATTCATGTAGTCTATCATGTCCATTACGTTCGATGGTACTTTCACCTGCGCATAATGGTTTTTATCTACAGAATAGTAGCTGAGCATTTTACCATTATACATCAGGTAGCGGGTACCCTTGTCGCCTTCTGAGCGTACCAGCATCTTATCCGGGCCGCCTACGTACACATGCTCCACATCTGAGTGCTTTACCAGGCCCAGCTGCTGGCTGCTCACGTCGTAATTTGATTTTACCGTGGCGCTGCATGAACCCAGCTGGCCGATCATCTCGCTCATCCTGTCGAGGATGGATACGGCTACGGTATCAAACTGTGACCTCTGCGCTTCCGTACGGCCCGACAACAGGCAAGCGACCATAATGAGAAAAAATCCTTTTTTCATTGTGCATTAGTTTTTATAAAAATTCGAAAATGGTATACAAACAGGCGGTTCAATATTCAGAAATTGCATACAAAAACCTTGCCACTATTAGTCAGACACTAATTTACTCTGAACGTTTAATCCCTGCAAATTATAGAAATGTTAATGATATTATTATCAATGTTTCAATATCATATACGCGCTTCTGCCGGCGGCTTTTTCATCTGCACTCGTTTTGTCAGTAGTGGGCTTACTGCTCTTCCTGCCGGTAGCAGTGATGCGTTTAGGGGTTGCGCCATGCTCCACGAGGTAGTCCTTCACAGCTTCTGCACGCTTCTGTGCCAGGTCTTTATTGGTCGCTTCATCACCTGAATTGTCGGTGGTGCCTATGATGGTTAGTTTGGCAGCAGGGTCTTTTTCCAGCTCTGCGAGGGCATCGCGGAGTATATCATTATTCTGGTCGGCAATTACATACTTACCGGACTCAAACAATATGGGCGTGGCATAATCTACATTGGTGCGCGGGGCCGGAGCCGAGTATGGCGTACGGTCCTTTACAAACCGGTCGTAGGACTTCAACAGGTCGCGGTACTCATATTGATCGAGCACCTTTTTGTAGTCGGCCATGCGATCAGCGCCGCGGTTGCGCTCAAATACGATCTTATCGGCTACATTAGTGGGCAGCAGCAGGTAATTGACCAGGGTATCGCGGGTGGCTGTGGACAGCATCTGCTCCAGGCAACTGGTATGGTTGCAGCCCAGCGGCCTGAAGGGAAAATCACGGCAGTCTTCGCATAGTATGCGCGAGGCCTTAGGGGCCTGCTGGGCAGAGAGTATGCCGTGGCAGCACAATATGGAAGCGATAATGATCAATAGCTTTTTCATAAGGCTAATATAGTTACCAAAATTGGAAATCAATAACGAGCCTCTCCCGGCCTCTCCAAGCGAGAGGTGACTGCGAGACGAAAAGTGACCCCACCTATGCGGAAAGCTTCGGTCGGCAGGCCAAAACTGTACAACTCCCATTGGCGTATAATCCTGATTTTAATTTACAGTGGCGCGATTTTACCGATATTCCCAAGGAAATAATTAAGCTCCAGTATCCCTAGAACTTTATATGATAACCTGATAGCATAAAAATTATTGGCCTAATCCCATATTAGACGTGGCTAATAATATAGCTGGTACTTCTGCCGCCGGCGTTTTCTTTTTCTAAAATATTTTGTTCTATCAAATCCTGAATGTCACGCAATGCGGTATCATGTGAGCATTTGGCGATTTTGCCCCATTTTGCTGCGGTCATTTTTCCTTCGAAGCCATCGAGCATTTTGTTCAGCATTAATTTTTGCCTGATGTTTAATATTGCTTGTGCATAGGTATCCCAGAATTTTGCTTTTGCAAGAACAGTGGCCAATATATCATCTGTGGCGATCAACGCACGGTCTAAGCAATGCAAGAACCATTCCAGCCAGTTGGTAATATCTAATGTACCTCTTTGCGTTGCTTCAAGAATCAGATAATAAGAACTATGCTCTTTTTGTATTTGTGCAGACATACTATAAAAGCGCTGGGAACTTTCATCTGCACGTGCAAGCTGGAGGTCTGTAATCGCCCTGGCTATTCGTCCGTTGCCGTCATCGAACGGGTGAATGGTAATGAACCATAAATGTGCTATGGCGGCTTTTAAAACAGGGTCAATATTTTTTTCAGCATTGAACCACTCAAAAAATTTGTTCATTTCGCCATCAAGAAGCTCCGCGCCGGGTGCTTCGTAATGGATACGCTCGTTGCCGATGCCACCCGAAACAACATACATGGGTGAACGCCGCCAATTACCAACGGTTATTTTGTATATGCTACTAGGGCCTGTTGGGAACATAGCAGCATGCCAGCCGAACAAACGATCACTCTCAAGATCATTTTTAAATTTTTGAGTGGCATCCAACATCATTTCGACAACGCCATCAATGTATCTGTCTGATGGGACCAGGCCGACAATATCCATTCCTAAATGTCTTGCCAATGACGAGCGCACTTCTTCAGGGTTGAGTATCTCGCCTTCTATTTCATTTGACTTAAGAATATCGAGGGTTAATGTATTTAATGTAGCTTCTGCTCTCAGATTGAAGCCAAGCGCTTCCATTCTACCAACCAGCTTGCCTTGTTTATTCCTGATCGTTGCCAGTAAAGCAGATATACGTTCAACATCCCAATAGAATTTGGGCCATGAGGTATTTTGATGGATGTATATGCTCATATTCTACGCATATTTTGCGTCGATTAAAATGATTATTCTACGCAAAGTAACGGTATTCTACGCATATTATGCGTAGAATGGGCTATCTATTATACGCATAATGTATTTTTTGTATATATTGCTGTTTATTTTGTGTATAGAAGGGCCAATCGACGGTTGACGTCCACTGCAAGGGGGCGTACTCGACCAATATGTCAGTAATATCATTTTTTCCCTTCCCGAATTGCTAGCCACAATTCAATTTCGACATTCGTGACCTCAAATATATTAGTTCACTAAAAAGACTTTTCTATCGTCTGGCAATAAAAATTTAGTAATAAAAGGCCCTTCCTCAATGAGCACTTTTATTTTTTCAGCGTTTTTGGGTATTTCAAAAACAAGTTGTGTTTCCAATGATTGATTTAATTCCAGTTTTTGATCTATAGGTACTTGCTGGCCAAATGTTTTTTCAAGCAGGTGTTGACCCTTGTCTGAAACTGACCAGTAACTCCCTTTTTCATCAATTATATGCACTCTTGGCTTCGATGGCTTTTGAGCGATACCTCTTGCGTGGTTGCTGATTTTTATGTGCAGAATCACAAACTGTTCATTGGGGGCAAGTACCTCGTTGTCTTTTTCTATAGACGGTGTTTTTTCAATTTTTGTAACTGTGATGCACCAGTCATCAAAACAGATATCTGTTCCTAATGGAACTGCCACGTCATTGCTAATAAAATAGAAGAAGCACCACAATGAAAAATATGATAACGTGACAAGCGCAATTGCTTTTAAAGTGGTAGCAATGTTTTTACGCTTTATCAGCTTTGCGGTCAGGTTTGCAAGCAAAATAAGGAGGGTGACAATTGTTGCCAGGAAAAGTAAAGTTGCCATTTTTCTACTTGTTCGAAAATGAAAATAAGCTTTTTATTTCCGGCAAAGAAATTGCTCATTACCATCTCAGTAAGGCGCCTATTTTTTCTGCTACTTTGTCTGCATTAGGGAGCATGGCGGCTTCGAGGCCCATGTTCATGGGTACTGCGGGCAAGTCGAGGGCGCCGATGGTCTGAACCGGGGCATCGAGGTGCGTGAAGCAATGCTGCGCTATGCGGCCGGCGAGGGCTTCGCAGAATGAATTGCGCAACTGCTCTTCTGTAAGGACGATACACTTGCCGTGCTTTTTCACGGTGCGGTATACCAGTTCTTCATCGAGCGGATATATGGTGCGTAAGTCTATAATCTCCACCTGGCCGGGATATTGCTTTGCTGCATTTTTGGCCCAGTATACGCCCATGCCATAAGTGATGATGCATATTGAGGCACCGTTATCAATATTGTCTTGCGAGGCTTCTGTAACGACTGCTCCTTTGCCAAATGGCAGTATGTAATCGCGGTCTGGCTCTACGGTCTTCGCTTCATCGGTACCGGGTACTTTGCTCCAATAGAGGCCTTTGTGCTCCAACATGACCACGGGATTGCCATCATAGAAGGCAGCTTTTATGAGGCCCTTAATATCTGCTGCATTACTTGGATAGGCTATCTTAATACCTTTGATGGTGGCCAGCGTACTTTCTACACTGCCGCTGTGATACGGGCCACCGCCGCCATAGGCGCCAATAGGCACACGCAGTATCATGGAGATGGGGAACTTACCACAACTGAGGTAGCAGGATTTACTGATCTCTGTAACCAATTGATTGAGCCCGGGGTAGATGTAGTCGGCAAACTGAACCTCTACAATTGGTTTGAGACCAACGGCATTCATACCAATGGTTGAACCAACAATATAGGCTTCCTGTATGGCCATGTTGAAGACACGGTTGTCGCCGAATTTGTCGGCGAGGGTAGCGGCCTCGCGGAATACACCGCCCAGGCGTTTACCTACGTCCTGCCCGTAAAACAGGGCTTCGGGATGATCCTGCAATAACTCTTCGACAGCATGCAGCGCGGCATCGACCATTACTACTTTGTCGCGACCAGCAGGGGAGCGATTGCCTTTTTCTTCCGTTACTGGTGTGGGTACGTACACATGGTCGGCAACGTGGGCGGGGTCTGGCTCAGGTGAGGCGACTGCGGCATCAAATTCGGCCTGTGCGTATATTCTTTCTTCTTCTTCTATCTGATCGAGGATGGCCTCTGTAATATCTTTCTGATTCAATAATACCTTTCTGAGCTTGGGACCAGGATCATCGAGCGCGTGCTTGGCGAGGTCTTCAGGGGTACGGTACCATTCTTTACGTACGCCGGATGTGTGATGCCCGAGTAGCGGTACCTTGGCGTGCACCAATATGGGGCGGCGGTATTCGCGCACCCAATCTATGGTGTACTGCATGGTATTATAGGAGTCGGTAAAATCGCTGCCATTGACCCTAACGCGCTCCATGCCCTTAAAGCCTGCTGCAAATTCGTAAGCATCCATGGTACGTGCTTCATCGCTGGAGACAGAAATACCCCAGTCATTGTCCTGAACGAGATAAATGATGGGTAACTGTTTGAGCACGGCAAACTGGAATGCTTCGCCTACTTCGCCTTCGGTGACGCTGCCATCGCCGAGTGAGCATATGGTAACCGGCGCAACAGGATATTCTGATAATTTTTGCTTCTCGCGGTACTGTATACCCTGCGCAATTCCGGTGGTGGGGATGACCTGCATACCGGTAGCGCTGCTCTGGTGAATGATGCCGGGGAAACCTTCGCGGCGGATATTGGGGTGATTGTAATAAGCCCGGCCGCCGGTAAACGGATCTCCGCCCTTGGCGAGGAGCTGCAGCATGAGCTCATAAGGCCGGTAGCCCATACCGAGCATGAGGCTTTCATCGCGGTAATAGGGGCTAACAAAATCGCATGGTTTGAGCAGAAAGCCGGTGGCCAGCTGTATGGCTTCGTGACCACGGGAGGTGCTGTGCACATACTTGCATATGGGCCGGTTGGCATCATAAATCTCTGCCATTGCTTTGGCAGTCATCATGAGCCGGTAAGCCCTGAGCATTAATTCTTTTGATAGCATGGATTCTGTTTGGCCTATTTTGACATTCTCACTAAGGGTGGCAAAAGTAAGCGAAAAGGTATAAAGATTTAAACAGAGTAAGGGGGGAGGGGTAAAAATGGTGGTTTGGCCGAGAATAGCCAGTTTAACCATTATTAACCAGGTTTGTGTACTTCGTCTGCTGTATTGCCGTTAATTTGCAAAGGTTTTTACTCAATTAATTTCGATAAGCGGATAGAAGGTTTATTTTTGTTTTGCTAAAAAGCACACTATGCAATTTGATCTTAAGAAATACGGGGCAGACATCCTGGCTATTGTATGTTTTATTGTAATATCAGTACTGTACTGCTATCCGACGTTAGAAGGTAAGAAACTGAGCCGCCATGATAATGCCTCATGGCAGGGGATGGCGCGCGAGGGAATGGCCTACCATGATTCTACGGGAAAGGATGTATTATGGTCGAACAGTATGTTTGGCGGTATGCCCACCTATACTACTTATAGTGCAGTATCGCCCGATACTAACTACCCGGCCTACCTGCAAACGTTGCTGAGTAAGGTGGGTGACCCGGCTTACTTCTTTTTTGTAGCTATGCTATGCTTTTACCTGCTCATGCGCGTGCTGGGCGTAAATAAATGGCTGAGCATGGTGGGGGCACTGGCCTACGCCTTCTCATCTTACAATGCTATAATTATAGCTGTTGGGCATAACACCAAGATGATGACCATAGGCTACCTGCCGGCAGCAATGGCGGGGCTGTACCTGGTATTCAAAGAGAAATGGCTTACGGGGGCGGCGCTACTGGCCCTCAGTTTCGAGCTGATATTTAATAATAATCACTTCCAGGTCATTTACTATTCGGCTATTATGTTCGGGTGTTTTGCGATGGGTATGCTGGTGATAGCCGTGAAAGAGGGCAGGATGAAACAATTCTTTATCTCGTGCGCTATAGCAGCGGGAGCGGCGGCGATAGGAGTGGGGCCGAGTATTACATCTATACTCACGACATCGGAATACGCAAAGGAAACAATGAGGGGTGGTACGAGTGAACTATCGGGACATGATAAGAAAACGAATGGCGGGCTGGATAAAGAATATGCGTTCCGGTGGAGCAATGGTATAGGCGAGACATTCTGCCTGATGATCCCGTACCTGTACGGTGGCTCGTCAGGCGAATCGGCAGATAAGGCGCCGAAAACATCTGCGGCGATAGGTGGGGCAGCGGAGCAACTGCCTTTGTACTGGGGGCCTCAGCCATTCATCAGCGGCCCTGTATACTTTGGCGCTATCATTTGTTTCCTGTTTGTGCTGGGTATTATGGTGATCAGGTCGCCGCACAAATGGTGGATAATAGCCGCCAGTGCGATATGCATCATCATGTCGTGGGGCAAGAACTTCGATAGTATTAATTATTTCCTGTTTGACCATCTTCCGTACCTGAATAAGTTCAGGACGCCGTCTATGTCACTAGTTATACCGCAGTTCCTGTTCCCGTTCCTGGGTATATGGGCAGTGCAGGAAGTAATAAACCGCAAGGACGACCCAAAGATGTGGCAGCAGGTGAAAATAGCAGCAGGCATTACAGCGGGGTTGTGTGTGCTGATAGGCCTGGGGGGTAGTATGTTCTTTGATTTTACCGGTGGATCGGACGCGCAACTGCAGCCAGAAATGGTGAAGCTGCTGAAGGACGACCGCATATCGCTGGCTATGACCAGCGGCGTGAAGAGCGCCATCTATATATTGCTGGGCGCAGGGCTTTTATGGGCATTCCTGAAAAATAAGATCACGCAGACTATAATGATAGTGGGTCTGGGAGTGGTAGTGGCCATAGACCTGATACCGGTATCGCTGGATTACCTAAGCGAGAAAAACTATGTGGATGCTGCGGAATACCAGTCGGAGTTTGAGCCAAGACCAGTGGACCAGCAGATACTGAAAGACCCGGACCCGTATTACCGTGTGCTGGATCTGAGTCGTGATACCTATAATGATGCAATACAGGCTTACTTCCATAAGTGCGTAGGTGGTTACCACCCGGCGAAAATGGAGATATACCAGGACCTGATAGAGCGGCAAATGAGCCGGGGTTACAACGCCCAGGTGCTGAACATGCTAAACACCAAGTATATAATAGTGGGCGGACAGAAGAAGGCACCATTCGTGATACCGAACCCTACACGGTGCGGCAATGCGTGGTTTGTAGACGAGGTAAAGTGGGCGAATACAGCAGACGAGGAAATGGATGGGCTGAACGCGGGACAGATAGGGGATACTACTGAAGTGCCTAACGCCTTCAATCCGAAAAAGACTGCGGTAATGCGCGTTACCTTCAAGAACGATATAGGTAATTATACTTTTGGAAAGGACAGCAGCGCTTATGTGAAGCTGGCGAAGTATGGCCTGGATGACATCTCGTTCTCATCGAATAATTCAAAGGACGGGCTGGCAGTATTCTCTGATATATACTACTCGAAGGGGTGGAAGGCTTTTGTAGATGGAAAAGAAACGCCGATAATGAGGGCTGACTATGTGCTGCGTGTGATAAAGATACCAGCCGGCAGCCACAGCATAGAATTCCACTTCAGGCCTGACAGTGTATATAAGACCCAGAAGATAACTATAGTGTGCAGCGTACTGCTGATCTTGCTGTGCATTGGTGCATGTTACCCAATATTTAAAAAAGGATAAAAACGGAGCGTATGGGCAATCCTGTGGTGAGTGGACTGAAATCTCTTTTGGGGATGAGGAAGGAAATGAGCTTTAGCTTCTATGTGCGGGATTTTATTTTCAGGAGGCTGCTGCGGAACAATGCTAAAGTAAAATGGGCGATACACCATACGACCACTATTCACAATCCGCAGAACATAAAGCTGGGCAAGGGCGTTTATCCGGGAGATTCGGCGGGGATATATATAAATGCCAAGAACGGGATCATATTTGGCGACTATAGTAATATAGCGCCTAATGCGGGCATCATATCAGCCAACCACGATTTTATCAATAACGACCTTCATCTGCCGGACCCGCCCATTGAGATAGGGCGGTTTGTATGGGTGGCGATGGGGGCCATTATACTGCCGGGAGTGAAACTTGGTGATTTTACAACGGTAGGGGCGGGCGCTATAGTAACAAAAAGCTTTCCGGAGGGGTATTGCGTGATAGCAGGCAATCCCGCAAAGGTGATCAAATACCTAAACAAGGAAGAATGTGATGCCTTCGCTGCAGCTAAAAAGTAACAGTTTATTCAGTAATTCATTTTTCATTTTTGTCATCAGGCTATTTCCATCGCTGGCAAATCTGCTGGTATTGCTGTATTATTCGCGTCACCTGCCGAAGCCTATTTATGGTACTTATCAGAACTTCTGGATACAGCTTTCTTTTCTTTACCCCATTGCGTGTTTTGGTATACATGCCATTATTACCACGTATTCTGTTTCTACCGTATTGAAGCTGGCGCAGGGTGTAAAAAAATGGCAGTACATATTGTATGGTGTATGGCTGGTAGTACTGAGCAGCCTGTTTGCGGGACTGCAAAACTCGTCGACAGGGATAGGCTTTGTGATACCGTTTGTGTTCATGCTGTCCTTCGCTGTGGGTATTATTCTTGAGTCGTTCCTGATCGTGGCTAAGAATTTCAAGGCGCTGTCGGCGATCAATATTCTTTATGCGGTCTGTTACCTGTTTGTTCATAAGTATGTGCTTGATAACGGGTTTTCGTTCCTGAAACTATTCACTTGTTTACTTAGTTTGAACCTGGCGAGAATATTGATTTCAGTGGTATTGATAGGGGTGCGAATAAAGCAACACAGTGATGATGGGCACGAAGAATTCAGGAAGGTAGCTGAGATTCGTAAGTTGTGGATGCACCTGGGTTTCTACGATATTCTCCAGACCCTGTCGAACTGGGTAGATAAGTTCATTATCTCTGTAGTGCTTACCTCATCTCTGTCGGCGATATATTTTAACGGGACACAGAATATCCCTTTCTTACCCATCATACTGAGTGCGGCAGGCAGCTCTGTGCTGATGCAAATGACGAAGGTGAAAGAGGCGGATGAACGGGCGTCGTTGCTGGCATTGATGAACCGCTCTACAAAGTTCCTTTCCAATATTGTTTTTCCGTTGTTTTTCTTTCTTATTTTCTTCAGGTATGAACTCTTTGATGTGCTGCTGCCGGGTTATTCGGCATCGGTGCCTATATTCTTTGTGTCGCTCTTTATGCTGCCATTCCGGGCATATAGCTTTATAACGGTATTCCAGAAGCTGCACCAGGGGCACATCAGCAATATAGGGGCGGTAGGCGAGCTGATACTTGCCTGCTCGCTGATGTACCCGCTCTATCTATGGTTGGGGCTACCGGGTGTCATGCTGAGTTTTATTATCTCCAGCTACAGCCAGGGTGTCTATTATTTTTATCACATGAGCCGTTTACTGAACACCAAGCCTTACAAACTGGTGCCTGTGGCTAACCTGACCATCAAGATAATAATTTATGGTTTGTTATTCTTCATTGCGCATTATATCGTAACTTCATTTTTCGGTGAACGCAACGGGTTGTTTATCGGAATAATGACGATGGTAGTGACAGTAGTTGTGTCGCTGCTCATAGATATAATATCAGTTAAGAATGTCCATTCAAAACAGGCAACGGTTACGGGATATTGACAATACGGGTTTTGGGCCTAACAGCAGTGTGGAAGGTGGCCGCCTTATCAATTCGGACGGATCGGCAAATCTGCGCAAGCGTGGTATCCCCATCTGGGAGCGTACAAGTGTATACCACTCTCTGCTGCGCATGAAGGGTAGTCACTTTATATTAGGTATCTTCCTGTTCTATACATTTATCAACCTGATTTTTGCTGTTATTTATTTTCTGACCGGGGTCAGTCACCTAACCGGTACAGATGGCGCACATACGACTTCCGAACAATTTATGGAGGCGTTCTTCTTCAGTTCGCAGACACTGACCACTGTGGGGTATGGACATGTGGCACCGTCTGGCATGATGACCAATTCCATTGCATCTATCGAGTCGCTGGTGGGGATACTTACATTCGCGCTGGTAACCGGCCTTATTTACGGAAGATTCTCAAGGCCGCGCGCCTACCTGCTTTTTAGTCCGAGTGTGCTTATAGCTCCGTTTAAAGAGGGCAGGGCTCTCATGCTGCGGATGGCGACCTATAAAAATAACCACCTGACAGATGTGGAAGCTAATGTGACGCTGGCCATGCATGAGGAAGAAAACGGAAAGACGGTGACCAAATTTTATCCGCTGCCCCTGCAGTTTGCGAAGATCAATTCACTGGCGCTCAGCTGGACTATAGTACATGCGATAGATGAAGACAGCCCATTGTATCACTGCCGGAAGGAGGACGTGACCGACACCAAGATGGAGGTGATCGTAAACATAAAAGCGTTCGATGATCATTTTTCGAATATAGTGCAGCAGCGAACCTCTTATACCCATAACCAGTTTGTGTATGGCGCGAAATTCCTGCCGATGTTTGAAAAAGCGCCGGATGGAGATTATACCATACTGGAGTTGGATAAAATAAATCTGCACGAGCTGGTGAAGCTTCCGGATGCGAAGACCCATCACCACAAGGGGAATGTGGAGGTGAACCCTTAATTTTGCTGTATGCCTGTTACTAAAACGATCACATCGCTCACGCGGCAGTTTCTTGAAAAAGAGGAAATGTATGGTGCCCATAATTATCACCCGCTACCTGTGGTGCTGACGAAGGGTAAGGGTGTATTTGTGTGGGATGTTGATGATCGCAGGTATTACGATTTTCTTTCGGGTTATTCCGCCATCAACCAGGGACATTGTCACCCGCGGATCATTGAAACTTTTATAGAGCAGGCACAGAAGCTTACGCTTACCTCGCGCGCTTTCCATAATGATGTGCTGGGCGAATATGAAGAATTCATTACCAAGTTCTTTGGGTATGATAAGGTGCTGCCTATGAATACGGGCGTAGAAGCAGTAGAGACGGGGCTGAAACTGGCCCGGCGCTGGGGGTATGAAGTAAAGGGTGTGCCCCGCAATAAAGCAAAGATCATTACCTGCGCGCAAAATTTTCATGGACGTACTATCAGCGTTATTTCATTTAGCAGTGATGAAAGTTCGCGTAAGGACTTCGGGCCGTTTACTCCGGGGTTTGAAACTATACCCTATAATGATATACCTGCGCTACAGATGGCATTGCAGGACGCCAACGTGGTGGGCTTCCTGGTGGAACCTATACAGGGGGAGGCAGGTGTGATAGTACCGGATGAGGGCTATCTGGCGAAAGCGGCAGCGCAGTGTAAAGAGGCAAATGTACTTTTTATAGCCGACGAGATACAGACCGGCCTGGCGCGCACCGGCAAAATGCTGGCGTGCGATCATGAGGGTGTACGGCCAGATATATTGTTGCTGGGCAAGGCACTGTCGGGAGGTACGATGCCAGTGTCGGCGGTGCTTGCTGATGATGAGATCATGCTGACAATAAAACCGGGAGACCATGGGTCGACATACGGCGGTAATCCTATGGCGTGCAAGGTGGCTATGACGGCACTGCAGGTGCTGGTGGACGAGCAGATGGCGGAGAATTCAGCAGTGCAAGGCGCACATTTCCGTAAGGAGCTCACCGACCTCAGGCACGAGCATATTTCGATAGTACGCGGGAAGGGGTTATTTAATGCAATCGTTATCAATCACCCGCAAAAAGATGCCGCGTGGGATATTTGCATAGCTATGAAACAAAACGGGCTGCTGGCCAAACCCACTCATGGTGACAGGATACGTTTTGCGCCGCCGTTACTTATCAACCAGGAACAGATAGATGACTGTATCGGGATCATAAAGAAAAGCATGGAAAACCTGTGATCATTTACCAGCACTTTTATCAAGACCTGCTGGTTTCTTGAAGATACTTTCGTCGACCGGTATGTTTATTTTTATTGACTGGAAGGTAACCGGTCCACCATCGCTTTCAACGAACATAGGAAAAGCGATCCCTTCGGGAAGTTTCTGATAATTGCTATAATCAGATATCGCTTCACCTTCCTTGCCCCCTTCGCCTTTTACTTTTTCTACTGAGCGGACATGGTAGTAAGTGGATGCGTTGATATACATGGTCTCTTCCTTGCCATTTTTATTGGTTACTTTCAGCTTGTAGCAGTCAGCTCCGGCAATCTGTTCTTTACCTGTGAATTCTACCTTATTTCCCTTGGCTTTATAGTCTATCAGCGGGCCCTGAATGTCGAGCTGGTCTTGTGACCCTTTAACCATTTCTGCAGGCATGGATTCTATTTTGCTTTCCCCATCGGCTGGATTAAACGCCCAACCGGCGGATGTAGTCAACACTTCATAGCCCTGCTTACCGTCGAGTGTAAATTCCACTTTCTGTCCTTTGCCGTTGAGCGTGGTTATTGTGACCGGAAATTCTTTATCTCCGGCCTTTACTGTGCCGCTCATTTTCAAAGATTTTATCTTTTTCCAGTTTTCACTTCCTCCTATCGCTTTAATGTGTTTTTGGATGATCTCATCAGCGGTCTGGGCATTTGTGATGACGGTACCCACTACCAACATAACGATAGTGGTTACAAAAAAGCGGATATTACTCATATTGTTGGATCTTGGTGTGTATAAGAAATGAGACTGTTATTTCGGGTTGAAGATCTTTTTATCAACGTCTACATTAATTTCGACGGTATTGATCTTTTGCACGCCGATACCTTCGCTAAACGTCATAGGAACAACTATTCCTTCGGGGAGCATTTTGAAATCGGAATAGGATGCTGCCTGTTCCTCAACCCTCTTTCCATTGACAATGAGCGGCTGATGATGTTCTATTGCTTCGTATGTAGTGCGTATGTGGTAATAATTGACGGTATCTATATAAAAGATGGCACTGTGCCCGCCATTATAGGTGACTCTTATCTTATAGCAAGTAATGCCGGTGTCAGCACTACGTTTTTTATATACTTCCTTGCCAACATACTCTATTTTATTCCCTTTGGATTTGTAATCGATAAGCGGCCCCTGTAAATCAAGTGTATACTGATTTTTTTTCACCATTGTTTCCGGAAACATTTCAGACCTGGACCTAATACCAACCACTGGTATAAAGCGCCATCCTATTTTCTGAGTCAGGGCCTCGTAAGCTGTTTTTTTTGTTGTAGCGTAAGTGAATTCCTTGTAAATGCCTTCATTGTCGAGTTTAATAGTAGTAAAAAGCACTTCAGCGCCATCAGATGTAAATGTGCCTGTTGTCTTTATAGAGTTGACCTTTCTCCATTTTTTCTTGCCACCAATGGCTTCGATATGTTTTTGTACGATCTCATCGGCTGTTTGCGCTACAGAGGTAGTAATGCCTGCAAGCAGGATAGCAGCAGTGAATAGGGTGTATCGCATAGTGTTTATCATTGATATGGATTTAAGTGTTTTTTTGAAAAAAATGCTAACCGCAAGGTATGCAAAAATGTTATTTCCAGACTGCCATTTGTTGCGTTTTAACTTTTGGGTTTACTTAATTAAGCTCCCGTAATTCCAACAATGCCACGTTCTCTATATGGTGTGTATGAGGAAACATGTCTACCGGACGTAGTCTAGTGATCTTGTATGCCTGATCGAGCAACTGGAGGTCTCGTGCCTGTGTGGCAGGGTTGCAACTGACATATACAATTTTTGAGGCGCGCATTTTTAATAACTGCATCACCAGTTTTTCCGTCATGCCTGCGCGAGGGGGATCTGTAATGATGACATCGGGGCGGCCATGTGTTTCGAAAAATGCGTCTGTACATATTTTTTCGACATCGCCGGCAAAAAACAGGCAGTGGCCGATGTTGTTAAGGGCAGCGTTTTCATAAGCATCTTTAACGGCGTCTTCGACTACTTCTATGCCAATGACCTTTTTCGCTTTCTCAGAACAGAAGATACCAATGCTGCCGGTGCCGCAATACAGATCGTACAGAGTTTCTGTGCCGGTGAGGCCTGCAAACTCGCGGGTGAGCTGGTAGAGAGCCTCAGCCTGGTAAGTGTTGGTTTGAAAGAAAGACTTGGGTGATATTTTAAAACGGAAATTTTCCAGTTTTTCTTCTATATAGTTTTTGCCACTGTAGCAGATCACGTCCTGATCATAAATGGTATCGTTCATCTTGCCATTGAGCGTATAGTTGAGGGAGGTGATACCCGGTACCTGCTGAAGTATATGCTGTAAAATGGCTTCCCTCGCTTCTTTGTCTTCGTGGTGCATGACCAGGTTTACCAGTACTTCGCCCGTGGTAGCTATCCGTATTATTACATTGCGCAGCCAGCCATACTGGACCTTAAAATCGTAATACGGAAGGTTGTTTGCGATGGTGTAATCTCTCAATGTATTGATCAGCAGGTTGGTGGGCTCGTCCTGCAGGTAGCAGTGATCTATGGCTACTACCTTATCAAAAAGGCCAGGAGCATGGAAGCCAAAAGCGGGTTCGGGGGTGAATGTCTCACTCCGTTCGGAGATCTCCTCAAAGGTACGGTAACGCTGTGTAGAGAAGGTGAATTCGAGCTTATTGCGGTAGTAACGTTCACGCGGGCTACCAATTATAGGCTCCAGTTCAGGGAGTGTAACCTGGCCTATGCGCTGCAACTGATCTGCCACCTGTTTTTGCTTGTATACCAGTTGCTGCGAGTAAGGCAGCATCTGCCATTTGCATCCGCCACATACCCCAAAATGCTTGCAAAACGGCTCAATACGATGTGGGGACGGGGATACCAGTCTTATCATTTTGCCCTGGGCCCAGCTTTTTTTGTCTTTTGTTATTGCCGCATCTATTACATCGCCCGGAATGGCATTATCTACAAACAATACTTTTCCGTCATCGAGCCGGGCTACACTCTTACCTTCTGCTGCATAAGCTTCTATTTTAATGTTTAGAAGTGGCAGTGATTTTTTCTTTTTTCTCGACAAAATTTTGTTATAGTTTTTATAATAAGCTGCAAATTTAGTCTTAAAGGGGTGGGATACACCAACTTTATGGTTTATTTTTAGCTTTTTAAATAAACACTCAAAGTTTTTTATCTGTCTTAATCACGAACAAACCAACTATTGTACGTATGAAGAAAATTACACTCATTGTAACCCTGGCCCTATTGGCTATTACTCAGTTATCATTTGCAGGTATTTCTTACCACATCAAACTGAAAATACCAGATGCGAATGATACAATGGTTTATTTACTGCATTACTATGGTAAAGGCAGGCCTACTATTTTCAAGTTAGATTCGGCAAGATTTGACAAGTCAGGCAATGCCGAGTTTAAAAGCAGCGATCCTGAATTTGTAGGCGGTATATATATAATGCTGCTTTCAAAGAGAACTGCCGATTTTGAGTTCCTGCTTAATAAAGGTGATGATATGAGCATCACAGCTAACATTAGTAAGCTGCCCGACGGTGTAAAATTCAAGAATTCGCCTGAAAATGAGCGTTTTGAAGAGTATATCGGATTTTTGAAAGACTATAGCGCGGGACAAGAGCAACTGAAGAAGGACCTGGAAAAAGCTAAAACTACCGCTGATACTACCGCAGTACGTAATAAATCTATGGCACAGGCCAAGAAGCTTACGGACTATCGTCGTAACTATATTAAAAACAATCCTGGTACATTGCTCGCCGGTATTTTTGGTGGTATGGAAGTGCCGGAGATACCAGAAGGTACTCACTACCTGGAAGATGGCGTAACCAAAGACAGTACTTTTGCCTATCATTATTATAAATCCCATTTTTGGGATGGCTTTAGCTTCCAGGACGACCGTATGATATATACGCCTCTTTATGACCAGAAACTGGAAGAATACTTCAGCAAACTTGTAGTGCCGGTGCCTGACAGCGTGGAGCATGAAGCTGACATGATACTGCACAAAGCAAAGGGAACAAAGGACGTGTTCCATTACTCGCTGTGGTGGCTGACAAGGTATGCGGAAAATAGCAAGATCATGGGTATGGACGAGGTGTTTGTGTACCTGGTGGAGAACTACTACATGAAGGGCGATGCATTCTGGCTGAAAAGCGATGAATTGTCTAAATACTTAGACCGTGCGCAGAAAATAGCGCCGAACGTAATTGGCAACATTGCACCGGAAGTAAACCTGCCGAATGTATTTACCCAAAAAGAAGAGAGTCTGCTGAACAGTAAAGGAAAGTATACAGTGGTGGTATTCTACTCCCCGTCATGCGGCCATTGCCAGCATGAGCTTCCGCAGCTCGATTCAGTTTACAACGCTGTACTGAAAGCTAAAGGTGTACGAATATTTACGGTAGCTACAGAAGGTGAAGCGACAGCGATAACCGACTTTCTGAAGAAGAACAAGCTGGAAGACTGGACCAACACCTGGAACCCGGACCATACCAGTGACTACCACAGCAAGTATGATGTGTACAGCACGCCAACGATTTACCTGCTGGACGAGAAGAAGATAATCAGGGGTAAGCGCCTTGATCACAGCAATATTGTGGGACTGGTAGAGATGCTGGATAAGAAGGGTAAGGAAAAACCTGCGAGCAGCAAGACGAAATAAGATATGAAGTGATTAAAAAAAGCAAGGCCCGGATCGCTACGATCCGGGCCCTCTTACTTATTAGTGCTTAAGGGACTATAATACTTTTTGTGCTCACAGTATGTGCCGAGAAATAACCCAGTGCGCCGCCTTTAATATTAGTTAATGGATTGGCAGGGGTTGCTGAATTCTGATCCTCAGTTTGTGCCAGAGAATAGTAATACTGATAGATAGCAGAATCGATACACTGCAAAGACACCGTTACGTTCTCACCCGGAACCAATTTACCGCCTGCACCCACGGGTTGGCTAATGGTCTGGCCATTCACGAGGTCGTCATTGCGGATAGATATATTATCGCTGGCGGTATCATTGCGGGATACGAGGAAGTGATAGTAATTGCCTTTAGCTATTGGGTCTGTGTACTGCGGAATGATGTCTATGTTGCCGCTAAAAGCGCTCTTTCCGGTGTAGAGGCTATCGAGCGGTACGGGCTGTGGCATCGTTGATGATGCGGTATATACCTGGCTTGATGCATTGACATAAAGACTGTAAATATGCCCAGGGGTGCCTTTTAAAATGCTAGTCTGGTAGTTGCCGGGAGTAACCTCTTTCAGTGTATCTGCAAGGCCTGCGGTCTGGTCAGTGATCACCACTGTAGCACCGCTAACAGCAGGGAATACATTATCCTGGTCGAAGTTGACAGAACGGGTAATGCTTACGAGGTATGGGCCAGGCTGGTCGGTGACGTTTGCTTCTATTACATTCTTTGCAGCGGCATCGTTAAGGTTCACTTTTATTACCTTCTGACAGGAGCAAAAAGAAGCCAATAACATAATGGTGCAACCGGTATTGAAAATATTAGTCTTCTTCATTCGTTTAGAATTTAAAATTGTAGGAGATAGATGGCACCCATCTGAATAAGGCTGTCTGTACCGCCTGTGTTTTGTTAGGGTCGTTAGGGTCGTTCTGGAAGGTAATGATGTAAGGGTTCTCACGGCCATAAGCGTTGTAGAGGCTAAAGTTGAGCTCGGACGAGAACCGTTTTCTTTTTCTGAGCTGAACGGTGGCGCTCAGGTCGAGGCGGTTATAAGATGGCATGCGGTAGCCGTCTCTTTCTGTGTAATAGAATACAGTTTGTCCGCCCACAGTATACTTGCCGCTGGGGAAAGAAACTGCGTTGCCTGTATAATAGACAAAGTCTGCCGACAACGACCATTTTGGAGAAAGCTGGTAAATGCCTACTACAGAAAGATCGTGCGTTCGGTCTTGGCGCGAGGCATACCAATCGTCGTTGTTGATGCCTTGTATCTGCAACTCTGACCGGGAGAGGGTATAGGATACCCAACCGGTAAATTTGCCCACCTTTTTGCGGAACAGAAATTCAAGGCCGTATGCTCTACCAATACCAAAAAGCAATTCAGGCTCGATAGCAGCGTTGCTGATGACATTTGCACCATCTTTATAATCGACCTGGTTCTGCATGTATTTGTAATAACCTTCTACGCTGAATTCGTATGCACCATTTTTAAGGCTTCGGAAGTACCCCAGCGAACCCTGGTCCGCAACGCCGGGCTTAATGATATTGTTGCTGGGCACCCATTTATCGGTCGGGTTGCTGGTAGTGGAGTTAGATATCAGGTGCAGGTATTGCGCATTCCTGGAGTAGCCAGCCTTAATGGATGATACTTCATTGAGGGTATAGCTACCAGAAACACGGGGTTCAGGTTCCACATAAGTCTCCACGATCTGGCCTGAGCCATAATGGAGGGTATCTTTGATATTGCCATTAGCATCGAGGGTGTAGTAGTCGGAGCCGCCCAATACGGAAAAGGAACTCAGGCGGATGCCATAGTCGATATTCAATCTTGTGCTCACCTTCCAGCTATCAGATATATAGGCTGCGTTCTCCCAACTCTGCTTGTCGGGTTGTGTGCTGCTGATGATGCCCGACCCAGTAATGGATCCCGGGGTGATAGTGTGAAAAATGGAACTGATGCCGAACTTAATAGTATTGGTGGGGTTTGCAAACAATTCCAATTCTTCTTTGAGATTCCAGTCGCGTATGTCAGAATGAATATTGGCATCGATGCCCGATGCGTTCACATTGATATTATAACTGTAGTCACTGAATATAAGGGATGTGTTGGAAAACAGTTTGTCGCTTATAATGTGGTTCCAGCGCAGCGTACCAGTGGCATTGCCCCAGTTGATGCCGAAGAGGCTGCCGAGGCCAAGGTCGTCCTGCCCGAAGTAGCCGGACAAATAAAGGTGATCTTTCTTAGATAGCTTGTAGTTCAGCTTGGTATTCAGATCATAAAAATAAAGCCTGCTTTTTTTTATGGTGGTGTCGTTGGAGAGTTTCAGAAACACATCGGCATAGGTGCGCCGTGCGCTGATGAGGAAAGATCCGTCGTCTTTGACAATAGGCCCTTCAACATTTATTTTTGAGGAGATGAGCCCGATACCACCGCTTACATGGTAGTCCTGGTCGTTACCGTCATTCATCTTTACATCGAGCACAGATGATAGCCTGCCGCCAAATTCGGCAGGGGCAGTGCCTTTATACAGCGTTACGTCTTTTATAGCATCGGAGTTGAAGGTGGAGAAGAAGCCGAGGAGGTGTGATGGGTTGTATACCACTGCGCCATCGAGCAGTATCAGATTCTGGTCGGCACCGCCGCCACGCACATAAAAGCCGCTATTGCCGTCGCCTACAGACTGCACACCTGGCAGCAACTGTATGGTTTTCATCACATCTTTTTCGCCGAACAATACCGGTATGGCGTTCATCTCTTTTACCGTGAGCTTGTCCATACCCATCTGAGCCGAGGTAATATTGTTCACTTTGCTGGTTATGGTTACTGATTTCAGTTCATTGTCGGTCACCTCCAGTGCGAAATTCATCTCGGTAGATTTGTCGAGCGATACAGAGACTTCCTGCTCTTTGTATCCTACATATCCTATAACCAGCTTATAAGCGCCTGTGGGTAAGGTGAGGGAATAAAATCCGAACTCATTGGATGCGGCTCCGAGTGCAGGTTTGTCGGCGACTTTGATAGTGGCGCCTATGAGCGCTTCCCCGGTTTTTTTGTCTTTAATGGCGCCGCTGATGGTGAATTTGCTTTGAGCGGAAAGTACGAATGGAAATAACAATATTGCCAATAAGGCAACGGGTCTTACTAAATGACTCATTATGAGTGGTTGAGAATATTTTAAATGGTATGCAATTTTATACTTTGGTCAAGCACTAAAACTCTGTTTTTTCTAAATTATTGCCAAAACTATCGAACTTAGACCTAAATACAATCTCAAAACAAGATATTACCAGGCAAATATCGTGCTATTGTGTTTGTATCAGGCTTATTTTTGCAATGGTCTGAAAAAAACATATATGGATACGTTGTCGCATGAAGGCAAGAGGTTTGAGAAGGTGCAATTTGCTGGCAATGCCGGCAAGGGAGGGGAGTTCCAGGAATGTACCTTTGATAGCTGCGACTTCCAGGGCAGTGATTTCTCATTTGCTGTATTCAGGAACTGTACGTTTGAAGGTTGCAATTTTTCGATGATAAAACTGAAAGCGGTTACTCTGAACAATGCAGTATTTAAGAATTGTAAGATGCTGGGTGTTGACTTCAGCGAATGTAAGGATCTGCTGTTCAGTGTGAAATTTGATAGTTGTGTATTGGATTACGTTTCCTTTATTGAGAAGAAGATGCCTAAGACCAAGTTCAGCAATTGCTCTATAAAGGAGGCGACTTTCTCTCTTGCAGACCTGAGTGGGTCTGTGTTTGAAAAGTCGGACCTGTGGATGGCAGTATTTAATAAGACCAATCTCACTTCTGTGAATTTTAGCAGCGCGGTCAATTACACTATTGATCCGGTATTAAACACTGTAAAAAAGGCCATATTTTCTATGGATGGGCTGCCAGGGCTGCTGGAATGCTTTGGGGTGGCGATAGTGCCATAGAGCTTGCAGAACTATTTGCGAGACAATTTGTTACATACATGATCTGAGGGTGATATCTAACCGATATTAATTATGTTTGTGGATATTGTGATGCAAGTGAAGACAACTGATAGCTATATGCAAAAAAGATGGCTGCCATGGGCAACAGCCCTGACGATTGCGGTAGTTACTCTCATAGCGTTTATTCCAGTATTGCATAATGGCTTCATTCTTTGGGATGATGGTATCTATATATACCAGAATCAGACGCTGCAGCTGCCTCTTTCAGCGTCTATTCCTTATTTTTTCGGTCTGAATTTTTTCGTTGGCAACTATCATCCGTTTACGATGATCGCCTACGCACTGCTATATCAAATAGTGGGAAAAGAGCCAGAAGTATTTCATGCCGCAAGCTTATTTATTCACATACTGAATGTGCTGCTTGTGTTTTGGTTTATATGGTTGCTAAGCGGAAAGAAGTTAATCATTGCTGCTATTACATCGCTGCTTTTCGGCATACACCCGATGCACGTTGAGTCGGTTGCCTGGGCTGCGGAACTTAAGGATGTGTTGTACACTGCATTTTTTCTTGCCGGCCTGATCTGCTATCTGAAATATCTGAAACCGGAAGATACTTTGCCGTCAAGCAAGCCTGTTTCGTTTCTGCTGCTGACCTTTATTTTTTTCCTTTTCTCAGCATTGTCAAAGCCTGCGGCAGTTGTTTTTCCGCTATTGCTTTGGGTGATCGATTTTTATTTTAGGCGGCCTGTTGACAAGCGGATGCTGCTGGAGAAAATGCCGTTTATTGTTATAGCTTTTGCTTTCGGTATTATAGCCATCAAGGCGCAGCAGGAGGATCACTTGCTGCACAGCTATTACCCGCTACTACTGAGAATGATCTTTGCCAGCTATTCGCTGCTTGCATACATTGTTAAGCTTGCTGTTCCTTTCAACCTGGCGAGCATCTATCCTTATCCTGCATTGCACGATGGCTTGGCTCCGCTGTATTTTTATTTAGCGCCCGTTTTGGTCGGACTATTTGTGTATGGCATTTACCGGACGAAAGGTAACGTACGACATCTGCTTGTATTTAGCGGCCTGTTTTATTTTGTTGCGATAGCGCCGGAGTTACAATTGATATCTGTGGGTGATGCTATGATGGCGGACAGGTATACGTACGTTCCGTCTATAGGCTTGTTTTTTGCATTTGCGGTAGGGGTTCATTCCCTTTGGCATAATGGCACGGTACACAAGCAAATGGTGAGGAAGGTGGTGGTGATAGGACTTACAGCGGTCTCTTCGATATATGCTGTAAGCACTTATGCCCGATGCGAGACCTGGAAATCGAGTGAAACAATTGCTGAAGACCTCTATAGCAAACAGCAGCAGGCGCCCGTGGCCGCGCACAACATGGGTGCTGTGCTATACAACAAGGGAAAATACCGGGAGGCTATTCCGTTTTTTTACGCGCTGAGAAACGACAAGGAGCATTTCGCGAAAGATTATGTGCTTCTTGCTAATTCATACGTTGCCAATAATGAGCCGGACAGTGCATACTATCTCATTGCGTCATTAGGACCAGACGCAACTAAAAATTATTGTGAGCAGGATCTGTCGCTGAGCCGCGATCTGCTGAATAGTCAACACTTTGAACCTGCTGCCATGTTTCTTGCGGTATACACCCGGCTGCAAAAAAACGATCCGCAGGGGTATATCGCACTGGCAGAATGTTATTATAAGTTGAATATGCATAGCCGCTACATAAATACTATTGACTCTGGCCTGAAATACTGTCCCGGGCAATACAGTTTGCTGAACCATAAAGGGTATGACCTTTTCCTTGAGGGTAAATACGAACAGGCAATACCGTATTTTGAAGAAGCGCTAAAGAATGCTCCGGGTTATGAAGCTGCATCACGAAACCTTGCAAACTGCTATCATGCTTTGGATTCGATAAAGGCCGGGTTGAGATGAATGAAAAAGTAAAAAAGAAGAGGTAATGCCGCTAAACATACAATACTGCTCAGACCTGCACCTGGAGTTTGACCTCAACAGGAAATGGATAAGTAAATACCCACTGGCGGTAAAGGGTGATGTGCTGCTGCTGGGTGGTGATATAATGCTGCTGACACAGCAGGAACAGCACAATGACTTCCTGGACTATGTGGCCAGCCACTACCAGGCAGTGTACTGGATACCCGGCAATCATGAATACTACCATAGCGATATAGCAGGCAAGAGTGGTACGCTGCACGAAGCTGTGCGGGACAATGTGTTTCTCGTAAACAATACTACCATAAGCCTGGGCAATACTGACCTTATCTGCAGCACCCTATGGAGCCATATAAGCCTCCTTAATCAATGGGAGATAATGCGAGTGCTGAGTGACTTTAAGTTAATAAAGAACGTGGGCGACAGGCTGACGGTGGCGAAATATAATGAGCTGCACGCACAAGCAAGACAATACATAGAGCAAGCTATAAAGACCAGTACAGCAAAGCATAAAGTAGTGCTGACTCACCATGTACCGACGCTGATGAACTATCCGCCTAAGTATAAAGGTGATCCGGTGAATGAGGCATTTGCCACGGAAATGCAAGACTTTATAGAAAGCTCAGGCGTGGACTACTGGCTATATGGGCACACTCACTACAATCCATCCGACTTTAGGATAGGCCATACGCAGATGCTGAGCAACCAACTAGGTTATGTGCAGTATGGGGAGAATAAGCATTTTGACAATGGGAAGAGTTTTACGGTGGGGTAGTGGGTAGAGCATCAGCATAGATCTAACTCTCCTTTCTTATTCTTATTGCGATTCCAATATGTTTGATGTTATAGGTCCACGTTCTTAAAATAAGCGACATTAAAAGACCTTCTACTTCGGATACTATACCGAATAAAATTGCAATAGGGAAAAATGGTTCAGCCATGCCGAAACCCATGATTGATATAGTAGCTATTAACAACGATACGCCAAATACTTTTGCACTCGATGCATGATAACTCGCCCCTCGCCTGAACTTTGCCAAATCAATAATATAACGCAGAAGCTCCAGGCCGATGACTGTATAGATGCCCCATGAATAAGTAGTGTATATTTTGGGATAAGCCATCCACATTCCTGCTAATACGCCAAGAAAGAAGACCGTATCTGCTATACTGTCCCATTGCCTCAGCGATGCGGTTTCTACATTATATTTACGGGCAAGCACACCATCATAATAGTCGGTGGCAGCTGCCACAGCCAATAACAGGATATATGCAGACCCAAGTATTCTATAGTAGCCAAACAAGACTGCAACGATCGTTAGCAGCAGGCGCATATAGATCAGGTACCACGGAATCTTTTCCAAAATTGTATCATTTACGCAGCAATATAAAGCTATTTCCAGGTAGGGTAGCTGAATTATCTCAAACCTAGTGTGATTAGTAATCAGATAAATTGAATGCAATGCAAAGTGCACGTATGGCTTGAAATTTTGAAAGAAACGATTACTTTTACATCAATAAGCGGAAGTAGCTCAGTTGGTAGAGCATCAGCTTCCCAAGCTGAGGGTCGCGGGTTCGAGTCTCGTCTTCCGCTCTTTAATTGTAAGGGTAGGCATTGAAAAATAAGTTCGTAAAATACGTATCCATAATCTGGCTGTCGTTCCTGTTGCTGATGGGTAATACGCCTATGGAGTTCATCCACCTTTTTGCTAACCATACTGATACCGTACACCATTACCACAAGGGCTTAGTGATAGAGAAGAAGCATCATCACTGTGCGTTTTTGTCGCTCACACTTACTTCGTTCATTAATGATTACCAGTTTCCGGTGGTGCAGTTTTCTGCACGGGAATATCATACTATTTATGTAGCCCGCGGCGTAAACTCTGTGCAGCGCTGCATTGTACATTCCTCGCTTCGCGGCCCGCCATTGGCATAGTTTCAGTTGAACTATTGATCTATCAGTATGCCCAGCCTTTCGTTTGTAGTAAATGAAAGAATCTGGAGCATTATTCATTTTATTTCAAAAAACTAAAACTATGTACAAGCAAATAATATTTTGCATTTTATTTCTCATGTTCCATATAGCCGGCTATGCTGCTCCGTCCGGCAACTGTACGTTAACAGGTGTGGTAAAAGACAGTAAAGGCAATGCGCTTGAAGGCGCAGTGGTAGAGTTTCCAGACCTTAAAGTGGGCACTGTTGCTGATAGCGCCGGCAGGTACACAATAGATAATCTACCCAAAGGAAAATTCATTGTAGTGGCCAGCCTGATCAGCTATGCTAAAACCGTAGTGACCATAAATATGACCGGCGCCAACACGCAGGACTTTGTTCTGAACGAAAGCGCTATAGAAAGTAAAGAGGTCGTGATCACGGGCCAGTCGAAAGCGACAGAGATAGACCGCAGCCCCACACCCATTGTGGCCATCAGTAATAAATACCTGCAGGAAAACAGCAGTACCAATATCATAGACGCACTGGTAAAGGTGCCTGGAGTAGCGGCAGTAACTACCGGGCCCAACATTTCGAAACCATTTATCCGTGGTTTGGGTTTCAATCGAATACTTACATTGTTTGATGGTATGCGGGTTGAAGGGCAGCAGTGGGGCGACGAACATGGCATAGAAGTAGACGAATATAGTGTGGATAGGGTGGAACTGATAAAGGGGCCAGCAAGTCTTATTTACGGCTCTGACGCACTTGCCGGGGTAGTGAACCTAATACCTACGCCGCCTGCGCCGGATGGCAAGATCATTGGGGATTTTTCCAGCGAATATCAATCGAACAACAACATGTTTGGCGGTACGGGTATGCTGTCGGGAAACCAGAATGGATTTTACTGGCTGGGCAGGGTATCGCACAAGCAGGCAATGGATTATGGGGACCCGATAGATGGCAAGGTGTACGGCACCAACTATAATGAAACAGATGCCAATGCATCGCTGGGCATCAATAAAAAATGGGGCTATTCGCACCTGGAACTGAATATGTTTAACGACCTGCAGGCCATACCCGACGGCAGCCGGGATTCGGTTTCGAGGCAGTTCACAAAGCAGATAACGGAGATAGACACTTTTCGCCCCATTGTTACCAACCATGACCTGAATACCTATGCTTTGCCCACACTGCACCAGCATGTTCAGTTGTATCGTGCGATGTCGTCTAATAATTTCAATGTGCTTAATGGCCTGCTTGCGGTGAATGTAGGTTTTGAACGCAGCCTGCGGCAGGAATTCAGCCACCCTGAATATGCGGACATTTCCGGCCTTGACCTGCAACTGAATTCCTATACCTACGATGTGAAATACTTTGCGCGTGGCATAGCGGGGTGGGATATAACGGCGGGCGTAAATGGTATGTATCAAACGAACGATGTAACCAAGGGGACAGATTTTGTTATCCCCTCGTTCCAGCAGTTCGATATTGGCCCTTTTGCTATGGTTAAGAAAAACGTAGGCAAACTGGATATTGCCGGCGGCATCAGGTATGATACCCGTATCTTTCATAATGACGCCTTGTACACAAAACCTGATCCGGTTACGGGTTTTGACCGTTCTTACACCGGCAGCGATACTGCGGGAAGAACGCAGCAGTTTGCAGCTTCAGATCATTCGTACTCCGGTATGACCTATAGCCTGGGCCTGGCCTATATTTTCTCAAAGCAGTTTGCCCTAAAGGCGAACATAGCGCGTGGCTACCGTGCGCCCAATATAGCGGAGATATCTGCTGACGGCGTACACCCAGGCACTAATATTTACCAGCTAGGTGGTGATGGCTTGAAGCCCGAATTCAGCCTGCAGGAAGACATTGGTGTGGAGTTTACCTCACAGCATGTTTCCATCAATGTTTCGGTATTCAATAACGACATCTCGAACTATATCTATAACCAGAAAGTGCAGAATGCATCAGGTGGTGACTCTGTAAAAGATAACGCAACCGTGTTTCAATTCAGCGCTACCCATGCCCGGCTATACGGTGGCGAGGTAAGTGTGGACATTCACCCTCATCCGCTGGACTGGCTGCACTTTGAGAACAGTTTATCTATTGTAAATGGTATAAACGAAGGCGCTGCCGGCGTGAAAATAAATGACAGCAATAAATACCTACCTTTTATTCCGCCGTTGCACGTTATTTCAGAGCTGAGGGCCAATCTGAAGCAACCTGCAAAGTACCTGAAGAATAGCTTTATAAAGATACAGGCAGAGTTTTATGCGGCACAGAACCATGTGTACCTTGCCGATAATACAGAGACAATTACACCGGGTTATACGCTGATCAATGCCGGTATCGGCTCGGACATTACAGACCGAAAAGGGAAGACCATTTTTAATATATCTCTGTTTGGCAATAACCTGTTCGATGTTGCCTACCAGGATCACCTGAGCCGCCTTAAATATTTTGAAGAATACCCGAATGATCCACGTGGTAACCTGGGGATATACAATATGGGGAGAAACATTGGAATAAAGCTTACTGTGCCATTCGATGTAAAATAATTTTTAGATGTACCCAAGATTTCGGCTTAATTTTACGTCTGTTATTGTGTACCGATAATTTGTTGCTGCAATGAAAAAGCTAATCCTCTGTTTTATCCTGTTTTTGACGGTTCATTCCGGCTATGGCCAGGCCTACGTTCCGATACCTGTGGATAGCGCCACCTGGAGGTATCGATTTATCACTATTGATGATAGAACCTCGATTCTTGACAATATTTTGTTTGTCAATGGGCAGGATACAGTAGCTAATGGCCATGTCTATCGCCAACTGTTTTCGCGAACTTATTCGCAGTCCGGAACTGATGGTTTTAACCCTCCGGTTATTACTACAGTTGCCAACACTGTCGACAGGTATTATGGGGCAATAAGGGACACAAACCAAAAGATATGGATGCTTGCGGGAGCCGGTGAGCAGTTACTTTTTGATTTCACCGTAAGTGTAGGCGGCTTTATTCCCTCCTATTCGAAACCTATAGAAGTTATAGCAATTGATTCTGTAGAGTTGAATGGAGTATATCATAAACGTTACTTAACAACGGATACCGGATATTACACTATTGAAGGGGTGGGTAGCAGCCGTGGCATATTGCCGGCTCTTGACGAAGGCACAGGAGGAGTGGTTTTTATGTGTTTTACCGGAGATATCACCACTTTTTCTCCTGACCCCACTGTGCCCTGTACTGCTGTTTATCCGCAACAGGCTACAGCCGTCAGCAATGTGAATAGCGATGCAGGAGCAGCTATTTACCCAGTGCCAGCCACCAATATGCTGCACATTTCTGTGCCAAGGTCCCAAAGTGTATACCATGTGACCATAGTTAACTGCACAGGCATAACTGTTTGGAGTGGTGATGTGGATCGTCAGTCAGATATAGATGTGGACTCATGGCCTAAAGGATTTTACTATCTGCGGCTTTATTCAGATGAGAATGAAAATATGGTAAAAAAAATAATAATTGAGTAGTGGTAGCAGTTCGATAAATGCGAAATGAAAAATATTTTTCGAATTACCCAAGATTTTCTCCCGGATATACGTCATTGTATTGTAGAAGTATCACAAACTTTGGTTAGCGTAAAATAAAACACAGCTTAGGGTTGTGATTATTGTTATATTTTTTTTAACTTTGGAGCTTTATAATTAAACAGCAAATGAGAAAAAACGTATTTTTATTATTGCTTGCCGTAATATCCTTTACGGGTAAAAATATCGGTCAGACCGTAAACCCATGTGGCACAGCCGACCGTTATACACAACGTGTGCAGGGAAACCCCAAGATTGCCGAAATGGAGGCGAAACTGGAAACTGAGATACAGTATTATTATGCCCACCACGAAGGTGTTAATGGTAAACTGGCTAGAACAACAGACGAAAGCGATACTTTTTGGTATGATATACCTGTTGTGGTACATGTGATCCACGATTATGGTCAGGAATATCTGGCAGATAACGATATATACGGAGTGGTTGCAGAACTGAATACTTTTTATGCACTAAAAAATGATGTAAGTGCAGTTGTACCAGAATTTAAGCCCTACATAGGAAAGGCGCAAATACG
>Ga0206949_1011_pt1 | contig 72004 bp, 48 predicted proteins | sample Alteio_BWOrgHeat_40_FD_153240 | JGI IMG/M metagenome (GOLD analysis project Ga0206949, IMG submission 153240) | Enriched cells from forest soil in Barre Woods Harvard Forest LTER site, Petersham, Massachusetts, United States -... | ecosystem: Environmental > Terrestrial > Soil > Temperate forest >...
TGTGGAAGTTGGTGATCATTGCGTTGGCAATGCTGAAGTCATATGGCGGGAAAATGAACTTGCTGGTCCAGTCGTTAGCGGGTTTTAATGTTTTGTTGGCCGATACCGACGATTCAATCGCACGCATCGAGGTGGTTCCAACGGCGCAGATGCGTTTTTTCTCGTCTATGCCTTTATTAACGATGTTTGCCTGCTTCTCTTCAATGATAAATTGCTCGGAGTCCATTTTATGCTTGGTGAGGTCTTCCACCTCAACCGGGCGGAATGTTCCCAGGCCCACATGCAGTGTAACTTCAGCAAACTCCACGCCCTTCAATTCAAGGCGTTTCATCAATTCGCGGCTAAAGTGCAAACCCGCGGTAGGGGCTGCAACAGCGCCTTCGTGCTTGGCAAAAATTGTCTGATAGCGCTCCTTATCTTCGGGGGTTGCTTTACGTTTGATGTATTTGGGCAGCGGTGTTTCGCCCAATATCTCTACGTTACGGCGAAATTCTTCGTCCGTTCCGTCAAACAGGAAGCGAATGGTACGGCCGCGCGATGTGGTATTGTCCACAACTTCGGCAATCAGCAGGTCGTCCTCGCCAAAATAAAGCTTGTTGCCTACGCGAATTTTGCGAGCCGGATCAACCAAAACATCCCACAATCTTAGTTCTTTGTTCAGTTCTCTCAGCAGGAAAACTTCAATCGTTGCACCGGTCTTTTCCTTATTGCCATACATGCGCGCCGGGAAAACCTTGGTGTTATTGAGGATCATCACATCCTTATCATCAAAATAGTCAAGAATATCTTTGAATATTTTATGCTCAATTTTGCCTGAATCTTTATAAAGGACCATCAATCGCGACTCGTCGCGTGTTTGGGCAGGGGTATGGGCAATAAGTGAATCAGGCAGGTTGAATTTAAATTGAGATAATTTCATGCTAAACGATATGAATTTTCAAGGGCGCAAATGTAAGGAATTTTTTTTATTTTTTTGGATTTCACCGGTTGTTATATGATTTAACCGATTAAAATTTGATTATTATACTGATTTCGAGATGATTACAACCATTGTTATTAGTTGATTACAATGACCATGTGATTCTGTTTTAAATAATAGAAATATTGTAACGTATTTGACGTTCCACCGTCTAAAACCAGATGCACGATAATAACCGTAATTGTAGTCATATAAAAATCGGTGAAATCATTCTCAAATCGGTGAAATCATAAGAAATTATGCTGTTTTTAAAACTTTTAAAAGAAGCCTTTTTATTTGCCAACGACTCGTTAAGGCAGAATAAAATGCGCACCTCGTTATCCGTTATAGGGGTAACCATCGGTATTTTTATGATTGTAGCGGTTTTTTCGGCTGTGGACACTTTGCGACACAACCTGCAAAAAAGCATCGATAAATTGGGTAGCAACAGCATTTATGTGGGAAAGTGGCCATGGGTTGGAAGCCAGGATTTTCCGTGGTGGAAATATATGCAGCGGCCGGACCCAAAATTAACTGAATATGATGAAATTGTGCGTCGCAGCCAAACGGCGCTGGCCGTTTCTTACGAAATAACCATTAATGACCGTACCGTAAAATACCAAAGCCATACCGTTACCGGCGCTCAAATAAACGCCGTTTCGCACGATCACGATAAAACCTGGAATTTTGACCTTTCAGACGGCAGGTATTTTAGCGACCTTGAATCGCGGACGGGCCGCCCGGTAACCGTTATCGGAAGCGATATAGCCTCAGATCTTTTCCCCGGTGGAAGCGCTGTTGGCAAACAGATAAAAATACTCGGGCGGTATATTACCGTTATAGGGGTATTTAAAAAGGCAGGCGACGATGCTTTCGGCAATTCGGATGACAAGAACATCCTGATACCCATTAATTTTGCCAAGGATGTAATAGATGTGCAGAATGATAATTATCAGCCTACGATCGTAGTTCGCGGAAAAGATGGTTTAAAGGATGTGGATGTTGAAAGCGAGTTAAAAGGATTGATGCGTTCCATCAGGAGACTTAAACCCAGCGAGGAAGACAATTTTGAGCTGAACAAAGTAACGGCCATTTCAAATCAGCTGGACCAGGTATTCAGCTTTTTGGATAAGGCTGGTTTCTTTATCGGTATTTTTTCCATATTGGTCGGCGGCTTCGGTATCGCAAACATCATGTTCGTTTCGGTAAAAGAGCGTACCAATATCATCGGCATTCAAAAATCACTCGGCGCAAAAAGTTATTTCATACTGATGCAGTTTTTGCTTGAAGCTGTTTTTCTTTGCCTGATGGGAGGTGCGGCGGGGCTGCTGCTGGTTTATGGGGGGACTTTTGCCGTTAAAGCCGCTGCAGATATACAGGTAGTGCTCGATCCGAACAATATTATTATGGGCGTAAGTATTTCGCTGATAATCGGCGTTGTTTCGGGTATTGTCCCCGCCTGGGTTGCCGCAAAACTCGACCCGGTTGAAGCGATAAGGTCGAATTAGTCCATGGTTCATGGTTCATGGTCCATAGCAGGAGGATATTTACTAATAGCTGAGCAGCTAGAACTATGAACTATAAACCATGAACTATGAACTATAAACCATGAACCATGAACCATGAACTATGAACCATGAACCATGAACCATGAACCATGAACCATGAACTATGAACTATGGACTATGAACCATGAACCATGAACCATGAACCATGAACTCAATGCTCCACCGGCATATAATACTTCGCTACTTTTTCGAATAACGTTTGGGGGACAAAAGGCTTTGTCAGGTAGTCGCACATGCCTGCAGCAAAAGCTTTATTATGGGTTTCGGGCATGGCGTCAGCAGTAAGTGCAAAAATCGGTATCTGCGGGTTAGCACGCTTAATTATGCGCGCGGCTTCAAAACCGTCCATGCCAGGCATCTGTAAATCCATAATGATCAGCTCATAGTTAGCGTGCGTAGCCATTTCAACGGCCTGCTGGCCGCTCGTAGCCTCATCCGGTTCGGCTTGCCATTTCTTTAAAAATTTTGAGGCAATCAGCAGGTTCATTTTATTATCGTCCACCAAAAGCACCCTCATACCGCGCAGGTCGGCAGCATTATTGCCACTGTGCTCGCCAATTGTTAAGGGCTGCTCATTTTTGTTGCCTTTGAAACTGGAGATAGCAAACGAAATTGCAAAGGAAAATTCAGTACCTACGCCTGGCTCGCTCGCTACCGAAATGGTGCTTTTGTGCAAGTCGACCAGGCGTTTGGTTATCGCCAGGCCAAGTCCGGTTCCGCCATAGTCGTTGCCTGAGTTTTGTGTTTCCTGCTCAAACGGGTCGAAGATAATGCCAAGATTCTCCGGTGCGATACCTATACCGGTATCAGACACTTTAAACTTGATCGCCACTGTGGAACGGTCGATAGTTTGTTTTTCGAGGCGGATGACCACTTTACCAAAGTGCGTAAATTTTATTGCGTTGCTTACCAGGTTGTTCAGCACCTGTCCCAATCGCACCTGGTCGCCAATTATTTGAGCCGGTATTTCCTCATCGATGATCAATTCAATATCCAGGTCCTTTTCAGATGCTTTGGAATAGAAGGAGTTTTTGATCTTTTGGGTAAGATGATAAATATTGAATGGAACGTGGTTCAATTCAAGCTTGCCGGCTTCAATTTTATTATAATCGAGGATATCGTTAATTATTGCCAGCAGGTTTTCGCCAGAGAACTTGAGCGTGTTCAGGTATTCCAATTGATCAGGCTTGGGATCTTCGCTTAGTAACAGGTTCGTGGTACCGATAACCGCATTCATCGGTGTCCGTATCTCATGGCTCATGATCGACAGGAACTCCGACTTAAATTTCGACGAACGTTCGGCCTCTTCTTTTGCGGAGATCAGTTCCTGCGTCTTCTTTTGCCGTTCGGTAATATCCTCGCCAATTCCGGTAACTTCCTTAATGTTGCCATCCTCATCGTAACTGATGGTATTTTGCCAGCTGATCAGGCGCCGTTCACCGTTGCGGCAAATCACCGTATTGATATTTTGGGCCTTAAACGAGTCGTTTTCAAATAACGCGATCGTATTGCTGCGTAAATTTTCCGGCACAAAATTCTCCAGCCAGTTCAACCCTAATATCTCACCGGGTTCGTAGCCCAGCATATCGGCAGCAAACCTGTTGCAAAAATTAACGTTGCCATTCTTATCAACCGAAACCGCCGGGAGCTTTATCGTTTCTAAAACCAGCCGGTATTTGTTCTCCGTCCGCTGGTACTCCAGTTCGGCCAGCTTGCGGTCGGTTATGTCCTGTAAGGTGCCCACAACTTTTCGCAATACGCCATCCTCGCGTTTGATCAGCTTGCCAACGATGATGCTTAAATATTTTATGTTGCCATTAGGGGTAATGATGCGGTATTCATAAGATGTATTGGTAATTTTCGATAAGTCCTTTAAATGCTGCCTTAGAATATGCCGGTCGGCCGGGTGGGCGTATTTAGCCAGTAACCTGATGAAATTGCCGTCAGCCACCAGCTGTGGGTTCGCTTCGAATATATTGCTGATCTCGTCACTCCAGTTCAGCTTGTTTAAAATCACATCCCACTGCCAATTGCCTATTTTAGCAATCGTCTGGGCTTCTACCAATTCCGCCCGGCTTAACTTTATCTTTTTCTCGGATAACTTGGTTTCGGTAATATCCTGCAAAACCCCAAAGCTGCGTTTGGCCTTGCCGTGCTCGTCGGTGATCAGTTTGCCTTTTAAGGCCCTGAAATATTTTAAGTTACCCTTTGGGGTGATGAGTTTATGTGTGAATTGGGTTTCCGCATTTTCCTTTACGTTTGAAAAATACTTCCAGGCGTTGTCCCGGTCATCCGGGTGGATCAAGCTCAGGTAATAATCATATTTATCGGTATTTTCAGGGATGCTATCAACCTCAAGTATGGTAAACAGGCTTTCCGACCAATAAGTTTCCCTGGTGATATGATCAAACCACCAATTGCCGGTTTTCGCGATAGCCTGTGCTTCAAGTAACAGATCCTCGTTTTCCTGCAGCGCAACGGCGTATTTTTTCTGCTCGGATATATCAGTTACCGAGCCTGAAATACGATGGGTATATGCTCCGTTACGGTCGTAAACCGGCGAAAGCCTGGCAAGGAACCATTTTCCGGTGCCAAGGTCTGACGGAAATTCAAAAGAGGTGGCCTGCTTTGTGCTTATCACCAGGTCAAGGGCCTTATCAAATTTTTCCGCTTTTTCCGCGCTGAAAACCTCTGTTATTCTTTTGCCAACGCAGGCTTTTGGATCCATCGCGCGGCCTTCAATTCGTCTAAACCAGGTGTTTACGCAGACCTTGTTCTCGTCGAATTCAAAAATAACGTCGTTAAGCGAATTGATGAGCGCGTTTAGCTTTTTGCGCTTGTCACGTAATTTGTCATCATTCAGCCTCAGGCTATGGTTAAGCACCATCACATGGTTTACAGCCTTTTGAAAATTGAGATTATACGTCATTACGACGAGGAATGACGCGTAGGCGATCAAGGTAAACGTCAGCATTAAAACAATCAGCACCACCAGGGAGATGTTCAGTTTAGGGGCCGTGGCATAGGCAATTTCAGTTGCTGCCAGGTTCAGAAAACATATCGCAATAAATTCCCATCTTTTTTTACAAAACAGGGTGAGTGCAATAAATATGGTTATCGCGCTAAACAGGTACACTTGCGCAAAACCGTTTTTACCCAGCAACAGGCAATTGTTTATCGATAAAAATGCGATAATAACAACATATTGACTTATGGCAACAATCGTTTTATTGGCATAAAAGCTTAAAAATAATGCAACAAGGCAAAGTGCGCTGATAAATACCCGCAGGCTGATCGGGTCGTATGAATTATAGTAACACAGGTAATGCAGGGAGGGACTGGCAATCAACAGGCCCATCAGCAGCAACCGATAAATGGTATTATCGTTTTGTAATAGTAATAGCAGTTTGCTTTTGAACGACATGTACTTGTATTTTAATCAACCCAAAGGGCATAATAGATTTCTAAGCCTCTAAAAAATCACCTGAAACCATCCGGAACCCGGAAACACTCAATAATTAACAAATCAATCTGCTATGGCTTCTCTTCACCATTCATCAACCTGTAAAATTCTTCAACCAAAATTTTTACAAATTGCAAGTTTTCCAACCGGGCATTAATACGCAGATTTGATTACATTTGTTGCAGCTAAAAACTTTTCCTATGTCGGACACTGCACAATTAAAAATTGGCGATAACACCTATGATTTACCCACAATTGAAGGTACTGAAGGTGAAAAAGCCATTGACATTTCCAAATTAAGAGACCTGACCGGCTATGTAACCCTCGATATCGGCTACAAAAATACCGGCGCCACCAAAAGCGCCATTACCTTTTTAGACGGCGAGCTGGGCATACTTAAATATCGCGGTTACCCTATTGAGCAACTGGCCGAAAAGTCGAGTTTCATCGAAGTTGCTTACCTGCTGATCCATGGTGAGTTGCCTACAGAAACACAGCTGAAAGCCTTTCAGTACGAGATTAGCCGCCACACGCTTGTCCATGAGGATATGAAGAAGTTTTTTGACGGCTTCCCCTCAAAGGCGCATCCTATGGGGCAGCTATCATCATTGGTATGCGCGCTATCTGCCTTTTACCCCGAGTCGTTAAAACCGCACCAATCCGAAGAAGAGCTGCATTTAAGCATCATTAAGATGCTGGCGAAAATGGCTACCATAGTATCATGGATATACAAAAAATCATTGGGCCACCCTTATATCTACCCGCAGAATAAATATGACTACGTTACCAATTTTCTGCATATGACCTTTGGGCAGCGCACCGAGGAAGTGGATATCGACCCGGTTGTGGTTAATGCCATGAACACCCTGCTCATCCTGCATGCCGACCATGAGCAAAACTGCTCCGCTTCAACGGTCCGGATCGTTGGCTCGTCTGAGTCAAATATTTATGCATCGGTATCGGCGGGCATATCGGCTTTGTGGGGGCCGCTGCATGGCGGCGCCAACCAGGAAGTGATAGAAATGCTGGAAAAAATTAAGGCCGACGGGGGTAATACCGATAAATGGATAGCTAAAGCAAAAGATAAAAACGATCCCTTCCGGCTGATGGGCTTTGGCCACCGCGTTTATAAGAATTTTGACCCCAGGGCCAAGATCATCAAAAAAGCCTGCGACGATATCCTTGAAAAACTGGGAATTGATGACGAAGTGCTGGATATTGCCAAAAAACTGGAAGAAGTAGCCTTGAAAGACCCCTATTTTGTTGAACGCAAATTATACCCGAACGTGGATTTTTACTCGGGCATTATTTACCGCGCATTGGGTTTCCCGACGGATATGTTTACCGTATTATTTGCCCTTGGCCGCCTGCCCGGCTGGATAGCCCAATGGAAGGAGATGAAGGATAATAAGGAGCCAATAGGCCGCCCAAGACAGATATATGTCGGCGCGACGACCCGGGACTATGTGGAGATTGGAGGCCGGTAGTCAGGAAAGTCCGAAAGAAAAAAGAGACATCTCAATATTTTAAAATAAATAAAAAACGTCCGGAGTTGTTATGGCTTCAGACGTTTTTATTTACCGTGCTGATCTCGAATTATCTTATCCGTGAAATCACTCAGGGTCAGTTTAACTGCGAAGCACTCTTGAACACCAATGAAAATAAGCAATATGTGAAAAATCAGCGGTCCAGACAAACTAAAAAGCCCGCTGGTTTTCACCAGACGGGCTTTAAAATCAATCAACTGTATAAAAAATTTTATCTTATTGCTTAACGGCAGTAAAAGTAGTGGTTCCTAACGGACTAGCAGAACCTCCAACAACAGTTGCCGGTTGGTTAAAAGTAAACGTATAAGTACCTGCAGGTGAAAGCGGGATGTTTCCATCGCCGGTTGCGCCTGAAGTAACAGCAGTACCGGCGGTAGCACCAGGCCCCCAACTGACACTCCATTGGCCGTCGAGCCTGAATTTATACTCGCCTGCCAACATTGGAAAAGTACCCACCCAATTGTTGTTGCCATCATTTACAAATTTCAGGAATAAGTCTGTCGACCAGTTTCCACCGGGTGTAGACGAACCAATTAAACTATAATAATCTGCAGGCACAATCGAAATGGTATTGTTATTTAAGTTTACTGTTACCAGGTATTCGCCATCAGCGGTAGGCGCATTAAAGTTATTTCCGGATGTGCCATAGGTTACCGTGGTGCTCGGAGTGTTTGTACCCGTGGTAGCATATTTATAATTCCAGTTTTTTGCAGGCAACACTAAAAATTGATTGTTCCCTGAGCCTGTCGCATTGAAGTTGATAACACCGACATAAACTCCATTGCCTGTCACAGATACCAGGCTGTCCTCCAGCGGGCCGGGATTTTCCCATTGCGAGAATGCTCCGGTTATATATAACCACGAGGTTAAGTCAAATGCTGTAACATTAAGGCTTAAAGTGTTTGAATATATTGGTTTAATCGAGCTCGAAATGGACTGCTGTATCCGCGCCACAACTGGCGTAGACACGCCTGCCGGCACATTGAGTTTTAAAACCAGGTTATTAAAATCTGCAGTAGAGAAACCCTGCGAATACGTTTTTACGCCGAGGGTAGCAGATGTAGGATGTGCCCAATTGTCACTTGGCACATCAATTTGCAACGTATTGGTTACCGCCGCGCTGTACCCATAATCCGCGGCAGTAAAACTAAAATTAATAACCATTGAGGGGTCGTTTAGCTTGGTTTTATCCAATGGCAGGGTGTTGACAGATGCAGTAAGGGTTCCCGCCTTACCTCCGTTGGACGTTACAAGGGCCCCGTCCTTTTTACAGGCCGGTAGCAGGAGCAGCCCTAAGCTGCCGACTGCTAACAATTTTGTTAAATTTTTTTTCATCTTTTTTGTTTAATTAAGCACAACAATCAATTATCATATTTTTTAAATGCCGGTTATTAAATCAATAACCAGGGTTCTGAGTAAGATTAGGGTTAGCAGACCGATCGGACTCGGGTATTGGCATTAAATTTCTAAAGTCGGGAACGCCGGCCCCGGATGGCACCCCACCCTTAAACGGCCATACATAGCTTGCGCTTGTAAATAAGCCATAACGAATCAGGTCTGTACGGCGGAAACCTTCCCAGAATAATTCGCGGCCCCTTTCGTCTAAAATAAATTGAAGCGTCAACTGGTCGGTGCCGGTTAAGTTACCGGCAAGACTGCCTCCATAGGCGCGGGTGCGTACCAGGTTGATATATTTAAGCGCCGTTGGCAAATCACCGGTTGTACCGCCGCGTAAAACTGCTTCGGCATAAATGAAATACATTTCCGGTAAGCGGAATAAAGGCAGGTCAATATTACTGTACGTTGAACTTAATCCGGCGACTCCGGTACGTGAAACGTCTCTAAACTTTGTAACTCCCAGGCCATTCGACTCGGTGGGTTGACTGGTCACTGCTAACTGTTGGCCCGGGTACCAGAATTCGGCGCGTGTATCGGGGTTGCCGTTATTCGGAAAATGCGATCCGTCGGTATAAGGAGGAGCAGGAAACAGGTTGGGAATATTAGGTTTAGCCCTTAGTTCGTTATATCCGCTGGCCACGCCAAAGTCATTAGGGGGCATGGAACCAACAACACCGCCATGTGTTAAATATTGCAAACCGCCATATCCCTGGGTATGTACGCCATCATAATTGATGGTGAAAATAAACTCATCCTCGTTTGCAGAGCCGCCACCCGGGACGCCCGCGCATAAATTATTATCAGCAAGAAACAGTTGGGTAAAGTCGGGAACCAGGCTATAGCCTGCCCCAATAACTTTACTTGCATAAGTGATAGCATCATTGTAATCCGTTGTACCTGTATATACCCCTGCGTTTAAATAAACACGGGCCAATAGTGCCCACACAGCCGCCTCGTCGGCACGGCCGTACTGGTTGTGCATTGGCTTCACCATCAGCGGGTCTATTGCCTTTAGTTCGCTTACCACATACGCATAAAGCGCCGTGCGCGAAATTTGCGGTGGGTAGCCCGAGCCTAGCACCGTATTTTCAGTTACAAATGGCGGTTTGCCATAAACATCCATCAACACCCAGTATTGATAAGCGCGTAAAAAACGGGCTTCGGCCCTGAATTGCGCAACAGTGTCCGCATAGGCGCCGGAGATGTTATTCTTGGCTAACTGGGCCGGGGTTGTTTGCTGAAGAAAATTATTTACTAGCGTGATCTGGTACAAGCAACGGTCGTATAAGCCCTGTACATTCACGTTAGTTGCCGACCATACATCATTTTGCATGTCATAGATGCCCGGGTCATTCCAGGTATAAACAGGCTCATCGGTAGTTAAGTCCTGCATATCCCAGTATTCCCTAAAAAAGTCGGAAGTGCCTTCATCAATACCTTGTATATCACCTGAGCCGGCCCCGCCATCGTTACCGGTAAGCGCAAAGCTTCCGTAAACCTTCGCCATTGCCTCGGTGATGCCAGTAGGGTTGCTGAACACCTGCTGCTGGGTGACCTGGTCATTTGGAGTAAGGATAAGATTTTTTTTACAGGACGTTATGCTAAGGGCTGCTATGCTTGCCATTAACATTGTTTTTATCGAATTTCTTTTCATGTTGTTATCTCTGTTATTGTAAATCAATTACAAATTTTATAAACTAAGATTTAAGCCTAATACATACGTCCTTGGCCGTGGGTACAGGTTATTATCGATACCGTTGGTTATTTCAGGATCGACACCGGTATAATCAGTAATGATAAATACATTATCTACGTTCATACTAACCCTAAGGTCGCCCGTGTTTTTAAATACTTTTCCAAAATTATAACCAATATGGGCATTGTCCATCCGGAAGAACGAAGCATTTTGAACATAGTAGTCAGACAGGTATTCCGGACTGGTGAAGCCTGTTTGTAATACGTTGGTCGATCCGTTCACAATACCGCCCGCGCCTACAAAATTGGTTGAAAAACCTGTGCTCGAAGCGATATTATTATACGCATAATTACCTAAGCTGGCCCGTGCAGAAAAGCCCGCGCTCCATTTTTTAACCCTTATTTCTGAATTAATTCCAAAATATTCCTGCGGATCGGGGCTATGGTTTACGTATAAATCCGAACTGTTGATGATGCCGTCGCCGTTCCTGTCAACAAATACGTTGTTAAGCGGTTGTCCGTTGCTTCCGTATACCTGCTGATAGGTATAAAAAGAGTTTTTGGCGTAGCCCACCTGGTCAAGTTGAATGTAGGTGCCCGTGCCGCCGGAAACGCCGCCTTGCGGTAAACCGGGATAGTTGGGATTAGGCACTTCCGATAAACTGGTTATCTTATTCCTGTTTAATGTGGCGTTTAAACCAGCGCTCCATGATACATTCTGGGTAGTAATTAATTTAGCGTTAATACTGAATTCAGCGCCTTTATCCTGCATGCTTCCAACGTTGGCAACAATTTGATTGCTAAAGTTAGTACCTAAAGGCTCATCAGTTGTTGCCAGCAGATTAGTTGTTGTGCGATAATAAACATCAAAACTACCAGTAATACGGTCATTCAGGAAGCCGAAGTCAATGGCTGCGTTAGTAGTGGCTGTAGACTCCCATGTTCTGCCGGGATAAAAAGCCCCGGGACGATACATCTGGTAATAAGTGTTGCCAAAAGGATATTCTGCACCGGTATTGCTTAATGAATAATCAGACAGGTAATCATAATTACCAATGCCATCCTGGTTACCAGTTTTACCATATTCCAACCGGAATTTAAGGTTGGATAGGGTGGTATTTCCTTTCATAAAATCTTCATTGCTGATAACCCATGCACCGGCAACTGAAGGAAAATAACCGGTACGGATACCCGGCGCAAACCTGGTGGAAACGTCCTCGCGTAAAGTACCGGTAAGCAAGTATTTGCTATCATATGAATAGTTTACCCTGCCATAAACCGATGCCAATTCGCTTTTTTGGATATCAGTAGGATAATTTGGCACCGAACCTGGGATTACTTCGCCATTGGCAAAATAGGTGTCGTAGTTATCGGTAGTGGTTGAATAAGTTTGTGTTGAATAACCTAAAACAGCGTCAACATGGCTTTTAACCGATTTAAAGTCGTGGGCATAACTAAAATACCCTTCTAACGTACTATTGCCGACGGTGGATTTATATTTACTGTTGGATCCCAACTGGAGAACGCCATTTGCATCGGCTATGCCCGGCTGTTGTGAAGCTGCAGTTGGAGGGATATCGATAAATCCGGATCCGTTTGAACCGTCATAATCTATATTTACGTTTGCATGAAGATCAGGGAAAAAATGGAATTTGTAATCCAAAGCTAAACTGGTGATCGCCCGGTAAACCGTGCTCCTGTCATTGTACTCATTCAGCAAACCAAGGGGGTTTTTGGTTGCAAGGGGGTTTATAGTTTCCGGGTTGGTGGACGTTGGCGCTAAAGTTTCATAATATCCGCCATAAAAGCTGTTCCCCGAGTAAATTGGATCGGTAGGGTTCATACTGGCAGCAGACCCGATAGCGCCGGGGTTTGGAAACCTATTTTTTACTTCGGAGCCAATAAAATTAAAATTGATCTTCAGGTGATCGGTAAATAAGCTCGGGCTTAAATTTATGTTGCTGGTATAACGATCCATCGAGCTAGTTTTTACTATACCATTCTCGTCATCATAGCCAACAGACACCCGGTAGGGTAGTTTCCCGGTCGTGCCGGATATGCTCAGATTATCAGAGTTGCTAACGGATGTCTGATAGATCTGTTTTTGCCAGTCGGTACTGCTGCCATGCAACTGATTGGTGACAGTGGTATCACCGGCCGCGATTTGAGTAATAAAAGTACGATATTGGGCTGCTGAAAGTACAGGGGCTTCTTTTGGCAGTTTTCCGATAGACATCTGCGTATTGAAGTTAATAACCGGCTTGCCGGCCTTTCCCTTTTTTGTAGTGATAATAATTACACCATTTGATGCCCTGTTACCATAAATGGCAGCTGCAGATGCGTCTTTTAATATCGAGAAAGACTCGATATCATCCGGGTTGATCAGGTCGAGGGGATTGGCCGCGCCCGCAATAGTATTATTACTTAACGGTACGCCATCGATCACTATAAGCGGTTGATTGCTACCCTGTAATGAAGCGCCGCCGCGGATCAGTATCTGGCTGCCTGCGCCTGGCATACCACTATTGGTGATAATAGAAACACCGGCCACTTTGCCCTGTATTAATTCTTCGGGTGTAGTTATGTCGCCCTGGTTAAAGTCTTTTGCGGTAACTGTGGCAATTGACCCAGTCAGATCCTTTTTCTTCTCGGTTCCATAACCAATTACTACCACTTCGTTAAGCGCTGTGTTTTGGGGTGTAAATGCAAAGTTAACGGTAACTACGGAATTTTCTACCGTTACGGATTTCTTTACAGGGTCGAAACCTAAAAATTTTGCAGTTACCGAATAAGTGCCTGCTTTTAAATGGATGGTGTAGCTACCATTCACATCGGTACTGGCGCCGATGGTGGTGCCGTCTACACTAACGGTTGCTCCGGGAATTGGTTGATTCGTGTCGTCGACAACCTTACCAGTGATGCCGCCTGATTGCGCAAATGCCATGACCGACATCATCAGAAAGGCAAGCAGGAGAACATACTTTTTTGAGTAATTTTTTCTCATATACTTTTTTGTGTTTGAAATTAATTAGGGCATTATTAACCCGATACAATTGGTTTGTTATTTTTGCTGAAACAGCGTGTGACTAATTTACACTAAGGTTTAATAATTGCAAATTTTATATAAAAGATAATTTTTGGGGTGTTTGTAGTCATTAATTTAACTTTAAAGCAATGGAAAAATGAAGTCTTTTTTTTAACAAATTTTTTTAAAAACCGCTTTGAATTAGCATTTTATAAAGTTTAAGAAAAAAATGAGTGTAAAAAATACACAATTGATAATTTTACTTTTAATAAACCCGTTTCCGGGAACGTTCCCGGAAAAATAACTGTATTTCTAACATTTTATATTGATGAAAAAAATATTTTTCTGCGCGTTTTTGCTTTTCGGTCAATTTTTTTTGTTAAAAGCACAGCAAAAAATAGCATTTAAAACAGGTAAAATCGCACCTGTCATTGTGTCAAAAGTACACTCTAATTCACAGCCCGGTTTGCGCCTGTTTTTGGCTGGCAATTTTAACGGCTGGAACCCCGCCGATACACTATGGAAATTGCACCCCGACGGGCATGGCTCATATTATATTAACAAACAATTACCAAAAGGTGTTTACCAGTTTAAAGTTACCCGCGGAAGCTGGCAAATGGTGGAATGTAATGCTGCCGGCAAGCCGGTAGACAACCGTGCCATAAACATTGGCGGAGATACTACGATAACGCTTGAAATAGCCGGCTGGCAGGACAACTTTGTCCCGGTTGAAAAGCAGCATACCGCCAGCAAGCAGGTACACATCATCAGCGAAAAGTTTGACATGCCCCAGCTTGGCCGGCAGCGGCGCGTGTGGATATACCTGCCGGCTGATTACGCCGCTTCAAAACGGAAATACCCGGTCATCTATATGCACGACGGGCAAAACCTGTTCGATGCGTATACCTCCGGCTACGGCGAGTGGGGGATAGATGAAATACTGGATAAAATGCCGGATAAGGAAGAGTCGATCATTGTGGGTATCGACCATGGCGGCGAATACCGCATAACCGAATATGACCCTTATGATTCCAAATATGGCAAGGGCAGGGGAGGTGACTATGTTGATTTCCTGGCGAAAACGCTAAAACCCTATGTCGACGGCCATTACCGAACCGAAACGGATGCCAGGCATACCACTATCGCGGGCAGCTCGATGGGTGGCCTCATCTCGATGTACGCCGCGCTGAAATACCCGGATGTGTTTGGGAATGCCGGTATTTTTTCGCCGGCATTCTGGATAGCGGCCCCGGATATTTATAAATATGCCCAACAGCATAAATTGCCGGCTTACTCCCGGTTTTACTTTGTTTGCGGCGATGCCGAAAGCGACAGCATGGTGGCCGATATGCAAAAAATGGCGGATATCATCCATGCTGAAGGGAAAAACCCGGAAAAGGCGCCTGTGGTGATCATAAAAGGCGCCAGCCATAACGAAAAACAATGGAACGGTGATTTCCCGGGGTTTTATGTTTGGCTGATGAGTAAATAATTTTATGTAGAGATCGCAATATTTTGCGTCCCGGAACGAAATGACCGGTTAAAACGGTAATTTCCCGTGTATGGTCCGAGACGCAAAATATTGCGTCGAATTTCAGGCTCAATCATTTTTGGCCGCTAGCCTCAACTTTTATCTTACCCTGTTTATAACCCAGGTGCCCGTTCATATCCGTCCCTTCAACGGTAATGGTATAGGTTGATGGTTTATCAGCTGTATAAAACCACAGTGTAGCTTCACCGTTGGCATCGGTTAAGACGTTTGGCTCCCAATCAATGGTTGAACGGAGGTCCAAACGGTTTTTCGTGGTATCTGTCACCGCGTATTTCGGCTTATAAAATGTTTTTGGCCAACTGATCGCTAAGGGTTTGTACAGGTAAATGCCGGGGGTATTCTCTATCATCGGATTGCCTGACCGCGTCGTAATTTCAATAAAAGCAAATGAATCAATCGGAGCCATCGGGAAAAACCGACTCATATAATTAAGTGCATAATGATCGGAGCAAATAACTTCCATGCCTTTGATGTCCCCGGCATCGTGGAATTCAATATATTGTTTAAAGTCAAATTGATCAATAAGCTGATCTATCCTTACGCCATCTACAATAAGGATGATAGGTTTGTAGTAGATGTAGTACCAGGGCTTAACGCCGTGATATACTTCCCTGAATCCTTTTATATTTTGTTCAAACAATTGCCGGAATGTTTTTTTGCCCGAATTTTCCAGGTCTTTTTCATCCAAAACCACGTCAGCATTTCCCGAACCATTCAAATTCTCTGATTCTTTTATGATTTTCTTTTCGGTAACTTTTACTTCCTTTAATAGATGGCCCTCTGCCGTAAAATCCTGCTGCAGGCGCGCCACCTCCGCATTTTTAGTATAGGCCATCAGCGCACTGTCAATGTTGATATACCAGGGTATTAATTGTGCATTAGCCGGAGTTTTGAAATCCGGGGCAGCCGCCTCGTCAATTTTTACGTTAACGTTAAAGCTTTTACCATTTTTGTTTACGGCTTTTAAAACAAATACCGGTGTATCCACCCTGGGCAAATGGTCAAACACAAATTTGCCGTCTTGGTCGGTCAGAGTATCTATCAGCATAGGTGGTGATTTGGAAAACAGCAACACGCCGGTGCCTTTAACAGGTTTGTTCAGCACATTAAATACGTGGCCCGTTACCGCAAATTCACGTTCGGGTTTATAGGCAATCGCCGGCGGATTGATTATCTGCGCCCACTCATATCCTACCCATCCCTGTGTGAGCAGCAGGTTATCCAGCGCCTGCCAGGTTTCGGGGTTTTTGTTTGAAAGATAGTAGCCTGGTTGTTCAATATGTCCTTGCAGGTCGGCACTTAGCAGGAAGCGTGTAGCTATGTTTTCTTCATTTAGCGAATCAAGCTTTATCTGCCCGTCATCTGTTACGGCCATGGAGAAATTGCCCATAACCGGATCGCCATCCTGGTTGGTTACCTTCAGCTTTAGTGCAACGCTGTCCCGTTTTCCATAGTAGGGCTTATCAGCGCTTAGCTTTATGTTGAGGCCATCGGAACGATCGATAAAAACCAGGCGTTCATTAACAGGCCGGTATGTTGCGGTCATCAAAGTAAAATGAGCGATACCGGTAGGAAACAGACTTTTTGCGATCTTTTTTGATAAGGAATTCCCTTCATGAAAATTAACGATCGCTGCATAGCAAACGATTCCCCTGGCGCAGCCTATCAAAAAAAAGCTTTGGCCAGAGGCGGCTACATCCTGGCTGGCTGCTAGGATGAGATGCAGCGAGTCGCTTTTTGCTTCATTTTTTATGGACAAAACAGTACCAGAACTTTTAACTGATGGAAGCAGGTATTGCTTAACAAGGCCGCCAGGTAAATTGACCTGTGCGGTATAATTTTCGCCTTCGGCGAAGATCATATCGAAACTGCCCATGCCATTGTGCAGCGATTTAAATGATGCTATTTGTTTTTGGGTATGATCGATAATGGTACCCGAAACATAAAGTTCCCTGCCATCCTCGCCAATAGCTTTAAAACCGATATGGGCTGGCAGGCCTGTTACCAGTTGACCGCCTTCGGGTAAAAACTGCACATCGGCATTTTGCGGCCGGTTTACCGGGACGGGGATAACCGCCAGCCTTTCTTCTTTATCATTTTCGGCAACGATGGCCAGGTTGGCCGATTTCGGAGGTAACGCGAAGTTAACATCAAGGTCCCCGTCTACCGCGGTTACGAGTTTTTGCCTGTAAAGGCGCTTATCACCGCTCATCACGTCCAACGTCACCGGCTGAGCAACTAAAGGCATACCAGTCATGGTACCGAAGTGCAATTTTGTTTTTATGGAAGAATTACCATTTACCATAAAACTGCCAAAAGAAGCGTTTACCAGCAGCTGGCTGTTACCGGCATCGCTTACCGTAAAAGTTTTATAAAAAAAATAGTCCTCGCCAAAATTGCGCATCCAGTTGGTATAGCCCCGCAGGGTATATGTACCTGCCGCAAAGTTTTTATTGTCAAGAGCAATATTGCCCCAGGCGATCCCCGACTGAACAGGCAGGCGATACCTGGTGACTACTTTATTGCTATCGTTAGCGATATCGATATTTAAAATGGCGCTTTTATCGGTCGGCATTAAAAAATTATTAAACACATAAGCTTTAAACCAAATAGTATCGCCAACGGCATAATAGGGTTTATCGAACTGAAGCCATGCTTTTTCGGTAGACTGATCCGGGGAGAAGGCGGTGAGCTTGCCAATAACCTTTGCAGCACTGTCTGCCTGCGCGTAACTTTTAAAGCAACAGGTAATTACCATAAAAAGTAACAGGGGCAGCCGCCTCATTTCATTTGGTTTTTTCATTGTCGGTACTAACCTTTATAGTGGCCTGTTTGTAAGCTAAATGCCCCATCATATCCGTTCCCTCAATGGTTACCGTATAGGTTGAAGGCTTGTCGGCGGTATAAAACCAAATTTTGGCTTCACCGCTGGCATCGGTTGTGATGCTGGGCTCCCAATCGATAGTTGAGCGCAGATCTGAGGTGTTTGGGGAATCCTTTATGGTATACTCAGGCTTATAAAATGCGGCGGGCAGGCTGAAAGGCAAAGACCGGTATATATACATGCCCGGCTTGTTGTCAATAGCCGGGCCATGACCGGCGCGGGTGGTGATCTCGACAAAGGCAATGTCAGCAGCGCTAATAGAGATTAGCGGGTTAGAGAATATTTCTTTTACTGTTAACGACATGCCAGTCCTCGGGTCGATAGGGTCGTACCTGTTGAAGTAGGCCGCCGCAAATTTGGACGAGCTTATTACTTCAAGCCCCTTTATATCTTCCGCGGTATGCACCAAATAATTGTTTAAATCCCTAAAGGTTTTAACATCCAGCATTGGATTAACAGTAGTCCCGTCGATAATTAGCTTTACCGGCTGGTCGCCAATAAAATACCACTCGGGCCCTGCCATGTCCGTGTCGCAATCGGTAACATATTTATATAATTCCCAGTCCTTTTTAGCTTTTAGGCTGCCGCCTGATATAAAAGGGGCTTCCCTAAAGCCTTTAAGGTTCTCCTGCAGCAGCTGCAGCCAGGTTTTTTTACCTGCGGCCTCCAGGTCTTTTTCGTCCATCACAAAATCAGCATTGCCCGAGCCGTTGAGATTTTGCGAATCTTTGATGATCTTTTTTGCGGAAATTTTAACTTCTTTCAAAACATGGGTGCCGGGCAAAAAGTCTTTTTGCTGTTTTATCGCAGCCGCATTTTCGGTGTAAACCATTAAAATGCTATCGATGTTTACGAACCACGGCACAGGCACCGGAGCCGCAGGCTTTGTAAACAGGGGAGGTTCGGCGCCATCAACCCGCACAGCAACATTAAAGCTTTTTCCGTTTTTATTCACCGCCTTCAAAACAAACAGCGGCGAATCCACCCTGGGGAACCGGTCGAAAACAAATTTGCCGTTGTTGTCTGTCACCGTGTCAAGCAACATAGCGGGCGACTTTGAAAACAGCAGCACATGCGTCCCCTTAACCGGGTTGTTAAGCACATTGGTTACATGGCCGCTTAGGGCAAATTCGCGCTCAGGCTGGTAGGCGATGGCGGCCGGGTGCAGTACTTGCTGCCAATCGTACCCTACCCATCCCTGTGTAAGTAAAAGATTATCCAGCGCCTGCCAGGTTTTGACTGTGCGGGACGACAGGTAATAGCCCGGCTGCTCCACATAGCCTTTCAGATCGGAGGTAAGCAGCAGGTGGGTATTTATATTTTCGTCGCCGTCAGTATCCGGTTTTATTTGAGCATCGTCGGTAATTGCCATTGAAAAATTGCCGGCAACCGGGTTACCATCGGCATCGGTCACTTTTAATTGCATACCCACGCTATCCCGTTTACCATAAACAGTTTTCCCGGTAAGTATTTTTATTTTTAAATCGTCGTGCCGGTCGATGTAAACCAGGCGCTCGTTAAGCGGTTGATAGCTTGCGGTCATCAATGTAAAATGAGTGATCCCGCCAGGAAATAAACTTTTTGCAATCCTTTTCGATACCGAACTAGCCTCATTAAAATTGACGATCGCGGCATAACAAACAATTCCTCTTGCCCGGCCAATCAAAAAGTAGCTGCCTTCCGTTGTGGTAGTTTCCTTTGCGGAGGCAACTTTTACCATGAGTGAGTCGCTTTGCAGTTCGTTTTTTATCGACAGCGTGGTGCCTGTGCTTTTAACCGGCGGCAGGGCGTATTGCTTGGTGGCGCCGCCGGGTAACGTAACCTGTGCGGTATAGCTTTCGCCATCTTTTACGTCCAGGTCGAAACTCCCCATGCCGTTATGAAGGGATTTAAATGCGGCAACCTGTTTTTGAGCGCCTGAAGTAATGATCCCCGAAACTTGCAGGCCCCTGCCATCTTCGCCAATGGCTTTAAAAGCGATATGCGCGGGCAAGCCCGCCACTAACCGGCCGCCTTCGGGTAGGAATTGCACGTCTGCATTTTGCGGCCGGTTTACCGGCACCGGTACAACCGCGAGACGTTCCCTTTTATCATTTTCGGCAACCATAAGCAGGTTGTTCAATTTTTGCGGCAGCGCAAAATTAACGTCGATGCCGCCATCCACGCCGGTTACATACTTTTGGCGATACAAGCTTTTATTTTCATTCAGTACCCGCAACGTTACCGGCTGAGCGGCAAAGGGCTTATCGGGCAGGGCATTAAACCGCAGCCTGGCTTCCATCGAAGCGTTGCCATTGACCATCGAACTGCCAAAGGAGGCATTTACCAGTAACTGGCCGTTATCCGCGCCGCTTACGGTAAACGTTTTATAAAAAAAGGCTTCCTCGCCAAAATTGCGCATCCAGTTGGTATAGGCGCGCAGTGTATAGGCGCCCGGCGGAAAATATTTGCCGTCCAGGGTGACATTGCCCCATGTGACTCCCGAAACTACCGGAAGGCGGTACCTGCCAACCACTTTGCTGCTGTCGTTAGCGATATCGATATTGAGTATGGCGCTTTTATCCGAGGGGGCTAAAAAGCCATTGAGCAGGTAGGCTTTAAACCAGATTGTATCGCCCGTAGTGTAGTAAGGTTTGTCAAATTGCAGGTATAGCTTCTCGGTCGTCATATTGGCGCCGATGCTGTCGCTTTTTGCTTTCAGCGCCAGCAAGCTTTTTTTTAGATTGCCGGCGACGGGACTCGTGCTGCCGCCGCCGGCACTCACCTGGCCAAAGAGGCCGAGCGGAAAAAAAATAAATAAACAATATAAGATTTTGGTCATGGTCGGTTCCCTGGGATATTTATTGTGCGTTTAACTTGTGCCGTCGGCGTGTTATCGGTTTATTTAAGCAATTGTCGTACGGGCGGGGGATTGGTACTATGCGTTCTGTTAAATATTTTTGGCAGAGGGCAGTCCATCCAGGACGAGTAGGGCAGGAGGGGCGCCTGCAAGGACACCTCTCCGGAGGCTTTTGGGTTACAAGAGCGGTTGAAACATTATAGAAATCTCATTCAGATGTTCACCGGTCTTCAAAAAGGAATGCTTTCACGCTAAATGTTATGTGAAATACAAAAAGCGTTCAATTGTTTAAAAAATGAACACCCTGCATTCAATGACTTTATTCTTCCGGGTCATATTGCTTTTTTACATACTCCATCAGGCTTACCGCGTCAGCCTTGATTGTTTGATTGTCGATGAGCATTTCGTGGGTGATGATCCGCATTAATACCATATCTGTCGCCAGCTGGTCAAGGTCGCCCTGGGTAAGGTTCCGCATTTGTGGCGTCGGCTGAGCGTAATTCTCGAAGGATGCCTCCAGGTTTGCGGGCGTAAAGTGCGCGGTTATAAACGGATCCAGATAGCTGCGCTGGTACTGTAGGTTGATATCCTGGGCGGTGTGGACCAGCTCGATATGCCGCTCATATTGCGCAAAATATCGGATGATCTCGGAGTTGCTGAATTGTTTGAGATGTACCTGGCTCTTAATTGCGCCAAGCGCACCGGCGGAAGGATGAAACAGCCACATACTGTGCGAGTTAGCCACCATCTTTTGTATGCGCCGGGTATCGGCCTTAGCCAGGGGTTGTTTCAGCAGGCTGATCAGCGTATCATTATAGTGATAGATGGAGTCCTCTTCGCGGTATATGTGGTTTAGCTGGATGGTATCGGCCCTAAGGTCCTGCACCAGCTGCGAGGTAAGGTGTTTTACCTGCTCGTTATTATCGATGTACTCCCGGATGTTTTCGGCAATAAAGCCCATCATCACGGCGATAAATATCATAAAACCTTCAAGCAGGTATTCTTTTATGGGCTTGGGGCTATGGTCGAGTTGGGGATGATGGTGTACTTCCATGGCTTTGATTTCGGATGTCGGATGTTCGATTTCGGATTTTTGACTTTCGGGAGTTGGCCGCCCAACAGATGCATTTTCATTCGGCTCGATCGAGGCGACCGCCTGCTTTTCGCTTTCACTTTTCAGCTTCGCCTTCCCCGCCGGTTTTCGCGGCTGCCGTGCGGTAGCGTCGGGCTGCTGTTTTGGTTGCCTTTTGGGTTTTTGCGGTTTTTCGTCGCTCATAGCAGCTCCAAAACTAATATATTTTTTATTTCGGGCGGGAATTGTTTGACAATGCAAACCACTTTAACTTATTCGTCCTGCCAGTGCTCTCCGCTGTACACGCCGCCCTTTATTGGTATTTTGCTTGCTTTTATGCTAAATTGTTTAAATATGTCAGCCAGGCTGGTTACATGGTGTGCATCAACACTATTGAGCACCGCGCCAAGCACCGGGCGGCAGTAATCCGTGCCGAGAAACCTACACGGGATGCATAAACCGTAGTTGATGAAAAAGTAGTTGCCGATGATAAAATAATCTCCGCCCACATCGGGGGGGAGGCAGTTTGATATAAGCATTCCTTTTAACGCCTCTTTTTTGCAATAAGCGGAGTCGGTTATATTATAAACGGTAAACTCAAATAACGGAGTTGGGAATGTTTTGTAGACGCTGAGATAGGAATTATCGATAACCGGTTTGTTGCGCCACAAAAACAACACACCTATGGGCTTAACTGAATCGGTTTTGGCCCCGACAAACGCTTTGAACTGATAATTCCACAATGCGAGCGTATCCGGCGGATATGAATAATCCTTTAATGCAGGAGAGGAAATTATAGTTCCGCCAGGCAATACGTCCATATACTCTCCCGACACGGCGTTAGTTATTTGCGCATTATTTATTTGAGCAGCAAGGCAGACCGCGAATAATAAAAAAACTCGTTTCATCATTTTCAGGTTTAAAGGGAATCACTAATATAAGGCAATGAGCGTAAGTATTATTAAAAAAACTGTTTCAGGAATCCTTTATTTTTAATAGGCCTTTTGTTTAAGACCGAAGCAGAAAAACTATCGGATTTATTTTTTTGTTTTAAACATTTGTTTAAGTCAATTGTTTAATTTAGATTTGCCTGGAATTTAACAGGATGACTAAAGCCAACATCGACATCTCCACGGAGGAAAAGCTTAAAGAAGCTGCAAGGGTTGTGTTTACGCGAAAGGGCTTTGCAGCCACTACCGTGCGCGACATAGCGGCTGAGGCGAATATTAACCTGGCCCTGGTGAACTATTATTTTCGCAGTAAGGAAAAGCTGTTCGACCTGATCATGGCCGAAACCATTCAAAAGCTTTTTGAAAAGATCAGGCCGATCATTTACGATGAGACCACATCCATCACCGAAAAAATTGAAAGTATCGTTGATCATTACCTGGAACTGCTGATCGCGAACCCGGATTTCCCACTCTTTATTGTCAACGAGCTCCTATCGGGCGCAAAACGCTTGCCGATCATGACCGATAATGGCAAAATGTTTCTCAATTCCTACTTCGTTAAACAACTGGGCGCATTGCGAATGGAGGGTAAAATAAACTTCCACCCGGTAAATATTATCATGAACATGATCGGGATGATCATTTTTCCTTTCCTGGCCAGGCCCCTGCTATTAAAATCGGGTGCCTTGGGTGAGAGCGAATTCAGAGCGATAGTAGAGGAACGCAAAAAGCTGATCCCCCTATGGCTCACACAGATCACTAATTTATAACGAGTTTAACTACCGCAATAAAATATGCTTATGTACCACGCAAACAATAAAAACTGGTGTAAATACCTGGTCTTGTTAATAGTGGCAAGCGTTTATGTGCCCGTTGCCAAAGCACAGTCCTCCCAACTGACGATACAAGAATGTTATCAGCTGGCGCGAAAGAACTATCCGCTGATCAAACAGCGCGACCTGATCACCAAAACGAAAGATTATTCGGTTTCCAATGCCTCAAAAGGCTATTTGCCGGCATTCTCGGTTAACGGGCAGGCCACTTATCAATCCGCTGTAACTACTTTCCCGTTCACTATTCCCATCAAAGGCTTCACCTTGCCGCAATACAGCAAGGATCAATACAAAATAGACGGTGAAGTTGACCAGGTTATCTATGACGGCGGCGTTATCAAAAATCAAAAACAAACTGCCGAGGCCAACGAAGTCATACAACAGCAAAGCCTTGAGGTGGAATTATATGCTTTGTATGACCGCGTGAACCAGCTATTTTTCGGGACGCTGCTGATTGACGCGCAACTGAAACAAAATGACCTGCTGAAACAGGACGTGCAAAACGGCATCGATAAAGCCAAAGCCCAGGTGGCCAACGGCACCGCTTACCGCAGCAGCGTTGATGAACTGGAGGCGCAGTTGTTGCAGACCGATCAGTCGAGAATCGAGCTGTTAGCAAACAAAAAGGCTTATTTTAATATGCTGAGCATATTTATTAACCGCCCTGTCGACGACAATACCGTGATTGAAAAGCCCGCCACTCCTATGATGGCCGATACCGTGAGCCGCCCGGAGCTATTATCGTACGACTACCAAAAAAAGACTTATGACCTGCAGAACGACCTGCTGAAGGCGCAGCTGCGCCCCAAATTCAGTTTTTTTGTGCAAGGCGGATATGCCCGTCCGGGCCTGGATCCCCTGAGCAATAATTTTCAGTGGTATTATATCGGCGGACTGAAGCTTTCCTGGAACTTTGCCAGCCTGTACACACTAAAAAATCAACGGCGCATCATCGATATCGATAAACAAAACCTCGATATTCAAAAAGAAACTTTCCTGTTCAATACCAACCTAACCCAAAAACAGCAAAACGCGGACATTGCGAAATACGAGGAACTGATGAAAACCGACGACCGGATCATCGCCATGCGCGAATCGGTTAAAAAAGCGGCAAGCGCCCAACTGGAAAATGGGGTATTGAGCGCACACGATTATATCACCCAGGTGGATGCCGAAGACCAGGCGAGACAGAACCTTATTTTACACGAAATGCAATTGCTGCAGGAGCAATACAGCTACCAAAACACCATCGGCAATATCAAAATCCAATAATAAAAACGCTTTATATAAAATATAGATGAAAACCCGGATCTTACTATACTTAGCCCTGTTACCTGCCCTGATGGCCGGATGCAGCTCGAACAACAACGTTTCGGACGCGGAGGGAACCTTTGAAGCAGATGAAGTGATCGTCTCCGCGGAAGTTCCCGGCAAGATCATGTCGCTAAACCTGGATGAAGGGTCGATACTGAAAAAAGACAGTACCGTGGGCGAGATTGACTCCATTCCCCTCGAATTGCAAAGAGCCCAGCTGGAAGCCACGATTGGCGCCCTGCAACAAAAAACAACGGATGTAAGACCGGCTGTACAAGAGCTAAAGGACCAGATTGCAGCGCAAAAAGCCCAGCTGAATGACGATTTCCTGGAAAAAGCGCGAACCGAACGACTGATAAAGGCCGATGCCGCAACAGCGAAACAACTCGACGATATCAATACCGCAATAACGGTACTGCAAAGGCAAATTGTAGCAAACGAGCAACAAATAAAGGTAACCGAAACAAACACCGGCACGCAAAATAATACGGTATTAAGTGAGTATAAACCATTGCGTAGATCTGTCGCCGAAATTGATGACCAACTGAAGCGAACCAATATCAAAAACCCCATTAATGGTACCGTATTAACCAAATACGCCATGGCAGGTGAAGAAACATCCATAGGAAAGGCTTTGTATAAAATTGCCGATGTATCGCTGATCACCTTGCGGGTTTACATTACTGGAACGCAACTGGCACAGGTAAAACTGGGGCAAAATGTAAAGGTTTTGGTGGATAGCACCGCCAGCACCTACCGCACTTATCCGGGGGTGGTCACGTTTATTTCGGATAAAGCGGAGTTCACTCCAAAAACCATTCAAACTAAAGATGAGCGCGCCAACCTGGTGTATGCGGTTAAAATACACGTAAAGAACGATGGCTATCTCAAGATTGGGATGTACGGTGAGGTAAAGTTTTAAAAACCCCACCCCAACCCCTCTCCAAAGGAGAGGGGCTAAAAAGTGGCAAATGGCTTTGGTTTAATACTCGTCAAAAAGCCCTCTCCTTTGGAGAGGGTTGGGTGAGGCGAGCAATGCAAGATAAAAAACGAAAAAGATAAATATAATGCAACCCGTTGTCGTAGAAAATATCGTCCAGAACTACCGCACCAAAAAGATGGTAGTGGAAGCGCTGAAAGGCATTTCCTTTACCGTCGACCGGGGCGAGATATTCGGCATTATCGGACCCGACGGCGCGGGCAAAACCTCGTTGTTCCGCATCCTAACCACCCTCCTGCTGGCTGAAAGCGGCAAAGCCACGGTTGATGGGTTTGACGTGGTAACCGATTACAAGCAGATACGCAATCGCATCGGTTACATGCCGGGTAGGTTTTCATTATACCAGGACCTTTCTGTTGAAGAGAACCTGGAATTCTTTGCTACTATTTTCAATACGACCATCCAGCAGAATTATGACCTGATAAAAGACATATACCAGCAAATTGAGCCTTTTAAAGACCGCAAAGCCGGGGCTTTGTCTGGAGGCATGAAGCAAAAGCTGGCTTTGTGCTGTGCGCTGATACACAAACCCTCCGTTTTATTTTTGGATGAACCTACTACTGGTGTAGACGCGGTATCACGTAAGGAATTTTGGGAAATGCTGCACCGGCTGAAAGAACAAGGAATTACCATCCTGGTGTCAACCGCCTATATGGACGAAGCCAGCTTATGTGATCGTGTAGCCTTGATCCAAAAAGGTGAATTACTGTCGGTTGATACGCCAAAAAACATTATCGGTCAATTTAAGAAACCGTTGTGGGCCATCCGTGCCGACGAGATGTATAAGCTGATGAATGATATTGCGGCTGATCCGGCCGTTGAAAGCTGTTACCCTTTCGGCCAATACCATCACGTGGTTTTTAAAACGCAGGAAAAACGCCGTCAAACGCTCGAAGAAATTGCAAAGGGCGGGGAACATGCACATGTGGAGATCAAACCCATCGAGCCAAACATCGAAGACTGCTTTATGGCATTAATGAACAATTGAAATGGCAAAGGAAAAAGTAATAACCGCCCATGATCTAACCAAACGTTTTGGTGATTTTGTTGCCGTAAGCAAAATCACTTTCGACGTGGAAAAGGGCGAGATATTTGGTTTCCTGGGTGCAAACGGGGCGGGCAAAACCACCGCTATGCGCATGCTCTGTGGTTTGTTGATGCCGACATCGGGACAGGCAACCGTGGCCGGTTTTGATGTATTTAAACAGACAGAACAAATAAAAAAGAACATCGGGTACATGAGCCAGAAGTTCTCGCTATACGAAGATCTTACTGTTGCCGAAAATATCCGGTTTTACGGTGGGATTTACGGCTTAAGGGACGAGGCTATCAAAGAAAAAAGCGCTCAGCTGATCAAACAGTTGCACCTGGACGGCCAGGAAAAAACGCTGGTACGGGCGCTGCCGCTTGGCTGGAAGCAAAAGCTGGCTTTTTCCATCGCCATTGTGCACGATCCGGCAATAGTTTTTTTGGATGAACCAACAGGCGGCGTTGACCCGGTTACCCGGCGCGAGTTTTGGGGACTGATCTATGAAGCCTCGGCGCGGGGCATTACCATCTTTGTTACCACGCACTACATGGACGAGGCTGAATATTGTAACCGGGTATCCATAATGGTTGACGGAAGGATTGACGCGCTGGATACGCCAGCCAACCTGATGAAAGATTATTCAGCGGCGTCAATGGACGAGGTGTTTTTGCAATTGGCGAGAAAAGCGATTCGAAGTGGTGATTAGTTTAACACGGTGACCTGTCCAGCTTAAATATTTTAACACAGAGAGCGCAAAGAATGCACAAAGAACACAAAGAAGAAAATGAAAAAATCTCCGTGTCACTCTGTGCCTCCTCTGTGGCCTCTGTGGTTAAAAAAAGGTAATCTATAAACGATGAAGCAATTTTTGATTTTTGTAAAAAAGGAATGGCTCCATATCTGGAGGGACCGGCGCACGTTGTTCATCCTCATTTGGATGCCTGTGGTGCAGATCATCCTGTATGGCTTTGCCCTTACCAACGAGGTTAAAAACTCAAATATTGCCATTTTCGACCAGTCGCGCGATGTGGCTTCGCTTGCCATTTCAGATGAAATTGCCGCCAGCCGTTATTTTAACCTGGTTAAAAACGTGTATTCCTATAAAGACATTGGCGCCACCTTCAGGCAGGGTAAGATCAGGATGGCCATCGTATTCCCGCAAAATTTCCGGAACGATCTTTTGCATACCAACAGTGCGCAGATACAGCTCATCGCCGATGCATCCGACCCCAACACGGCAAATACGCTCACCAATTACGCCCAGTCGATCATCAACGATTACCAGCAATCGCTTAATCAAAACCAGCAACTGCCCTATACCATCAAAGCCCAGGTACGCATGCTGTACAACCCTGAATTGAAAGGCGCTTACAGTTTTGTTCCGGGTGTAATGGCATTGGTACTCATGCTGGTTTGTACCATGATGACCTCTATCGCAATCGTCCGCGAAAAAGAAATGGGCACCATGGAAGTGATATTGGTTTCGCCGTTGAAACCGTTTCGCATCATCATTGCCAAAGCCGTCCCCTACCTGTTTGTTTCGCTGGTTAATATTATCACCATATTGCTTTTGAGCGTGTATGTGCTGGGTGTACCTATTGTCGGTAGTCTGTGGCTGTTAATGGCGGAAAGCACCTTATTTACCATTACCTCGCTTTCGCTGGGCATATTGATCTCCAACGGCGCCAAAACACAGCAATCAGCCATGTTTACCTCCATGATGAGCTTGTTTTTGCCCACGCTGCTGTTTAGCGGCTTTTTGTTCCCGATTGAGAATATGCCCATGCCGCTGCAGGTCATTTCGAATGTAGTTCCCTCAAAATGGTTTTATATCATCATCAAGGATATCATGATAAAAGGCCTGGGCTTCGGCGCGGTTTGGGAAGAGACACTCATACTGGTGGGCATGACCGCTATATTACTGGGTATAAGTATTTATAAATTTAAGATCAGGCTGGCATGAGGATGTTAAAATTTTTACTGCAGAAAGAGCTGAAGCAGATCTTCCGCGACCCGGCCATTATCATTATCTTATTTATCATGCCCACTATACAGTTGCTGATACTGCCGGCCGCAGCTGACTATGAAATAAAGAATATTAACCTGGGGGTAGTCGATCATGATCATTCGGAATATTCGCGCAAAATGGTCGAAAAGATCACTTCATCAGGTTATTTCAGGCTGAGGGATTACAGCCCTTCGTTTAAGCAGGGTTTAAAGGCGATAGAGACCGACAAGACCGACCTGATCCTCGAAATTCCGGCCAACTTTGAACGCGACCTGGTGAAGGATAACGAATCAACATTGTTTGTTGCTGTCGACGCTATCAATGGCGTAAAGGCCGGGCTGGGCGGCGCGTATTTACAGCAGATCCTCGGCGACTACAACAACGAGATCAGGACGCAGTGGATACAAAACCCGCGCATGAGCCCGCAACCGACCATCGACGTAACCTCATCCGATTGGTATAACCCGAACATGAACTACAAAGCGTTTATGGTGCCCGGCATCCTGGTATTGCTGGTCACCATGATCGGTTCTTCGTTTGCGTCAAACAACATCGTCCGCGAAAAAGAAATGGGCACCATTGAGCAGATCAACGTGAGTCCCATCAAAAAATATCAATTTATACTTGGCAAGCTTATTCCCTTTTGGATCCTGGCGCTCAGCGTGCTTACTATCGGTTTTATCATTGCGCGGCTGGTGTATGGTATTGTTCCGGTGGGGAGCTATTTCACCGTTTATGCTTTTGCTTCTATCTACCTGGTCGCCGTTTTGGGGCTGGGGCTGTTATTATCAACTTATGCGCAAACCCAGCAGCAATCCATGCTGGTTTCGTTTTTTGTAACCATGATTTTTAACCTGATGAGCGGCCTGTATACACCCATCGAAAGTATGCCGGGTTGGGCACAATGGATCGCCCGGTTTAATCCCGTTACCTATTTTATCCAGGTAATGCGCATGGTGGTGTTAAAAGGCAGCAGCCTGGGCGATATCCGGGTGCACATTTTTATCATCCTCGGCTTTGCGCTGTTTTTTAATACCTGGGCGATATTGAATTACAGGAAGCGGACGGGCTAAAAAAATTCGCCCGTTCAAGTGTCCACACTTGAATGCTTTTCTGTATGAGCGTCCACGCTCACGATCATGAATGGGTTTACTTGTACGTTAGGATGTCCAAGCTATCGCGTGAGCGTGGACGCTCACAACTTTATGTGTTCAAGTGTGGACACTTGAACAGGCGGGATTGGCACGCTCAGGACGGCATCTCAGCCACCCTCCGCCTGCATTAACCCAACAAAGGGTTAACACAACTTAACATATTTCAATGTTAACCCAAATTAAATACCTGATAATTAATAATTTACAAAAATGAGGGTTAACGCAAAAAAGTTATTTTTTTTCCTCTTTCGTACCATCCCAAAACCGCCCGTTCAAGTGTCCACACTTGAATGCTTTTCTGTATGAGCGTCCACGCTCACGATCATGAATGGGTTTACTTGTAGGTTAGGATGTCCAGGCTATCGCGTGAGCGTGGACGCTCACAACTTTATATGTTCAAGTGTGGACACTTGAACAGGCGGGATTGGCACACTCAAGACGGCATCTCAGCCGCCCTCCCTCGCATCAACCCAACAAAGGGTTAACACAACTTAACATATTTCAATGTTAACCCCAATTAAATATCTGATAATCAATAGCTTATAAAAAACAAGGGTTAACCTAAAAAAAAGATACATTTTTTTCTTTAAACTATTGCATAAATACAGATTATTCTTTATTTTTACAGTTAAAATAAAGATTATCATGAATACCGAAACAACAGCCCTAACCAATTTTACTACTACGAAGGAAAAAATCGACCGCGTATTTGCTCTCGAAAAAATCACGCCAAAAGATGTTGAAGATTTCAACCAGCTTGAACGCGAATACTTTAACGAAATTGCCACCAAAAGATTGGAGCCTTTAAAAGGCGCACAAAGGGATAACTTTTTAAATAAAGTAGAATCGATCTTTTCTGCAAATACAAAAAACAGCGTTTGGGAATACAACCACCTGGTAATTACCAATTTCATCTCGAAATTTATGCGCGAACATGGCATCATGCCCCCTAAAAACTGCATCGTGGAACAAACCGGCCTCAGCCGGCAAACGGTTGCTAAACATTTTAAAGAATACACATCGCACCCTGAATTTACCGCAGAAATAGAGCAATTTAAATTTATGGCCAACAATATCCTGGCTACCGTTTTTAAATATGCCAGCAGGGGCGACATGCGGGCCGCCCGGCTTTATCTCGAAATGGTTGGCGCCATCAATAAAAAGCAAAATACCGTGGTGAACGAGCAAAACAACTATATCCAGATAAACAATACCATATTAAGCCAGGAAAACCTGAAGCAACTCACCGCCGAGCAGCTAAACCAGATTGAAAGTTTTATAACGAACAACGGGTATGTAAAAAATGCGCGGCCGTTGGAGATAACGGAGAGCATAAGGGTATGAACGGGATTGTTGCTGGTGACGCGCTTTAACGGCATCGGATACAGTCTCCGGATATAGTGATAAGTGGGTAGAAAAGATGGATAACGGATTCCTGTGAGGCGCCCCGGTTGCAATTCAAATTGTCGCTAACCGGCTAATTTTGGCTAAAGCCCTTGTCGCTTTGTTATCTAACCGTCCCTTAAAGTGGCTGTTGCACAACGTTAATTGATTGATTAATGCCGCGTTAGCGGCTACCTCTTTGTAGCAACGATCCAACCCCAGATAATTGCCGCGTCAGCGGCTACCTATTGATTATGAATATCATGTCGAAATAATAGGTAGCCGCTGACGCGGCATAAAAACATATGTGATCTGTGCTACAAAGAGGTAGCCCCGATGGGGCATTGCAGTCTGCCATAACTGATGAATGTGATTTTCTGCATAAACTTCTGTTGTGCAACAGCTTTAAAAGGGACGGCAATGAATCGCTGATATTATATATTCATTGCCGTCGGTTTTAACCGACGGGTAAAAGAGTTACCAAAACGCGGCTTTAGCCAAAGTCCGCCGATTGCCGCCCGGAAAAAGATCCTTAGCGACAATTTGATTTGCCGCCACGCCCGCCCCTCCTCAACATTTTATGAAATATTGTGTATTTTTGTGTAGTAACGCGCATTACGATGAAAAATTTAGAACGCATAACCCTCAACCCGGATGTAATGGGTGGCAAGCCATGCATTAAAGGCCTGAGGATGACGGTTGGGACTATTATTGGCCTTTTGGCTTCCGGCCTCACTACCGAGGAGGTTTTAAAAATGTACCCTTATCTGCAAATCGAAGATATTATGGCCGCTTTGTCCTATGCGGCCTGGCGTTCCGAAGAAATAGAAGTTCCGCTGGCAACTGCATGAAACTGTTGATAGATATGAACTTATCCCGCCTGGGTTGAAGAATTTAAAAGTCAGGGTTTTGAATCTGCTCATTGGTCAACCATTGGCAAACCTGATGTCCCTGACCATTCCCGCCTTTGTTGGTGTTGTCACCAACAAACCGTGGTGCCCGGGTATGCCCGGATTTGAATATAATTTAATGGACAACTTCCCGCCTTTGTTGGTGTTGTCACCAACAAACCGTGGTGCCCGGGTATGCCCGGATTTGAATATAATTTAATGGACAACTTCGATATATAAAACTAATCCAGTAGGTTCTTGTAAATGCTTGAAACATGGTCCTTGTTGGTGAAAACACCAACAAGGGCGGAAAGCGGAAAAACCAAGTGTTATACAAGTCAGAACGCAAAATGTAACCGTTGAACATTTAAGTAAAATGGTAATTTCAAGTATCGGGACTTATACCGAAGTATTGAAAAAGGGTGCATTGATTGTAATTGATGAGGATAAAAAACGAATAAGGATACTTCCGTTATAATTATGAAACTTCGGTGCAGATAGGCGGCGCGCGTGTCACCGGAGTCAAAGACTCCGCGCATAGCTAATTCGTAGACGCAGTCTACGAACAGCGGAGGGGATTACCGAGCACATAAGGGTATGAACGGGGTTTTGCTGGTGATGTGCTTTAATGGCATCGGATACCGTCTCCGGGATAAAGCGATAAGTGGCTGGAAATGACGGACAACGGGTTCTATAAGTCGCACATGAATACACCGCGCCTCCGGCCTGCGCATACTTACGAGGGATTGTGCGGAAGATGGATCAGCCAAGTAAATTTTATCCCATTAGCCACTCTTCAATCCCAGGCCCGATTTTGATCGCTAAATGATTAACTAATACCTCAAACAGCCTTCTCAATTTTTCATTCCACGGGGCTTTCTGAAAATGACCGAGACTTTTGCTATACCAAAAATCTTTATTTTTAAATTCACCTTCATGTTTCGCAAATTTACTCAGCCAGAACGTTTCATAGAATGGCACAAGAAAGAAACGGTACCCGCCATGATTTAATCGGCTGAATACTTCAATTTCTCTTTTCAATACGACAAGCTGATACCTCACCGCTTCTTCAGCAGAACTATTTAAGCTATACAACATATTCATGATAACTTGAAGTTGTGATTCATATTTCTGCTTATAGCCAATAGTAAGTTCGGCCAACTCTGTAATTGATCCGTTATTAAGTAATGCGACTTCAAACACCCTGCGGATAATTTGCAGGGTTTCTTTATCTTTAACATCGAGGTTGGGATTTTCAAAAATGTTAACAATAGCTTGTTTAAAGTTGCTGGGTAAAACATTCCCCGTGATAATATCTAAAATTAGTTGATAGGTAATTGGTATCAATACATACTCATAGAATATCAGGTCGTCCGACTGAATTTCACCTTGTCGTTTTTGCATTTCAGCATTATCAGCCGCAGAGAGAGATTTGAACGACTTGGCCTTGTCGCTGTCCAAGTGCTTCATCATGTACTTGTAAACGGTATAAACCTTGTTTAAATCACCCTCCTGAATTAGATAAAACAAACTGCGACCTAAAACTACCGAAAATTGCATGTCATCATAACTGATGGAAACCTGAATAGAAATTAAAGCCCATTTTTTTGCTTTTTTATATTCGCCTAAAAACTCGTAGGCATCCTGGAAAATGAGCGAAGTAATATACCTGCGTTCATCAAAATAAAAACCCGCCTCCAGTAAAGCTTCATCATTGCCGTAGAAAAAGCCGCGATAGGGCTTTACATATTCACCATTTAAAGTTTCCTTGGGAGCTTCTCCTGTTATCATTAATCTATTGATGTAATTCCCGACATGACCATATCGAATTACAGCAGCCTTGTAGGCTAACCTATCTGTAAAATTCGAGTTTAAAAGGTCGTAACCTTGTTCCAGCGAGCGAACCGCCTGTTCATTGTCGCCAATTAGCCAAAAGGATATTCCGAGTTCACCGTAGAGCTGTATGCGTTCCAGATTGCCATTAAACTTGTTGTCTAGGCAGGTCTTTAACGCTTTCAGAATAAACTCATGGGCCGAAAGCTCATTATACCTTGCAGACAATTGCCCATATATACGTTGTGTCTCAGGTGCCTCCGAAAAATGTGGCGGTAGATTTGTGCCAATAATTAAAGATAGTTGTTCATACGCTTCTTCATTTTTGCCAGCGTAAAATAGCTGCCTACCATATTCCCCAATAATTATGTATTGAAAAACGGGGTGTTGTAAAATCAAATTTTCATATTCGGAAATCAACCTGAATGCAGCCTTAAAATCTTTTTCTTCCTGGCAAATTAAGTAGACGATGTTTTTAAGTGCATAAGCGGCAATTAGCCCCAACTTTGTCTCCAAAGCGTAGCCCAATACTTGATACAAAGTAGCTTTGATCTTATCCCATTGGCCTTTTAAATCCCTTTCAAAAAGATTAACATAGATCATTGGCCCGGCTGCCGAATACGAGGCATTGCTTTCCGGCGAAAGCATCTCTTGTGTAAGATTAAGTTCACCAACCTGTGCGAACCAATCTTTATATTCATTGGGTTTAAGGTTGTAAAAAGTCACCCAGGCACCATTGCGAATATAATCCTCCCCAAAACCGAATGTGTGGCTTTCTCCTTCTTCACTGTACAAGTATCTTAAAGCGGCTGATAATTGCGTCATGGCAGCAATTGGGGTATCTTCAGCATGTAGACGGTACGCCATTAAATTGACAATGCCTAAAGAAAAATCATCTGTTGCCGCGGTACCCAATTGTTGCAAATCGTTCCATAAAAAAGAAGTATCTTCCTTTTGTGTCATGGCAATATTTAATTGTAAAAACCTGATAAAAATTCTGATGACCAAAGGAATATCTATGGGCATTTCCATAAAGTACCAGTACAAATTAAAGCCGAAATCGTAAAAAAGCTTTGGGGTGGTCAATAAGGAATTTAAAGCACGGACAAGCAACATCGCAGCCTCTGTATTTGCGCCACCAATGATATAGTAGTTAATGGCTTTAGCGAAATCATATTGATTGAGTTTTCGCTTGTCGATTATTGAAGCGGCTAATTGGCAATTTATGTTTTTAACCAGGCCTTCATCCAGGTTTTGACCTAAACGTTTAATTAAAGGAGATAACTGATAACCGGAATTTTGAGTAACTCTTAACCATATACCATTTAACTTATTTATTTTTTGGTCTGCCATTTTAATTAACGGCGGTACGTCACTCACCACCCTAATTTCCCTTTCCGTAAATGATCCGACAATCAATTTCAACCTAAATAACAATTCCCGGGTAGGTTCATCTTCGGTAGAATCAATCAATCTGGTATACGTTTCATTATTTAGTCCCGATGCGTAATCATGTTTAAAAATATGGTTGAGCGTTTCTGGAACTACCTCCCATGCCTTTTCACGCAGGTAAGAAGAAATAGCGTTAACAATAATAGGATGACCTTCAGAGAGATAACCAACTAATGCAGTTAACTCTTCAACCTTTTCGTACGGGGCGCCCATTAACGTTAACATTTCGGCTATGTCCTGATCATCGAATACCGGTACACCAGTTTGGTAGAATTGATCAGAAAATTGGGTTTTAACTTTGGTTGGCGCTTGATAATTACTTGTAATTATCAAAGTCCGCTCACTGGAAATAATAGCATAAATTAATTCAATAAACCACTTTGCAATAGTTTCACTACCGCTAAGGTCTGGCAAATCATTTATAATAATATAGGCGTTTTCCGGTACTTTTTCAAAAATCAAATCGAGTGTTTGTAATAAGTTATTGCCCGACTCAATATTAAATTCTTTCGTGAAGTTTCGATTGAATGTGACAGGAAGCATCGTAGTGACTAATCCTCCTGTTTCTAACCAATATACAGAATGCTGTTGCCTTTTAGCCAACAAAAATGCAATGTTTGTCTTTCCCGTTCCTACGTCTCCAAATAACCAAATAACAGGGCTATTTAATCCAATAGCTTCCAATTGACTGATAAATTCCTTGCGTTCAGCAAGCATTTTAATTTGGGGCAATCTTAGGCCTAAAGAAAAATCGTTTTCAATTGTGCTTTGGGGCGCAATCGTACCTTTAAAAGCGGCCAGTTGTTGAGATAGCTGTTCAACGATAGTTGTAAGGTCAGGTGTAGTTGGAGGTACACGCTCATTTTCCGAGACTGGTCGAAGTTCTTTTTCGCACAACTCCTTAATTTCTAAGAAACGCGGATAGTTCTGATGGTAACATTGTTTAATTTTTTCAGATACTTCTTTTAAATAAACAATGTCCCTTTTAACATCGAAGGAAGGAAGAAATAGTGTAGGCCTTGTACGCGACCCAAACTTGATAGTGGCGTGGCGGATAATAAAAAACTTAATCCCGCCGGTATAAGTCTTGTCAAGCCCGTGTTTAACTGCCGTCTTTAAATCCTCCACTATTTTCGCAGCATCCGAACGCGAGGTAACTTGAAAGGCGACCATACTTTTTGTTTCATCGCCAAGGTCTACCCCGGGATAATATTTTTTTACATCGTTAAGATCGACTAATTGGTAGTCATAAATTAAATTGAGAAGTTTTAGCGAAAATCCTTCGGATGCTTTATTGATGTCTGTATAGCTAACATAAGAATTAAATTGGATTTCGCTTTCCCATGAGGCCAGCATTTTTAATAAATAATCCAATTCTTTCTGTTCGTTCAGCATAACGAAAGCGTTTGTTTTAATTGCTAAGGTAAGATAAGAAAGTAACAGACGACACTATGGCCTCTACAATAAAAAAGAGCCGTAAAACTCCTCTGAGTATCACTTGCAATATACGCGTCCATCACATTTCCGCATTTTGCAACTAAATTTCAGTTGCATTTTTAATTTTATTTCTTTAATTTTGTCAGACAGTTCATCAATAAAAGATGAGCCTTTTACTTATCCGCTAAAGAATTTATGAAAAGAAGAAAGGATAATTGTTTATGAAATATTTTGTTAAAAAATCAAAGACAATTAAAAAGGTCAAGGCAAGAAAAATTAGTCATTCGACTATTGACAGTTCCCAAAGATTTTACCTGGGAAGAATTAATTAAAGTTTTAAACTCATTTGAATACGAGGAAGTAAAAGGCGGAAAAACCGGTGGATCGAGAAGGAGATTTGCCGATGAAAAGAAGAACATCATTACGCTGCATAAACCGCATCCGGGTAATATTGTAAAAAGTTATGCACTTCGCGAGGTGATTGCAGAATTAAAAGCAAAAGGACATATTAAAGATGAATGACATCCTACAATACAAAAGTTATTACGCTTCGGTACATTTCAGCGCCGGGGATGAGGTATTTTATGGAAAAATACTTGGCATAAATGATTTAGTTAGTTTTGAGGGCTCATCGGTAAAAGAACTAAAGAAAGCATTTAAAGACGCCGTTGAAGATTACCTGGAAACTTGCCTGGAGATTGGAAAGGTCCCCGAAAAGACCTATAAAGGAACATTTAATGTCCGGGTTCCTGTCACTTTACATAAGGAAGCATCGTTATTTGCAGCTGTTCATAATATCACTTTAAATGAGTTTGTGAAAACCGCGCTTGCTTTTAGCCTTCAGCGGCCCGAGGAAGTTAACCGGCTTATTGATAACGATAACCAAATAATACAAGCAGTTTAGGTAAGTAAGTTTTCTTTCGCCTCCTCCGCCCGTTCAAGTGTACACGCTTGAACGCTTTTTTACGTGAGCGTCCACGCTCACGATTATGATTGAATTTATTTGTAAATTGGGACGCCCAAACTGTCGCGCGAGCGTGGACGCTCGCAATTTATAGGTGTTCAAGCCGTGGACGCTTGAACAGGCGGTAGTGAGATGAGAGCACCCAAATAATGATAAACGAACCATATCCTAAAATATACTTATACCGGCGGCTGGTTCAGGCAAAGCTGTTTATCGATAACAACTATGCGGATAACATCGACCTGGACAATATTGCCGACGAGGCCTGGTTTTCCAAATTTCATTTCATCCGAAAATTCAAAAGCACATACCGGTACACGCCCCATCAATATTTAACCTACGTTCGGCTGGAAAAAGCAATGGAGTTATTGAAGGCAGGCCTGCCCGTTTCATCGGTATGTTATTCAGTAGGATTTGAAAGTTTAAGCTCGTTCAGCAGGCTTTTTAAACGCGCTGCAGGTATAACGCCTTCCGAATACATCGCCAGGCATCAAAAAATAAAAGCGCATATGGCTGAGTCGCCGTTAACTTTTATTCCCGGTTGTTTCGCGTCCAGGAACGGCTGGCTCAAAAATTAGCAATTTTGGATAAATGATATTTTAGTCGGCGCCTGTTCTTTGCATCACAATTTAATACACAAAAAGCATGATAACCAAAATGACCCATGTGAGCATCTACGTTCTTGACCAGGGCAGGGCTTACGACTTTTACACCAACAAACTCGGATTTAAAGTAATAACCGATGTACCCATGCCTGGTGGCGATCGCTGGCTAACCGTAAGCCCCCCTGAACAGCCCGAGCTTGAACTGATCTTATCGCCCGTGACCCGGACCATATTTTCTAAGGAGTCCGTCAAGGCGCTAACGGAACTTATTAAAGACGGGGCTTTTGGCGTCGGCCTGTTTACCAGTAACGACATCTTCGCAACCTATGAAGAATTAAACGCGAAGGGCGTCGTATTTACAAAAGTCCCCAAAAAGGAGTTTTACGGCACCGAAGCTATCTTTAAGGACGATTCGGGCAATTGGTTTTCACTTGCACAACTTAATTAATGAGGATTTCAAACAGAAAAATATGAAAACTATATTCGATAAACCCACCAGGGACGAATTGATTGCACGGATAAACAAGCTTGACAACAACAGCCATGCCCAATGGGGTAAAATGAATGTGGTCCAAATGATTAAACACTGCCGGCTTTGGGAAGAAATGATCTCAGGCGAGTTAAAATGCAAACGTTCCTTTCCTGGCCGTTTGGTCGGGTCGATGGTCTTGAAAGGACTGTTGAAAGATGACGGGCCACTGAAGCGTAGTACGCCCACAGCGCCTGAACTACGGGTGACCGAAACCAATGGCGTTATTGCAGCCGAGAAAGCAAGATGGATCGGCATGATCGAAAAGAATATACAATTTCCGAACCCCAATTTTGTGCATCCTTTTTTCGGGAAAATGACAAAGGAACAAATCGGGCAATTGGATTATAAGCATATCGATCATCACTTAAGGCAATTTAATGGGTAGGCGATGACCTGATGGACTAACAGATCAAAACTAACTATGGGCCGGTTGCAGGTTTGATGTTTGCTGCCGCAGCTTTTCGTAAAGCAGGATGACTTTTCGCTGAAAGGTTGTTACCTCCAGTTCCAGTTCCGAAACCTTCTTCCTGGCTGCGTTTAAATTCGTCTCCCTGACTGCCGCATCTTCAAAATCCAGTTCCCATAACTGGATTAAATTGACGCCAAAAACAGCTGCAATTTGTTCAAGCCGCGATAGGTTAACATCCGTGACCCCTGTTTCAATTTTTGACAATGCAGAAGTAGAAATATCCAGCCGGCGGGCCGCATCTCTCAGGCTCCAACCATACCTTATACGAAGGGTCCGAATATTTTGACCAACTGTAACTAGTGAATGACGACCGTCGTTCATGGTACAAACAAATAAAGTGAATATTAGCTTGTGTTATTCAAACCTGGTGCCAATCCCGATTTAACTAATAATAAAGAAGATACTTATTGATTAAGTGTGAAAATGTGTTCAGGTTTGGGGAACTATTTCCGCTAATTGCCTTTTAAGAATATTTTTTTTAACCACAAAGATTTCACAAAGAAAAGCGCTTTGCGAATTATGCGATTTTTACTTTGTGATCTTACATGTTTGTTTTTATACCACCGAGTGCTTAAGGACACTATAAACATGGACTACTTTGTGCTTTCTTAGTGTCCTTCGTGAACTCTGTGGTAAAAACTAATGATTATGAAAGTAAAGCGCCTTAGTTGAACTACTGTATTATCAGATAATTTAATGCAAAATAATTTTAATGCGTCGGCCCTGTTTATCCCCGTCAAATTTCAACCGGGTAATTTAAAATGTGTATGTTTAAGCTGACATCGGGTGATTAAAAATCCAGGTAAGTATGACCATCAAAGATTTGAACAAGGCGTTTGAAGCGCATGCCGTAAAGCTAAAATCATACCTTTTGCGGATGACTGCAAGTGTGGCCGATGCCGAGGATATCCTGCAGGATACGTATTTAAAAGCTGCGGATCATATCGCATCTTTTAATGGTGCATCAAGCCTGAAAACGTGGCTGTTTTCAATAGCCACCAACCTTGCAAAAGATAACCTGCGCGCACAAAAACGCTGGCCTGAAAATGTAACCGACATCGCCAGGGCCTCTGCTTTGGCTGACCATGAGTTTTTTGAAAAGGCCACCCATATAAGCACGACATCGCCGCATGGCCAGTTTGAGGCGAAGGAGCACATCGCTTTTTGCTTTACGTGTATTTCGAAAACACTGCCGCTTGAGCAGCAGCTCTGTATTTTTTTAAAAGACATTTATGAATTTAAACTGGGCGAGATAGCCGCCATAATAAATTCAAGCGAAGCAATGGTGAAATATTACCTTAACGCCGGGCGCACAAAGATGATCAATGTCTTCGACGGCAGATGCGCTTTAATCAATAAGCAAGGTGTTTGCCACCAATGTTCGGAGCTAAACGGCGTCTTCAATCCAAAACAAAATACGCAGCAGGAGCTGATGAAGATAGACCTGGTAAAGCAAGCCGGGGAAGGCTCAAAAAAACATTTGTTTAGTCTGAGAACAAAAATCCTTCGGGAGATCGATCCTTTCCGGTCAAAGGCTTCCGAGCTGCAGTTGCATCACCTGGAGTACAACCGGCAGCTAATGGAAAAATATTCCGAAAAAACGCAGGATTAGCCTATCGTTTCTCACTGCTCAATCGTCTAAATAAAAAAATTATGAAAATAGTACGCGTTACCTACACAACACAACCCGGATATGCCGCACAAAATGCCGGCAATATCCAAAGCGTAATGTCCGATCTGCGCCAGCTTGGTCACCCGGGCATATTTTACCACGTTTGCCTGGGCGCCGACGGTAAAACATTTACCCATACCGCTTTTTTTGAAAAAGAAGAAGATGAAAAAATCCTGTTTGACCTTTCATCCTTCCAAAGTTTCCAGCAGCAGCTTAAAGCCAGTTCACCCGAAACGCCGCCGGCGGTGGAACATCCGAGCCTCGTGGGTTCCTCAAAGCCTATTTTTACCGATTAATTTCCCTATGCCATGAAAAACGATATTGGAACAAAAGAAAATCCGGCAGCCTTAAAAACGCCGCCCTTAACGTCAGACTATACCATGCATTTTGACCTGAAGGACGGCAAAGAGATACTGGTATGCACCGTGGGCAAAACAGCTTTGCACTATGACTACCGCTGCCTTTCCGACCTGCACGAAATGCTTAAAAACCACGGCGACTGGATGGACCTCGGGAGCGCCGATGAGCAAAAGCCCGCCAAAGAAGGAACAGTGGAAGCCTGGGGACGTTCGGAAAGCAATCCTGTTGGGGGGTGGTACGGATTGAAAAAAGGACTTCGCGGGCGTTTTGGAATGTATATCCCCCCGTTAATGGAAAAACTCGGGCTGGCCGAAGTAACCCATGAAGCAAAGGGCAATAAAATGCGCGCGATCTGAGGTTAAGTCTCAAGTCTTAAGTCCGTTTGCACTTTTTGACTTAGGACTTTCGACTTAGAACTTAATTACTAATCGGCATGGTGAATTTAAAACAAGTGCCTTTACCCAACTCGCTATCGATGGCGATGGCGCCGCCATGCTGCAATACAAAGTCTTTTATTAGTATAAATCCAAGTCCTGACCCTTGTTCCTGTTCGGTGCCTAAAAATGAAGGCGATATAGCATCACTTAACAACTTGCGCCTGGTTTCTGCAGACATGCCAACGCCGTTATCCTGTACACATATCTCAACCATGGCATCCAGTGGGTTAGCGGTAACCTTTATAACGCCGCCGCCGCGCGGCGTAAACTTTATAGCATTAGTAACAACATTCTGTAAAATTGACCGCAGCATAAGCGAGTCGGCATAAATATAAATGTCTTCCGGAATGCTGTTGTCAAACCTTATCGACTTTTGTATAGCGCCTGCTTTCAGCAATTCCAGCGACTCATTTATGCCCTTAACAAGGTGCAGTTTTTCGGGACTAAACTTTGTTTTTTCGCGCTGTTTCTTTGCCCAATCCACCAATTCGTTCAACTGGTCCAGTATTTTATTTGACGTTCTGTGAATGATGCCGGCATACATCTTGATTTCCTTCGGGCCGATATTTTCAATATTCCCGTTAAGGTTTTTTGAAGATAACAACAGCGAAGTGAGCGGATTCCGGAGATCATGCGATATGACCGACAGAAATTTATCTTTTGACAGGTTTAACGCCTTCAATTCCTTGTTTAGATTTTCCAGTTCAATCGTGCGTTCCAGCACTCTTTGCTCTAAATCCTGGTTCAATAAGATCAAATCATTATTGATTTCCTGCAGCCGCTCTTCCTGCCGCCTTAGCTGTTTATTCTTTTTGTGAAGCTCAACAAAAACGGACACCTTTGAGCGCAGGATTTCGGGTTTGAAAGGCTTCCTGATAAAATCAACCGCGCCGGCCTGGTAACCCTTAAACATCGCCTCCTCTTCATAATCGTGTGCGGTAATAAATATGATGGGTACGTGTTTTAGCTTATCGCGCTGATAGATCAATTCAGCCGTTTCATACCCATCCATTATAGGCATTTTCACATCCAAAAGTATCAGCGAGAACTCCTCTTCGTGCAAAAGTATCCTAAGGGCTTCCCGTCCTGACGTGGCTTTATAAAAAGCGTATTGGCCACTCTCCAATACAACTTCCATTGACATCAGGTTATCCTCATTATCATCAACCAACAGAATTTTAATCGCTGAATCTGGAATCATAAAATTGCAACCTGTTTCAATGTCAAAAGCTAAAAATAAATGCTTATTCCGGCTGGTAAACAAAAGCGTTACTTTTGGAACGCCCCTGTGACCATAAAATTATAAACCGGCGGTTACTTGATCAACCAAACCCTCATCAGCGACAATAGCTGATCGGTTTTTACGGGTTTGGTAATATAGTCGGACGCGCCGGATGCGATACATTTCTGCCTGTCGCCAATCATCGCTTTCGCGGTAACGGCAATTATCGGCAAGTTTTTGTGCTTTGGTTCCTTTCGGATGATCTGGATAGTTTCATAACCGTCCATTTCGGGCATCATGATGTCCATCAGCACAATATCCACCTTTTGATCGCTGTTCAATACCTCCAGCGCTTCCCGCCCGCTCTCCGCGGTAATTACTTCGATATTCGATCGTTCGAAAACGGCGGTCAGTGCAAACAGGTTGCGCACGTCATCATCCACCACCAGCACTTTCTTATTATCAAGCACATCGTTGTTTACCCTGACCGTATTGATGAGATCGAGGTTTTCCCTGGCCATAGATTTCATATCGACATGAAGCAGCGTCAATATCTCCTCAAGCAGGTAAGCGTCAGATGTATTCGTTTTGGTGATGATCTTGTGGTTTAAACGTTTTAACAAAATCTGCTCGTTTTGTGTAAAGTCCCTTGCCGAATGCAATATGATCGTTGTTTGTGGCTGCTTCAAGGCGTTTATCTTGTTCAGCAAGTCGAGCCCGTTTGCATCCGGAAGGACAAAATCCAGGATAATGCAATCAAACTGTTCTTTCTTTAATAAAGAAAGGCCTTTTTTAGCGGTCGAAGCTTCGAAAACCTCAACAGCTTCACCCGACATGATCTCCGAAAGATGCTGCAGCTCGCTTTCATTGTCTTCGATGATGAGTATCTTTTTCCTTTTTTGTTCATGAAAGCGGACGACACCCGATATCAGCTCATCAAGTGAATTATTTGAGAGCGGCTTTAAATTAAAGCTCCTTGCCCCAAGCTTCATCGCCATTACCTTATTTTCTTCGCCTGAAATAAGGTGGATCGGAATGTGTCGCAAAGTGAGGTCCGCCTTCATCAGCTTAAGCAGCTTCCAGCCGTTCGACTCCGGCATGTTAACATCAAGCGTTATGGCAATGGGGTTGTATTTCTGTATGCTTTCAAAAATCTCCAGGTAACTAATGGCCACCAGTACTTTAAGGCCATAACCGTGAGCCTTATCAATCAATATTTTGGTAAAGCGCAGGTCGTCCTCAATAACCAGCAGCACTTTATCTTCTGCCGAAATATTATGCCTGTCGTCATCAATAAACAACTCGGCGGTATCAAGCAAATTAGTCCGCAAATGGGTAACCGGGTGATTTTCTTTATTGGCCTGGTTTACCGCCGGTTTTACTTCTTCCTTGTATTTTAAAGGCAGGTACAAAGTAAATACGCTGCCCTTGCCCAACTCGCTGCCAACCGTAATGGTACCGCCTAAAAGCTCGGCAAAGCCTTTGCTGATGGATAAACCGAGGCCGGTGCCGCCGTATTTACGGCTGGTTGACCCTTCCGCCTGCTGGAACGCTTCAAAGATAATTCCCTGTGTGTTTTTCGATATGCCGATGCCGGTATCGATAATAGAGAACGCGATGACCGAATCGGTATTGGGCAAGGGGTGGGCGTGATGCGCATCCGGTCTGAAAATTTCCAGTTTTACACCGCCCTTTTCGGTAAATTTAAACGCATTCGACAACAGGTTCTTCAAAATCTGGTTCAAACGCTGCATGTCCGTTTCTAACACTTCCGGCAATCCATCTTCAATATTGATCTCAAACTTGAGGTTCTTAGCTTCCGATATCGGTTTAAATGTCGATTCGGCAAATGCCGCGATCTCCTTAAAGTTAACGGGCATCACGTCCGCAAAAATTACACCCGATTCAATCTTCGACAGATCGAGGATGTCATTGATCAGTTGGATAAGGTCATCCCCGCATGAATGGATGGTTTTGGCAAACATCCGCTGTTTTTCGGTAAGGTTGCCCTCGGGGTTTTCAAACAATTGCTGCGCGAGGATTAGCAAACTATTCAATGGCGTGCGCAGCTCGTGCGACATATTGGCCAAAAACTCCGATTTATACTTGGAAGTCAATGTCAGCTGCTCGGCCTTTTCTTCTAATGAACGCCCTTTATCATGCAGCTCATCGTTCGCCCGCCTTAATTCTTCTTGCTGTGAAGATAGCTCAGCCGCCAGCGATTGCGATTGCTTCAACAATTCTTCGGTACGGGTATTGGTTTCGATATTATTCAGCACGATACCGATACTCTCCGTCAACTGGTCAAGAAAGTCGATATGGGTATCGCTGAAGTTCTCAAACGAAGCCAGCTCGATAACCGCCTTAACATTATTTTCAAACAGCACCGGCAATATAACCAGGTCGATCGGCGCCGCGCTGCCAATGCCCGAGCTGATCTGCAAATACTCCTCAGGTACGTTGGACAAGCGGATACTTTCTTTATCCTTAGCGCATTGCCCCACAAGGCCCTCGCTCAATTCAAATTCCTGGTTGATCAGTTTGCGGCTCTTTTGTGCATAACCGGCAAACAATTTCAGTTTGGGCTCGTCGGCCATGTCCTGCTCCAGGATGTAGAACGCGCCGTACCTGGCGTTTACCAACTCAGCCAACTCCGAAAGAACTTTATTTGCCACCGCGTTCCGGTCGCGCTGGCCCTGCAGCATCTGCGCGAATTTGGCCAGGTTTGATTTCAGCCAGTCCTGCTCGTGGTTCCTTAAAGTCGTTCCCTTAAGGTTGGCGATCATTTGGTTGATCGTATCTTTCAACGCTTCCAGCTCACCTTTGGCATCAACGCGGATGGTTCGGGTTAAGTCGCCTTTTGTTACCGCTGAGGCCACTTCCGAGATGGAACGCACCTGCACCGTCAGATTTTGCGCCAGCTGATTTACGTTTTCCGTTAAGTCCTTCCAGGTACCCGATGCACCCGGTACACTGGCCTGGCCACCCAGGCGCCCCTGTACACCTACTTCACGCGCCACGGTGGTAACTTCGTCTGCAAACACGGCCAGCGTGTCAATCATTTCGTTAATGGTATCGGTCAGCTGCGCCACTTCGCCTAATGCGTTGATGGAAAGGCGCTGTTTAAGGTTGCCCTTTGCAACACCGGTAGCCACTTTTGCAATACCGCGTATCTGGCCGGTAAGGTTGGATGCCATCTGGTTAACCGAGTCGGTTAAGTCCTTCCACGTTCCGCCCACGCCTTTTACGTGTGCCTGGCCGCCCAGCTTTCCTTCGGTACCCACTTCACGGGCAACACGTGTTACCTCCGATGCGAACGAGTTCAGCTGATCCACCATCGTATTGATCGTGTTTTTCAGGTCGAGAATTTCGCCTTTCACGTCAATAATTACCGTTTTCCCCAGGTCACCGCTTGCCACAGCCTTAGTTACCTCGGCAATGTTGCGAACCTGGGATGTCAGGTTACTCGACATTTGATTTACCGAGTCGGTCAAGTCCTTCCAGGTTCCCGCAACACCCGGCACAAAAGCCTGGCCGCCCAGGTTACCGTCGGTTCCTACTTCCCTCGCCACACGGGTTACTTCGGATGCAAAACCACGCAGCTGGTCAACCATTGTATTAATGGTTTCCTTCAGCTGCAATATCTCCCCGCGAACGTCAACCGTGATCTTTTTTGACAAGTCGCCGTTTGCTATCGCGATGGATACGTCCGCTATATTTCGAAGTTGAGCAGTAAGGTTACCGGCCATTTTATTTACCGAGTCGGTTAAGTCCTTCCAGGTACCGTCCACACCGGGCACATTCGCCTGGCCGCCCAGTTGCCCCTCCGAACCTACTTCCCTGGCTACGCGGGTTACTTCGGATGCGAAACCGCGCAGCTGGTCAACCATGGTATTGATCGTATCCTTTAACTCCAAAAGCTCGCCCTTGGCATTTACCGTAATCTTTCGTGATAAGTCGCCCTTGGCAACCGCCGTGGTCACCTCAGCAATATTACGTACCTGCGAGGTAAGGTTATCCGCCATTTTATTTACCGAGTCGGTCAAATCCTTCCAGGTACCGCCTACTCCGGGTACATTTGCCTGGCCCCCAAGCTGACCTTCCGAGCCCACTTCCCTCGCCACACGCGTTACTTCGGAGCCAAACGAGTTGAGCTGGTCCACCATCGTGTTGATGGTGTTTTTCAACTCGAGCATTTCGCCCTCCACGTCAACCGTAATTTTCTTGGATAAGTCACCCTTCGCAACCGCAGTGGTTACCTCGGCTATATTTCGCACCTGGCCCGTTAAGTTACCGGCCATCTGGTTTACCGAGTCGGTTAAGTCCTTCCAGGTACCGCCTACACCCGGCACATTCGCCTGGCCGCCCAGCTGTCCTTCCGAACCCACCTCCCTCGCCACACGGGTTACCTCGAACGAGAAGGAGTTGAGCTGGTCAACCATGGTATTGATCGTATTCTTCAGCTCGAGTAGCTCACCTTTGGCATCAACAGTGATTTTTCGCGACAAGTCACCCTTCGCCACCGCTGTGGTTACCCATGCAATATTGCGCACCTGGTCGGTAAGGTTACTGCCCATCTGGTTTACCGAGTCTGTCAGGTCCTTCCACACCCCGCCCACACCTTTTACACGCGCCTGGCCGCCCAGCTTTCCTTCGGTACCTACCTCCAGCGCCACACGCGTTACTTCGGATGCAAATGAGTTTAACTGGTCAACCATCGTGTTGATGGTTTTCTTCAGCTCGAGCATTTCACCCTTTACGTCAACCGTGATCTTTTTGGACAAGTCGCCATTCGCAACCGCTGTGGTTACGCCGGCTATGTTTCGCACCTGCGAGGTAAGGTTACCCGCCATACGGTTCACCGAGTCGGTTAAGTCCTTCCACGTTCCGGCAACACCCGGCACTTTAGCCTGGCCCCCCAGCTTGCCTTCGGTACCTACTTCCAGTGCTACACGTGTTACTTCGGAGGAGAAGGAGTTCAGCTGGTCAACCATCGTATTGATCGTATTCTTCAGCTCAAGGATTTCGCCTTTAGCTTCCACGGTGATCTTCCTCGAAAGGTCTCCTTTTGCAACCGCCGTAGTCACCGCCGCTACGTTTCGTACCTGTGCTGTAAGGTTACCAGCCATTTGGTTTACCGAGTCAGTCAATTCCGCCCATACGCCTGCAACGCCTTTTATTTTTGCCTGTTCACCCAGTTTGCCTTCCGAACCTACCTGGCGGGCCACGCGGGTCACTTCCATCGAGAACAGGCGTAATTTGGAAAGCATTTGATTAGATTCCTTGGCGATGCGCAGGAATTCTCCTTTTAGCGGATGTCCGCTGATCTCAAGGGGGATATGTTTAGATAAATCCCCGTTTGCCACAGAGTTGATCATCCCGGCAATCTCAAGCGTGGGCGACGTAAGGTCAGATATTAAATTATTTAGCGAATTGACGCCTTCCGCCCATTCGCCCCGGGCATCGGCCAGCTCGATTCTTTTTGAAAGGTTGCCCTTCTTTCCGATCGTTTTCTCGGCTTCAGATATCTCTGCCACCAAACGTTCGTTCATATCAATAATATCATTTAATACTTCGCATATCCGGCCGTTTATGCCAGCCTGCGTGACCGGCATCCGGGTGCTCAGGCTTCCATTTTTTACAAGTGAAAGAACCCGAAGCAGTTCTCTTAAATCAAGTTGGTCAGCATCGCGCGGGTTTGCGACTTCAGCTTCTTCGAGCAAACTGTCTAACATGTCGGTTTTCATATAGTCAAACTTTTTGGGGATAATTACTGTAGTTGGTTTTTACATCGACTTGCCAAATACAAATTGATCACATTTAGGTTTTAAAAAAATTAAAAAAAATTTCGCAGGTTAAAATACTTATTGTGACAGATTAAAATGTTAATCTATAGCTAATCAGGGAAATTGTTAAAAAGAGGCGCTTAACCGATCTTTTCAAAACAAATCTATATAAAAATATTTAGTAATAATTAATGGAATATTAAAAACTAATTAATTTTTTATTCCGGGGCAGTGAGTTAACGCTCCCGGGCGACATAAATATTCTTTACCGGTCTAAAACAAACTAAAACAGCGCACTGTTATCAAGCTACCAATTAAAAAAAAATGTCAAAGAGAATTCTGATCGTGGAAGACGACGACGATATTTTAAACCTTTTGAAAGAGTTGCTGGAAAAAGATGGATTTGACGTAACCGGCCTGAACTACACCGAATCGATCATTAAAACTATCGAGAAGCAAAAAGCAGAACTGGTCATCCTTGACTTTTTACTGCCCGGAATAAACGGAGGCGAACTGTGCCATGAGATCAAATCGTGGCCCTCAACGGTGGGAATGCCCGTAATTATGCTTTCGGCTTTTCCAAGGGTCATTCAATCGCTGGGCAACTACGGCGCAGACGCGTTTATAGCTAAACCTTTTGACGTAGACGAGCTTTTAAAGACCGTGCATAACTGCTTTGATAACAAATTGTTTGCCGTTGCGCACAACTGAAAACAACCTCATTTTTGTAAACCGAAATACCGTTTTAAGCTTCGGTTGCGGCTTGCTAATGAAATATCATTTTTTTAAAATTAAAGCGGTATTATTGCGCGGTAAGGCTTTTGTTACAAACAATTTTAACATTTTTTAAGAATTGACATGGATACTAATGGAAACCTTTATACGTTTGCATAACCGATACATTAGTTTTGGCTTTAACATATCCACGAGAAATAATACGAGAAACAACCCGCACTAAAACATGAAAAAAAACTTTACTATACTTTCTGTAATTCTAATCACACTATTTTCCTTAACAGCAAAAGCACAAGACGACAAACCGGAGGCTAAAAGTTATATGGCATTCTATAGCGGCTTATCCATCCCCACCGGTGACTATGCCTCGAACGACTATGCTAATAACAGCGCCGGTTTCGCCCACAGGGGGGAAACCTTCGGGCTTGACTTCGGCATCTACCTTCATAAAAACTTCGGTATCGGTATAACCCTGGCTTACCAGGACCAGGGCGAACTCGACTCCCTCCAGGACGTAAACCTGGCAAACGGCTATAACACAAGTTTCACTAAAAATCAAACTTCGGTTACTTCGATTGGCCGTTATACAAACCTTACGTTTATGGCCGGCCCGCAATATTCTTTCCTATACAAAAAATTCACATTTGATCTGCGTGTGCAAGCCGGCGTCATCAAAAGCTTTACCACGCCGGCTACTACCATTGTATTTGATTATTCATCCACATCCGGCGCCACTTATTACCAGGAGAGTTCGGGCGCCCTGGCATTTGCATATGGCGCCAACTTCGGCGTGCGTTACAATTTAAGCGATAGCTGGGATGTAGGCCTGAAAGTTAGCTATATCAATTCAAGCGGACTAAAAATCAGCAATACCGGCGGCGATTCAGCTGCAACCGGCCGTTTTCAAACCAACATGCCGGTAACCCTGATTCAGCCAACTTTAGGGATAACCCTCAAATTTTAACAGGAAACTTTGCATAATATTAAAAGCGGTTGTTCTTTGAGCAGCCGCTTTTTTTATGCCGCTTGTCTATCTGCCCGGCGCATCCTTTTGGGGGTTCTGCAGCGCAATATCGAACAACAACTGTATCAAAACCGTGCAATCGTTTTCCTGTCCTCCCGCAACCGACTTAAAATCAGGCAAATATAGATTGGCATTTAGCTTGCCGGGGTTTTGTTATTATCAGCAAAAAATCATGTTCAAAAACTATCTGACGAGTGCTATCCGGAGCCTGAAAAGACACAGACTATTTACCCTGCTGAATATATTCGGTTTGGCAACGGGCATAGCCTGCAGCATCCTGATCTTTTTATGGGTAAAGGACGAACGGAGCTATGATAAATTTAACAGCCGGGCGCCACAGGTATACCGGTTAACCATCAATGTAACAGGGGTACACGCTGCCGTAACATCGCTGCCGATTGCCGAGGCAATAAAGCGACAGGTGCCTGCCGTAAATAACTTTGCACGGCTGGTGAGCCTTCACTCCATCGTTACCGTGGATAATAAAAAGTTTGACGAGCATAATATCTTTTATGCCGACCCGGCTTTTTTGCAAATTTTTAATTACCCGCTTTCACAGGGCGACGGGCAAACCGCTCTCTCCAGGCCTGACGGAATCGTAATTACCGGGGCAACTGCGCTGAAATATTTCGGGACGGAAAATCCAATGGGAAAAGTGGTCCGCATTGATGATGACGTAAAAGGGAATAATTATACCGTTACCGGGGTTATGCGCAATATCCCTCCTAATTCGCATCTTCAGTTTGATGCGCTCCTGCCACTTATCGCGTACGAAAAATCAAGCAATTACAGCTTAAATAACCCATCGGAGTGGGGTAATTTTGTGGGTTATACTTACTTGCAGTTAGATGCCAATAACACAACACCGGCTGCAATACCGGCCATAGAGAAACAAATTGGCGCGATACAGGCTGCAAACGATCCGACACATACCCGGGGGGATTTTACCTTGCAGCCGCTTACCGATATTCATTTACACTCCAATTTGCTGCTTGATGTAGACGGTAACGGTAATATCGCCAGCGTTAACATCTTCTCGTTGGTGGCAATTTTTATATTACTGATCGCCTGCATCAATTTCATGAATTTATCTACGGCACTTGCGGGCCAGCGGGCAAAAGAAGTTGGGCTGCGCAAAACATTGGGGGCGGTGCGTTTTCAGCTCATTATCCAGTTTATGTGCGAGTCGTTCCTGGTAACTTTTGTTTCGATGCTGCTGGGCCTGGCTATAGCGAGGGTTTTATTGCCCTTGTTTAACGATCTTTCGGGCAAAACCATAGCCGTTAACTTGTTCGATCCCGGCATCCTGCTGCCCCTGGTGGGCATCGCGCTCGCTGTAGGTTTAATATCGGGCAGTTACCCGGCGCTTTTCCTTTCGTCATTTAAACCTGTAAAAGTGCTGAAAGGGCTGCGCATATTCGGCGGTCAAAAAACATTTCTCCGGAATAGCCTCGTTATATTTCAGTTTGCAATAGCGGTAATATTAATGGTGAGCACGCTTGTAGTAAATAGCCAGCTTAGTTTTATCCAAAAAAGGGATATTGGCTACAACAAAGAAAACCTGCTTTACCTGCAAATGCCCCAGTCCGGCGATTTGCAAAACAATTACCAGGCTTTAAAAGCGACGCTAAGTCAAAACTCTGCAATTACCAATTATACTTTTATCGAGCATTTACCTACTTACCTTACCACCGGAACAACCGATGTAAAATGGGCCGGTAAGGATCCCCGGCAGCAAACGGTGTTTCCGCACATAGGCGCCGACGGCAATTTTCTGAAAACATTTGGCATCCGCCTGGCTGCCGGCCGGGGTTTTAATGATAATTATAAAAGCGATGAATCAAACTATGTTTTAAACGAAACTGCAGCGAAGCTGATGGGCTTTACCGCTGCAACTGCCGTTGGGAAAAATATCGAGATGAATAGCAGGCCCGGTACAGTGATAGGCGTCGTAAAAGACTTCAATTTTAAACCCGTTCAACAGACGATTGAGCCCCTGGTTTTACGTTATACCAAACAAGGCGGTTTTGTGGTGATACGAACCAGCCCGGCCAAAATGCAACCTATTATTAACCAGCTAAAAACAGCTTTCCAGAATGTCTATCCCAATTTTCCATTTTCATACGGCTTTGTTGACCAGGACCTTTCGCGCTTATATGTGGCAGAACAACGGATGAGTAAGCTTTTTAATATTTTCTCAATCATTTCTATCATCGTTTCATGTTTGGGCCTTTTTGGCCTTGCAACTTTTGCTACGCAGAAACGCCTTAAGGAAATTAGCGTTCGAAGGGTATTGGGCGCCAGCGCCGCCGGCATAGTAACCATGCTAACAAAAGATTTTGTGAAACCGGTGGCCGTTGCGCTCATCATCGCATTCCCGGTAGCCTCCTGGGCAATGAATAAATGGCTGGAAAGCTATGTTTACCGGATCAGTTTAAGTTGGTGGATGTTTGCCCTGGCGGGATTTGCGGCCGTGGTAATCGCTTTTTTAACCATCAGCTATCAATCGGTAAAGGCTGCTTTAACAAACCCCGTGGATAGTTTAAGAAGCGAATGATTTGAGTCTTAAGTCGAAAGTCTTGAGTCAAAAGTCAAAATTAATTCGGGTTCGACTCAAGACTTAAAACTTCCCCTAAAATCCCTGGGTGATATGCCATTTTTCTTTTTAAACAACTTGGAGAAATAGAAAATTGATTCGAAACCCGTATGGTAGGCGATCTCATTTATGGTAAGGGACGTCGCAGTTAACAATTCTTTGGCTTTATTGAGGCGGATATTCAGGTAGTATTGATTTGGCGAAACGCCGGTTGTTTTTTTAAATGCCTGCCTGAATTTTGAATAGCTCATTGGTATCTCCTCGAGTAACTCCTTTATCCCAATCGGGTTTTCAACAGATTCGCGCATCCTGAACCGTGCTTTCGCAATAGCCCGGCTGATTTCATCTGTGCCAAAATCCTTATTGAGCGAAATACTGTTTATCAAGCCCAACATTTCAAGGGTGATGCCGCTGATAACCTGGTGATAGCCCGAGACCGATGACCGAACACAATCCAGCAATTTGTGAAATAACCTTTGCAGGTCTTCATTTAAGCCAATATCCACAAAGGGGCTTTTCTGATCAAAAAAATGCTGGGCCATTAAATGGTCCGGGTAATACCCTTTAAAGCCAACCCAATATTCTTCCCAGCCCGAAGTTGAGTCCGGCTTGTACCTGTGCCACACACCCGGAAATAAAAAAAAACAGGTACCGGCAGTTATGTGAAAAGAATTTGTGTCGGACGACTCAAAAACACCCTGCCCTTTTGAAACATACACCAGGTAATAATCATCCAGTATCCTGCCTTTATTCCAGGTAAAGCCATGGGTTGCGGGATGCTCCTTATTATTGGGGTAGGTTTGATTGGGATCGATTTTCGAGCATCCGGCCGATGTGATAAAGAACCCCCATTTTTCATCGACCGCCGATGGTGTAAGATATTTATGAAAATTATGCATCCGCGCAATTTAAAAGAGGTTGAAATTAAATAACAATTGTCTTTTTGTCAAAAAGTACAAAAATTATGCGGCTTTATATAAGTTTAAACTGGCCTCAAGGTTTAAATTTGATAAATAATCCCGGCCCTGCTCTACCTAAAGTACAAAACATGACGGTTATAAAGTATTGTTTTAACAAAAACCGGGCTTGCCTATGAACTGCCATTTGGATGAAAACCAGGTTGAATATTACCGCACCAACGGGTTCGTGGTGATCGATGACTTTTTGTCGGCTGAGGAGCTGGAACATTGGCGCGAAACGGTGATATATGCTGTGGCGCGGCGAAATGGCCGGAAGATGCCCGGAAAAAACCTTAAAACCGGTGAAGCCGACGGCATAAATGAGGATGCCGCCTATTACGGAAAAGTTTTTGACCAGCTGCTGAATCTTTGGCAAACTGATGAAGGCGTAAAAGAATTGATGCTGGACGACCGCATCGGTAAAATGGCGGCTGATCTTGCGGGCGTTGAGGGTATCAGGATATGGCATGACCAGGCCTTATTTAAACGGCCATGGGCCAACCCCACTTCGTGGCATCTTGATACGCCTTTCTGGTCGTTCAGCGACAGGAAGGCACTATCGATATGGGTGGCGCTTGACGATGCGACGCTTGAGAATGGTTGCTTATTCTTTATTCCCGGATCATGTCATGAAACTACTTTTGAGAACAAGGGGATAGGTAAAAATATGGACAGCATTTTTGAAGTTTACCCGCAGTTTTTAAGAACAAATGCGGTAAAAGCGCCAATGAAAGCCGGCAGCTGTTCCTTTCATAACGGGCTCACCATCCATGGCGCAAATGCCAACATGACCAGCGGCTTTCGCCGGGCAATGACCTGCGCGTATATGCCTGATGGCAACACATTTAACGGAACTGCCAATATTTTGCCGGAAGAATACTTAAAAACGCTTAGCCTGGAGGACCCGCTGAATAATGACGCGCAAAACCCATTGATCTATCATCGTTAAGGGATATTGGTAAATGAATAAGCTAAAATACATACTCTTTACACTGCTATTCCTCGCCGGATTAAACGGCTTCGGGCAAAACAACGCGCCGACCGGGTTATTGTGCAACCTGCTCCCTCATCCTGAATTATCGGAGATCACCAATAAAATACCCGATTTTGGATGGATAGTAAATGCCGGCGTGAAAGACGACTATCAAACCGCTTACCAGGTTGAAGTGGCTACGTCCGCATCGCTATTGAAGCAAGATCAGCCCGATCTGTGGAACACGGAAAAGATAACTTCTTCACAGTCGATCAATATCCGCTATGGCGGAAAAAGCCTTGTGCCTCATCAGCATTATTATTGGAGGGTTTGCAGCTGGGGCAGAACAGGAAAGCGTTCTCCCTGGAGCAATTTGCAAATGTTCAACACATCCGATTTTGACCTGGCACGGGACTGGCCGGGAGAAAGCAAGTGGGTAAACCTGGTTGGCGACAATGGCAAAACGGCGTTTACATTTGAAAACCGCGAGCCTGTTAACTTTCATGATGTGCTTCCGGCCAAAACCACAGTGCTCAAAAGCGGCAATATTCTTTATGATTTTAAAAAAGATGCTTTTGCCTACCTCAGTTTAAATATTTCCTGGGATGACAAAATGAAAACTGATTCGTTGGAAGTTGCCATCGGTGAAAAAGGCGTCGGAGATTCCCTGGACGAAAAACCTGGCGGTGGGATTCTTTTTGGAATTTATAAAATCGCACTAAAAAAAGGGGTAAGCAACTATATCCTTGAACTTCCGCGTTTTGTGCCCCAGTTTCCGCATAGCGAAGTAATGCCACTGCAAATGCCCGAGGTAATTCCCTTCCGCTACTGCGTAATCAAGCCGATACCCGGGCTAAAGGTGAACAGTATTATTCAGAAAGCTTTATATGTGGAGTTTAATCCGAATGCATCGTCATTTACCTGCTCTGACGACCGGCTTAACCAGATATACGAGCTTTGCAAGTATTCAACCATCTCTAATACTTTTAATGGCGATTATGCCAACAGCGAACGGGAGCGAATGATGTACGAGGCGGATTGCTATATCCAGCAGATGTGCCATTATGCCATCGACCGCGATTTCGCTACCGGGCGGTACAGCGCCGAAAACCTGATATACCATGCCAGCTGGCCCACGGAATGGATCATGCACAGCATATTTATGGCCTGGGCAGATTACTTGTATACAGGCAATGATGAACTGATAGACAATTATTATAACGACCTTAAGGCAAAAACACTTACAGCCCTTGAAACGCCGGAAGGGTTGATCAGCTCGCGGACGGGGCTTCAATCAAAAAGTTTCCTGGCGTCAATCCACTTTGATGGCGATATGCTGCACGACATTGACGACTGGCCCGACGCCGACCAGGGCATATACCCCAACGGCGAAACGGACAACTATGAACGAAAGGACTATAATACTGTAGTGAATGCCTTTTATTACCGTGCCCTTATATTAATGTCGCGTATTGCTGCCGCAACACATCACCCGGATGACGCCGCCTTTTACGAAGCAAAGGCGGCGAAAGTGAAAATAAAGTTCAATGATGATTTTTTTGACCCGATAAACAAAATCTACACCGACGGCATTGGCAGCCGCCATTTTTCAATACAGGCCAATATGTTCCCGCTGGCTTTTGGCCTGGTGCCGGATGAATACAAAGAAAGCGTGGTAAATTATGTAAAATCCAAATGGATGGCCTGCAGCGTTTACGGCGCAAACTACCTGATGGAGGCGCTGTATAATGCAGAACAGGGAAATTATGCCCTTGAACTGATGACCAATGATTCGGACCGTGGCTGGCTCAACATGATCCGTGTGGGCGCAACCATGACCACCGAGGCCTGGGATATCAAATACGATCCGCACGATATTAGCTGGAGCCATGCATGGGCCGCATCGCCTGCGCATATTATTCCCCGCAAAATTATGGGTATCGAGCCGGCCGAGCCGGGTTACGGCAAAATAAATATTAAGCCCCAGCCCGGCGACCTGAAATGGGCCAAAATGAAGTTGCCCACCATCCGTGGCGATATTGTGGTTGAACTGAGCCAGGATCCGGGCTCATTCTTCAACCTTTATACGTCCATTCCGGCTAATACGACCGCAAAAGTATATCTCCCCAAACAGTCAGGTAACTATACCGTTACCGTCGACGGGAAGATTGTTAAAAATGCTTTTGTCGAAGGGGCCTGGGTTGTGGTTAACAGCCCGTCGGGTAGTCATTCTTTCAAAATAAAGAAAATTTAGGATGTTTTCGATGTGCGGCAAACGGTCAAAAACAGATCGTATCAGTTAAAAAATACGATGTAACGAAAATCATACAATTAATTTAAAATAAACATTTAGTATATTGTCGATAAGTTTCTTTTAAATACCCCTGTTTGTTATTTTCTATATGGTGTAACTCCTAACCGGATATTATGAAAAAAAACCTTTACATTTTTAAAGTTTGTTCCCGCTTTAGATGGATCATTATCCCCGCCGTTTTTATTTTACTGCTCATCAGTACAATAAACGCACATGCCCAGCCAGCTTCAACCGTAATTAAGGGCAAGGTAACCGACTCCAAAACAAATGAAGCGCTTACGGGTGTTTCCGTTGGGGTAAAAGGCACAACCAGGGGCTCATTAACTGACGTTGACGGCAACTACTCGATCACCGCGGCGCCTACGGATATCCTTACGTTTTCGTACCTGGGGTACAAAAAAACAGAGGTACTGGTGGCTAACAAAACTGCCATCGACGTAAAATTGGAGGTCTCCGAGAACCAGCTAAAGGAGGTTCAAATTACCACCGCGCTGGGTATCACCAAGGAAAAACGAGCAATAGGCTATTCAGAAACAGAGGTGAAAGGCTCTTCAATTACCGAGGCTCGTGAAAACAGCTTTGTAAACAGTTTGGAAGGCCGTGTTGCCGGTGTAAACGTAAGCGGTGTTGCATCGGGCCCAAATGGTGCAACCAATGTAATTATACGCGGCATTACCAGCCTTACAGGTAATAACCAACCGTTGTATATACTTAATGGCATACCGCTGGTTAATAACAATTACAATCAAACCGGAAATGACGGTTATGGCGGTAGAGATGGCGGTGATGGGATAGGCGATATTAACCCCGATGATATTGAAACCATATCTGTATTAAAGGGCGCTGCGGCCACCGCGCTATACGGCTATCGCGGCGCAAATGGCGTGGTGCTAATCACTACCAAAAAAGGAAAAGCCGGCGACGGACTTGGGGTAGAACTACATTCAAACTTTGTACGTGAGACTGTAATAGATGAAACTGACTTCCAGAATGTATATGGCCAGGGTTACAACGAAGCCAGGCCGGTGAGCGGCGCCGATGCTTTGGGTTCGATGGAGTCCAACTGGGGTGCAATGCTTAACGGAGCAGAAACTTACCAGTTTGATGGCGTAAAAAGGCCTTATTCGGCTGAGGCTAATGGTAATCTCTCGCGCTTTTACCGGCCGGGCGGCGACCTTACCAATACAGCCTCTTTTAGTAAAGGATGGGATGATGGCGACACGCGCTTCTCTGTAAGTGATTTAAATGATGAAAGCTATGTGCCAAATGCCGGGCTGCAACGGCTGACTTTTAGTAACAATACTGACCTGAAATTCGGAAAAAATTTTACGCTCGCTTTTTCTGGTCAGTATGTAAGTGAATATACCAAAAACCAGCCCAACCTTTCAGACGCGGTGGGCAACCTAAACTGGGGTCCTATGTTTGTACCACGAAATATAAATATTACCACCCTGGCGGGCCCTTTTGGTAACGGCACCATGGCTAATGGTGACGAGCTGAATCCCTTTTCAGATCCGTATACCACTAACCCTTATTTTGCTGCCTATGAACAGCAGGCAGCCATTCACCGTAATCGCTTTACAGGATCGATAAACGCAAAATACACCTTTGATAGCGGCTATTTTATAGGTTTCCAGGTGGCTGATGATTATACCAATGACAGGAACACGAGCATTGACCCTCCGGGAACAGGTTATTTGATTGATGAAGGAGTAGCCGGAGATATGCAGGAACAGAATGTAAAGCAAACTGAATTAAACCTGGACCTTACGTTTGGTAAAAACTTTAAATTCAGCAAGAATTTTACCACGAATTTACTGTTTGGCGCTAACTACAGGAAATCGGTACAGGAATATTTTACTGCAGGAGGCAATAACTTCGCTATCCCTAACCTGTATAACATCGGCAACCTTGAAAATCCATATACAACGCTGCAAACAAATAACGAAGAATACCAATCCCTGTATGGAAGCGTCGACTTTGCCTATAAAAACTTCCTTTACTTAACCGTAACCGGCCGTAACGACTGGTATTCAACTTTATCGCCAGGCATCATCAATTATTTATATCCATCCATCAGCGGTTCATTTGTTTTCTCAGAATTGCTGCATATGGACAACATGGATATGGGTAAATTAAGATTGAGCTATGCAGACGTTGGCGGCGCTGCTGATTCCCCTTATCAAACACTGCAAACCTATGGTATCAGCGGAACTTATGCTCCACCGGGTGGCGGTACCTATCCAATAGGTACGGCAGGAAATGGAACTGTACCGAACAGCGGGCTAAAACCTTCAAAAAGAAAAGAATTTGAGGCCGGAACGGAAATGGACTTTTTTAAAAACAGGCTGAGGTTTGACCTCGCTGTTTATCATAAGGAAGTTATAGACGATATTATACCGGTAACTATTGACTACACGTCAGGCTATAACACTGCATTGTTAAATGTCGGTACAATAAACTATAACGGCGTTGAAGTTGCAATGGGCGGCACACCTTTTAAAAGCCAGGATTTTACCTGGGATATCGATCTGAATTTCAGTTATACAAAAGGTAAAGTGATATCCTTAGGCGGCGAGCCTAACATAGATTTAGGTTCCGAAGCCCAGGACTGGGGTTCATTGGCGTACCTGCAGGATATAGTTGGCAAAGAGCCCCTGCAAATAATTGCCCAAGACCCTGCACGCGACGCCAATGGAAAAATTATTATCGATCCGGGACTTGGCGCTCCGGACCCTTCGCTTGCACAGCCGAAGCCTTTTGGATCGGGAGAAAATCCCTGGGGCGGCGGTATCAATAATTCGTTTAGGTATAAGCACTTTACGTTGTCGTTCCTTATTGACGGCAAATTCGGCGGGCATATATTTTCGAACACTAATATTATCGCTTACCAGGACGGCCTTTCAAAACTCACCGTCCCCGGCAGAAATCTGCTATACGGAACTGACCAGCAGAATGCAGCGGGTTACTATGGCGATTGGGCATTTGCCGACCAGGGACAGTTTGTTTACAGTGACAGTTTCATAAAATTCAGGCAGCTAATAGTTGGTTATGATTTCCCGGCAACGGCATTTCATAATAAAATACACGGCTTAAGGTTAAGTTTTGTATGCCATAACGTGTTTACTATTTTAAAGTATACACCAAATATCGATCCGGAGGAAAGTTACACCGCTTCGATATTATCACAAGGACTTGAAGCTCCGGCCGTTCCTTATTCCAGGACGCTTGGGCTAAACCTGGACATTAAATTATAAGTAAATGCATATATGTATAAACATTATAAAGACATCAGTATGAAATTTAAGACCATATATTTATTTGCATCGGCAGCCTTTATCACGATAGCTGCCGGCTCGTGTAAAAAAGAACTGACCCAGGCAAATACAAATCCGGATCAAATTACCGCCAGTCAGGTTAACCCCAATCTTTTGCTGACCACTGTTCAGCTGGCCTACACCGGGGCCCCAACCGAAGGCGGAAGTGTGTGGGTAACAAAATGGGGGGGAGTTGCCGGTTTTATTCAGCATGTAGCGTCAACAAACACCGGTTTTTATTACGGCGACAAATATTTGAATAATATTTTTGCAATGGGTGAAACGTTCCAGGACAATTATACCAGCGCTGTACAGCCTGCAGTAGAGCTATACCAGCTTACGGCCAATAAAGCACAATACCGGAACCTTCACCAAATGGCGCGTATAATGAAAGCCATGATATTTGAGCAATTAACAGACCTGTATGGCGATATTCCTTATTTCCAGGCCGGCCTGGGATATTACGACCGGATTTATACGCCGGTTTATGATAAACAACAGGTTATTTATGCCGATTTGCTGAAAGAGGTATCGCAGGCTACCGATAGCCTGGCCGAAAACGCTGATAAACCTACCGGCGATATTTTGTATTCACAGACGGCTGATCAAATTGCGGAGTGGAAAATGTTTGGCAACTCGTTATTGCTGCGGATGGCTATGCGCCTGACTAAGGTTGACGCCACAACAGCCCAAAAATATGTGACACAGGTTATTGGGAAAACCATGCAAAGCAACAACGACAATGCTATAATTCAACATGTATTGAGTGCTAACTCACTTACATCAAACCAGGATGCAGCACAAATTTTTAGCCAGGACAGCACAGATGTAAGGTTATCAAGCACTATTGTCAGTAACATGAAAAAAAATAATGACCCGCGCTTGCCTGTCGTAGCCTGGGTTGCGTACGGTTTAAAGGCCGGCGCATTCCCACGAGTTGCGGACACCAAACCGGCGGACCAGATCGGTTTGCCTCCGGGATATATTATAGGGGGCCTAAATCCGGCGATAAACCTTGATAGTGTTGCCAAGGATTCGTTGCCCAAGCAAGGCCTTGGCGGTTATTCACGAATAAGCGATAACCTGCTTTCGATTAGTGCGCCAAGTTTGATCCTTACTTACGCTGAAACCGAACTTTTGTTTGCCGATGCAGCCCAGCGCTGGGGTATCGGCGGCGACGCAGCCGCTCACTACAAGGCTGGTGTTATAGCAGCCATAACACAATTATCTGCTTATGGTCCCAATGCTACCATTAGTACTGCGGCAGCAACAACATATTTTAACGCTCAACCTTATAATCCTTCAACCGGCCTTTCACAAATCAATATGCAATATTGGCTTTGTGCACTTATGGATGAATATGAAAGCTGGGCCAACTGGCGGCGCAGCGGCGATCTGCCTCATTTAACACCAACTGATTATCCCGGTAACGTTTCAAACGGCACCATACCACGCCGGCTAACTTATCCTCCAAGTGAGAAAGTTACCAACCTGGCTAATTACAATGCGGCGGTAGCTGGTTTAACCGGGGGCGATAAAATTACCAGCAGGGTTTGGTGGGATACGCAGTGAGGAATTACTAAGTCTTGAGTCTAAAGTCTGAAGTCGAAAGTCGTTAAACGCTGACTTTAGGCCTCAGACTTTTGACTTTTGACTTTTGACTTCAGACTTGAGACTTAGGACTTCTCCTCACCTTCGATCCGCCTTTCGATGCGTCTGTCCGGGATAAACCATATGCAGGCTACAACGCCGTACATCACGACGCTTATGGTGGAGTTAAACCAGGAAATAGCGATAGCGGTAGCATAAATGGCAATTGAAATATAGCCCTTGGCATCCTTACCTATTGCTTTCGCCAGCAGTGAATCCTTCCCGTGATGCCTGATAAGGGCGATGATGAGGAGTGTGTAAGCCAACGCATTCATAATTAATATCACCCCATAGCAGGTTACCGGCAGTTTTGCAAAATGATTAACGCCCATCCATTCGGTCACAAAAGGGATGAGCGACAGCCAGAAAAGCAGGTGCATATTAGCCCAAAGTATAGCGCCGTTTACCGATTCAGCCGCTTGCAGGGTATGATGGTGATTGTTCCAATAGATGCCTACATAAACGAAACTGAGCACATAACCCAAAAAAACCGGCCATTGCGCAAGTAAAGAATCAATATCTGTTTTCTGCGGGATCTTGAGTTCAAGCACCATAATGGTGATGATGATCGCAAAAACCCCGTCGCTAAATGCTTCCAAACGACCTTTTTCCATACCATAAACATAGGGATTTGGCTCGCAAAAAAACAAATGGGATAGATTTATTTTGACGTCGTACCCGCTCTATGGCTCCGTTGAACAGCAAACCCCGGTTCGGTACAAACCAGCGGGGCTTTCTGCCGCGGTGGAGGCTTTTCACCTCCGGGCGGCTTGTGTTTTATTTATTTGCAGGTGAAAAGGACAGCAGGTTAGCGTCAACGGTCGGAAGCTCGATCTTTGAAAACTCGTTGTTAAACGAAACCCCGTCTGTGAATTTTACTGCTTTAAATTTTATCAGATACCTATCATTTTCTTTTAGCTGTTTCAGCAAATCAGCCGGGATTATACACTCAACTTTTACAAAATGCTTATCGTCTTCGTAAATAAAATTTCCGTAAGCAGTGCCCTCATGCGTCGTTGTGCTAAAAAGCGTAAAAGGCAGATCGTCATATAGCCCTTGCTTATCTATCACCGGTAAAATTTGTTTGGTGCATTCAGCTTCGTCCTGATCTTTTAATGCGCTGTTCTTTTTTATATCACTATCGTGTACGGCAATATAATTGTCTACAAATTTCAACGCCTTATAGGACGGCACAATTACTTTTTTTACCACGATGCCGCTGTCGGCCGGTTGTTGCGGAGATTGGTCTTTGCCGGCAGGATTACCGCAGGAAGCGCAAAGCACCACGCAGGTTAAGCAAATAACAAATGAAAAAGTCCTGGTCATGATTATCAGTTTATAATTGGCTGGCGCCGGAACATTATCTGCTAAACAGAATAATACCCGCTTATGGCAAATATAAATATTAGCGGGATAAATCCACCGGCAAATTATTTTTGCGGAACTGCCATTTCCTCCTAACTTTATCTCAATGTCGGAAGCATCATCAAAAAAAGTAAACTTTGCCAGCACTAAATCGGATGAGGCTGAATCATTTGCCGTTGAAGCAAACGATTTGGTGTGGACGAACAACGAGTTTGGCGGCAGCGATAACCGTTTCCGTTTTTTGGCGGATGCAATTCCGCATAAGGTATGGACCTCGGGCCCTGATGGCAAAGCTACCTATTACAACCAGGGATGGTACGATTATACCGGTATTTACAATTTTGCCGAGTTGAGAAAAAATATTTGGGACATTTTATACCCGGAGGACAGGGAAGCAGCAGAAACACTTTACCCGCGCGCGCTGCAAACCGGGGAAGAAACTGTAGTAGAGCACCGTTTTCGCCGCCACGACGGCGTATATCGGTGGCACCTTACCCGCTTTATCCCGCACAGAAATGAAAAAGGTGATATTGTGGTTTGGGTGGGCACAAGTACGGATATACACGAACAAAAATTAGCACAGCAGGCGCTGCAAGCCAGCGAGGCGCATTTTAAAGCGCTTACTTTTTACAATTCGCTACCGATATGGCGGATGGACGCCCTGGGTGAGCTAAGCTTTGTAAATGATGCGTGGCGTGCATGGTCGGGGGTTGAAATGGAAGAAGCGATGACAGGCGACCCGGTAAGCCGTATTCATCCCGATGACCGCGAACGGGTTACCCGCGAATTTCAGGCTCTTTTTGCTGAAAAGCTGCCCATGGAGCTAAAACTCCGCTATAAAAATGCAGAGAAAGACGAGTATCGCTGGATACTGGATAATGCTCACCCCGTTTTTAATCCCGGTTTTGACGGCTATATCGGCACGATGACTGATATTCACGAACAGGAACAAAGCAGGTTAACGATTCAGCAACTGGTAAAAAAGAAGGATAATTTTTTAGCCATTGCCAGCCACGAGCTTAAAACACCTATAACCAGTATGAAGGCCTCGTTGCAGATATTGGATAAGATAATTTCGGGAAAGTACAGCCCCGAAAAAAGTGGCTCATTCATCAGCATGGCCAATAAACAGGTTGATAAATTAATGGCGATAGTAGCTGACCTGCTGGACGTAAGCAAAATACAGTCGGGCAAAATGCAGTTGAACAAAACCAGCTATGATTTTAATGAATCGCTCAACGAGTGTGTTACGGAAACGATGCTGCACGAGCCCGCACACCAAATATTTGTAAGCGAAACCGGACCAGTTACAATTACTGCTGATAAACTCAGGATTGAGCAAGTGATCGTCAACCTGCTTTCAAATGCCATCAAATATTCTCCTTCCGGTTCGCCAATCCAGTTAATAATTGAACAAAAAAGCACAGAAATAAAATGTTCAGTTGCCGATCAGGGGATCGGTATCCCGGCAGAACAGCAGCCTTTTCTCTTCGACCGCTTTTACCGGGTTGACGATTCATCAACCGTGTTTCCGGGCTTAGGCCTCGGGCTTTATATCTCGTCGGAGATCGTCAAAAAACACAATGGGAAAATTGGCCTGTTTAGCGATGCCGGACAGGGCTCCACGTTTTGGTTTACGCTGCCATTGAATAACGGGCAGTAAAACAAATCTCCTGGTGCTTAATTGTAAGCCTTAATATTAGTTCCGAACTCATATCAGCATAAAAACCGATTGTATCAGCGCCCGCATATTTATTGAAATATTACTAAGTAATCGATATTATAATTGTTTTCCCGGCGTTTTAAGATAAAGCGATTTTTAAAACAAATCTGCTCGAATTTAAGTTTTAAAATAATTAAGTAATGTTTCGCGACAGTGACTTGCTTTAACAAACATCGATTTAACCATGTAATGGCTTCCATGTTAATGCCAGCATACCTTTTCATTGTCGCATTGCATTTCTTCTTCATCCCCAGCTTCCGCGAAAATAGAAATACAACAGGCAAGTCTGTCTGCAAAACAAATTCCGAACTGGCCTATTACCTGGTTAGGAATGACCGCTCGACATTCAGCGAAAGCAAAAATGTTAAAACAGTTCAAAAAAAGAAACCGCACTGCGGCGCGCTGGTTTCATACAATCTTTCTCCCGCCCCAAATTCAGTTGAATACAGTTCGTTTCATTCACAATTTCCGCATGACCATCATCATTCCTGGTTGTCCAACCGTGTTTTGAGGATTTGATCGTCTTATTAACCCGGCTTAATACAAGCCCATTCTTTGGATTTTATCCGGTGTTACTGCTTAATTCGTATGAAATCGAGCAAACGGAACACTATGCAGAAATTTATCATTTATTTCAATTGAAAAGATCATGAAAAATATCATAAAAAGCATCATCCTTACTATAACCGTAGGGCTGATCTCATTCAACGCTTCAGCACAGCGGGGTGCCAACGTGCCACAGGGCGTACTAACCGCCTTCTCGTCCAAATACCCGCAAGCCCAGGTTAAAAAATGGAAATCAACAAGCGATGTTTATGCGGCTTATTTTACCAACGACGGTAAAAAATACGTGGCTTCCTATTCAAAAAACGGGGACTGGGTTAATACCGAGCGGGACATCAGCCGCCCATCGGGCCTGCCTGTTGTGTTGCAATCCTTTCTTAAAACCGGCACATATGCCAGCTGGCACATCGACGATATGATGCGGGTGCGCACTCCTTCGCAAAATATGTACGTGATAAAACTTGACAACCACAGCGGCAGCCCCTTTGAATACGAGGATACGGGCTCAGCTGAAAACAAGATGTTAAGCTTTAACGACAATGGCAAGCTGCTAAAGGTTGTGAACTATTGATGCCGGAAAATGGCAAAAATCATGTAAAACTCCAGTCAGGCAACGGAGCTGTTACTGACAAAAAAAGCTACCCGGCAACCGGGTAGCTTTTCAGACTATATATTGAACTTTTGAAAGTTTGTGCTTAGATGCCGATTGCGTCTTCGCCGGCAGCAGCAGGGAAATTGATCTTGTTTTCGGTGAAACGAACGGCTGAAAAATTATAGTTGTTTACGCTGGCAGCATAGTTGTGGCTAAGTGTAAACTCATCGGCTGAACCGCTTAAATCGGCTTTAGCGTGGTCGCTTACGTTAACTACGGCACTGTGGGCATTCAGGTCAAGTTTAGCTGATGCGTTGTCATGAAGATCAACATTGAATTCAATTTTTGATAATTGGCCGAATGATTTTACTTCAGCATTGTCATATGCAGAAACTGAACGAAGATCGTTTGCGCTAACCCACACGACCAATTTTTCGGATGCGTAGGAAGAGATGCGCAAAGTGCCGTTTTTGCTTTGCACCAGGGCGTTTTCAGAATAATATTTGTTATACACTTTTACCTGGTCAGTTGAAGCATCAGAGATATATACGGTTACATTACCGTGAATTTCAAGTTTATTGATACTGCTGATATCGGTTAAAGTAGTGGCTGCGTCATGGCTAAAAGTGGCAGCATGACTAAAATTTGTTGTTCCAATTACAAGAGTTGCGATTGTAAATATGGATAAGATTACCTTTTTCATTTTATTTATATTTTTGATTGTCAATTAATTGTATTTCTCTAATTTTTAAATACAACCATAAGACGAGCGGCATTTCAAAACGTTACACTAAACTGTGCTGAAATAGACGAACGCCCTATTTTCTTCGGCAAATGTCGGGTTTTTGTCGGCGAAATTTTTCATAATAGTGTAATTATTACACTAAGTATCTATTTTTACATAAACCAAATAAAATTTTGTTTTGCTGATTTTATCATCGAAAATAAAAGGCAAAAGGAGAAACTCCGAAATCTATAGGGGAGCGTTGGCTGATAGAAAGGATTTTATTTTGTGAAGCGTTTTTTTGCGAATGCGATTGGCGCATTAAGAGATGATCAGTTTCTCGCCGGCAAATTTTATTTTACCGGCATCCAGCAGCAGGCGAATGGTATCTATCTTCTCTTTATCCGAGCCGATGTTGGTTGAAGTTACCAGGGATGCAAGGTCCATGGATGAAGCGCTTAATATTTGAATCACCTCGTTGGTGATCTCATCTAATATTTCGCCGGAGTGTTTTTGACGTTTTTCTTCAATGCAAACGTCACAAATGCCACATTTATCGGCGTTGGGCTCATCGAAATAAGCCAGCAGCATTTGACTCCGGCATTTTTTATGCGTAGCATAAGCAAAAACGGCTTCCATTTTTTTAAAACGGGTAGCTTTTCGTTCGTCAATAACTTTTTTATTGATGTGGAGCGCATTGGCATGCTGCCGTGGTTTTAACCAGGTGACCTGCGGCGTGTCGGTTTGGTGTTCATAACTCAGCAGATTTAGTTCCTGCAATTGTCTCATCCCGGCAATCACCTGCTGTACGTTCATATTCGCGCGCTTTGCCACGTCAAATTCCCGCATACGCACATAGTTTTCAAACGAGCCGCCGTATGACCGTAACAAGGTCTTTATAAAAGGGTCCCAGCCGGGGTTTTGTATCTGGAAATTGTACAAGGTCTCATTCTCCACCAAAAACTTAAAACGCGAAGGCAAAAACACACTTTCGTTAAAGGCCAGGTATTCGTCCAGCTCTAAAAACTTTAGCGCGTTAATGGTTTTGATCATGTCCAGCTTAAACCGGTTGCAAAAGTCGGCCAGCTCAAGGTCGAAACTAAGCCCTTCTCCTGCTTCGTATGCTAATTGATAATAATTGGCTAATGCATGATAGGTTTGTTTGATCTCGGCCACCGAAGGAAACTTCAGCTCAAACATTTTCTCCTGTTTAAGCCGGTCGGCAGGATTGTAAAGCAAAACAGCATACGCCTTATGATCGTCGCGGCCCGCTCTGCCGGCTTCCTGGTAATAGGCCTCCAGGCTTTCAGGCGGATCCTTATGAATGACAAAACGAACGTCGGCCTTGTCAATCCCCATACCGAAAGCATTCGTAGCTACAATAACCCTGCTTCGGCCATATTTCCAGTTTTCCTGTTTTTGTGAGCGAAGCCCTGTTTCAAGCCCAGCGTGATAAAAATCGGCTTTGACGCCGTTATCGTTATAAAATTTAGCAATGTCGGCGGTATCCTTCCGGCTGCGCACGTAAACAATGCCGCTGCCTTTAACGCCACGTGCAATATCTAGCAACTTCCGCAGTTTGTTTTCCTCGTTTTGCACAACATAGCTGATGCTTTTGCGCGCAAAGCTTTTTTTGTAGACAACTGCATTTTTAAAGCGCAGCTTTTGTTGAATATCTTCACTTACCTCTTCAGTCGCTGTGGCTGTCAGCGCCAAAACAGGGACATCAGGGTGCAATTCCCGCAGATCAGCAATATGCAGGTAAGGCGGCCTGAAATCGTAACCCCATTGCGATATACAGTGAGCCTCGTCAACGGCGATCAGGTTAACTTTCATGTACCTTATCCGTTCGCGCACCAGCTCCGACAGCAATCGCTCCGGCGACAGGTACAAAAATTTCACCTCACCATAAATGCAATTATCCAAAGTGATGTCGATCTCGTGTTTTCCCATGCCCGAAACGACTGATACTGCGTTGATCCCTTTGGCTTGCAGGTTTTCCACCTGGTCCTTCATTAACGCGATGAGCGGCGACACTACAATGCAAATCCCCGGCCTGGCCAATGCAGGCACCTGGAAACACACTGACTTTCCCCCGCCGGTCGGTAAAAGCGCCAATGTATCATGGCCGCTCAATACCGAGCCGATGATCTCTTCCTGCATTGGCCGGAAGGAATCGTGGTTCCAGTAGTGTTTGAGTATCTCGTGGATGGTCATGTTTTGATTTCGGATTTCGGAATTTCGATTTCGGATTTATTTAATTCGGAGACTGCATTGCTGGTAAAGATAATCGCGAAATTCCAATTCCGAAATCGAAATTCCGAAATCCGAAATTTCACATATTTCTGCTTAAATTTGTTAAAAAAGTTTGTTTATGCAAACTACAGCAATCCAACAAGAACTACATAGCTATATTGACAACGGCGACGAGAAGCTATTGAAACTTATGCTGGCATTGGCTAAGGATTACACCGGGGATGACGATTTTGAATATGACTTTACCGCCGAAGATATCGAAGTTTTGGATAGAAATAGAGAAAAACGTTTAAATGGCGAAAGCAAAACTTATACCTGGGAAGAAGCGAAAAATATTATAACAAGTGGCAGGCCGGGAAACGCCCCGACTACATTTTAAATCTAAAATTACAGTTCCTTAATTCCGAAATCGAAATTCCGAATTCCGAAATTCCAAGTAACTTCGCGGCTTTATTATCCTCCATGAAATCAACAACTGCCGCATTTATACTGCTTTTTATTTCCATAAGTCTCCAGGCCCAAAAATGGAACGTAGAAAATCCTCCGGGCCCGCAAAAAAAAGTAACGATCACAACCGACGAAGGCACCTGGATGAACCTGGACGTTAGCCCCGACGGCAAAACTATTGCCTTTGATCTTTTGGGCGATATTTACAGCATGCCCATCACCGGCGGCAAAGCGACATTGCTGGCGGGCGGGAAAGCATGGGAAATACAGCCCCGTTTCAGCCCGGATGGCAAGCAGATATCCTACACGAGCGATAAAGACGGCGGCGACAATATCTGGATCATGAACAGCGACGGCAGCGACAAGCACCCTGTAACCAAAGAAAATTTCAGGCTGTTGAACAATGCGTACTGGACACCCGACGGGCAGTTTTTGGTGGCCCGGAAGCATTTTACCGGAACACGGTCGCTGGGGGCAGGGGAGATGTGGCTGTACCATAAAAACGGCGGAGAAGGTATACAGCTGACCAAACGTAAAAATGATCAGCAGGACGCTGGAGAGCCCATCGTATCGCCGGATGGTAAATATATTTATTGGAGCGAGGATGTTAGCCCGGGGCCTTATTTTCAATACAATAAAGATCCCAACCAGGGTATTTATGCTATTTTAAGGCTGAACCGGCAAACCGGCGATATCGAACAGGTAACCGGTGGGACGGGTGGTGCGTGCCGGCCGCAAATTTCGCCCAACGGCAAGTTACTGGCATTTGTCAGGCGGGTAAGACTGAAGTCCGTGTTGTACCTGCACGATCTCAGTACCGGCGAAGAATGGCCGGTTTACGACGACCTAAGCCACGACCAGCAGGAAACGTGGGCAATTTTCGGTGTTTATCCCAATTTTAACTGGACACCGGATAGCAGAAACATTATTATTTATGCGAAAGGCAAAATATGGAATATTGATGTTAATAGTTTGAATGCTGCTCAGATACCCTTTGAAGTAACTTCGCAGCAAACCATTACCGAGGCTTTGCATTACCAGCAAAAGGTTTTCCAGGAGCAATTCCCGGTTAAGATGATCCGCCAGCTAACCACCTCGCCGGATGGCAAAATGATCGCCTTTAATGCCGCGGGCTATATATATGTTAAAAGCCTGCCGGATGGTCAGCCCTGGAGGATTACCGCAACTACCGATTTTGAATATGAACCGGATTTTAGCCCCGACGGCAAATCCCTGGTATATGTGGACTGGACGGATGAGCAGAAGGCGTGCGTCAATAAAATAGACCTGCTCACTTGCCAGATAACGCGGCTTACGCCCGAGAAAGGCTTTTACTATTCGCCCAAATTTTCAAACAAAGGCGATAAAGTCGTCTACCGTAAAGGCGAAGGGAACGAAACCTCGGGCTTTGCGTTTGGGAATGATCCCGGGAT
>Ga0206949_1013_pt1 | contig 71259 bp, 71 predicted proteins | sample Alteio_BWOrgHeat_40_FD_153240 | JGI IMG/M metagenome (GOLD analysis project Ga0206949, IMG submission 153240) | Enriched cells from forest soil in Barre Woods Harvard Forest LTER site, Petersham, Massachusetts, United States -... | ecosystem: Environmental > Terrestrial > Soil > Temperate forest >...
TCCTTTTTTATTGGATAACCGGAATATAAAAGGTTCGCATAGTTCAGGTATGGGGAAGAGGATTTTTCATTTAACCTGATCGCATTAAAAAACATCGTTCTCGCACTGTCTGTCTTGTTTTCACCTCCGTAAATCACGCCCAGGTTATTATAGGTAGGCCCGGGAGATTTGATGTTTTTTATTGCTTCGAAAAAAGCCCGCTTCGACCGAACGGTATCCATCTTGTATAAATATGCCAGCCCTCTCAAATGCATGGCCAGCCCGTCATTTTTTGTATCGTCATCATTCAGCATATCCTGTGCAACCTGCAGGCATTTATCAAATTTGTTTGATTTTATATAATAGGAGCCCAACGTAAAAGGATCGATATGCCGCAAGGTGTTTTCTGCTGCAAGGGTAAACATATCATCAATGTTATTACTTGAAACGGTAGTTGAGAAATCATCAACAGTAAAATTCATTACAAATAAATTATCCGCATACGTTATCTGCCCATTTGCTTTTTGCGAGTTCTTTGTTCCGAAGTATTTCAATAATGATTTAGCCTCTGAAAACATAGACCCCTCAAATGCGATATCAAATTCATCGCCACCGCCATCGTGGCTGTTCTGCGAATTCAGAATAATGGTTTCACTATTACCCTTTTTTTTGGCAATGGTATACAGAGAAACACCTTTTTTTTGTATCTCTTTTATTTTTTCAATGAACGAACTGGTCAGATCCAGTTCATTATATCCTTTTGCATGAATGGAATCGGAAATTTTAAATGATTGAAGGATTATTTTTTTCTCGAAAGAATTGCTTGTAAAGAGAACCAGCAGAATGATAGACAATCCTATCACAAGGATATTAACAACCAGTTTTTTGAAATTATCTAAAAAATCTAAAAATGCTTTCACCTTGTTTTTATTTTAAGCTCACTTGTTCTGGAAATAAGTATTGTTTAGTCAACTATTATTCTGTTATTATTTCCCTGCTTTTTTGAACAATTCGGCTTTTTCTATTATCATATCATTAGTGATCCATCCTTCCACTGCCTCGTCTTTGCTGCCTGTTTTTGTAATAAATACATCCTGGCATATTGAATTATCCTGCATGGCTTCTTTTACTTCACTCAATGTTGCAGTAAGCGGTAAAAAACAATTCTTGATATTGATTATGTCTTTTATCAATGTATAATTGCTCCGCAACATATCATCCACGGTTAAATCATTTACAGGAGGCGGTGGTTGTTTGGCAGTAGTAATTTTTCCTTCCGTAATGCCCAGTTTAAATCTCTCAATGGTTGTACGGTAAATAAGAAAGATGAATTTAAATGTGTCTTTCTCGAGTACAACTAATCGCTCAGAATTTGAGTCAACTAATATTTTTAAAATGTCTGAAATCTTTTGGGATCTAAAATCATTTTCATCTTTATATACCTGTAAAGTAAAAATATCACGCTTAGACATTATATCGCTCGCCTTTAATTCCTGTAGTTTTTTGTCTATTCCGGTTACCTGCTTCATTAAGGCAGAGTTACTTTCAGCTGCTATTTTAAAATTCTCTTTCGAAAAATAAAACGCGAGAATGGTTCCCATCCATGTGCTGATAAGAGGAAGCAGAATATTTATCAGGTCTTTGACACGTATAAACGCTTTTTCATCGGAATTTGTGTACTTGTCCGATGCCATGATAATGAGTATCGTCAAAATTGCCGCTGATAATATGATGATAATTAAAGCCAGAATATTTACAAATTGGCTTTGTCCATTATTTGAAGATGGTGGATCTCCTGCCTGATCTTTGGATTTAAAGGGCCACATAATTTACTTTTTAATATGGATGTGTAGCAACGTTCCTGTTGCAGTATTATTTATTTTCTGTTGATTTCAATGCTACATACGTACCTGCACTCAACCCTAATAAAATAAGATCGTTAGGCGTAACGATGGGGATCAGCCCATTTATTTTATCGGGACAAGTAATAACTGTTGCGCCAGGTATCAGCTGATAACTTTTATAGATGAACCAGCAACCAAAAAGAAGATTAAATACAAAGGCCTGCATCCTATGGATGCTAACACCGGTGTTGTCTGATAATATATCAAGGAAAAACCCCTGGCTTGGCTGGTTGACACTTACGATGCCGCTGGCCGGCGGGTTCTGTTTATCAGAAATATCGATGATCCTTGCAGAAACGGTGGTGAGCGAACCGATGCCTAGTAAGATCAGGGTGGAGTCAGGCAACATAGGTATCTGGCCTGATGCGATAACAATGCTGATCAATAAAGAAAGTACAATAAAGGTCCACCATACCAACTGTACCCTCGCGAAACTATATGGCCGTGGTGTAACAGTGCTTGCATCGCATATAAAACAATACAATTTCTGAAGTAAAATAATTGCCACAAATAAAGCAGCAAGCACCAGAAGATAAATGGTATGATTCATAACAATAAGTTTTGGGCCTACTCTTTAATCCGTTTTCGGCTTCCCGGTTATATTTGATCATTGATAAATACCCGGTAAACATATAAAACGGATCTTCCGCCTGCAACCGGGAAAAAACACGGTATTTCTACGGGGAAACTCCCCTTTTTTAATTAAAAGATGCTTAAGGCCGGCGGCGTAAAGAAAAAACTCATTATAAAAGGATAAAATAAAAACTGCAAGAGAACCGTTCAGGCGATTTTTTTTTAATTATTAATTACTAACTACTCATTACTAATTAAAAATACACGTCCCCGATCATATATATTTCCTTCACCTGTTCATCAATGATCGTGATCGCCAGTACATCGAATTGAATATATTTCCAGCAGGGGTTCTGGTATTGGTATTCTTCGGCGGCATTTCGCAGGTTACTCATCTTATCACGCGTAATACTTTCTTCCGGGCGGCCAAAGCGAAGCGAGTGCCTTGTCTTCACTTCAACAAAATGTAAAAATGTATCTTTTGACGCAATGATATCAACCTCCCAGTGTCTGAAGCGCCAGTTCCTTTCGAGGATGTTGTAGCCATTCTTTTCGAGCCAGGAAGCGGCCAGTTCCTCGCCCTCATTGCCTTTTGATTGGTTGGTTTGCATAACTGAGGTAAGATTCTCTTAAAAGTAGGCATCCGGACAAGATAATTTAGTTTTGCACGTTATAGGAAAATACGTGTAAATAATACTGTGATGGAGACAAATGATAAGATCTTCAAATTAAAAGGTAAAGTGTTTCATTACACATGGGGCGGTTATGAATTTTTACCTGCGTTACTGGGTGTGAATAATATCGATCATAAACCATTTGCCGAATACTGGATGGGTGCGCATCCGCTGGCGCCGTCTGAACTGATCACCAGAGATGGAATGGTTTCATTGTATTCTTTTATCAAGGAAGATCCCGATCAGGTGATCTCTGAAAAAGTGTTTAACCGTTTTGGAGAACTGCCTTATCTTTTTAAAGTACTGGATGTAAAAAATATCCTTTCCATACAGGTTCATCCGGATAAAGAAGAAGCTGAAAAAGGTTTTGAACGCGAAGAAGCTGCCGGCATACCCATCAATGCCCCATACCGGAATTATAAAGATAAAAATCACAAACCTGAAATGCTGGTGGCATTAAGCGAATTCTGGTTACTGCATGGGTTTAAAGAATCATCAGTTATTGAAAAAACACTCGAAGAAGTTCCTGAATTCAATGTGTTGCTGCCTTTTTTCAGGAGAGAAGGATTAAAAGCATTGTACCGGTTTGTAATGGAAATGGAACAGCCGGAGATCAACTACATGCTTACCAACCTGATCAAACGGGAAATACGCAGGAAGAATGATCAGGAATTGTCCAGAGACATGCCCGGCTGGTGGGTAGCGAAATTATTCGATAACAAAAATGAGATAGGCGATATCGACAAGGCCGTATTCTCTATTTATTTTTTTAATATCGTACACCTGCAGCCCGGTGAAGGCGCTTTCCAGGGCGCAGGTATACCACACGCGTACATGGAAGGGCAATGCGTTGAGCTGATGGCCAACAGCGATAATGTTTTACGGGCAGGCCTCACACCCAAACATATTGATGTGCCCGAACTGATGAAGCACACACTATTTGAAAGCATCGTGCCGGATATATTAACGGGTAAAGAAATATTGCCGGGTGAAAAGATATATCACTGCCCGGCAGCGGATTTTGGGATCGCTAAAATAGATATTACAGCTTCTGTGGCTTATTCATCAAGGGCTTCATCATTGGAAATATTTGTAACGGTTGACGGCGGAGCCCTTGTAAACAATACCCTGGTATTGAAGCGTGGCGAGGCTTTTGCCGTGTTTGCAGGAGCATCCTATACCATCGAAGCATCCGGCAACTGCACCATGTTCAAAGCATTTGTTCCGGCTGTTTAATGCTTATACACAGTATGAGGAAAATTGGTATGGCAGCAATCTGTATAACGCCTATTTTTGCACTGAAACTATCAACAGATGAAAATCAACAGACCACTTATTATTTCTCTTTTATTAATGGTGCTTATCAGCGCTCTGTACCGCATTATGCCAAACCGCCCATATGGTTTTGCACCGCAGATCGCTATCGGGCTCTTTAGCGGCGCTTTGTTTGTAAAGGATAAGAAATGGGCCTTTATACTGCCTTTGCTTTCTATGTTTATTTCAGACCTGTTGTACCAGGTTTTATATAATTACGGATTGAGCCCTATCTATGGTTTTTATGACGGACAATGGGTTAACTATTTATTATTTATGGGTATGACCTGCTTCGGGTTCCTCATTAAAAAGAGTAAACCGGGTAATATTATTGTTGCTGCACTGGCTGCACCAACCACGCATTTTCTGATCTCTAATTTTTTGGTGTGGATGGCGCGCGACAAAGGTTACGGACTTGGCCGCCCCAAAACTTTTAATGGTTTACTGCTATGCTATAATGATGCATTGCCTTTTTATATAAATAGTATACTGGGTACGATCGTATTTTCAGCAGTATTGTTTGGATCATATTATATCGCACAGAATAAGGCCGGAAAGAAGGCACTGGCATAGCCTATCATCATACAAAATTTTTAAGGCCGCATTTTATGTGGCTTTTTTTATGAATGATATTATTTCAAAACCAATTCAGTGAACCAGTAATTCTCATGCTGCAAAGTGCGCAATACATCCACTGGGATTGCATGGGTAAACAACGGGCAATTCAAAACAAGTGTATGAAACTCGCCATTCTCGCCACACGCATCAACACCAAGCGCTTCCAGTTCATCGATGAGTTCGATAGATATTTTCTTTCCTAAAAAACGCTCGCCCATTACACTGTTACAACTTACGATGATGGCTTCAATACCACTGTTCAGCATTTCTATCACCAGCTCTTTGCGGTTTTGCTGCCAAAGCGGCAATACTGCGGCAAGCCCCGCATTTGTGCAAACTTTTTCTTCCCAGTCGCGGTGCGGCTGCAGGTCAATGTCTCCAAAAACAGCATGTGATAATTGGTATTGTTCTTTCAGTTGTGCAAGCGCACCTGTAAAATTCATTTCATAATCCTGCCAGCTGCTGCTGATCAAATGAATGGGTAAACCCGCAGCTGCTGCCTGCGCGCGTAAAATGGCGGAAGGTATCCCATGGCTGCGTGAGATCTTTCCTTCTTCATTCAATACATTCAGTAAAACTTTTGGAATATAAGCTTGCCTGGCCGCCTGCATTAATGCGAAACAACTGTCTTTGCCGCCACTCCAGCTACATAAGATCGACATGTTTGATAAGTTAAAAGTTAATAGTTAAAAGTAGTGAAGAAATCAAAAAGATCAGTTTAACTATTAACTATTAACTATTAACTATTAACTATTAACTTTTAACTTCTCTCTCATACCATTCATCGATCAATAAGTTTCCGCCATCTGCAGCAGCAGTGGCCAGTTCATCGCAACGGTTATTCAGTGCATTACTGGCATGTCCCTTTACCCAAACAAAACGGATCCTGAATTTTTTTGATAATGCATGATATTGCATCCACAGATCCTTATTTTTTTTATCGCCTTTAAAATCTGTGCGTATCCAGTTATCTAACCATTTTTTTTCTACACTGTCAACAATATATTTACTGTCGCTGTAAATCGTTACTGCAATATTTTGTTTGGTAAGCGAGCCGAGGCCAACGATCACTGCCATCAGTTCCATCCGGTTATTGGTAGTAAGGCGGTAACCCGCAGAGAGTTCTTTTCTTTTATCACCCCAAAGCAATATAATACCATAACCTCCGCGGCCCGGATTGCCCCTGGCAGCGCCGTCGGTGTAGATGTTGAGTTGGTGTCCTTGATCTTTGGATTCTTTGGTCATCTTCGTTGTGTCACTCACTTGTGCTATATAACGTTATTCGGCGAAAAATATTTTTGGGATCCGTCAGATGTCAGACGTGAATCGTGAGTCGTGAGTGAAAGATTTTTCTACTCACGTCTCACGTCTCACGACTCACGAATAGCCTATTTCAAAATTGAAGATTTATTAATTGAAAATAATCCTTTTACTCCGTTTTTTCCGGTCATCATCACAAGAACTAAAATAAGCCCATAAATGATTTGCCGCATGTTAGCGGCAATGCTGTCCGACATGCCAACAAAACGAAGCGCTTCAGGCAAAAGAATTAAAAATGCTGCTGCGAAAAAACTTCCTGCCAGGTTGCCAAGTCCACCAATGATCACTATCGAGAGAATAAATATTGATTCTCCCACGGTGAAACTTGTCGGATCAATATAAGAGATATAGTGGGCATACAGTGTACCGGGAATGGCTGCAAACATTGCACTCAATGTAAACGAAACTGTTTTGGAGAGATAAACATTTTTGCCAATACTCTGTGCGTAAATTTCATCTTCACTGATTGCGGTAAGTATTTTGCCGAAACCCGATCTGGAAATATTGCGCAACACAAACCAAATGATTGCAACAAAGAAAAGTGAAAGCAATAAGAATGAAATCTTACTGTCTATATGGAAACCGAAAAGTGAAATGGAAGGAATGCCCGGAATGCCCAAAGGGCCCCTTGTCAGATCCGTCCAATTATTCATGATGGAGAAAAGGATTACCTGAATGCCTAAAGTACAAATGATAAAATAATCTTCCACTGTGCGTAAAGCGATAAGCGAAACGATAAATGCAATTGCCCCGCTGATGAGCATTGCCAAAGGAATACTCAGCCAAAAAGAAAAACCAAACTGAGTTGACAAAATAGCGGTTGTATATGCACCTATGCCATAGAAGCCTGCATGGGCCAATGAAACCAATCCGGAAAAACCCGCTGACAGGTTTAAACTTTGCGAAAGCAAAGTGTAAAAACAAATGAGAATAAAAAGGTGCAAAATATAATCCATATTACACTTCCACTTTTTTGAGCCGCTTGCCACTAAAGCCAAGCGGTTTCCAGATTAAAAATAAAATCAGGATAATGTAAGTAACTGCATCCATCCATTTTGTGTCTATATAATATGCTGCAAGATGCTGTGCTGCGGCTACCAGCAATGCACCTGCAATTAATCCTCTTGTGCTGCCAACGCCTCCTATGATCATTGCCACAACTCCGTAAAGCAACAGATTAAAACCGAAAGTGGGAGTCATATTGGTATCCATAGCTGAAAGTATGCCGGCTGTGGCAGCCAATGCCGAACCGGTACCAAAGGCGATTAAAATGATCCTGTTAGATGAGATGCCATAAATATTGCAAAGTTCGGGATTGCTTGCAACAGCGCGAATAGACTTGCCGGTTACTGTGTAATGCAGAAACAAATTAACTGCCATGAACAAAGCAATGGAAACAAAAACGGTTATGACCTGAATGGTGGTAATGTATGCGCCTAAGATCTGATTGCCAACTGTTACTTCGGCCGTGTTGATGATCTTGGTATCGTCTCCGAAAAAAAGTGAGATACAATTTTGCATCACCACATATAAACCGATCGATGCGATCAGATACGCCAATGGAGGAACATTCTTTTTGCGCATCTGGCGGTAAACTAAAACTTCACAGGCCATGCCGAATAAAGTGGCTGCAATGATTGCCAGGGCAATTGAAACCGGAAAAGGAATGGATAATCTGTTTGCGAAAAAAAAAACGAAGTATGCGCCGGAAGAAATTATGGCTGCATGGGCTAGGTGAAAGAATTTAGTGGGATAGTAGATGAGAGAGTATGAATTCGCGATAAGCAAATACAATAAGGCTGAAAACACAATATTTGTGAGTAGTTGGCTCATTCAGTTTTGCAGATTACAAACATATCATAACTCATGCTATGAATATCTTTCATTTCTACATTTTTTTCACCAAAAACTTCAGCACAGCATAATTCCAGTTCTTCAATATCAAAAAGATGACTTACTAATTTAAAAGAATAATCGTCTCCAATTTTATTTTTAATGTGGCAATTCCAGATTCTTTTGCGCTTAGCAGACCAATCATATTTAAACTGCCAAGTCATTTCGTAATCCCCATCCGGAACACCAATTTTACTATTGGTAATCCTTTTCGGCTGAAACTCTAAAAATGTTCCTGTAAGATTCTTAGCAATATGTCTTGACAAACCAATAATTAATTTCCCTTTTGAGTTAAGTGAATTCTTAAATTCAGTCAACACCTGTTTCAAACCTTCCTTGGTAAATTCATAGCCATTACCGTTTTCTTTCCAACTTTTGTAATATGGAATAGATGTTCCTAGACAGTTGATTACATCAAACTTTTCTCCTCCTAAATCTTGTACTAATTTTGTCCAATCAGCTTTACAACAATTTATAATTATTCCCAAATCTGCTGCCTTGCTTTTGAATATTTTGAGATTGTCTTCATCTTTGTCAGATGACAGCAATGTGTAATTCATATCCTTCATTGAACTAATGATGAAGGAGTGTTGTCCAGTTCCGCAAGCAGCATCAAGTATTTTAGCATCTTTTTGTATCTGTTCCCTGAAAAATTTTTCCATCATTTCAGCTTCCTCATTCGAATGCCAAATTTCAGAAGCAATTTCCCATTTCTCGGCAAGAGGTATGAGATTGTTGAATTGAATTATTGAGGCAAAATTAGAATTATTATGCAGAATGAAGTTTGGGAAATCTTTGAAAGCGATTTCAAGTTTGTTTCTTTGAATCATTGTTGATTTATCAATGAGATTTAGTTTGTTCGGGATATCAATAATTAATTTGTTAGAATCGGATATGTTAGTAAGGTCAATAAAAGAAGCGGATATATTCACATTATTTTGAGTATATCCACCAGAGAAGCACCACTTCCAATCTACAACTGAAATGTCCTTAAGATATTCTTCGCTGTGATCACTTTCTAGAGGAAGTCGATCTTTAAATCCGACAAAAACAAACTCAGTGCAATTATGATAAAATTTTAAGTCTGGCAATTTTAATGTAAGGACTTCAGCTAAATTATCATCTGAATGATAGTCGTTAAGGTAAATTTTTTTCTTTTCTGGACCACATGCTACCCAATCTTTTTTGACTTCTGAAAAAAGCGAAAAGCCCACCATTGTTCCTCTGTGTTGTTCTTTGTTTTGTTGAGTATTTAGTTCGTCACTTTTACAAACAACAAATCGCCTAAATATATGAAGATCATTACGCATGACATCAATAGCCGACTTCATTTGAGATGCATAATCTCTGAGTGGGTTGCCAATTACCTCTCTTTCTTCAAACCAATCAGCAGGAGTTGCATTGGTAAATGAAATTACAACAAGTGTTTTTTTAGCATCTGTAGCAATTTTTTGATTCAACTTTATACAATCAATTAAAAGATTGCAATATGTTTCCAATGAAAGAATATACTTGTTAGAACTGATACTTTTAAAGTGTGAATACACAAATCTCTCAATAAGTATTCTCCAAAATTCATTTTGTTCAATAATTAATTTTTTCCTCGACTCACTGATACTTTCAACAAGTGAAACCAGCCCTATTTTTTCCTGACTATCCTGAACCTCTTTAATGTATTCGTTAACTAAAGAGTTGTATGGATGACTTATAATATTATAATAGTTATTTGAAATTGTTTGACTGAGCATTGCTGCATCAAATTTCTCTTTTATTGATTCGTGCAATAGTTTTGTTGATTCATTTAATTCCTTTAACGATTTTTGCGCACTCTCTTTTCTTTTGAGAATAAAAACAAGAATAAACATTGTAGACAACTCTATTGCGATATGTTGTCGTATCTCAATATTTAAATGATAAATGGGTTCAACTATTGTATGTATAACAAAATACATCAATATTGCAACTAAGACACTTATAATCCATTCATAGTATTCTCTTGCAAAACTGGCTAATCCTTTTTCTTTCATTTAAGTCTGTGATTATTATCTTACCCAAATTAAACCTTGATTTGTTATGTTCCTTAATCCGAAAGGCTTATCTACATCACCGTTTGAATCAAATGACATTCGACCTGATGCACCTTGAAAATTTTTGAGTGTGTAGAGAGCGTCCTTGATTTTTGTCGCATCATATGAGTTTGATTTTTCAATTCCATACTTTAGCATAAGAATTGCATCGTATCCATTGTCACATAAAATCTCCGGTTGCTTTTGATACTTTACAATATATGCATCAACAAAATGCTTTCTAATTGGAATTGTAGAGTCCGGTGGCAAAGGATATCCATAAAAAACTTTATCCGGAAAATTTGTTTTGACAAATTCAGTTAAAGCCCCTTCCTCCCATTCCGATGTGCCTAAAATTGCTTTGAAACGAACATTTAAAGTTTTGCATTGCTTTAAAACATTTAATGCTTCCTTATAATAACTCGCAATATAAATTGCATCATAGTTTTTTGATTTAAAAGTATTGAGAAGAGTTCTGAAATCGGTTTGTTCTCTTTCAAAAGTTCCAGTATAAACAATTTCTACTCCTTTACCATTCAATCCATTTACGAACGATTCTTTTGAACTTAGTCCGTATGCATCGTTCTGATACAAGACAACTATTTTTTTGTAATTCTTGGTGGCGAATGCACTTGTGAATTTTGCATCTGAAACAGATGAATTCCAATTTCTAAAAATATAATCCCCTGCCTTTGTAATATCTGCTGAAACACCAAAATTCAATAAAATGATTTTATTTTTTTCACAAATTGGAGCGACGGCTAAAATATCGCTACTTGTAACATCACCAATAATACATTGAACCTTACTTGTTGAAATAAGCTTATTTACGCCAGCTATAGCATCATTGGGAATACCTTTAGAATCTTCATAAACAATTTCTACTTTTCTTCCTAAGATTCCCCCTGTCGCATTTATTTCATTAATTGCAATCTCAGCTCCATTTCGTGTGTTCTTGCCCCACATTCCACTTTCTCCTGAAAGTGCCAATATTGCCCCGATTTTAATTGGATCTTTGTCGCCTGTCTTTTTCTGATTACCTGAATTGCATCCTGCAAAAGCAAATAGAATTGCGAAAAATGAGATAAAGATTTTTAACCTATTCATTGTAATAGTTTTTATTTTTTACACAAATACCGAATTTAATTCTTTGATATCAAAATTTCGATCCACTTCTACTTCACTGAAAATCCTGCCAAGTTTTAAACTGATCACTCTGTTGGCAATTCGTAAACATTCTTTAACACGATGCTCAACAATCACTAAAGTAATTCCGTTTTTTTGGTTTAACAAACGCAAATTTTCGATAATAAAGGCAATATTTTGCGGGGATAATCCTGTAAAAGGCTCATCCAGCAAGATCATCTTTGGCTGGTGCAATGTTGCCATTGCCAAAGTGAGTAACTGGCGCTCGCCTCCGCTGAGTTTCATGGGCGCCCGGTGAAGGTGTGGTACAAGTGCCGTGAAGATGGAAAGTGCATTTTCAATCCGTTGTTGCAAGATCCGTTGATCAAGCGTTAAGCCTGCCATTTCTAAGTTCTCTTTCACCGTGAGGTCTTCAAAGAGGTTGTTCTTTTGTGGTATGTAGAGCAAACCTTTTTTCAAAAGCGCTGCGGTTGGTTTGCCTGTAATGTTTTCCCCGCAAAAAAATATTTGCCCATTGTTCCATTGCGGCAACATTCCGTAGATGGCTTTAAGCAAAGTAGATTTTCCGCTGCCATTGCTTCCTGCAAGCAAAACAATTTCACCTTGTTTCACTTCAAATGAAACATCAAAAAGCACTTGCTTCTTGCCATAACCGGTTGATATGTTTTCTACTGTAAGCATTGTTGGTTAGATGTATGCCTGCATTACCCGGTTATCTTTTCTAAGCGTTTCCATATTTTCAAAGATGGAGATCTCCCCATCGTGCAAAAAGAAAATTCTGTCGGCAACATCGGCAATAAAATCGGTATTGTGCTCAATCAGCAAAACGGTTTTGCCTTGTTCTTTCAATTGCTTAAGGAGTATCGTTATCTTGTTCCGGTACTCAGGCTGTATGCCCGCTACTACTTCATCAAGTAAAAGCAGTGTTGCGCCATTTGCCACACAGCAGGCAAGCGAAAGAAGCTTTTGCTGGCCATAAGAAATTTCGGCAGCCGGGGAATGTTGTACATCACGTAGAAAGAACTGGTCAATGATCTCAGTTGCTTTTTTTTCCAACGTTGTATTTGTATTGCGATGAAAATTTTCGGGTAGCATGGCATTGAGCCAATTGTCAGTTGAATTTTCCTGTATTGCCAAAACAATATTTTCTTTCACCGATAGTTTTGTAACCAATCGCAGATCCTGGAAAGTCCTGCCGATACCTTGCCGGTTTATTTTGTATGGTTGCCGGTATGTGATGTTTTTTCCTCCGAAAAAAATATCACCGCTTTGCGGTTTGATGAAACCTGTAATGAGATTGAACAAAGTTGTTTTCCCTGCTCCATTGCTTCCCATCAAAGCGTAGATCTTTCCGCTCTCCAAAAACAATGAGATGTTTTTGAGGATTTTTTTTTCTGCGGAAAAACCGAAACTGATATGTTTTAATTCTAGCGCCATTTACTGATTGTAAAATACACGTTTAACATGAAGATGTTGCTTTGATGGACAAGAATTCAATTGAAATTGGCAGTGAGGGGGAAAGCTGAAGATAGTTCCTTTTTTTATCATTCCAAAGCGCAAAGCAATTTCATAATTACCATGCTTGAACGGCCGGCCGGCTATACCACTCTGTCGGATGTTGAGCCGGGATATGGGTGTCCGGCCTTTTGGTCAGTCGTCAGCCGTGAGACGTGAGGCGTGAGACGTGAGACGTGAGTCGTGAGTGGAAGAGTGCCCTACTCACGCCTCACGACTGACGACTCACGTTTTTTTATTTACGATAAAAAATATTCCCCCTTCATATACAACACTGCTTTGCCCGAGATCGTAACCCTGCCGCCACGCGAGCCGCACCATAAGTGGCCCTTTCTTTTGGAGAGTTGTATGGAAGTCATATCGGTTTTATTCAGTTCCTGCGCCCAGTAAGGTATCAGCGTTGCATGTGCTGAACCGGTAACAGGGTCTTCACCGATCGCCGAATTAGGTACAAAAAAACGGCAAACAAAATCAGATGCATCGCCTTTTGCTGTGATGATGATGCCGAGTGTTTCTACGTTATTAAGATAATTATAATCAGGAACCACTGTCTCAACTTCTTCCTGTGTATCGTACACCAGAAAATAATCGCGCGATTTTAAAACTTTTGCCGGTTGTAAGGTAAAGCCTTTCAGCAGGTCGTCAGGCGGCGTACAGGCAACGGGCATACGTGCGGGAAAATTCATTTCAAGCAGATCACCTTTTTTAATAACAGTGAGCAAACCGCTTTTTGTATGGAACTCGATCGTGTCGGAGTCATGCCCCAGTTCATTAAAAATAACAAATGCTGTTGCAAGGGTGGGGTGGCCAGCAAGATCCATTTCTACTTCGGGTGTAAACCAGCGCAGGTCATAACTGCCGCCAGGTTTCTTTACAAAGAAAGCGGTCTCGGATAAATTATTCTCGTTGGCCAGTTTCTGCATGATGTCTGTTGGTAAAAATTCATCAAGCGGGCAACAGGCGGCAGGGTTGCCGCCAAACACTTTATCTGTAAATGCATCAACTGTGTAAATTGGGTAGCTCATAATTATAAGTTTTATGTTCAGCGTTCAGCTTATAGCTGATCGCTCATAGCTCATAGCTTTCACTTCCACAAAATAAGCCTAATCATTATTTCTCCACCGTTTATGGGTAAATCCTTGATGGACGGCATAATAATTTCATATCCTTTCATAAATCAATTACAGATATGAAACCAAACATTGGAATATCCGAAAAAAACCTTGCGCAGGTTAATTCGATCCTGTCGAACGTATTGGCAGATGCCATGATCCTGTACATCAAGACCCGTAAGTTTCACTGGAATGTTGCAGGAGAAAGTTTTATGGAACTGCATAAACTCTTCGAGAGCCAGTACACGCAATTAGAAAAAGACATAGATGCCATTGCAGAACGCATCAATAAACTGGGTGGTAAAACCATTGGTACCACCAGCGAATTCAGTAAACTGTCTTCGCTTAAAGAATCGCCAGGTAAATACCCTTCTTCAAAAGATATGATAAAGGAATTACTGAAAGATCATGAAACCGTTATCCAGGCATTGCGTAAAGATGTTGAAGACTGCGCCGAAAAACTGAAAGATGCGGGAACCGCAGATTTTCTTACCGGTTTAATGGAACGCCATGAGACGACTGCATGGACACTAAGAAGATATTTTATTTAGTATCAAACCACTTTTATTCATAATATTTTATTCATCTTTTAAAAACATTTTATGGGGAATTTATTATACACAATCGCAGTTATCCTGATCATTATCTGGGCAATCGGTTATATCGGCTACGGAACCGGCGGCCTGATACATCTTCTGTTAGTGATAGCTATCATCGCTATCCTGTTAAGAGTGATCTCAGGTAGAAGGCCACTTTAGCAACCGGGCCATGGAACAGATAGCTGTTCTATGGCCCTTTTCAATGGCACAATTTTTTTCTTTATGCAAGTACCCTAATAAAGGGTTGATAATAACCAACATTTATGAAAAACTTTATTTTAAAACTTAGCTTTCTATTTTCTGCCGCATTTATTTGTGTGTCAGGAAATGCGCAGGATAGTATGTATCATCCAATGATGACCAATCCTCCGCTCTTCTCCGGTAACCAGGGTTTCAGAACATGGTCGATCGGAGTTCATGGTGGCATGATGGCCCCTTTCTCTGCATTTGGCGGAAGAAATGATTTCTCCAACTGGCAGGCTTCACTTGGTTATGGTTTTTATATTAAAGACCAGGTATCGCACGGTTTAGGCATCCAGGCAGATTTTATGCGTGGTACATTAAAAGCAAACAATGATCATCTGTGGGCAGGCGCTCCGCCTCCCGGCCCGTATGCTTCATTTCAAACCGATCTTCACTGGGCGGCAAGTTTAAGCGCAGTGGTAACACTCGGTAATATCAACTGGTCGCAATTGCATACTGCTATTCAGCCATATCTTTCTTTAGGTATCGGCGGAATGAGTTTCAATCCAAACCTTGTTACAAAAACAGGTACCAATGTAAACTTCAGCCCTAATGGAAGTGTTAGTGACATGTATGTTCCTTTTGGCATGGGTATCAAAGCAAACTTATCTCCGATGGTTAACCTTGATCTTGGCTATACTGTTGCATTTGTTGACGGCGATGACCTCGATGGTTATTTTAAAGATCCTTTTTTAACCGATAAATTTTCTTACGCACATATAGGCCTTGAATTTTCTTTGGGCGATCGCAGAAAACCACAATTGGCAAGGCATAATGCCCCTGCACAACTTGTTGGGATGATCACTTCGGGTGATGACGCATTGCGCGCATCTCTTGCTGCAAGTGAAGCGCGTTATAATGCACGCTTAGCAGAACTGAATGAATTAAGAGGTTTAAGAGATGAGTTAGCGAGACTGAAAATGGATACCGATGGTGATGGCGTAAGCGATTACTTCGATAAATGCCCTAACACACCGGCCGGTACCAAAGTAGATGGATCAGGTTGCGCATTGCCAACACCACCGCCACCAGTCCGCACGCAGGATACTGTGATTGAAAAAACAACCACTTATGTGATCACACCGGAAGACAGGAGAATTGTTGATGAAGCTTTCCGTAACCTGGAATTTGATTTTGCAAAAGCAACTATCCGCCCGCGCTCATTCCCTTACCTGGATAGAGTTGCCAATCTGCTTAAAACAAAAAACATCAGCCTCAAACTGGCCGGACATACTGATAATGTAGGTTCTGTTGAAGCTAACCTGAAACTGTCGAAGAACAGGGCAGAATCGGTAAAAAATTACCTGATCGCACAAGGTGCAAACGGTTCACGCATTGAAGCAACGGGTTATGGTAAATCACAACCTATTGCTACCAACAGCACTGAAGCCGGACGTCAGAAGAACAGACGCGTAGAGTTTACTATATTCTAAAATAAACCTTAAATAAAACCGGTAAGCATGCAGAATGCTTATCGGTTTTTAAACACTCATAAATTAAAACGATACAATCATGAAAAAAATAATCATCCTTTTTGCATGCGCATTTATCATGTTCAATGCAAAATCACAGGTGGCAACACCTACAAAGAAAGAAGCGCAAAAAGATATGCGCTCTGATGTAAAAGATCTGAAAGAAGAACGTAAAGACAGGAACAAGAAAATCGTGAAAGCAAAATTTCACCAGGCGCATGTGGAACAGAAAGAGATCAAAGCAGACAGGAAAGACCTGAACGCAAATAAAAAACAACTGAAGAACAAGGGCGTCAAGAAACCCGTAAAAAAAGCAAAGGAACAGGTGGATGGCGCTAAGAATAATTAATCACTTAGCAACTGCCCATGTTTCTTTAACATGGGCAGTTTTTTTAGTCGCATAAAAAAGAAAAGAAAAGTAAGTAAAATGAAAGAAGCAGCTACATCAAAATTTAAAGCCATACTCGAAGACATTGGGACCTACGCCTTGTTCTTTGCTTCTTTCTTCAGAAATATTTTCAATGGCGGATTTGAATGGAATGAACTTATACGGCAGTGTTACCTGATCGGCGTAAAATCGCTGAAGATCGTATTGATCACAGGTTTTGTACTTGGCTTTGTGCTTACACTTCAATCACTACCTACTTTAAAACAATTTGGCGCTGAAGGATATGTTCCCAATATGGTGGCCATTTCCATCATCCGCGAAATCGGCCCGGTGATCATCTCATTGATCTGTGCAGGAAAAATTGCATCAGGCATCGGCGCCGAACTGGGTAGTATGAAAGTAACGGAACAGATCGCTGCAATGGATGTATCAGGCGCCAATCCCATACAGTATTTATTGGTTACAAGGATCCTCGCCTGCACATTAACGATCCCATTACTTGTTTTGTTCGGTGATGTCCTGTCATTATTCGGCGGCTATTTAAGCAATAACCTTTCCGGAAGTATGACTGCTAAATTGTATTTCAATAAATCGTTTGCATCACTTGCATTTTCAGATTTTCTTCCTGCATTGGTAAAAACATATCTGTTTGGGTTTATCATCGGTTTTATCGGCTGCTATAAAGGTTACCATGCAGACAGGGGTACGGAAAGTGTAGGTATCGCAGCCAACTCAGCGGTAGTGTCTGCCTCGATATGGATCATTATCATTGATGCATTGGCCGTGGAGATCACCAGCGCATTTGTTTATAATTAAAGTATGGAAACAGTAATAGAAATAAAGAATTTAAAAAAATCTTTCAACGGCAAAGAAGTATTGAAAGGGCTCAACCTTACCGTGAATAAGGGAGAGAACCTTGTGGTGGTTGGTAAAAGCGGTGAAGGAAAAAGTGTAACCATACAATGCCTGATAGGCATGATACAACCCGACGAAGGAAGCATCAAAGTTCTTGGCGAAGAGATCAATGATCTGAACGAAAAGCAATTGAAAGAGATCAGGATGAAGATCGGGTTCCTGTTTCAGCAGTCTGCTTTGTACGATTCGATGACGGTGAGAGAGAACCTTGCATTTCCATTAGAGCGTGTATTGAAAATAAAGGACCGCGCTGAAATTGAAAAACGTTCCATAGAAGCGCTCGATGCAGTAGGGCTCTCTGATGCGATCGATAAAATGCCTTCTGACCTGTCGGGCGGACAAAGAAAAAGAATGGGCCTGGCGCGTACACTGATCGTGCGGCCCGAAATCATTTTATATGATGAGCCAACAACCGGGCTTGATACGATAACATCAAAAGAGATAAGTAACCTGATAATGGACGTGAAGAAAAAATATAAAGCATCGTCCATTATTATCACGCATGATATGTCCTGCGCAAAAATTACCGGCGACAGGATACTGATCTTCAGTGATGGCAAATGTTTGGCAGAGGGTACTTACGCGGAACTTGAAAACTCAAGCGACGAATTCATCAGTTCATTTTTTAAAAGTTAGTTATATGCAGATCCATACATCACAGAAGATCAAGACGGGCATTTTTGTAATTGCCGGAGTGGTTATTTTAGCGTTACTGATCTATTTGATCGGGAACCAGAAAAATCTTTTTCGCAGCACTATCCAGCTGCATATTAAATACCGCACCGTTTCAGGATTACAGGAGGGAAGCTTTGTACGCTTTGCCGGCATCAATGTTGGATCGGTTGATATTATCGAAATAGAAAATGATACAACAGTGCGTGTGGATATTTCTATCCGTAAAAAAGTACAGAAATTTATCAAGGTAGACAGCCATGCAAGCATTGCCAGTGATGGTTTAATGGGAGATAAGCTGATACAGATAAACCCAGGGCATGACACATCAGCCATGGTGCAGGAAAACGGAACCCTGTTAGGCGTAGCCCCCTTTGATATGGAAAAAGTTGCCAATAAAGTTGAGAACATTGTAAACAATGTTGATACGCTGTCGGGCCATCTTGCCAGTATTTTCGGGAAAGTAAATAACGGGCACGGCACATTAGGTAAATTACTAAACAACGAAAAATTAGCGAACGACCTGCAAAGCACCGTTAACTCTGCCAAGAGCACCGTTAAAACAATTGACAGCGCGGCAGATAAATTCAAAGACAATATGGACGCAGCGAAACATAATTTTTTGTTGAAGGGGTTTTTCAAAAAGAAAGAGAAACAACGCGTGGCAGATTCAACAAAAGCTGCACAGAGCGGAAAGCCTGTTAAGCAGCCTGCTAAGAAGAATTAGCATTGATTTTGAAATTTTGGAATTGGGAAATTTGGGAATCGTTTTTAATTCCTGGATATTTCTGTGGTTTTCTGTGTCTTCTTGGCAAAAAATCCAACCTTAATTGGCATAATAAAACGATTCATTTTTCGTAAAGTAGTATCGGCTGGCTCAAACATCGCTTCGGCTAACTAAAAGTATGTTGTGGGCTCACGCTTCACAGCGTATAGGCCAGGCTTTACATTAATGATGGCTCTCCCAAGACCGGAATTGGCTAACTCAAACACAAACAATGGCTATCTCCAGCATGCTCCGGCTAAGTTTAACCGGAACAGAGGCTCACCCGAACATAGGCACCGGCTGCCCCACCTGAAGTAAAATGATGTTTGTGTTTAGCCAGACTTCAGTTTCGATAGCCTGATACAGACTTTAACATAGCCCGGTACTGATTTATCATTGATGGTTCCTGTTTAACCCGGCCTGCACATACACTTTTTCCTGGCAATATCTTACCTGCAGAGGAGGGCCCCAGGCTGTTGCGGGAGTGGATACTGTTATTGCCTACATGGAATTACGCACATTGATTTAACTTCATCTCTCATAACACAAGCTTAAAAATTATTACCGAGCCTGTACCACGCGCAGAAAAAAATAAAATAAATATGACTAAGCATCTTACCTCGTTTATCATTATCATTTTTTTTCTTACCTCTGTAACCGCGCAGAAGACCGCAACAAAATGGAATGATGTTTCAGAGCCTTTGAAAGAAATAGACATGTTGCGCAAACAAATTAAAGCGCCGCATTTTCCTGCAAAAGAATTTCTCATTACTAAGTATGGTGCAGTGGGTGATGGAAAAACGCTTAACACGGAAGCATTTAAAAAAGCAATTGACGATTGTAATAAAAACGGTGGGGGAAGAGTGATCGTTCCGTTGGGTACTTTTTTAACAGGCGCCATACACCTGAAAAGCAACGTGGAACTGCACCTGGCGGATAGTGCCAGAATTATTTTCAGCCGTGACCCTAAAGATTACCCCATTGTTTTTACACGGTGGGAAGGAATGGAACTCATGAATTATTCAGCGCTGATCTATGCATATGGCCAGGAAAATATTGCAGTTACCGGTAACGGCACACTCGATGGTAATGCCGATGCAGAAAATTGGTGGTCGTGGAACAGGGGCCGCCCTGCCAAACAGGTTGCTGCCAGAGATAAGCTGCATGAATTGAATCACCAGCAAACAGATCCTGCAACGCGTGTGTTTGGCGACGGAAGTTTTTTGCGCCCCAATTTTTTTCAGCCTTATAATTGTAAGAACGTTTTGATCTCAGGCGTAAAGATGATCAATTCACCCATGTGGAATGTGAACCCTGTGTTATGTGAAAATGTAACGATTGAAAACCTGACGATCATTGCGCACGGGCCCAATACAGACGGAGTGGATCCTGAATCATGCAAAAATGTTTTGGTACGCAACTGTTATTTTGATACGGGAGATGATTGCATCGCTATTAAATCGGGCCGCGATGAAGATGGCAGGCGGATCAATAAACCTGCGGAAAACCATATCATTGAAAATTGCGAAATGCATGATGGCCACGGAGGAGTAGGCATCGGCAGCGAGGTGTCAGGCGGAGCCAGAAATATTTATGCGATCAACTGCAATATGAACAGCCCGAACCTGGACAGGATCCTTCGTTTAAAAACAAGCTCAAGCCGTGGCGGTATCATTGAAAATGTTTTTATGAAGGATATTAAAGTAGGTACGTATAAAAATGCAGCAGTAAGTATGGATATGTTTTATGAACAACCCGGCAACTTCATGCCAACCATCCGTAATATATGGGTTGAAAATGTTGCTATAGAAAAAGGCGGTGAATATGGAATATACATCCATGCCTATAAAGAATCGCCGGTTGAAAATTTCCGGATGGTAAATTCAACTATCCGTGATGTTAAAACACCTGTACAGGTTGATTATGCAAAGAACAGCCGGCTGGATAATGTGATCATGAATGGTAAAGCGGTTGGGTTGCCGTGATAAAAAAATCACTGAGCTCTTCTCCGAAGACATGCGAAGAACTGTTTAAGCACACGCTGCGAAGAAATAAAATTAATTTTGAAATTTTGAAATTGGGAAATTTTGGAATTGTATACAATTCCAAAATTTCCCAATTGTACTTTCCAAAATATTATTCATATCGCAACGCCTCAATCGGATCCAATCTCGAAGCAGACTGCGCGGGATAATAACCAAAGAAAACACCGGTAACCGCGCAAACCACAAACGATAAAATAATAGAAGACTCCGAAACCAATGTGGGCCATGAAAGAAATATGGTAACCAGTTTTGCGGCAGTTATTCCAAGCAACACGCCGATCACACCACCTGTGATGCTGATCAGGATCGCTTCAACTAAAAATTGTAATAAAATATCTTTTCCTCTCGCACCAATAGCCATACGCAAACCGATCTCTTTGGTACGCTCCGTTACAGAAACATACATGATGTTCATGATGCCGATACCGCCAACCAATAATGAAATACCGGCAATAGCAGTTAACAATACGGTAAGCAGCTGACTGGTAGAACTGATGGTTGTAATTAATTCGGCCTGCGTTCTCACGGTAAAATCATCATCATCCCTGGGTTTTAATTTGTGATCGGCGCGGAGGATGGCGCTTACTTCTTTGGTAGCCGTATCAGAACTTTTTTCATCCATGGCTGATGCATAAATGTTTTGAATATATACGATAGCCAGGATCCTTTTCTGCACAGTTGTGTATGGCGATAAGATCACATCATCCTGATCCTGCCCAAAAGTATTCTCTCCTTTTTTATCAAGCACACCGATCACCTGCAACGGGATCTTATTAAAACGGATAATTCTTCCAACAGGATTTTCGCCGGGAGCAAAAATATTATCCACCACCGTTTGTCCTAACAAACAAACTTTTGCAGCAGTGGTTACATCATCATCCGTAAATGCAATCCCTGAACTTAATTTCCATTCACGGATATTCAAATAGGATGGCGCCACACCCTGCAACTGTGTTGGCCAGTTCAACGAACTGTTGATGGCCTGTCCGTTAGCTGTTACTGCAGGCGATACATCTGTTACAAAATGTGCCTGCTGTTGTATGGCTTTTACATCTTCCAGGCGTAATGTTTGTAAACCGCTTGCGCCCAAACGTGCGCCACCACCCACTGTGCTGTTGCTGCTCGGGCGTACCGTGATCATATTTGCTCCCATACTTGACAACTGGCTGCGGATACTTTCTTTCGAACCCTGTCCGATCGATACCATCGTGATCACCGCGCCTACACCAATGATGATACCAAGCATGGTTAAGAACGCCCTCGTTTTATTTCTGAGCAACGCTTTCCATGCAAGGCCAAAAAGGTTTAATACATTCATGGTGTGTGTTTATTTTTTAACGTGTTCTTTTACTACTACTATTCATAAAATCTTTTTCATAAACATACTTGCTGTTATTATAAAACTCCTGTCGCTCATGGCCGCTGGGCCTCGTCCTTGTTACCGGGCTGCTTTGGCTTCTGCCAAAATGTGCTTCGCATCATTTTGTCTGCCTTCGCCTTCGCTTGGCACCGAACCCAAAGAGGCCCGTCCACAAGGACTGAATAGAATTGTTTCAACAGTCACTCTGTTATGATAGAATTTTATTTTTAGTTCCATTAGTTCTCTTAATAATCCGTATCTACAGGTAATGCCGCCAATGCTTCTTTTGCCGAGCGCACGTTTTCATTTTTGGTATCTTTTACTACTCGCCCGTCTTTTAATGTAACCGTTCTGCTGCTGAATGCTGCGATATCGGGTTCATGTGTTACGAATACAATTGTTTTTCCCTGCTGGCTGTTCAATTCCTGCAGCAGTGCCATGATCTCATAAGAAGTTCTTGTGTCGAGATTTCCGGTTGCTTCATCGGCCAATATCATGACGGGTGTATTTACCAATGCACGCGCAATGGCCACGCGTTGCTGCTGCCCGCCGGATAATTGATTGGGTAAGTGATCTAACCTGTCTGCCAAACGCACCGATTCCAATGCTTTGATCGCTCTGTCCTTTCTTTCTTTTGCAGGTATTTCGCTATTATATAATAATGGGAGTTCCACATTTTCCAATGCTGAAGTACGCGCCAGTAAATTATAGGATTGAAATACAAAACCGATTTTAGTGTTGCGCAGTTTCGCCAGTTCATTGCGCGATTGTGATTTGATATCAACACCATCTAATAAATATTGCCCGTCGGTTGGCTTGTCGAGACAGCCGAGAATATTAAGCATCGTGGTTTTACCCGATCCGCTGCTTCCCATGATGGTTACAAACTCACCCGCATCAACTGTAAACGAAACACCTTTCAGGGCGCGAACAATTTCACTGCCCATTTTAAATTCGCGTTTCAATTCGTGTATGTCTAATATTTTATTTGCCATGGTAATTTATTGAGCCGGCCTTTTTGGACGGTTATTATTTCTTGCCGGCAGGAACGGGCTCTTTGCAGTTTTGGCTGCCGCTGCATCTTTTTTATTCATTTTCTTATAACCGGTTATTACTTCATCGCCTTCACTCAATCCTGAGATCACCTCCACCTGCGTTTTGTCGTCAAGCCCCGTTGTTACCGGTTTTCCAACGATGGTAAGACTGTCTTTTTTTATCCATACCCAGCCCTTATTTATTTTAATGCCGTTACTGTCTGTTGTAGTTACCAGCTTTGGTTTGTTTTGTCGTTTCGCCCCACCGCCTGCGCCACCACCGCCACCGCCTCCGGTTTTACGAATGGGCCTGTCTGAATTGATATGATATTTTGCAATGAGAAATGAATCCGGTTCAAAAGCCAGCGCTGCTGCCGGAACGATCAATACATGATCAACTTCTTTTGTATAGATAGTGATATTGGCTGTCATACCCGGTTTCAGTTTCATATCTGCATTGGGCGCATCGATGATGGTTACATATGTTACCACATTTGCTGTTACAGAAGAACGCAAACGGATCTCTTTCACCACGCCTGTGAATGTATCGGTAGGAAATGCATCAACAGAAAAGATCACACGCTGGTTCTCTTTTACATTGCCGATATCCGCCTCATCAACCGAAGCCTGGACCTGCATTTTGGTCAGGTCCTTTGCAATACTGAAAAGGGTAGGCGTGCTGAAACTCGATGCAACCGTTTGCCCTTCACTAACATTGCGCGAAAGAACAGTGCCGTCGATAGGTGAATAGATATCTGTGAAAGTGAGATTTTTTTTCGCAGTTGCTAACTGTGCAGAAATACTGTTCACATTATCTTTTGCAGCGCTGTATTGGTAAGTAGCTGTTTCATTATCAGCCTTGCTGATAGCCCCAACAGCATATAATTTAGCCTGGCGGTCGGAATTGCTTTTTTGATACACCACATTTGCCTGCGCCTGTTGCAGGTTGGCGGTGTATTGCTGTACCTGTGCATCCATCAGCGATTTATCAAGCTGTGCCAGCAGCTGGCCCTTTTTTACAGGCGAATTAAAATCAACATACACATTTTTGATCGTGCCTGAGATCTGTGCACCTACTGCAACCGTATCAACCGGTTGTAATGTACCGATGGCTGTGATGGAATTGGTTACATTTCCATAATGTACTTTTTCTGTATTGATGATCACCACATCTTCATCTTTACGCAGCAGCCAGAAATAAATAATTGCCGCCGCAATAACGCCGATGATGATGATTATCCATGTAGATTTTTTCATTGTATGATACTGTTTGGCAATGATGAATATTTTTAAAATGTTACCGGTATGCCCATATAGAATTCATAGATCTTATTATATAATGCTGCATTGTATTTTGCCTGTATAAAATTTTGCAGCGCCTGTACATATAGATTTTTCTCCTGCAATACTTCAAGCGTAGTAACTGCGCCTAACGCCAGCTGTTCATTGGTTATGCGGTATACTTCTGATGTTGTCCGCATCTGTGTATCTGCTGCATTGTACTGCGCCTGCGCATTCTGCAGATTGATGTATGCCTGTTCCACCTGTTGATTCAATACCGTTTTGGTATTTACCAGCGAAAGTTTCTGCTGCTCCAGCAGTATTTTTGTTTTATTGATATTCGTTTTGTTTACACGCCGCGTATAGATAGGTATACCTAATGTTAGGCCAAGCGTCTGGTAAAAATTATTATTGAGTTGTGAGAAATAACCAAAACCCTGGTTATCGGAATAACCGGATGCAAGCCCCGCACCCAGGCTCAGTGTGGGTTTTACAGCAGCCTGTGATTTTTCTACTTCTACCTGCGCACGCTGTATCAGGATCTCGCCATTCTTTACTTCGGGCCTTGTTTGCTGCGCTTCACTTTGCGCCTCTGCCAAATTTGCCTGCGCCTGTATAACAGGGATGCTGTCGGGCGCACTTATTTTAAGATCATAAGCAGTAGGCAGCAATAATATTTGTTTTAAAGTTGCCGTATTAAGCCTGAAAGCATTTTCGGCATTCACCAGGTTATATTGATCGGCAGCCACCTGCGACTGCAATTGCAGCAGGTCTTTTTTTGCAAGTGCGCCCGCATCAAATTTTTGTTGCCCTTGTTTTAATTGCACCTGCGTTGTAGTAAGTACCGATTGAAGCGAAGTAACATTATCCTGCGCCAGCAGTATATTAAAGAAAGCCTGCGTAATAGATAAAGTAAGATCGTTCTCTGTTTCTTTTACATTGAGGTTGGCAGACTGGAGCGATAATTGTTTTGACCTGATATCATTTTTCAGGTAACCGCCATTGTATAATGTGATGGAGGAGTTGACGCCGTAATTTCCTGAAAGGCTGGCCTGTGTCTGAAACCCGCCTACTACAGGATTTGCATTATTGCTGTTAACAAGCCCCTGCGTAACGGTGCCGGTCAGGTTCGGTAACACGGCGGCTCTTGATTGCAACAGATCCTCCTGCGCAGAACGTTCAGAAAGCCGTAAAGTAGCAATGGAAATATTTTTCTTCTTTGCATAATCGATACAGGCTTCGAGCGTCCATTGAGCAGGCATGTTAACTAATACCGTATCAGGCCTGTATAAAGAAGTATCTTTTTGAGCATGAGTTATCTTACTGCTGCATACTGCTCCCGATAGCAACAATAAGTGTATGAATATTTTTTTCATTATATATATCACAGTTTAACCTCTGCATTGCAGTGGATCGCCGTTATAAAAAGCGGGTTATGGAACTCATCTCATCCAGGCTATATCAGTCTGTTGTTTGCATGTCAGGGCTGTAGAAAGATTGCCATAAGTACCCATACCTCTAATAAAAAAATAATGCCAGTAGGCCACGTTTTCGGTGGAATGTTTTTTGCAGCCGGTATATAAATGATCGGGAGGTTTTAGTATGGCAGGGCTGGACATCAGAACAATTGGATTATTCAAGATCAACACCTGTCGAAATAAGCTAGCAGCGTAACGAAAATTTTTAAAAAATTCAATAAGTAACCGCTCCTAAAATTATTACTGATGCAAACAATATTGGTATTGACCGATTTTTCCGATGCAGCATTTCATGCAGCCTGTTATGCCGGCGGGCTTACATTGCAGTTTCACAGTAAGACATTGATCCTTTTTCATGCGTATGATGTATTGCTGCCGGTTCCGGGGTCAGGCGATATTGCGCAGCAAACAAGTGATGCATTGCATGATCAAAGCATAGAAAATTTAGAATCACTTCATCGGCAACTGGATAAGTTCATTAATCCGCTCACCACTGTTCACTGCATTGCCGACCCGGCTATCCTGTCAGGATCCATCAATGAAATAACCAAAGATATCAATGCAGATCTGATCGTAATGGGCATAACCGGCAAATCGGCGATCGAGCAAACCTTAGTAGGGAGCCATACCATCAGCGTTGCGGAAGTCAGTAATATTCCGCTGCTCATCGTACCCCAGGATGCAGCCATAGCGCCGATTGAAAGAATTGTGTTTACATGTGATATGCAGGATGTGAGTGAAACAGTTCCCATTGAACCATTAAAAAAAATACTCAGTGAATTACATGCGCCGTTAATGGTTGTGAATGTAAAACATGATGATACAGTTACTGCTGAAACAACTGAACAGAAAACAGCGCTGGAAACATTATTGTCTGATAACCACGCCAGTTTTCATTCAGTGGAAAATGACGATACGATCGAAGGCATTATGGATTTTTCTCTCACTAACCGTGCATCGCTCATTATTGTTCTTCCCAAAGATCATGGGTTTTTAGACGGGCTCTTTCACAAAAGCGTAACAAAAAAACTTGCCTATCACAGTTCCATTCCATTGCTTGTGTTACATGAGCACGTTCAGTACCCTGCTTTACAGGCCGAACCATTCTGATAAAAAATTATAACCGTCATCCTGCAACTTCAAACTTCATAAAAGTGTACATCTTTACACTCTATATTTTTTCTGCATTATATACTTTATAACAATTTTGTCCTCAGATACCTGTCCATCGAAAAACGGCCGCCGCCAACTATTAAAAAGAAAATAAGCAGCAGCAATACCAGAACAGATAAACTTATTTGTGGGTCAACGGTCATGATACCGGTTCCTGCATTGATAAAAAAAACGGCGCCGATCAATATGGGTAACTGTATCAATGCTGCGATCCTTGTCATAAGGCCAAGCATGATCATCACCCCGCCAAACAAATGCGCCCATGTTACATAACCTGCTAGCCAATGTGCCTGGTTAGGAAAATTATTGGTAGAGATCAATGCTTCCAATTCGGGTGTATGGCTGATAAAACTGAATCCTTTGAACAAAAGCAACAACCCTACGGCTACCCTTATCAATAAAATGGCCATTGGTTGCTGCCTCTCGCCCCAGGTATTCAGTTGTTGAATAGCGTTCATATGATTTTATTTTGGTGATACCTGTATTAATGCAAAAATCCTGCCCGCAGAAAATATTTAGCAAAGAAAAGAATGGCATGGATTTAGAATGATAAAACTGATCCCACTAATTCAATGTCCAACTATGAACAGCCAACAGTTAATCAACCCCGAAATTAATTTTACCAACGACCAGCTTGCAGAATGGGTATTGCATAAAGATGACCCGCCCGCATTACATGAGGAGGAAACAGCCGCTAAACCAGGCGATGCCGGAGAAGAAACCATTGATGACCTATGCGTAAAAGAGAACGGCATCAGGTTCCCTATTCATTTTGTTTATAAGGGATCGGGTTACTCGGCTGATGTGCGCAAAACATGGACAACCACACCTGAATATGATATCACAGCTGTAATACCTTCTATTCCTTACCTGCCGGAATGTTTTGTTGTAACGGTGCCAACAAAGGAGAAGTTTGATTTTCCTGTAAATGAAACGTACTATCCACAGGCATTCGGGTTGGCAGTGATCGATGCCGTAAAGAAAGAATGCCGGGCAAGGAGTATTGACGTTTTTGAGTAACAGGAGGTTGAAGTAGTTAAAAGGGTTAAAAAGGTTAAACAGGTTAAAGAGGTTAACCATTTTAACCTGTTTAACCATTTTAACTTTCCTGGCCTTTTGTCCAATAGATTCCACACTTTTTTCTTACAGGTATTTTATGCAAGCGGTTTTTGTTTTTTTGTTCCGCTCTGTACACAATTCACTTCTATCCAACTACAAATAAAGCAGGCATATCGTTTGTGATTTATTAAACAAATCTTATCCTATGTACACATTCCTTAATGCCATCATTTTCTATTTTATGACAACAACCATGGCGGGAACATTGGAAGTAAGCAGCACTGCTTTTTCGCAAAACGGTTCAATTCCTTCTGTGTATACCTGCGAAGGAAGAAGCATACAACCACCGCTTACGATCAAAAATATTCCTGCAGGCTCACAGTCGCTTGCGATCATTATGGATGATCCGGATGCACCGGGCACATTTGTTCACTGGGTTGCCTGGAACATCGATCCTTCAATGAAAAATATTTTAGAGAACAGCAGTCCGGGCACACAGGGTATGAATGGAAAAAATGCCGGCGGTTATACAGGGCCATGCCCGCCAACAGGCATCCATCATTATCATTTTAAGATCTATGCACTTAACAGGATGCTCGATCTGCCAACGAGTGCAGGAAAAATGGCGCTTGAAGCAGCTATGGAAGGACATGTCATTTCACGCGGTGAAATCGTTGGCCTATATAAAAAAATAAGGTAGCGTTCAGTAACAAAGTCAGTTTGGTTTATTCGTCTCACTACATAAAGATTGCCACTTATGAAAACAATTTCATTTGCTTTCAGTTTCGAAGGGTTTCCTTACGAAGCACTTGCCCGCGTAAAAGAAACAACATCAAATACAGAATACCATATTACCGTAATGAATGGTGAACTGGAGAAACGCCTTTTTGGAAATCATATCATCATTGAAGAAGAAAAAGGCAATCTGCGTATAGGCCCGGTTACCGATACATCGATCGCTGCGCTGAAATGCTGTGTAGGAGAGGCATTGAAGAAACAATTGCAGGAGGAAGTGATCGTGATCGTGTAGGGATAATGTAGGTAAAGTAAATAGAGTAGAAGTAGATAAAGTAAATAGAGTAAAAGGTATATAAGTAGGCAGATAGGGTATGGCAGGCTTGCATTAGCAAATGCCTTACTCCTTTATCTCTTTTACTCCTTTGCTCTCTTTGCTATGTGAGAAGAATGTAATGCATTATCCATTCAATAAAACAAACTTTGTAAACGACATATTATTCTCTCCTAAAACAAAAATCATGAAACAATTAATGAACCGCTTCGCACCAAAAACAATTCTTACTTTATCCGTTCTCTTTTTTTCACGAATGGTTGCATTGGCGCAGGATACCAAAGTGGAGATAAACGGGAACGATGTAGGCAGCTGGTTCAGCCGTAACTGGATCTGGGTAACCGCTGTGATCGCCGTTCTTCTCATCCTGCTCATATTAAGCGGAGGAAGCAGCCGGCGCAGTAAAACAAAAACCACCGTTTACAGAAGAGATGATGGATCAGTTACAAAAACCACTACATCGGAATCTGATATTGATTGATATTGAAGTTCTTCCTTTTACCCCAGACCCTAAAGAGGAGTTAAAAGCCCTTTTAGGGTTGGGGTAAAAAAGATTGATCTGATTTTTCACCGCAGAGGCGCGAAGGCGCAGAGTTTGTGTGAGTAGTTTAACACCGCAAAGCGTTACATTTTACTTTCAGTTTCCTCTACTTTCTGGTATTTGAATAAGCTCGCATAAGAACTGAGTTCCATAGGTTCATTGATAAATATGCCCCAGACCTTTGTAAATGCCGCACCATAATACACGATCAGTGAAGAATAAAAGATGAAGAGCAGCAATAATACAAATGCGCCGGCATCACCGAATATATGTGAGATATTGCTGTCGATCAGCAGCCATTTCAACAGATACTTTCCAAAAGTAAAAAGCGCTGATGTGATAAAGGCGCTCATAAAAGTTACTTTCCACGCAGGCGTTCCTTCGGAAATATAACGGAACAACATCGCAAACCATATCATCGCCATGATCACCGAAAGCATGATGGATGTAGCGCTGTTTAAAAGTGCGCCATGGGTTGGAAAAAATTCTGTGATATAAACACTGAACTGAACACGCATGCTTTCAGCAGCTACGCCGGCAATAAATAAAAATGCAGTAAACAGGATGATCAGCAGTGAACGAAGCCTGCCCATCATCGTAGCCGGCAAAGCTTTTTTTGAAGTAATATGGATCATCCATAACTGGTTGAATGAATTCTTGATCACTTTAAATAAAGTAGTGGCCACAAAAAGCATAAAAACAGATCCGCCCAGCACAGCCCACCATTCATGCACCAACCTCCTGAAACCGCCGATGATCACACCAACCTGTGTTGCACTGTCAACGCCAACAATATCCGATAATTTATAAAATAACTGCCTGCTGATCGTGGGCTGGTCGAATAAAAAACTGAAGATCTGTATCAGGATGATCAGGATAAAGGGCAAGGCAAACGTGGCAAAAAAAGCAGTAGCGCCCGCAAGGCGTAAAGGATCGTTCCTTAACAACAACCGTAATGCGTTGCCAAATTGCTGGAAGAAACTTTTTACGTTGCTGCGTTTCATTGATTCGTTTTCAATCCTATTGAAGCCGCAGATTCACAGATTAGATTTGACGCAATCATCTGCGAATCTGCGGCTAAATTTTTTTAAGCGGACATCTGTATTATCGCCAGGAACATTTATGAGGAACACAGATTGCTTCGCCCCCCGCAATGACGCTAGACCTGGAACACACCCATTTTAAAATCACTCACATCACTATTCTGATCGGCTGCTGTAATGCCTTCTGAAATTACTTTCCTGGTTTCGATGGGGTCAATAATATTATCAACCCATAAACGTGCAGCGGCATAATAAGGGGACGTTTGTTTTTCGTAACTCGCTTTAATACGGTCGAGTAATTCTTTTTCTTCTTCGGCGCTTACTTCTTTGCCTTTTGCTTTCATAGTTGCCACCTGGATCTGTAATAAAGTTTTTGCAGCCTGGTCGCCACCCATCACAGCGATCTTTGCAGAAGGCCATGCATAAATAAATCTTGGGTCATACGCTTTGCCGCACATGGCATAATTACCCGCGCCATAGCTGTTGCCTACAATGACCGTGATCTTTGGCACCACAGAATTCGCTACCGCGTTTACTAATTTGGCGCCGTCTTTAATAATGCCACTGTGTTCGCTTCTGCTGCCCACCATAAATCCTGTTACATCCTGTAAAAAAACCAGGGGTATCTTTTTCTGGTTGCAGTTCATGATAAAACGTGCAGCTTTATCGGCGCTGTCATTATAGATCACGCCACCGATCTGCATTTCGCCTTTTTTGTTTTTACTTACCAGGCGTTGGTTGGCAACAATACCTACAGCCCATCCTTCAATGCGTGCGTAACCGCATAAAATAGTTTTGCCATAGTCTTTTTTGAATTGATCAAACTCGCTGTTATCAACGATCCGTTCAATGATCTCCAGCATATCATACGGCTTCACATTGCCTTCGTGTATGATGCCATAAATTTCATCCGGATCTTTTTTGGGAGCAGCGGGGGCGATCCTGTCAAACCCTGCTTTCTCCGGCCCGCCCAGCTTGTTCATGATCTTTTTGATATGATCAAGACAGTCTTCTTCCGTTTTAAATTTATAATCTGCAATGCCGCTGATCTCCGTATGCGTTACGGCGCCACCGAGTGTTTCATTGTCTATGTCTTCACCGATTGCGGCTTTTACCAGATACGATCCTGCTAAAAAAATACTTCCATTGCCTTCCACCATCAACGTTTCATCGCTCATGATGGGGAGATATGCACCGCCTGCCACACAGGCGCCCATCACCGCAGCGATCTGTGTAATGCCCATGGCGCTCATTCGCGCATTGTTGCGGAATACGCGGCCAAAATGTTCTTTGTCGGGAAAGATCTCATCCTGCATGGGAAGAAAAACACCGGCGCTGTCAACAAGATAAATAACGGGCAATTTATTTTCCATTGCTATCTCCTGCATCCGTAAATTTTTCTTACCCGTAATCGGGAACCACGCACCTGCTTTTACTGTTTGATCATTTGCGATGATGATACATTGACGGCCGCTCACATAACCCAGGCCGGCAACTGTTCCGCCACAAGGACAACCGCCTTGTTCATCGTACATCTCAAACCCGGCGAACGAGCCTATTTCAATAAAGGGTTTATCGGTATCGCATAAATACCGGATGCGTTCGCGTGCAGTAAGTTTATTCCGCTCTTTCTGTTTTTCGATCGCCTTTTTGCCGCCACCCATTTTTATCTTTTCGAAGTGTTGCTGTGACTGGCTTACGGCCATTTTCATCCAGTCCTCATTTTTATTTTGCTCAAGATTCATTGCGAACGGTTGTTAGCGGACAAAGATATAAGTTAAACCCCAACCCCTAAAGGGGCTTATGAATAGTTTAAGACAGAGGCAAAGATGCATTTCGCACCCTAAAGATGGGTTGGAACCTGCTTCAATCGCCCGTTACATTCATCACTCACCTAATTGTGTTTGTTTTACACATTGTTTTTATTACATTAGCACCCCCAAACAATGTAATCTTGGCCACCGGTAAACTAACAATAGCGCCTCTACCAGCAGGGCAGGTAAAACCTGTTGCTGAAAATGGTCACAGTAAAGTTGCTTCAACAACTACGGCTAAGGCCAAAGCTGTACCATTGAATAAGAAAACGTCTATTAAAAGGTCAACAGTATCAGGTGATGTAACTGAAAAAAAAGCAGCTGCTGAAAAACCGGCTGCTAAAAGAACAATTGCTGTAAAAAAAGCAACAAAAAAAACAGGCTTGCAGAAGATCATTTTCCAGATCCATTTTCATACACAGTACGGGCAGGAATTATTTATTTGCGGCGATCATCCTTTACTCGGTAACGGCGTTACGGAGAATGCAGTACCGCTTCAGTATTTCAGTGATGAATACTGGTACCTTGTTCTCGATATAAACAAAGGCGACATAACAGACAACGATATCACTTATCATTATATCCTTCGCAACGCGGATGGCATACTCAATTACGATTGGGGCAACGATAAAACGATCAACCTTGCAAAGAGCAAAGCCGAAGAATTACTCATCATCGATGCATGGAACTATGCGGGCTATTTTGAAAATACTTTTTACACAGAACCGTTTGCACAGGTATTGCTGAAAGAAAATCATACAGATGTAAAAAGCAATTCACCCAAAAACAGTACACATACATTAAAAGTAAAGACACCATTGCTTGCCAAAGGGCAAACCCTTTGCCTGCTTGGAAGCGATGATACACTGCAGAACTGGTCAACACAGGATCCTTTGCTGATGAGCAGAAAAGAAGGCGAAGATTTTTATACCATTTCACTTGATCTTTCCAAAGCAACTTTTCCTGTTGCCTATAAATATGGTGTGTACGATGTTTTCAATAAACAATTCATCCGTTATGAGAATGGCAACAACCGTGTATTGCATGATAACGGAAGATCAAAACGCGAACTGATACTGAATGATGGCTTTGCCGTATTACCCAACAATACATGGAAAGGTGCAGGCATTGCGATTCCCGTTTTCAGCCTGCGCAGTGAAAAAAGTTTTGGTATCGGCGAATTTGCTGATATGGAGCTGCTGACAGATTGGGCAAAACAGACAGGGTTAAAAATGATCCAGCTTCTGCCGGTCAATGATACAACGGCCACACATAGCTGGATGGATTCATATCCCTATGCCGCTATTTCTGCATTTGCATTGCACCCGGTTTATCTCAATCTCGAAAAAATTTCTACAGATACTACCCGCAAACGTTTGCAAAAATTAGAAACAGAGCGGAAAAGGCTCAATGCCTTGCCCGCTGTGGATTACGAAGCAGTAACAAAGATCAAATGGGAATATGTTTCTCATGTTTACAAAGAAACCAAAGACACTGTTTTTCAAACCGTAGACTTCAATACATATTTTGAAAAGAATAAACACTGGCTGGTTCCGTATGCTGCGTTTTGTTATTTGCGTGATCAATACGGCACGGTAGATTTTAGTAAATGGCCCGCATATAAAAACTATGATGCAGCAGAGATCAATAAATTAACCGATAAAAATTCTGATGCGTATACAGATATCGGCCTGCATTATTTTATCCAGTATCAATTGCATTTGCAATTAAAAGAAGCTACTGCGTATGCACATGCAAACGGCATTATTGTAAAAGGCGATATTGCGATCGGCGTGTACCGTCATGGTGCAGATGCATGGCAGAGCCCCGAGTTATACCATCTCGATTGCCAGGCCGGCGCCCCGCCGGATGATTTTGCGGTGAAGGGGCAGAACTGGGGTTTCCCTACATACAACTGGCAGCGGATGCGTGAAGATGGGTTTACCTGGTGGAAACAACGTTTCGCGCAGATGAGCGATTATTTTGATGCATTCCGTATCGATCATATCCTCGGCTTCTTCCGCATCTGGAGCATACCGATGGACGCGGTGGAAGGGATCATGGGGTATTTTGTTCCGGCCATTCCGGTTCATATCAACGAATTCAACAGTCAGAATATCTGGTTCGATCATGCACGTTATACCCAACCCTATATTACCGAAAATGTTTTGTGGGAAGTGTTTGGTTATGATAATGAATTGGTGAAAAGCCTTTTTCTGAAACAGGAAGAAGCCGGTGTGTATTCATTAAAACCCGAATTCAAAACGCAGCGTTTGATTGAACAGCATTTTGCAACGCTGGAAGCAGATGAGCATCATGAAAAAATAAAACAGGGATTGTATGATCTTGTGAGCAATGTGATCTTGTTTGAAGAAGAGAATGGAAATGGTTTACAATTTCATTTTCGGTTTGGTATGGAAGGAACTTCATCTTTCCGCAATCTTGAATTTGGTACACAGCAACAGTTACGCGAACTATATGTAAATTATTTCTTCCGCCGCCAGGATGATTTCTGGATGAAAGAAGCTTTACAAAAATTACCCGCATTAAAACGCGTAACCAATATGCTGGTATGTGGTGAAGACCTTGGCATGGTACCGCATTGTGTTCCCGAAGTAATGCACCAGTTGGGTTTATTAAGTTTGGAGATCCAACGCATGCCAAAAGATTCTACCAAAGAATTTTTTCATCCGAACGATGCGCCTTATTTAAGTGTGGTAACGCCATCAACGCATGATATGAGTACGATCCGCGGCTGGTGGGAAGAAGACAGGGAGAAGATCCAGAAATTTTACAATCAGCAACTCGGACAACTGGGCGAAGCGCCGCATTACTGCGATGCATGGATCAATAAAACGATTATCCTGCAACACCTGTATTCACCGGCCATGTGGAGTGTGTTCCAGTTACAGGATCTGTTAGGCATGGATGAAATGCTGCGCCGCAATGATCCTAATGAAGAACGCATCAATATTCCCGCCAATCCCAAACACTACTGGCAATACAGGATGCATCTAACACTCGAAGAATTATTACAAGCAGATTCTTTTAATGAAGAGTTGAAGGGATTTGTGGGTGCGGGTGGGAGATGAGTTAAGAATTTTTTTTCACCCCTGCCCCTAAAGGGGAAGAAAGTGCGCTATTTTTTTAGCTCGCTTCTGAAAGAGATATTTTTTGATATTGATCATCTCCACTTCATAATATTATCTTTGCCCTCCAAATAATCTCATTCCCCTTCAGGGGCAGGGGTAAAAAAAGACAAACATTGAAACTCACCTACCACCAGCAAAACCTACCATTCGAATATCCTTTCACTATTTCCAATGGGCGTACAAAAACACACCAGCCATCATTGGTGGTTGCATTGGAACTCGGCCCTTTTATTGGTTATGGTGAAGCACCTGCTATTGTTTATTATGGAGTAAGCGTTGAAAAAATGATCGCTGATCTTGAAGCAAAAAGAACACTGGTAGAGAAATTTGCATTAACAGATCCGGAACGTTACTGGCACTATCTCCATCATTTATTTCCCAATGATCCGTTTTTGGTATGTGCATTAGATATCGCCGCATGGGATCTTTTTGGGAAGATGAAAGGCAAACCCTTGTATGAACTCTGGAACACAAAATGGGAAAACACACCTGTAACAGATTATACGATCGGCATTGATTCGATCGAAAAAATGGTTACCAAAATGAAGGCGAAACCATGGCCCATCTATAAAATAAAATTGGGTACGGATGAAGATATCCGCATTGTTGAAGCTTTGCGCAAACACACAGATGCAACACTACGCATCGATGCAAATGCCGGATGGACTGTTACTGAAGCTTTGGAAAAGATCCCGCAACTCGCTGCATTAGGTGTTGAGTTTATCGAACAGCCACTGGCTAAAGATGACTGGGAAGGAATGAAAATATTATTTGAACGATCATCGCTCCCTTTGTTTGCTGATGAAAGCTGCGTGTTTGAAAATGATGTAGAGAAATGTCACCATTATTTTCATGGCATCAATATCAAACTCACCAAATGCAGCGGCATCACACCTGCTTTGCGGATGATACAAAAAGCAAGATCGCTCAACATGCAGGTGATGATGGGCAGTATGAATGAATGCAGCATTGGTTCTTCGGCCATTGTCAATTTTCTCCCGCAGCTCGACCATGTGGATGTAGACGGCCCGCTGTTATTATCGGAAGATGCAGCAGCCGGTATTCATTTTGATCAGGGCAAAGTATCTCTCTCCGGCAAACCGGGATTAGGGATTACACTTTTATAAGGCATAATGTATTGAGCTATTAAACTACTCTGCGTCTCTGCGCCTCCGCAGTTATTTTTAACGCAAAGCGCGCAAAGCAATACGCGCAAAGTTCGCTAAGACACTTTGCCCATCTTTCTTTTCGTCCGTAAGCTTCATGTAATAGTTATTTAATAATATAATTTTCATTTCTTTTTTTTGTTTTGCACCCTGCGTGATAGTATTTTTAAAGCATAAACGGGAACCATGAATCTTTATGTAACAATAAATTTTTTAAATCCGTAGAATAATAAGCCCGTAAATTGTAGTCGGCAAAGCTGTTGAACTGCTTAAAATAAAATCCATGTATCCATTTACCACTCCCCGGTATTTGAATAAAAAGATCACTATCCTGTTATGCATATTCCTGTGCATCTGCTTTCTTCCGGCAGGAACAAATGCTCAAACCATTCCGGCAAACGATAATTTTGAGAGTTACAGTGGTAATAACCCGCTTTCATCACGCATACTAAAGATCGGCTCGCTGGTTTATTCATATGCGGCGCCGGTAAGCATTACGGGCAGCACTTATTCGTTCCTGGGTGTTCCGCCCGGCAGCCTTTTTAATACAGGCACACAGGCATTCGCTTTTAACTACACTACCGGCGGCGCTATTCCCGGAAACGGGCAGCCAGGTGGCGGCGATTACCGGATCCACTTTTCACCAAGCGCCGGTGATACAACCAGTGCGCTGGGCGATTTTGCACTCAGAAGCATGTATGTTGCCATCGGCCAGGGTAACAGCGCACTCATCACTATTCAGGGATTCAGGGCGCATAAAATGATGGGGGAAGGACAGATCAGTTTAAGCAGTAATAACGGTACATTATTTAGTTCGTCAACTACAGATCTCGCCTATGGAGATGGCGTTACCAATGGTTCGGATAATTTTTCCGGTATCAACATTACGTTTGGAACCAACTGGCAATTCATGGACGAGATCAGGTTTGTTATCCCGTCTGCAGGCATTCCGGTATTAGTGGATAACCTTGTTTTTGATTTCCCGGCAACTATTGCTCCTTCAACAAGGGTCTCATCATTTCTTTCTTCAAACCGCGGCCCCGATATCGCAACATTGAGCTGGGCAAACGGAAATGGGGATGCAACAGCTGTATTTCTTACACATGCAAGCAGCGGAACAGCTGCACCTGTTGATGGTACGGCATATACTGATAATGCAGTTTTTGGATCGGGCACACAGATAGGCGGTAGCGGGTGGTACTGTGTATATAATGGCACAGGAACAGGTGTTTCATTATTGGGCCTGTCCGATGGAACCACTTACCGGGCGATGATGGTAACATATAATGGAACGGGTGGTGCGCAGACCTATAACACAACTACGGGAACCAATATCGGCAACTTTGCTACTGTAGCGATACCAACCACCCAGGCAAGCAATGTAGTTATTTCAAATATTGCAGCAACAACGGCCGACCTGAACTGGAGCAATGGTAATGGAAGTAAGCGTGCAGTATTTATAAAAAATACTTCTTCAGGTACGGCGGCGCCCATACAGGATGTTAATTATATTGCCAATACAGCATTGGCTTCCGGCGGACAGATCACAACAAGCGGTTGGTACTGCGTGTTCAATGGAACGGGAACATCGGTATCTGTAACCAATCTTTCGGCGGGACAAACATACCGTGCCATGGTAATTGACCGAAACGATAACGGTACCAGTAGCGGTTATGCATACAACATCAATTCCGCAACAAATAATCCTGTTAATTTTACTACCGATGCAGCACCAGTGGTTACAACATTGGGAAGCAGTGCTGTAACCTCATCCGGTTTTGCAGTAAGCGGAAATATTAATGATAAAGGCGCCACCACAACTGCCGGTTTTGAATATGCAGCCAATTCATCGCTTACATCGCCTTCTTCCGTTACAGCATCGCCGTCAACTATTAATGCCGATGTTGGCCTTACCGCAGTTTCAGGAACGATAACAGGGTTGAATGCATCAACCACTTATTATTTCAGGGCGAAAGGAGTGAACACAGTAGGTACCACCAACGGATCGATATTAAGTGTAACCACTGCACCGGTGGTAAGTTCTGTCAGTGCATCTACTGCAAACGGGTCTTATAAAGCGGGTAATACCATTGTGGTAACCGTTGTATTCAGTTCTGCAGTTTCTGTTACGGGTACGCCGGCACTTAGTTTAAATTCGGGTGCAACCGTAACCTATTCATCAGGCAGCGGTACACCAACACTGAATTTTAATTATGTAATTGGCGGAGGTGAAAACAGCGCCGACCTTGACTACACATCTACCACAGCCTTATCAATAGCGGGAGCAACCATAAAAGATGCTTTTGGGAATAATGCATCTGTAACCTTACCAACCGTTGGTGGCGTAGCGTCGCTGGGCGGACAGAAAAATATTGTTGTCGATACGCAGATACCCACACTCACATCGGCAACGATCGCATCAAATAATTCAAATACTTCATTGGCAAAAGCAGGAGATATTGTAACACTCGGGTTTACATCTTCCGAAACCATTACAACACCATCTGTAACTATTGCAGGCAATACAATAACCGTGATCAATACAAGCGGTAATAACTGGCAGGCAACTTATACAATGGCAAACAGTGATGCAACGGGTACAGTATCATTTAATATTTCATTTAATGATGTTGCGGGAAATGCAGGCGTGCCGGTAACTGCAACAACGAACAGCAGTAGTGTAACGTTTGATAAAACTGCGCCAACGCTTTCATCTGTATTTATTGCATCAAATAATTCAAATACATTATTGGCAAAAGCGGGAGATATCATAACCCTCAGCTTTACATCTTCTGAAACCATTGCCACACCAACTGTTACCGTTGCAGGCAATGCGGCAGCAGTAACCAACACGGGCGCCAATAACTGGAAGGCTACCTATACAATGGCAGGTGGCGATGCAACGGGCGCTGTATCATTTAATATTTCATTCAATGATGCTGCAGGAAATGCAGGCGTGCCGGTAACTGCAACAACGAACAGCAGTAGTGTAACGTTTGATAAAACTGCGCCAACGCTTTCACCTGTATCTATTGCATCAAATAATTCAAATACTTCATTGGCGAAAGCGGGAGATATAATAACCCTCAGCTTTACATCTTCTGAAACCATTGCCACACCAGCTGTTACCGTTGCAGGCAATACGGCAGCAGTAACCAGCACAGGTGCAAATAACTGGCAGGCAACCTATACCATGTCAGGTGGCGATGCAACGGGCAATGTATCATTTAATATTTCATTTAATGATATTACGGGAAATGCAGGAACGCCTGTTACCGCAACAACGAACAGCAGCAGTGTAACGTTTGATAAAACTGCACCCTCACTTGCCTCGGTAACGATCGCATCAAATAACACGATTCCATCGCTTGCCAAAACAGGTGATGTTGTAACACTCAGTTTCACATCTTCCGAAACGATTGCCACACCAACGGTTACCATTGAAGGCAATCCGGCAACAGTAAATAATATTGCCAGTAATAACTGGCAGGCAACTTATACAATGGCTGGTGGCGATGCAACGGGTGCCGTATCATTTACTGTTGCATTTACTGATATTGCGGGAAATGCAGCAACGCCTGTTACCGCAACAACAAACAGCAGCAATGTAAGTTTTGATAAAACTTTGCCAACGCTTTTATCTGTTGCCATCGCATCGAACAATGCAAATGCCTCTTTGGCAAAAACCGGTAACCTTATAACAGTCAGCTTTACATCGTCCGAAACCATTACTGCGCCAACGGTTACTATTGCAGGTAATACAGTAACCGCAACAAACACGAATGCGAATAACTGGAAAGCAACGTATACGATCGCCAACAGCGATGCTGCGGGTGTGGTTCCGTTCACGATCGCATTCAGCGACCTTGCAGGCAATGCAGGATCAGTAGTGAGTACAACCACCAACACCAGCAAGGTAACTTTTGATAAATCTTCACCGGCACTTTCATTTGTTTCAGTCAGGTCGGATAATACAGACAGTTCGCTTGCAACAGTTGGAAATATCGTAACCGTAAGTTTTGTTTCTTCTGAAACGATCACGGTTGCTTCTGTTACCGTTGCCGGCAACACCGCTGTTATATCAAATAACGGTTCAAACAATTGGTCGGCCAATTATACAATGGCCGCCGGCGATGCAAGTGGTGTGGTTGTTTTCAACATCGCTTATGCCGATCTTTCGGGTAATTCAGGAACTGCCGTAACTGCTTCAACAAACAATACAAAAGTAGTATTTGATAAAAGCGCGCCAGTTATAAACAGCATCAACCGCCTGCTGCCATTGAATGCAGCAACTACCGGTTCTTCGCTTGTTTACCGCGTTACTTTTTCTGAAGCAGTTAAGGGTGTATCTGCTTCATCATTTATTTTAACCGCAACAGGAACGGCAACTGCAAATATTACCTCTATATCCGCTTCATCCGGCACGGTGATCGATGTAACTGTTGACCAGGCCGCAGGCATAGGAACCCTCCGGCTCGATCTGAAAAACAGCGGTACAAATATTTCCGATGCGGCCGGGAATGCGATCAGTGCGGGCTATTCATCAGGACAAACCTACACACTGAACAGCAAAATTTCATTTACATCATCTGCGAATACGCTTGCAGTTTGTCAGAATACGTCGGCAACTTCTATCGGCCAGTTACTCGCGGTAACTGATAACGATAATGGCCCAACCATAACCTGGTCAGTTGTTACTTTACCTTTGCATGGAACCTTAAACGGTTTTCCTGCTACGGCTGTTTCGAATGGTAATTCCATAGCGGCTGCAGGGTTAACGTATACACCAGCCAACGGATATAATGGGGCGGATGTTTTTACCATACAGGCATCAGATGGAAATTCAGTGATCACTGCCACGATTTCTGTAACAGTAGGCCAATTGCCTGTTATTACGGTTGCTACTTCGCAGGGAACGATACTTTGCGGTGCGGTTACTTTACCGCTTACTGCATCGGGCGCAGCTGTTTATACATGGAACTATAATGGTGTGCTCATCCCAAATGCAGCATCGGCCCAACTGATCATCAGCAATACCGGCGCATACACCGCAAACGGAACGGATGCAAATGGTTGTTCAAATACATCAACTGCCATCACTATTACACAACTGCAAAAACCAACCGCTGCATTTGTGGCCAACAGTTCCTGTATCAATAAACCCGTTACATTCATTAATCAATCGGTGGTTACAAACAGCGGTGCGGTTACATATGCGTGGGATAATGGAAACAACGGTACAAGCTCAGCAGCTTCACCCGTATTCACTTATACAGCACAGGCCAATTATAATGTGAAACTGGTGGTAACCTCAACAGCTTGTCCATCATTGACTGACAATATCACCAAACCAATCAATATAGATGCGCCTGCTGTAGCTGTGCGTATGCCAACCATCAATACACCCATCAATACACCTGTACCATTACAGGCGCGGGCAGGGAACACATTTGTATGGTCGCCATCAGCAGGATTATCTTCTGTTATTACGCAAAACACAACGGCCACCATTCTGCAGCAGGAAGAATATACGGTTACGGTTACAGCAGCATCGGGTTGTTCGGTAACGGATACTATTTTATTACGCGTATTTCTGCAAAGCGATATCATGGTAGCAAATGTTTTCTCGCCAAACAATGACGGAATAAACGATAAGCTTTTTGTAAACCTTATCGGCATTCGCGATTTTCATTACCTGCGCATCTTTAACCGCTTTGGAAAAATAGTATACGAGAGTACGAATGCCGCTGAAGGATGGGATGGAAGATTGAATGGTGTGAACCAGCCGATAGATACCTATAACTGGATCGCTGAAGCAGTTGATAACAACGGCGCTGTGATCAGGAAACAAGGTTCGGTAACGATACTCAGATAATTGTACCATAATAAGATCATTTATGAGAACAAAACTTATTTGCTGTTTGCTTTTAATGATAGCTGGATTGATGAGCGGACAAACGATCGCGCAGGATCCGCATTTTTCGCAGTATGCATCGTCGCCTATGACATTGAATCCTGCACTGATCGGTAAAGGATCAGATGGCAACTGGCGCTTTGCCTCCATTTTCCGAACACAATGGTGGGGCGGGGGAAGTGCACCGGCATATAATACGTATACAGCATCGCTCGAAAAAAGATTTTCTTCTTCGGCAACAAACAGCGGGTTTGCTTTTGGTATTTCCATGCTGAGTGAAAGTTCCAATGCAGGATTACTGAAAAATAATTTTTTATCCGGCGGCATCTCTTACAGACAGGCGCTTGATGTGCAGGGGAAAGAATCTCTGACCGCGGGTTTTACTGTTACTTACGGCAATCGTTTTCTTGATGCAAGTAAATTATATTTTCAATCGCAGTTCGGAAGTATGGGCTTCGACAGATCCATTCCATCGGGCGATCCTGTTACGATTGCAGGGAATAGTTATACAGACATCAATGCAGGTATACAATACAGCAGGTCAAATAATAAAATGGGTTATTCACTGGGCGCTGCTGTTTTTCATGTGGGTACGCCAACAGCCGGTGCCTCAAATGGAAATGAATACAGCCTTCCGTCACGGATAAGCCTGCAGGCGGGTATGCAGTTTCATGTTGGCGCAGATCAATTACATTTCAGCAGTACGGCTGATATCCAGTCGCAGCAAAGCGTTTATACATTCGGCGCTATCTACAAAGCGCATATCAACGATGCGCCCCTTGAATTTTTAAACATAGGTATCTGGCAACGTTTTGGAGATTCTTTTTATCCATACATAGCCATTGAAGACGAGAACTGGCTCGCAGGAATTACGTATGATGTTGTAACCTCATCAGAAAAAAAACTGTATGGTTCGGTACAAAGCCTTGAATTATCGCTGATGTTCAAATTCGGAAAGAAAAAAAGCAGGTCTGCTGTATCAGGAATTATTTTTTACTAAAAGATATACGTAAAAAACTATTGAAACAGCCTTTTCACCGGTTGCCAATGCCTGCTCAGCTGCATTAACGAAACACTAACAACGCTTTTTACTTGTGGCACTGCGTTTGAATAATGTAGAGTATAAAACTTTTCAATCATGAAAAAAATACTACTCACAACAGCAATGGTTATTGGCGCTTTTCTTTTTATGAATGAAACAAAAGCGCAGGTTAGGCTTGGTTTGAACATCAATATCGGTGCACGGCCCAACTGGGGATTAACCGGAAACTATACAGGCGATTATTATTATTTTCCTGAGATAGATACTTACTATGATATCCCTAACCGCCAGTTTATTTATCTGGATAATGATCAATGGGTATTTGCTTCAGAACTTCCTTATGCATACCGCGACTATGACCTGTACAACGGTTATAAAGTAGTGGTTAATGAAAGCAGGCCTTACCTGCATGCAGATGTTTACAGGAACCGGTATATCAATTATTATAACACGTACCATAACCGCAGGACAGAAGTAGTTGCACAAAGAGGCGGGTACACGAATCGTTTTGATAACAATCATTTTGATAACCGTTATGAACAACGCGGACGTATTGATGAACGTGGACGTTTCGATGAACACTTTAATAACAGGGAAGCTGAACATAACACCATCAAAGAAATACAGCATGGCGATATCAGGGAAGCAGAACACGGCAATATAAAACAAGCAGAACATGGCAGCACCCGCGAGGCACAACGTAATGATCATTTCAATAACAATAAAGAAGCAGAACATACTGATCACAACGATCATAATGATCATGGCAGGAACCAGGATCGCCGGGGAAAATAAAAATTAATGTGTGTGATGAATAATAAGAGCAGTAAGGAAATTTCCTTGCTGCTTTTTTATGCGTAGTTCGAAAGAATATAAAAGTTTCGATAAGAGAAGGACAGAGAAAAAGAGCTTGGTTGTCATTCCTTTTCTCTTTTACTTCGTTCTTCTCTTATCGAAATCAGTGCTGCTCAAATGTTCATAAATCAATTTTGTTTTCTTCGCTTCACTTATCGAATTTCGCCACACAAATTCTGGAACCATGACACCTGAGCGGAGCGATAAATTACTGGAAGTACTCAGCAAGCGGCAGGCCGGCCTGGCAGTGGTTATGGAAAATGTAGATGACCCGCACAATATCTCGGCAGTGATGCGTACCTGTGAAGCAGTGGGTATACAGGATATATATGTATTGACAACCAGGATCCATCCGCACAAGAAATTCGGCCCGCGAAGCAGCAGCAGTGCGGCAAAATGGCTAAGTATACATCAATATACCGATGCGCCGGAATGTTTTGCTGAACTGCGTAAGAACTATGAACAGATCCTGACCACACATCTGGCAGCAGATTCTATCGGCTTGTATGAGATCGATTTTACAAAAACCACTGCACTGATATTCGGCAATGAACACGATGGTGTAAACGAAGAGATCCGTGCGCTGGCCGATGGTAATTTTATCATACCGCAAATGGGCATTATCCAGAGCCTTAACATTTCTGTTGCCTGTGCGGTATCTATTTATGAAGCGATGCGGCAGAAAAAAGTTGCCGGGCATTACGATCAACCTTCCCTGCCACAGGAAAGAATAGATGAGATATTAAAAGTATGGGCGCTTCCAAGAAAAAAATATGGAAAAAAATAAAAGAACAATAAGATGAAAAAAATATTATTACTGATCGTTTTGGTAAGTATGTATCAATTAACACCGGCGCAGCAAATTAAAAAAATGAAAATGAATGAGCTGTTGAAAATGATCGACACGAGCTCAACGCCGCTGGTGGTTAATTTCTGGGCAAGCTGGTGCACGCCCTGTATTCACGAAATACCCTGGTTCGAAAAAAATGTTGCTGCCATGGCAGACAAGAAAGTAAAATTGATCCTGGTAAGTATAGATTTCCCGGGCGAATACCCAAAGAATATTGCTGCGTTTGCAAAAAAGAATGGGTATCATTCAGAGATCATCTGGCTAAATGAAACCGATGCAGATGAGTTCTGCCCTAAAGTAGATAAATCATGGCAAGGCGCTATTCCCGTAACGCTGATGGTTAACAATCAAAAAAAATACAAACAGTTCTTTAACCAACAGCTGCCCGAGCCACGGTTGATACAGGAACTGCAGAAACTTGTTCAGTAATGGCTGCTGTTGCCTTGCGATTCTTCCTCTTCGCCATCATCCATGGCTTTAGATTTCATAAGCTTCCACACGAGCCGCATGGTAATAAAAAAAGCAACCAGGCTCGCCAGCGACAATACGATTCCCAGGATATTGGCATTCCTGAAACTGTCGACCAACTCATAAATGATCAGGAAAATAATAGCAAGCACAATAATGTTACTCAGGGTAGGATTTCTTCTCATGCTTCAATAGTTTGATTATCCGCTGTGATGCATAAACGCAGGAATTCCACAAAAAAATAAAAATAAAAATCCAAACTGCGCCCCCGCGCCTTTGCGTGAAATAAAAACAAGGCTCACGAAAGACGCGGAGGCGCCGTAATTAAGCATAGCCGATATTAAAATTCAGACTGAAATACTGCTTAATTCCTGCGATCCTTTCAGCCTTCGTTCTTCTGCTTCCTTGGTAAGATATGTGATGCTCACATTCAATTCAAAACCGATCAGCAGTATCAGTGAATTGAAATAGATCAATAACATAATGATCAGCACTGTTCCGATAGAGCCATACAGTTTATTGTAACTCGCAAAATTATTTACCCAATAAGAGAACAGGATGGTAGTTAATAATGTGAGCGTTGTGGCAAGTATGGCGCCCGGTGAAAAAAGGGGCCAACGTTTTTTTACAGATGGCGCAAATTTATAGATCAATGCAATGCCATAAAACAGCAGGCTTACGATGATCACCCATCTTACCGCGCTCCACCAAACGATGCGTGTATCTTTATGTACAGGAAACCAGTGGGTCAAAATATATATCCACTGCTGTCTTCCAAGAAATAAAGCAAGCGCACAGATCAATAGTAAAATGATCAATATAAAAGTGAGCCTGATGGCCCTCCATCTCCTGTGCAGGAAAAAATGTTTGTGCTCATGTATCGATTTATCAAATGTGCGGATGATACCGATCATCGCATTCGAAGAATAAAAGACCAGCAACAAAAAACCGAATGAAAAAATACCGGCGTGTTGTTTGTCCAATATATCATTCAAAGTGCTCGTAATAAAATTCGAGGTGTTTGAATTAGGCGTGATATCTTTTAATAAGCCCAGTATTTCTTTTTTAAAACTTTTTGGTTTGGGAAAATACGGGATCAATGAAAATAAAAATATCACACCCGCCGGCAATGCCATGATCAGGTTAAATGAAATGGCCGCGGCTCTTTCATTCAGTCCCACCCGGTTGATCTGTTTTAAGAAAAAATCTGCTACATCATACACCGGCAACCCGCGGAAACCCGGTATCACCCAGGCTTTGCTCTTCTTCAATAAAAAAGCAACCGGCCCGAAACGTAATATTATTCTTTCAAGTCTTGTCAAGGTTTGGGTTCGGTTTGTTTATGCGCCATTCGTTCATCCAAAGCTTTCTGGTATTCTTTGGCATACCGGCTGTGTTCTGCAAAATTGCTGCTGAAATTGCTATATCCGCTGAAATCACTTTTGGCAACAAAGAAGAGATAATCCGTTTTAGGCGCGTTTAAAACAACATCAATTGTTTTGGGTGATGGTGTACAGATCGGCCCCGGCGGTAAACCTTTTCTGTGATAAGTATTGTACGGGGATGGATTGAATAAATATTTTTCATAGATACGTGTCAAACCAAAATCCTTCATTGCATATTTAATGGTAGGGCAGGCCTGCAGCGGCATTTCTTTATTTAAACGGTTGATGTAAACACTTGCGATCTTATATTTATCACTTTCAATATTGGTTTCTTCTTCAACAATGGAAGCTAGTATATAAACCTGGCCGGGGGCAAAATGCATGCTTTCTGCTTTTGCCAATCGGTTATTTTTTTGCCAGAAAGCATTCTTTGCATCAGACAATTTGCGGAAGATCTTTGTTAAGCTCGTGTTCCAGTAAAAAGTATAGGTATCGGGAATGATCAACGTAAAAACAGTGCTGGTATCAACACCAAATCTTTCCAGCGAATCATTTGAATTCAGGAACTGCATCACAGCAGCAGAATCAGGTTCAAAATTTTTGCCGATCAGTTTGGCAAGGTCTTCCTTAATGCGCACTTTATTGATCACCAGTTTGATCTCCGCCAGATGGCCGTTCTTCAGCATTCTCGCAATGCTCCATAAACTCTGCCCTTTTTTTACTTCGTATTTGCCCGGTTTTATTTTATTCCACACACCCAGCCGCGAAGCAAGTAATGAAAAAACCGTTTTGTTCGAAATGATATTATTTTTTTCCATCACTTCCAGCACTGCGGCTTTATCGGTTTGTCCGGTAGCGATAATAAATGACCTCGGCCTATCGCTTCCATTGCCGAATATCATCCAGGCAAAAATGCCTGTAATAAAAATGATGCAGAGCAAAACGATGGTTACGGTTCTTGACATGTCTTCAAATTAAATAAAAAACCCTGCCTGGAATACAGACAGGGTATTAAAAAATCTTTACCGGTCTATTTCTTACCTGAATCAGGTTTTGCAGTAACAGTTTTAGGCGGCGTAGTTGCAGCCGGCGCAGGCGCTGTCTGGTTGGTGTTTACTTTCTGTAAAATAGAATTGTCTACCGCACCACCCGAGCCGCCTTTCAGGAATACTGTTGAGAACACTGCCAGCAAAGCGATAATGCCCGCAAACAGCCAGGTGCCTTTCTCCAATACGTCGGTGGTTTGCTTAACACCCATCAGTTGGTTGCTGAAACCGCCTACATTGCCGGATAAGCCGCCACCTTTTGGATTTTGTACCAATACCATAAAACCTAACGCCACAGAGGCAACCACAATCAGAATCAAAAACAAAATGATCATATTATATTCCTTTTAGTTGTTCAATTTTGGCAGCAAAATAACTGGATTTTTCAGGATTTAAGAAACTTAATTTGATATAGAGCTGTATGGCTTTCTCCGCCTGCCCCTGTTTTACCAGCACATCCGCCATGGCTTCCGTTACGATCTCCCTGGTTTCATTGGAGTTTTTGGCATTTTCCGCTACCGTTCTTTCCATTTCAGGATTGGTGCCCAGATCATTTGGGTTGGCATTCGCATGCTTTAGCTGCTTTAGCCAGTCGGTGAATTTTAACAGGTGTGCCGTTAGTTTGTCCTGCGGAATAGAGGAAAGATCGATCCTGATACCCTGCGAAGCAAAATAATCGATGGCGGAGAGCCGTTTCTTATCTGCATCAATCTCGAGCACCGCGCCGGGATCCAAAGGTTTTTTAAAATCGGCGAGTTGGCCGGAAAGTATACCCGCTATTTTATTTTCTGCAACAGAACCTTGATCCATCACTTCATTTTCTTCTATATACTCATCAGGAAGTGGTTCTTCTTCCATTTCGCCTGTTGTTTCCTGCGACTGGTCGATCTTTCGCATCATTTCTTTTACTGCTTCGATGGTTGGAACGGCGATCTGTTCGGCTCTTTCTGTTTTCTGTAAGGGAGAAGGTTCTTTTACCTGTGTATTGGTAACAACCGCAATATCGTTAAGCTGCAACTGCAGCCAATATGGGTTGACAAAATATAGATTTGTTTTCTGCACCTGCGAAACCCAGTCCGGCTGCGGGTTCTGCGGTTTTGTTTTAGCGGTGAGAAAAAATCTTGCAGGCGCAAAATAAGGATCCTCATCAGCAAGCTGCTGCAATGTACCGGTGGGTAATTGCGACAGATCCAGCTTTCCCGTGAGATGAAACAATGCTTTTTCCTGCGCCAGGTTCATAGAGATAAAAGTATGGATTGATTACCAATCTGAGAAGATACGGTTATAAATATCATCTGTCAATGTACGCACTACTTCATCCAGCAATTGCCCCTCTGCCTGTTGAAGCGATAAGTTGGCTGAATAATCAAAGCTGCGGCTAACATCAAATTCTTCAGTTTTATTTTCAAGATTTTTGCGCAGTGTCATGTGAAGTGTTACCGTTAACCTGTTGGTAGTGGCCTGTTGCGCACTAACACCAACTGTTAAAGTAGGATTATAGCCTGTAATGGTACCGCTTATTACATAATGCGCACTATCGCTGTTGCTTCGGGTAAGGCGCGTGCTTCCAACTACTTTCTGCTGGATCTTATCATAGAATTTCTGCGCCAGCTGGGGATTGATATACGTTGCCCTGTTCTCGATATAATTGATCTTGATCGTCTTCACATCCGGCGGTATCACCGAATCTTTAAATGTATACACACCACAACCTTGCACTGCAAACAATACGCATGCAATAGCAACTGCCATTATAAACGAAACTGTTTTATGTAACCGTGCCTTCATTTTCAAATTTTCAAATTGCCGCATTTTCAAATTGAATTATTCATCAATATCGTATTCTTTCAGCTTCCTGTACAAAGTTCTTTCGCTGATACCCAGATCTAAAGAAGCATCGCGCCGTTTGCCTTTGTGTTTCTTCAATGCTTTTACGATCAGTTCTTTTTCTTTATCCATGATGTTGAGCGATTCTTCCACTTCTTCATGCTGGTGAATATCGTTATCATGCAATATCACCGGTTGTGAACCTGTTGGTAAAAACGATGGCTGGTTATTTGCCGGCTGCGCGATAGAAGGAGCAGAGATATTATTTTGCCCATCGCCATTACCATGAAAATCGTTTATCAGAGAATCCCTGGTAAAATTGGCTGCATTGCCCGCAAGCGAAGGGTTCTGTAGAATTTCGAGGAACATTTTCTTTAATTCCGTCACATCTTTTTTCATATCAAAAAAGAGCTTGTACAAGATCTCGCGTTCGTTGGCAAACTCGCCTGTTGCGCCTTGTTGTGCGGCCAGCATTGGTAAACGGTTCACTGAATTTGCCGGTAAAAAACGGCGCATTTCGTTACCGTTAACTGTATTGTTGGTGCTGAGTACGGAGATCTGTTCTGCAATATTCTTCAACTCCCTTACATTGCCTTGCCAATTATGGTTAATTAACAGGTTTTTAGCTTCATCATCCAACTGTACCGGGCTTGTTTTATAACGTTCCGCAAAATCAACAACAAATTTTCTGAACAGCAAAAGAATATCTTCCGGCCTGTCGCGTAGTGACGGAACGCGGATAGGCACGGTGCTCAAACGATAATAAAGGTCTTCGCGGAAACGGCCCTTCTGTGTAAACTCCAATAATTCGCGGTTGGTAGCTGCGATCACACGCACATCCGTTTTCTGCACTTTGGATGAACCTACGCGGATAAATTCACCGGTTTCGAGAACGCGTAATAAACGCGCCTGTGTACCCAGCGGCATTTCGCCTATCTCATCCATAAAAATGGTACCCCCGCTAACGGTTTCAAAATAACCTTTGCGGCTGTCGACCGCACCTGTAAACGCGCCTTTTTCATGGCCGAATAATTCTGAATCGATCGTGCCTTCGGGGATAGCGCCGCAGTTAACGGCAATAAAAGGATTGTGCTTGCGCGATGAAAGCGCATGAATGATCTGCGAGAAAACTTCTTTACCCACGCCACTTTCACCCACGATCAATACTGTAAGATCGGTTGCTGCCACCTGCACAGCCGTATTCAATGCAAAGTTCAACGCAGGCGAATTGCCTATGATGCCGAAGCGGTTTTTTATACTTTGTAAATCCATTATTGTAATTAGTAATTAATAATTAGTAATTAATAATTAGTAATTGTGCATTACCAATTTCATTTTTGCTGCTGCAATACTTAGTTGCAGGCAACATGCGTACAAACATTTTTTCTAATGAGCATCTCATCGCCAAAACAATTATTAATTATTAATTGTCCCCAGCAGTGTTCCCGCCGTACAGCTATTGATCCTCACATTTACATAATCGCCTTTCTGCAGTTGATAATTTTCTTTCGGAAAGATGACCACTTTATTGTGATCCGTTCTTCCGTGCCAGTCCGAATCGCTTTTTTTGGAATTGGCTTCTATCAAAACTTTAAATGTTTTGTTCACATCGCGCTGCATGCTTTCCAGTGAATGGATGCGGTGCAATGCAATGATCTCCTGCAGCCTTCTCTTTTTTGTTTCTTCCGGGATATCATCTTCATACCTTCTTTCTGCAAGCGTACCGGGCCTTTCACTGTAATAATACATGTAAGCCAGATCGTATTTGCAGTATTCCATCAACGTATAAGAATCGCGGTGGTCTTCTTCGGTTTCTGTACAGAACCCGGTGATCATATCTGTGCTCACACCGCAACCCGGCAGTATCTCGCGTATACGGTTTACTTTGGCGATATACCATTCGCGCGTATAGGTTCTGTTCATGAGCTGCAATATGCGGTTGCTGCCGCTTTGCACGGGAAGATGAATATAGTTGCAGATGTTATCATATTTCGCGATCGTAAACAACACTTCATCCGTAATATCTTTCGGATGCGATGTGCTGAAACGCACACGCAGCAAGGGCGAAACAAGCGCTGTTTTTTCCAGCAGTTTCGCAAACGTGATGGTTTCATCTTTCTGTTCATCTATCCAGTAATAACTGTCTACATTTTGCCCGAGCAGGGTTACTTCACGATAGCCGGCCTGAAATAATTGTTCCACCTCTTTTATGATGGAATGCGCATCGCGGCTGCGTTCTCTTCCGCGTGTAAAAGGCACCACGCAGAAACTGCACATATTATTACAGCCGCGCATGATGGAAACAAAAGCGCAAACGCCATTACTGTCTAAACGTATCGGTGCAATATCTCCATACGTTTCATCGCGGCTCAACAGAACATTTACTGCTTTTTGCCCTGTTTCTGCTTCGCCGATCAATGCAGGTAAACTTCTGTAGGCATCGGGGCCAACCACCAGGTCAACCAGTTTTTCTTCTTCGAGTAACTGCGATTTTAATCTTTCCGCCATGCACCCCAGCATACCGATGAGCATTCCCGGTTTTTTCTTTTTGAGCGAACGGAACTCCGTGAGCCTTTTCCTTACTGTCATTTCTGCTTTTTCGCGGATGGAACAGGTATTCAGAAAAATAAGGTCGGCTTCTGCTTCATTGCGTGTTGCGCCAAAACCTTCTGCATTCAATATCGAAGCCACTACTTCGCTATCCGCAAAATTCATGGCACAGCCATAGCTCTCTATATAAAAGCGTTTTTTATATAAAACCGTTTCCTTCACAAGCGGATCATAGGCTTCGCCCTGCCGACTTTCATCGTGTGCTTTGCCCGCTAATTCCAACATTTCCATTCTTAACAAAATTTAGGGTGCAAAAATACAAAAAATGAACCGTTTAATGCCAGATTGTCAGCAATGAGTTTTTAATAATTAAGCATAACCATTAGTTTTGCCCGAAATTTTGAGAGAATGAAGAAAGCAGTTGTGCTGGCTGCAGCATTTTTTTGTTTGGTGGTGGCGAATGGGCAGGATATTGTGGTAAACAACCTGCGCAATGAAACTTCACGGGCCATTAAAAAGGAAGCTGATACTTCTTCGTGGAACTGGAAAAGAGGCGGTTTGTTCAATTTTAATCTTGCACAAGGCTCTTTGAGTAACTGGGCGGCAGGCGGTGATAATTTTTCTTTGGCGGCCAATACGTATTTCAATTATTTTTTCTTCTACCGTTCCGGGCGCCGTACCTGGGATAATAATATTGATATCAACCTGGGTTATGTTGAATCAACAAGCCTTGGCAGCCGTAAGAATGACGACCGTTTGGATTACCTGAGTAAATACGGTTATAAAATAGATACGGTTGGTAAATTGTTTTTATCTGCGCTGTTCAATTTCCGTTCGCAGTTTTTTGATGGATATACTTATTCAAATAATGTGGGTGATCTTTCTTCTTCGTTTTTATCGCCTGCTTATGTGATCCTGTCTGCAGGGTTTGATTATCACCCGGCGTCAAATCTTTCTATATTCCTTTCACCGCTTACTTCGCGTTCAACGATCGTTTCCAATAATGTTCTGGCGCAGAAAGGTGTGTATGGTGTGCCGGCAGGACAACATGCTTTGTACGAAATAGGCGCATTTGCCACAGTGAATTATTACAGTGCGATCGCGAAGAATGTTACGTATAAAGGAAGGCTGGATCTTTTCTCCAATTACGAGAGCCATCCGCAGAATGTTGATTTTTTTATGACGAATCTTTTTTCTTTCAAGATCAATAAAAATTTTTCTGCAACATACAGCCTTGATATGATCTATGATGATGATATCCGTTTGTTTGGCCCAACCAATACATCGCCGGGTTTACAAACCAAGAGCCAGATCGGCATCGGTTTTATGAAACCGTTGAATGTAAAAAAGATCCGGTACAGTTAAATTGGTTCTGGAATTTTGGAATTGGGAAATTTTGGAATTGAGTTCCGGGTTAAACCCTAAAATTTGTCCGAGGTCACTTTCAGCAGGTGCTTGATCTTATTGGCTTTATAGGTAAGATCCTGGTAGTCTTTGCTTAGGATGGTTACATGCCCCATTTTTCTGCCTGGTTTTGTTTGTGCTTTTCCGTACAGGTGTACAAATACATTATCCATTTTTAGTACTTCGGCAAGGCCTTCATATTTTGCATCGCCGGTATGTGCGTGGGCACCCAGAATATTTACGATCGCAGAAGGAAGGATGGGGTCTGTATTGCCTAAAGGGTAGCCAAGTATAATGCGCCAGAGCATATCATACTGGCTCGAATAATTTGCTTCAATGGTATGATGGCCGCTGTTGTGGACACGCGGGGCGGTTTCGTTAACCAGTACCTCATCATTCATATCAATAAATAATTCGATGGCAAACAGGCCGGCGCTTTGTAAACCTTTTACCAGTTTAACGGCGATGGCTTCCGCTTTCCACAATATTTTTTCGGGAATTACGGCAGGGCTCAACTGATAATCGAGCAGGTTCCATACGGGGTCGAAGATCATTTCAGCGGGAGGGTAGATAACGGTTTCGCCGGCATCGTTCATGGCAACGATCACCGCGATCTCTTTTTTGATATGCACTTTTTTCTCAAGCACGGAAGGCGCATCAAAACCATTGAGTATATCCTTTTCCGTTTCCAGTATGGTTACGCCTTTTCCATCATAACCGCCTTGCCCGATCTTGTGAACGGCCGGTAAAAAAGAAACCTGTTTCTGCAGGTCATTCATATTCTCCGTTACCACAAATTCGGAAGTAGGGATCTGATGTGCAGTATAAAATTCTTTTTGTGCGATCTTGTTTTTGATGATGCGGATAGCAGCGGGTTTCGGATAAATCTTTACACCTTCCTTTTCTAATTTTTCCAATGCTTCAACATTCACAGATTCTATTTCGATGGTAATGGCATCGAGTTTTTTTCCGAACTTATAAACGGTTTTAAAATCGGTGATATCGCCTTTGGTAAAATGATGGCAAAGATGCGCGGCCGGGCAGTTCTCATCATTTTCCAAAACAAATGTTTCCACCACATAATTAGCGGATGCCTGTAACAACATCCTGCCCAACTGACCGCCGCCGAGAATACCTACTTTCATATTCGTGATTAGGTAACGAATATAGTCAGGAGTTAAGAGTTAGAAGTTAAAAGTTAAATTAAAAATTTTAAGGCTTAACTTTACCCCGTGATCCCCGATTATCCCCATAAAATTTTCAGCGACAAACGTTTTTGTTATTGCCTGCTGATGGAAGCTTTGGCAATGGGTACGCTGAACGCCAAATGCCTAACGCTTAACGCGTGAGGCTTCATTCCAATGGCTGATAGCTGAATGCTGAAAGCTATTTTCTTCATCTTCAAATCATTTTATGGAAACAGTTGTATCGAATACCGCTGCAAAAAATACCGTACAGGATTTTCTTCCTTTGGAAGGAACCGATCATGTTGAATTTTATGTGGGCAATGCAAAACAGGCCGCTCATTTTTATAAGACCGCATTTGGTTTTCAGAGCCTTGCTTATGCCGGCCCTGAAACAGGCGTGAAAGACAGGGCGAGTTATGCTGTTCGCCAGAACAAACTCACTTTTGTTTTTACCACGCCGCTGCGTAGCCAGAATGTTTTGGCGGATCATATTTATAAACATGGCGATGCAGTAAAAATACTTGCGCTGAAAGTAAACGATGCGGCAGATGCCTGGAAGCAGACAACCATACGTGGCGCTAAAAGTTATCTTGAGCCTTATACACTAACTGATGAACAGGGCGAAGTGATACTGAGCGGTATCCATACTTACGGCGAAACTGTGCATTTATTTGTTGAAAGAAAAAATTACACCGGCATTTTTATGCCCGGCTACCGCGAATGGAAGAGCAATTATAATCCGCCATCAACCGGTTTGTTGTATGTAGATCATTGTGTAGGAAATGTTGGCTGGAACCAGATGAACCCATGGGTAAAATTTTATGAAGACGTGATGGGCTTTCGCAATATTCTCACATTCGATGATACTGATATTTCCACCGAATATTCTGCGCTGATGAGTAAAGTGATGAGTAATGGAAATGGTTTTGTAAAGTTCCCGATCAATGAACCCGCAGAAGGCAAAAAGAAATCGCAGGTAGAAGAATACCTTGATTATTATGATGGCGAAGGATGCCAGCATGTGGCGCTTGCCACGGCAGATATCGTGCAAACCGTTACCGACCTGCAAAACAGGGGAGTGGAATTTTTAAAGATCCCGTCATCTTATTATGATGACCTTGTTGAAAGGGTTGGGCATATCGATGAAGATATGCAGCCGCTAAAAGAACTCGGGATCCTTGTGGATCGAGATGAAGAAGGATATCTGTTACAGATCTTCAGTAAACCCGTTGAAGACAGGCCCACACTTTTCTTCGAGATCATCCAGCGAAAAGGCGCAAAAAGTTTTGGCAAAGGAAATTTCAAAGCGTTGTTTGAAGCAATTGAAAGAGAACAGGAGTTGAGAGGAAATTTGTAAATGTATTCTTCACTACCCCTGCCCCTAAAGGGGTTCTGTAATCTTCTACGGTTCTGTCAACTAACATCTATCATCTGTCATCCTAAAAGCTGTTGCGTTTCCTCCACACAATTTATTTCTTTGCAAAAACGTTAAATACTGCATTAACCGGCCTTGTTATTTTGTCAAACCATTATTTTTGATCTCATGAAACGTTTTGCAGCGATATTGATTGCAGTGTTGGTATCCGGAAGTTTGCATGCGCAGTCTGCTTTTATGGTAACACAACACCAGTTTCCCAAAGTAGCGAATGCATTTAAACAGAAAGAGGACTCGCTGAAAAAACAACTGGCCGATATACATATTTCCTGGCCGGTAAAAGATATCTACGTAAGAAGTTTCAAATACGACAGCCAGCTGGAAGTATGGGTGCGTAATCAAAAGAATGAACCGTTCAAATTATTCAAGACCTATAAAGTTTGCGCGTTATCCGGCGCGCTGGGCCCGAAAAGGATCGAAGGAGATTACCAGGTTCCGGAAGGGTTTTATTATATCAATGAATTCAATCCGAAAAGTAATTACCATATGGCGCTTGGATTGAATTATCCAAATGCTTCGGATCGTTTATTAAGTGATTCGGTAAAGCCGGGTAATGATATTTATATTCATGGCAGTTGTGTAACGGTTGGCTGCATCCCTATTCAGAATGAGCAGATAGAAGAGTTGTATGTACTCGCATCCTACGCACATGACCAGGGCGAAGATTTTATACCCGTGCATATTTTTCCGATAAGATATAATGTGGAGAAAAGCCGTGAAGCTTTAAACAAAGCAAGTAAAGACGACCCAACCTATCAGCATTTTTCTGCAAGGCTGAAAGAAGTATTCGATTATTTTGAACAGAATAAAAAACTGCCGCTTATTTCGGTTAATAAGAAAGGGGAGTATGTTCCTTTATGATAGTTAAAAGTTGATAGTTAATAGTAATCTCTCACTTTTAACTATTAACTATTAACTTACCGATACAACACCTGTACCGTCTGTGCCGAACGTTGTGTAAGCACAATATCTTTTCCTTTTGTGAGCTCCTCAAATATGGCTGCATTGTAATGCCGTATAGTTAAGAGGCTTAATTCTTTTTCAACGAGTACATCAAAAAGATCGCTGGCAGCAGAAGCGAGTTGGCCGATCTTATCTTCACGAAAATCCAGGCAAACCTGTACATTGATCGCACCTGTTTGAATAAGGTTGGGGCGCATTTTTAATTTACTGAACAGTTGATATAACTTACTCATCGGTTCTTCGCCTACAAAAGAAAAATCCTGGCTGCTTAAATTTAATAATGCCTGGTTTTTTTTGATCACGATGATGGGAGGCAGGTTGCTGCTGTTCTTTTTATGGATCACTGTTCCTGGCAACATAGGATCCAGAAAACATTTTACGTATAACGGGATGTTTTTATTCTGTAAAGGTTTGATCGTTTTAGGATGAATGACCTGTGCGCCATAATAAGCCATCTCGATCACTTCCGTAAAACTTAATTCAGAGATCAATTGTGCATCGGGAAATAATTTTGGATCGGCATTCATCACGCCTTCCACATCTTTCCAGATACTGAGGCTGCCGGCCTGTAAAATATTGGCAAACACGGCAGCTGTATAATCGCTTCCTTCGCGGCCGAGTGTGGTGCTTTCATTATCATCGGTACAGCCGATGAAGCCCTGGGTTAGGTAGATCTTAGATGTAAGATGACAGTTGACAGTGGTTTTTATTTTATCTGTTGTTATTTGCCAATCGATGGAAGCATCGCGGAAATTATTATCTGTGCGGATCAGGTCGCGTACATCGAGCCACTCATTTGCAATGTTTACTTCATTCAGGTAATGACTGATAATGCAGGTGCTCAGCAGTTCTCCCACACAAACGATCTGGTCGTAATAATAATCAAACCCGCGAACGGGTTTATCGTGGAGCAACCATTCAATTTCCGTAAAAAAATCGCTGAGCTGTGCAAGGCATTCGTTAAAATGCGTAACTAATAAATATTTGGAAGTATTGATGTGATTGTGCTTCACCGATTCAAATAACTGTAATGCTTCTTCTTTCTTTCCTGCATAAAATGTTTCAGCAACTTTTTCCAGGGCATTGGTGGTTTTGCCCATTGCTGAAATAATGACCACCATAGAATCTTTTTCATACAACTTAACAATGCCTGCCAGGTTCCTGATCCTTTCCACGCTGTTAACACTGGCCCCGCCGAATTTGAATACTTTCATTATTTCCCTGTTATGATCGATTCGGGCAAAACTAGCGAATTATATAAATCTTATGATTTGATCCCGCCAAAAGAAAGATAGCAAGTATGGGTTGGTATGGTTGTTGTTTCTTATGACAAAACATCCATAATGAAATCAATTGTAGTAAAAAGCCTGCTGATCTTTTCCTTTACGATCATACTTTCCTGCAGCACAGGTATTCATTCCATCGCTTCCGTGAAACAGGACGATACCGAATCGTTCAGCGACATGAACCATGATATCCTCGTTTATATAAACAAATACCGCAGCTCAAAAGGGCTTGGATCATTGCAAATGCTGGATGCCGCTTCAACACAGGCATTGTTGCATAGTAAAAATATGGCGCAGCGCACAACAGGTTTTGGCCATGACGGATTTAACCAGCGCGTTGCCGTTGTTGCCAGAACGGAAGGAAGAATGTCTGCTTACGCAGAAAATGTTGCGTATGGACAGATGTCGGCAAAAGAAGTGGTACAGGGCTGGCTCGATAGCCCGCCGCACAAAAAAAATATTGAAGGCAATTATACATTAACGGGTATTGGCGTATATAAAGACAGGGATGGAACCTTGTTCTTTACTCAAATGTTCTTTCGGAAATAACGCCTGCACGGCTGTGTAATTTATACATAGCATTTATAAAATTTATCGAATGGATTACAAGGCACTCCCTAACTTTATCCAAACGATTATGTATGATGGTGAACCGGAACATCCTTACACTGGATGAATTTACCCTGAGCCAGTTAAGGCAATTCCCGACAGCCACAGGCGAGCTAAGCAGGTTACTGCGTGATATTGCGCTTGCCGCCAAAAGGATCAATGTTGAAGTGAATAAAGCCGGCCTCGTTGATATACTTGGAGATTACGGAACCATTAATGTACAGGGCGAAGACGTAAAAAAGCTCGACATCTTTGCCAATAACCAGTTCATGGGTGTTTTAAAACACGGCATCAGCTGCGCAGGGATCGGCAGCGAGGAGATGGACGACTTTGTTGTGTTTGATGATGAAGTAAGTAACAACAGTAAATACATTGTTCTCTTCGACCCGCTTGATGGCAGTGGCAATATTGATGTGAATGTTTCTATCGGAACCATTTTCAGCGTTTACCGCCGTGTGAGCGAATTGGGCAAGCCCTGCCGCAAAGAAGATTTTTTACAACCCGGAAATAAACAGGTAGCTGCCGGTTATGTTGTATACGGATCAAGCACTATGCTGGTGTATGCCACGCGAAGAGGCGTAAATGGTTTTACACTCGACCCCTCCATCGGCGAATTTTCTTTGAGCCATCCTGATATCAAATGTCCCGAAACAGGAAAATTCTATTCAGTGAACCATGGAAATTTTTTCCAGTATGATGAGCAGGTAAGAAAATATATTGATGGCTGCCAGCGTAAAACAAAAGGAACCGGTGGTCCATATACACAGCGGTATATCGGCAGCATGGTGGCGGATGTGCATCGCAACCTGATCAAAGGCGGTATCTTTATGTACCCGGGAACCATTGATAAACCAAAAGGGAAACTGCGTTTATTATATGAAGCCAATCCCTTTGCATTTATTGTTGAAGTAGCCGGCGGCGAAGCAACAGACGGCAAACAAAGGATCATGGATATCAAACCAACCGAATTACATCAGCGAACACCTTTATTCATCGGCAGCAAACAGATGATGAAGGAACTGGAAACTTTTACGGGTTCACAAAAATAAAAGAATGAAAAGATCATGTTATCTTTTTGCAATTCACTTTCTGTTTATAGGTTATATATATGCACAAGCGCCGAAGCCGGATCCTGTACAAAAATCGATCGATAGCCTAGTTTTACCACACTTCCAGCCAAACGAACCCGGGGTTTCAATATTAATAGCGCGACAAGGAAAAATCATTTATGAAAAATCGTTTGGTAGCGCCAATATTGAACTCAATGTTCCTTTACAACCCGGTATGGTTTTTAAAATCGGGTCAGTTACAAAACAGTTTACAGCAATAGGCATTTTACAATTGGTTGAACAGGGTAAAATTTCTTTGCAGGACAGTATACAGAAATATATTAATGACTTTCCATCGAAAGGACATACAATAACAATAGAAAATTTATTGACACATACATCCGGTATTAAAGATTACAATGATGCAGACACAACACATAACCCATATATAGAAAGACAGGATTTTAGACCTCTGCAGCTAATTAAATCTTTCAATTACTGGCCCCTGGAATTTGAGCCGGGTACCAGGTATAGTTATTCCAATTCCGGCTATGTGTTATTGGCTTATATCATTGAAAAAGTTTCAGGAGAAAGTTATCACGCTTACATGGAAAAAAATGTACTTAAGGCCGCCGGGCTAACAAATACATTTTACGCAGGAGAAAAAAAGATTGTTCCGCAAAGAGTGAATGGCTACACAAAAGACAATGGCTACTATGAAAATACCGAGTACCAATCCATTTCAATTGCATATGGTTGTGGTGATCTAATGTCGTCTGTTGAAGACTTATATAAATGGAACATAGCAATACTGTCGCATCAACTGGTAAAAAAAGAAACGCTCGACAAAGCATTTACGCCTTTCAGATTGAAGAATGGCAGTTATACGGGTTATGGATATGGATGGTTTATTGATAGTTTGCCTGGAACCAAATGTATTCATCACGAAGGGCAGATAAGTGGTTTTATTGCGGTAGAAAAATATTTTCCCGCAGAAGATATATACCTTGCCATATTAACCAACCTGCGTTCAGGAGAGGATAAAACCAATTTCAGCAACGAGCGTTTCAGGTTGTTTGAAACCATTTCTTTGATTGCCCTTGGCAAGGAAATAATAAAAGAAATAGCAGTAAATGATGCTATTCTTGATAGTTATATCGGCACATATGAAGCAACTTTTACAAAAAACCAAACGCTGATCATTTACAAAAGAGAAGGCAAGCTATACGCCGATCTGTCTAATGGCACAGGGCGCAATATGCTGCTGCAGGCGCAATCAGAAACTAAATTTTTTCTGCCTGATATCAAACATATAACTACCAGCCTGGAATTTATCAATGAAAATGGCCATCCGGTAAAACTGATTGTTACACAGGATAAAAAATACGAATGGAGAAAAATTAAATAATAATAAAAGCTTATACCTTTTCCTTTGCAGGTTGCCAACTAAACACACATGGTTGGGCTTCGAACCTGAGAATGAAATTTTACAATCCCTTGTCTGTGTTTATATAAAATTATTAACTTGGTGATCGTCAGGATCAACTCAAATTATTTACGGATGAAAAAAATATTTTTTTTGATGATGGCATCTTTGATGGTGTTCTTTTCATCTCATGCACAACAACGTATCGATCCGAAAGGAATGAATTATCTCGCGCCGCTTGAGCCTAATACAATTATATATCACGATACTGTTTTTACCGGTGTAAGGCAATTCAAACCCCTGTTCTACAGAATGAATGATCCTCAATTGGAAATATTTTTCAAAAAGCATCAATCCAATAAGGTCATTGGCCAGATATTGAGTTTTATCGGAACAGTTACTACCGCTGTTGGTATCGCTGAGTTATCTGACGATCACACGAGTAAAGGAGTTGCCTGGACATTGATCGGTGGCGGCTTTGCGGTTAACCTTACGGGTGGTTACATGATGTTAATGGGCAGGCGAAACCTTGCAACAGCAGTTGTTTTATTTAACCAGCGGTATAGCCAGGCATCATTAGGCATTGGATTGTCGGGCAACCAGGCCGGGTTAGTATATAAATTTTAATTATGAGCAAAACAATTATACAGGTAAAGAACCTGTACAAAAATTATGGCGATTTTGCCGCCGTAAAAGGTATCAGTTTCGATGTACTCGAAGGAGAGATCTTCGGTTTGCTTGGCCCGAATGGTGCAGGTAAATCAACCACACTGGAGATCATTGAAACACTTCGTGAGAAAACAAGCGGTGAAGTGACCGTTGACGGATTGAACCTGGATGATTCGCCGAATGAGATCAAAAAAATAATCGGCGTACAGTTGCAGACATCAGGATATTATCCGAGCCTGCATTTGGATGAACTGATCGTTTTATTTGCAGGATTGTATAATGAGGATATTGATCCGATGGCATTGCTTGATAAAGTGAACCTGCGTGATAAAGCCAAAGCAAAATTCAAAGAACTCAGCGGCGGGCAGAAACAACGCTTCTCTATTGCAACTACCCTGATCAATAAACCAAAAATTATTTTCCTCGATGAACCCACTACAGGATTGGATCCGCAGGCAAGAAGGAACCTCTGGGATCTTATCCGCGAGATCCGTGATCATGGAACAACCGTTATCATCACCACACATTATATGGATGAGGCGGAAGTTTTGTGCGATAGGGTTGCGATCATCGACAGCGGCCATATCATCGCACTCAATTCACCCGATAAATTAATTGATGAACTGGTTGCAACCGGTTTTGAAAAACCAAAAGAAGTAAAACAGGCAAACCTGGAAGATGTGTTTATCAATTTAACCGGCCATGCTTTGCGGGAAGAGAAAATATAAGAACAGCATACATCAATTTTACAAACATGACAAACGACCCAAGCTACCCGATCGGCAAATACGAGCCGCAACCTTTTTCACAACAGCAAAAAGAAAAATGGCTGGCGGATATTAAATTTCTGCCGGAAGAACTGGAAAGATCGGTATTGAATTTAGATGCAGCACAATTACAGACACCTTACCGCGATGGCGGATGGACGGTACAGCAATTGATACACCATGTTGCAGACAGCCATATGAATGCCTACATAAGATTTAAACTCGGATTAACGGAAGACAATCCAACCATCAAACCATATGATGAAAAAAAATGGGCGCTGCTGGCGGATAATGAAACAGTGCCGATAAATGTATCGCTCACTATACTACATGCACTGCATCAAAGAATGTATGCAGCGATCAAAGATCTTACAGATGCAGGCTGGCAAAGAACTGTGGTGCATCCAGAGCATAACCGGCAAATGAGTTTATGGTTCTTGCTGGGATTGTATGCATGGCACGGTAAACATCATACCAGGCATGTTACTGCTCTCAGGGAAAACAAAGGCTGGTAATGGAAAGAGATATGAAGTGGAAGTTATTATCTTCCAAACAACTGTTCAGCGAAACATGGATGAACATCCGCATCGATACCTGCCAGAAACCGGATGGTACGATCGTTACACCTTATTATGTGTACGATTTTCCTGAGTGGGTAACGGCGGTTGCCATTACCAAAGAAGGAAAAATAATATTGGAAAGACAATACCGCCATGCACTTGGAATAACCGCACTTGAAATTCCCGGCGGCTGTGTTGATAAGACCGATGCATCGTTTGAAGCCGCTATCGCCCGCGAATTGCTCGAAGAAACCGGTTATGGTTTTGAAAAATTTGAATGGCTTGGCGACACCTCTTCCAACCCATCCACCAACAGTAACCTTATGCACATGTACCTGGCAACAGGAGGCGAGCTGATACAAGCACAACAGTTAGATGCCGGAGAAGACATCGAACTATTATTCGTATCGCTTGATGAATTTGTGCAGATGGTAAAAGATGACCGCTTCATGCAATCCATGCATCTTGTTGCCATTTATAAAGCATTGGAAAAATTAGGCCGGCTCAGCGTTTCATAATAAAACGCAAAACCCCTTCAGGGGCAGGGGTAAAAAAGATACTCAAAGAGTCACTTCCCCAACTAAAAAAACACTTCCGCAAACAAGCACCAGATCATCTTTATGCGCATGGCTCAAAACATGCTGCAAAGCAATATTTACTTCGTTGAATGAATGCCCCGACAAACCAAAGCGTTCAGCGTTCAGCCTTAAGCTTTCGGCGTCTAACGCTCTTGGAATTTGCGCCTGTGTAAAATAATAAGCAGCCTGTTTGGGCAATAACTCCAATACTTTATCGATCTCTTTATCTTTCACCATCCCTATTACAATATGGAGATGATGATAATCGGTTAACTCCAGTTGTTTTTTTAACTGGCCGATGCCATCCACATTATGCGCCACATCTAAAATAACTGTTGGGTTTTGATATATGGCCTCCCATCGTCCATGCAAACCGGTAAGATGTTTTACCTGCGGCAATGCTTTTTGAATAATGGCTTTACCCGTTCTCCATCCCTGCAGTTCTAACTGATGCGCGGTTTCTAAAACAGTGATTAAGTTTTTTGTTTGATAAATTCCGGGAAGATCCAATTGATAGCTGCTGTGTTCATCATTGCTTTTATCAACCACTGTTGCAGTTAATTGATGATGCTGGTATTGCCAGTCTATCACATATCTTTTTTCTTCTGCAAATGTAATCTGCGAATCTGCGGCCTTATCAATAAAAACATTTCTTGTTTCATCGATCGCTTCTCCAACCACAACCGGTACATTTTTTTTGATGATGCCCGCTTTTTCAAAAGCGATCTTCTCTAAAGTATCGCCCAGCATATTCATATGATCCCAGCCGATATTTGTGATGATGCTTAGTTCAGGTGTGATAATGTTGGTGCTGTCGAAACGCCCGCCCAGTCCCACTTCTATCACGGCAACATCCACTTCCCGTTGTGCAAAATAATCGAATGCCATGGCAACGGTGATCTCAAAGAAAGAAGGCTCTATCTCATCGATCAAAGGCTGTATGCGTTGCGTAAAATCAACTACAAAATTTTCATCGCACCATTCGCCGTTTATTTTTATGCGCTCCCTGAAATCTTTTAAATGCGGTGAAGTATACAAACCTGTTTTATAACCCGCAGTTTGTAAAATAGCTGCAAGCATATGGCTCGTTGAGCCTTTGCCATTGGTACCGGCGATATGAATGGTTTTGAATTTTTGCTGCGGATTGCCCAATGCATCACACAAACGAATGGTATTGGTGAGGTCTTTTTTAAATGCAGCGGCGCCAATACGGCTGAACATGGGCAGCTTGGCAAAAAGATAATCGATGGTTTGCTGGTAATTCATAATCTGTTGCAAATATGCAACAATAATTATCCGCGAAGTTTGAAATTGAATACCAATGTTCCGGTTTGTTCATCCGAACTGCCGGTATTAAATTTAATGCTTCTGGCTTTGCGTTTGGCAATATCAAGAACATTCTGGTTTGTGGTAGTTGTGCCGCGCTGGTTTATCATTACCGAGGTTACATTGCCGCTTTTGTCAACGACAATATCAACAGCAACTTTGGCATTTTCATTGAACTCATCCTGAAAAGAAGGGAGGCTTGTCCAGCGTCTTCCTTCAAGCCCGTTACGGATCATTACACCACCCGTTCCTCCGGCGCCGCCATTTCCACTTGCTGCATTGCCTTTATAACTGTCTGAATTTGGATTACCATTTACATTTCCCTGGTCGCCTTTGCCACCCGCAATTCCCTGATCCTTCACACCATTATAACTATCGGCGCGGTTACCGCTTGTTGTGGTACTTGTGCCCCCTTTAAATACTGCTTTAGGTTTTGGCGGCGCCGGTGTTGGATTGGTAACAGCCACTGTTTTTGTTTCCTTCACTTTTGCAGGCGGCGTAACGGATGGCTTCTTTACAATTTTTGCTTTATTTACCGGCGGCGCTTCACCATCTGCATATTCATCCGTATTTACTTTGGGTTGATCACTCGACTGCGGTGCAGCTTTAGGCGGAGCGCTTTTGGTTTCTGCATTTGCTGAAGGTTCGCCCGGAATTTCTGGTGCAATATTTCCCGAACCGGTTTCGCTGTTGCCGAGATTTACTTCAATGCCTTCGCCAAAACTTGGTGCGGGTATTTGTGGTAATGTCCATTGGAGATAAAAGAAAAGCAGGCAAAGCAACATACAGATCGCGCCGGTATAGGCTGATGCTTTGATATTCTTTTCCCGTTCAAATGTGGCCGACATGGACTGATAATTGGTCATATCAAATGTACACGTATGGTGACTGCAATTATTTAATGTTGAAAATTACATTCTTGCGTTGCGGGTAATCCACTTTAGGGGTATAAATAAAGGTTAATTGTGGGTTTGTTAAAGAAGTTAAATGGAGTCAAGATGGGTTAAAAAAGTCAAGTAAGGGTTAAAGAGTTGCCTACGGTTTCTTACATGTTTAAACCTTGCTTGACCCAATTTAACCCTTTTAACTTTCTTTAACTACTCACTTGTTCTTATTCTCAGTGTAGTATTCGCAAATATCAACCCAATCACAACCAAAATGCCGCTGATCACATGGATCATCGTGATCTTTTCATTCAGTAACCACAATGCTTCCAATGCACTGAATATGGGGATCAGGTTGCCAAATAAGACCGTTCGGCCCGGCCCGAGTTTTTGTATGGCAATGTTCCAGCAGAGAAAAGCTGCTACCGAAGCGCCGGCGCCTAAATATAAAATAGAACCGAGCAATGAATAACTCCACTGCACCGGCGCGCTATTGGATAATTCAATCAGGAAAAAAGGGAACAACATCAATACACCCGCTGCAAAGGCCACAAACAAAAAATTAATGGATGAAATAGCGGAAGGTTTTTTGCGAACGAGTATGCTGTATACTGCAAAAGTAAAAGCGCCTGCCAATATCCAGAGATCGCCAGTGGAGAAATGAAATGCGGCAAGTGTTGCCCAGCTTCCTTTTGAGAGCAATAACAATATTCCTGTAATACAGATCAGTATTCCAACGAGGCGGAATGCACTTAGCTTTTCTTTCAGAAAGATCACCGCAAATATCGTTGCAAAAATCGGAGAGGATGTGGTGCCGATCAGCGCCATGTTGATAGCAGTAGTAAAATGCCCCGCAACATACACACAGGTATTAAACAATACGATGCCGGTTAACGATACCCAGAATAAATATTTCCAGTTGGCCCGGATAGCTTTTTTTTCTGCAATAAATTTTTTCCATGCAAGCGGGGTGATGATTACGGTGGCAGTAAGCCAGCGAAAAAATGCCAGGCTAACGGGGTTGATCTGTTGATTAACACTTCTCGAAATAATAAAATTCCCCGACCAGATAATAACAGCCGTTACTGCGAGGAGAATGCCGGTGTAAATATCTTTTTTGGTGTGGGTTAATGGCATGCAGGTTAGTAACAGTAGCTGCAAATATAATCTTTGCGGTAAATACGCTACCATAGTTAATGCAGATTGGCTATTTTGGTTTTAAAAATGTCATTTGTAAAAATTTGGGTACATGCCGTTTGGGGTACAAAAAATCGTGAGCCGGTTCTGGATATTTCCAGCAGAGAATTGATCTATCAACACATGCATCATAATGCATTGGCCAAAGAATTTTATATAGCTGAGGTGAATGGTTATGTTGATCATATCCATTGCCTGATGCCATTGAAAGCCGACTGGAGTATTGCCAAACAAATGAATATGATCAAAGGAGAAAGCGCGAACTGGGTCAATAAAAGCGGGATACTTGTAAGAAAATTAGAATGGGCGAATGAATATTTTGCTGCATCGGTTAGTGAAGATAAGTTGGAGCATGTTCGTAACTATATACGTAACCAGGAGAGTCATCATCGTAAGATCAGTTTTGAATCTGAGTATGCTTTTTTTCTAAAAACTTTTGGATTCAGTCAGGGCTAAAGCCCGATAGTCTATCCGTAATGTACCCCAGCCTAAAGGCTGGGGTTAATTCGCACATATCTCAAAACAAAACGCGGCCTATGGGCTGGGGTTAATTTGCATATATCTCAAAACAAAACCCCAGCCTTTAGGCTGGGGATAGAAGCAAATTACACGAACGGGCTTTAGCCCTGATTCGTCTCAAATCAAATCATGTAGCAAAAAAAGATGGCTAATGCGCAAAATCCATTTCATAATTTCCCTTGATCCGCTCCATCGATGGATTGAAATAACCAAACTTCAGTTTTGGAAATTCATCATGTATCAGCTCCATCAATTGTTTTACGCCAAGCATTTCACCGGTTTCATGTACACCTATCTTTCCCATGTACCAATCGGGATCGATATTAAAATTGCGCCATTGGATCATGCTGAGATCCGTATCGATGATCAGTTTGCGCAATGCTTCATATTCTTCCACGCTGTCTGTCATTCCGGGAAAGACAAAATAATTAATGCTCGACCATCCACCATGATCGCGCATAACTTTCAAGCTTTCCACAATATCTTCAAACCGGTAATTATTAGGGCGGTAGTAAGGTTCATAAATATGTTTCCTTGCAGAGTTGGTGCTGACGCGTATGCTGTTCAAACCCGCTTCACACAAGGCTTTCACGGCATCTGGTTTGGACCCGTTGGTATTGATGTTGATGCTTCCTTTGCCGGTATGTTTGCGGATTTCAATAATAGATTCACGTATGGTTTCCCACATCAGCAATGGTTCTCCTTCGCAACCCTGCCCAAAACTTACGATGGGAAATGGTGCATGCATCAGATGCGGAACAGTAAACTCAACGATCTCTTCCGCCATGGGTTTGAAGGTGAGCCTGTCCTGTGTTGACACGATCGTTTCTTCCTCCGGTTGAAAAGAAATACAACCCACACAATTTGCATTGCATGCCGGTGAAGTGGGTACAGGGCATTCCCACCTGCCTAATGAAAAATTCCGTGCTGCGGGACAATTATATGTCATGCAGCAATTCTCCATCAAATGTTTCACCAAACGGTTATCGGGGTATGACTGTAATAAATGTTGTGCGCCCTGTTTTATTTTCCCGTCATCATACCCCGCACATTCCTGCCTGATATCTTTTTCAATACGCACGGCTGGTACATAATTTTTATTATTCAACCAGCCAACAGCGGTATAACAAAACAATGGGAGCGTAGGTGCGCCGGGTAATGTTTCAAATGCAGCAATGTATAAACCTGTGTGCGCCGGCGGAATAAACGCAGCAACGGCCCAGCCTTTTTCACAGAGGCGCATATCGCCGGTTTTTGTATCGATACCGATGCCGCGACGGCCGGGCAGTTCATATAAATTACCGCCGTCGGGCAATTCTATCCATTCATCTGTGGGAACAGGAAATGCATCCCAGCCCGCGCGGCCAACTGCATACAGGCTGTCGTCCTCAAAAATATTTCCGTTACCGTCTGAATATAATAGGTAAGGTGATTGTGTTATTGCCATGCTGAATAATATAAATAAAGAAATTTGAAAATGGAATAAGTATTTTCAAATTAGCACATTTTCAAATCTTCAAATTGTTCCTGCAGAACTCGTTAAATTCCTGTTCTTCTTTTGCGGAAGTATAAGATTCTATTTCTTTCTGGATGAGTTTGTTGTTTTTGAAATCGATCGTGAGGATGCCGTCTTTTAAGATCACATTCATGATGTCGGACCATGCATGATATTTTTTTGGCAAAGTATTGAATACGATCTCTTCTTCATCAAATGCCACTTCCTGTGGAAACTTTACCTGCTTTTCCAATACTGCTGCCAGCAAATAAATAACAGCGATCCATGTTGCTCCCGGCTCAAACAACCAGCCCACTGCAGCAAATAACAAGGCTAAACGAAAAAATGGCATATCGCCTTTGCTTGCCCGATAGTATGTGTAGACCCAGCAGGCGAGCATGATCACGATCACCGCTATTAATTCAACCGATGTTTTACTGAAAACGGTTACCGATAACGAAAAAATAAAAACCGATAAAGCAAGCAGCAGCATTAACTGGCTTGAAACATCCACCCACTTATAACTCGGCCGTTTGAATACTATGATATAATCGTACACTTTCATGTAATGCAGAAATGGATTA
>Ga0206949_1012_pt1 | contig 68747 bp, 61 predicted proteins | sample Alteio_BWOrgHeat_40_FD_153240 | JGI IMG/M metagenome (GOLD analysis project Ga0206949, IMG submission 153240) | Enriched cells from forest soil in Barre Woods Harvard Forest LTER site, Petersham, Massachusetts, United States -... | ecosystem: Environmental > Terrestrial > Soil > Temperate forest >...
AGGCACTGATACCTATGACACCATAGACTGGCTTCTTAAAAATATTCCGAATAACTCTGGCAAAGTGGGCGCCTGGGGGATTTCATACCCCGGCTTTTTTACCACCACCTGCTTGCTGAGCCGTCACCCGGCTTTGGTTGCGGCCTCGCCGCAGGCGCCTATGTCGGACCTGTACCGCGACGACGCATTTCATAACGGCGCATTTATGCTGGTGGCTAATTTTAGCTTCTACCCTTCCTTCACCAATCGGCAGGATGACAAACCCACGCAGCGCCGCGGCGGCAATTTGGTTTATAACACCCAGGACGGTTACGAATACTATATGAAAATGGGCTCGGTAAAAAATTCGAACAAACCCGGTTATTACGATGATACCATCCGGCTGTGGAATGAAATGCTGGACCACCCCAACTATGACCAGCACTGGAAAGATCGCAACGTATTGCCGCACTTGCACGACATTAAAACAGCCGTTTTGGTTACCGGCGGCTGGTACGATGCAGAAGACCTGTATGGCGCGATCAACACCTATAAAACGCTGGTAAAGGATAACCCGTCAACACCCATCTATTTCACCATGGGTCCCTGGGTACACGGCGGCTGGGCCCGCGGGCCGGGCGACCACCTGGGCGATGTGGATTTTGGCGGGCAGGCTGGTCCGTTTTACCGGGAAAAGATAGAGTTTGCATTTTTCAGCCATTATTTAAAGGGGGCCGACGGCGATATTCCAAAGGTATCCACCTTTGAAACCGGCGCAAACCAGTGGAAGACCTATAACACCTGGCCGCCAAAGGAAGCTGAAGACAAAAACCTTTATTTTCTTCCGGGCGGAAAGCTTTCATTCGATGCCCCGGCTGCAGAGACCGGCGAAGACGAATTCGTATCCGACCCAAATAAACCTGTGCCCTTTATTACGAACCCCGACCTGGATATGAAACGGGAATACATGACCGGCGACCAGCGTTTTGCCGAAGCCCGCCCCGACGTATTAACCTACCAAACCGATGTGCTCGACCAGGATGTTACCCTCGCAGGCAATATTTGGGCAAACCTGAAAGTTTCCACTACGGGAACCGATGCCGACTGGGTGGTAAAAGTGATCGACGTTTACCCCGACAGCGCAAAGAATAACAAATTTACCGGCCAGGGCGTGATGATGTCGCACTATGAACAGATGGTGCGCAGTGAATCCATGCGCGGAAAATTCCGCAACGGGTTTGATAAACCCGAGCCGTTTGTACCCGGAAAAGTAGCCCCTGTGGACTTTGAGTTGCAGGATATATTGCACACCTTTAAAAAAGGCCATCGCATTATGGTGCAGGTACAAAGCACCTGGTTCCCGCTGATCGACCGGAACCCGCAGGTGTTTGAAGACATTATGAAGGCTGGGGATAACGACTTTAAAAAAGCCACGAATAAGGTTTATACTTCAAAAGAACACCCAAGTTTTTTAAAGGTGAGGGTATTGCCGGGGAATTAAGGCAGGAGGAAAAGTTTGTTTATTGTTTGGCTGTTGGGCCGCCTTTTGTAGTTTGTATGTAGCGCTACACGTGCTACACCCTGCTACACCGCGCTACAGCACTGATTATTAACACCTTAACTACTGACAATATTTTGTCAGTGACAAAATCTTGTCAGTGCTTTTTGCATCTTCCGGGTCATTTCACTTATAAAGCGAGCATTATTTTACGGCAACATTATTGCTAAGCATGGTAACCGTGGTGCTTTTATCGGTACCACGCGTGGCCGTTATGGTTAAAGTGGTGCTGCCTGTTTTTAGCGCGGTAAAATCCCAACTATCTGTTCCGTAATTACCCACGTTATTATTTGACGGCCCCTGGTGCAGGTGGTCCACAAACCTGAGTACGGTTGCGTCATATTGCGGTGCGTCGAATGAATAAAGGCCATCGCCGGGATTGCCCAGCGTTATATTCAGGGCTTGTCCTTTTGTAAGCGTAAGGGATTTGCCGTTGTCCTGTACGGTGATCTGCACTTCCGCAGGCATTGGGGTTTCTTCTGCTTTTCTGCATGCCGATGTAAATAATATCAGTGAGATGGTAAAAATGGCAAGGCTTAGTTTGGTTTTCATAGCATTAAATTTCTAACAGGACTTATATCCCCTATACGCAAACTGTTCGGCGTAAATAACAACAGGTGCATCAAATTTATTTTTTTCGGGAGCAGGAAAAATCGGCACGTCTTTCGTGTCTTTCTAATATCAAACTTACCCTTCTTAATTGATAGCGGGAATAGGTTCCTTGCTAAAGCTGATTTTTGTACAAAAAACGGAGAGCAAAAATATTTTTCAAAAAACTACAATTGTAGTTGTATAATTACAAAATTAGTTTTATAATTGTACTATGAAACGTTTAAGCGAAAAAGAGGAAGTTATTATAAAGGCTGTTTGGAAGCTGAAAAAAGCATTTGTGAAGGACGTGCGCGAAGAGATGCCCGATCCCAAACCGCATATCAATACCGTGGCCACCATGATGCGGAGAATGGCCGATAAAGGCTTTTTGAAGTACGAGGATTTCGGCGCCACCTACCGCTATTCGGCCTCGGTATCAAAAAAGGAATACACCAACACCTTCGTTAAGCCATTGCTGACGGGTTTGTTTGGTAACTCCATGAAGAACGTAGTGAGCTTTTTTACCGAGGAAGAGGAAATTTCGGTTGATGAGCTCAAAGAGATCATCGCGATGATTGAAAACAAGAAAAAATAATAAATCCTTCGGTTATGGAAACTTTAATGTGGTACCTGGTAAAGGTTAACGTGATCTTCACCATCCTGTTTATGGCATACTTTTTTTTGTTTAAAAATGAAAAAACGTTTTACCTGAACCGGATTTTCCTGTTAAGCTCATTATTGCTTTCGCTGCTGCTGCCGTTAATACCGGCAATCCACGTCGCGTCAGCAAGCGCATTTCCCAACTATGTAACCGGGATAAACCCGCTGAAAAATGTTTTAGGAGGTGCCCCGGCTTTTCAAAACGGTCCGGCTTTAGGCGCCCATCATGCGGCGCACGGTTTTTTGGCGGGAATATTTTCGCATATAACGGTTATCCAGGCTTTGATGGGTGTTTATTTACTGGTAGCCCTGGTGCTGTTAAATAAGTTTATTTACCAGCTGCTCAACCTGTATTTCCTGTTCAAACGCGGCAAGCGCTATAAAGGGGACGCAATCATTTATTGTGAGCACAACCAGGAGGTTTTGCCTTTTTCGTTCTTTAATATCCTGTTTATAAATCCCGGCAGCAATTATCACCAACTGGAGCAAATTATCGAACACGAAAAGGTGCACATCCGGCAGTGGCATTCCCTGGATATATTACTGGCCGAAGTGTTTGGTATTGTCACCTGGATAAACCCGCTTACCGTGCTTTTAAAGCGATACAACCGGCTCAACCTGGAATATATCGCCGACCAGGAGGTGTTAAACACCGGGATCGATAAAAAGCAATACCAGTTAAGTATCCTGCAAAATTCAATAAACCCTAATGCCTACCCGCTTACCAATTTATTCAGTTCGTCAAAAATTAAACTTCGCATAAAAATGATCAACCAAAGTAAACCAACCAGGAAGCTGTACAAATACCTTTTTGTGCTTCCGCTTGTGTTAATCAGCTATCTGCTGGTTAACCCTGTCACTGCCAACTCTGCAGGTCTCAAAACTTCGGCAACAGACGACACCCCTATGACTGCATTCGAAGGCATCTACCAGGACAAGGATGCGCCGACGGCCTATTTTAAAGTAACCGCCGTTAACAACACGCTGGTAGCTAAAAGGCTTGATTATGACCAGCAATATGTATTAAACCGTACGGCAGACCTTACTTTTGAAACCACGGATGCGCAGAGCACTAAAAAAATGGTGATAACTTTTTCAAAAAACGATGCAGGCGCCATCAGCCAGGCGCGTGTGGACGATCGTACCCCATGGATAAAAGTCAAGGCGTACAAGCCAATCGACCAGGTAAAAATGCCGCCACGCATGTTAGCGAAATTTGAAGGAAAATACCAGTTTGAGGCAAAGCCCGAAGCGTTTTTAACCATAACATCAAACGGAACAGGGCTGGTACTTAAACAGCTATGGGATGGGAAAGAGATCAGCCCTTTCGTCCCCACCTCCCTTCTTGACTTTTTATACCTGAAAGATGCAATGCCTTTACGATTTGTTAAGGACGCTAACGGCAACGTTGTAAAAATGTATGCATTTAGCAAGGATGCGTGGGATAAGGTTAAAGAATAGTCACAATCCCGATAGCTATCGGGACCGTAAAGTCCGAAAGAAGCTGTGACTGAAGCGATTTTAACCACGGAGGTCGCTAAGAAGGCGCAGAGGGCACGGAGAAAAAATGACAAACTGTTTAGGCTTTTTGGCCTCCGTGTCTTCCCTTTGTGTTCTCTGTGGTAAAATCCTACCTGGTTTAGGTATACAGAAGAAATAAAACGGCATTTAGCTATAAGCCCCTGCTACCAAAATGAAAGCGGGGGCTTTTTTATTATTTGGCGCGGGTGTTCAGCAACTATTCCTTACCGTCCACCTGCACCAGTTTCCGGCCCTTGATCAGCATTTTAAGCCGCTGGCGTTTTAATGAAATATGCACATGTGCATGCTCATTTTCTTCCTGCCGTTCTTTATAAACGGACAGGATGTCCCGGTAGGATAATACGCCGTAAATTTTTACGCCGGCGGAAAGAACCGGCAAAATTTCAACACTTTCCGCGGCCATCAGCTCAACCGCCTGCCGCAGTGTATCCGTGCCGCGTACAACGCTGTGGCCTTGCGTGGTCATTTCGCCCAGCCGGGTATCAGGGTTCAAACCTTTTATAAAAATGTCGTTGCGGCTTACCATGCCGGTGTAATCGCCGTCGTTGTTCAGCACCACAAAGTCATGTGCCTTATCGTTATTGGCTTTCAGCCATTCCTTTGCATCTTTTACGGTGCTTTCGGCGCTTAATACCAGGGTGTCATGTGCGGCGATCACTTGTTCAACGGTTAGTTTGCTCAGCGGATCGGCCTCAAACGAGTCGGGCGTAAAAACACCCCGCCGGGCTATTTTCTCAGTCATGATGGTATTTTCCATCAGGAAGAACGAAACCAGGTACGATGCCGTGCAGGCGCCCAGCAGCGGCAGCAAGGCATGCGATTGCATGGTGGCTTCCATCGCGAAGGTTATGCTGGTTAAATAGGCCCTCGAAGCGCCGGCAAACATCGCCGACATTCCCACCAGGGCAGCCATTGAGAGGTTTATACCGGAATTAGGGAACAGCTTCAAAATTATGGCGCCCAACACAGCCCCGCCTGCCCCCCCGATGGTAAGCAATGGCGCCAGGGTTCCGCCGGAGGTGCCGCTGCCCAACGCTATGGCCCAGGATAAAAGTTTAAAAAAGCAAAGCCGGACCACGACCGCGATAGCAAGCGTACCGGATAATACATTGATGATATTATCGTAACCTACACCAAGCGTATGCGGCGCAAAATAACCGATGACGCCGACGATCGAACCGCCGATGGCCGGCCACCACATCCAGTGTACCGGCAGCTTTTCAAAGCTATCCTCGACAAAATAAACGATTTTAGTAAGGCCCAATGACAAAAAGCCGGTAACCAGGCCAATGCAACTGTAAATGGCCAAAGCGGTATTCGAGGGGCTTTTTAGCTCGGGCATCGGGAATACCGGACCGGCATCAAATAATACGTGATGGCCCGCCGCCCCGGTGATACAGGCTAACGCTACCGGCAAAATGGCCTTGGGCGAGAACTCGAATAACAACAATTCGATGGCAAGGAAGACGCCGGCAATGGGTGTGCCAAATATGGCCGCCATGCCGGCGGTCGCGCCCGCTGCAAGTAAAACCTTCCGCTCATTCGAGGTAATTTTAAACAGCTGGCCGATGGTCGATCCTAAAGCGCCGCCTGTGGCTATAATAGGCCCTTCAGCGCCAAAGGGTCCGCCGGTACCGATCGCGATAGCGGAAGAGATCGGTTTTAAAAAGGTAATGGATGGCTTAATGCGGCTTTTATTGGTAAGGATTTGTTCCATGGCCTCGGGGATACCGTGCCCCCGTATGGCCGCCGACCCATAAAGCGCCATCAGGCCGACGATGACCCCGCCAATAGCAGGTATTACGATAACCCACAAACCCAGGTGATTGGCCGACGGGCTGTGAAAACTGGCCGAAATAGTGCCGTAAAACGAAATATTGGTGACAATGTTGATAAGCCAAACCAAAAACCTGGCAATAAAACACACGGCCGCCGCAACCACTATGGCCAAGCCGGATATGCACAGCAATCTTGTTTTCTGCACAAAACTTTTCTTGTGCCCGTTTTCGTTGTTTTCCTGCTCGCTTAACGTGGGAGAAACGGGGATGCCGTTTGATTCAGAGGGATTTATGCCAATACTACTCATTGTTGTACTTTAATTTCATGTTCCAAAACCGATGGTCCGGGTTTTAGCCTGAAATTTGGCGCAAAGATATGGACTTATTGAGATTAAAACCAGTAAACAGGCAACAATAATATTACCCGTGCAATATTTTGCATTTCAATATACCGTCAGTCATTAAAAAAGTATTTAATGTGCAATATTTAGTGAACAAACGAAGAAGTTTCTAAATTTTCGTCAACTTGGTCGATCTTCCTGTCGATTTTAGCCGTACGACACTTATTTGATTTAATTTTACTAAACTTATAAAATCAAAATAAAGCGAAATGAAGGTTGATTTTAATACAGATGCAGATCATATAGATATACCATTAAATAAATACGGCCTTAGCGGCTATTCATTTGTGGTACTTTGTGTGTTGCTGCTGGGCCTCGGGTTTGTGGTAAGCCCTTCTGTGTTTGTAAGCACGTCCACGGTAACCAATAGTCGTACTTTCAATTCTCCCCAGGGAATATTCGTAATGGGACTTTTGTTTATAAGTACTTGCGGTCCGCTTACTGCAATTATGTTTTACCGGATTTTTGTAATGAAAGCCGGTTTAACTATTAATATGGATGGTATTATGAATAATTCATCTATGGCATCGGTTGGATTTATAAACTGGAAGAATATAACAAAAATCAATAAGGAAGAAGGGGATTATCCAATATCTATTGTAGTTTATGTTAATGGCCCCGAGGAATTTATACAAAGTCAATCGAATATATTTAAACGAAAGGCAGCGGCAGATAACTATAAAAAATATGGCAGCCCGGCGGTAATAAATACGTATTGGTTAAAATGCGATTATGATGAGCTATACTCGTTTTTAACAGACACTTTAAAAACTTATAAGGAGGATGCTAAATAGGAATCGAACTTTTTTAACGGCGAAGGCCTGAACGAGGCCATTGAAGAAAAAACGACATCGGGTTAAACTTAGCATGTTTGACCTGGAAGCGGGCTTTAATTTTTAAACACGAATATTGCACACGACAGATTTTTCAAGGTTTTATGGTCAAAAATGAGTGCGATTTAAAAAGCTGCTTTTTATGCTGCCATTGCTTGCCCGACTGGCTGCCGGCAGTTGCGACGAACCGAAAAAATATCGCGGTAAAAAAGGGCCAGCAATTATTTAGCGAAGGCGACCCGGTGACGGGCATCTACCTTATTTACTCGGGCACAGTGAAAGTGCACAAACGATGGGGGGAGGACAAGGAATTGATTCTGCGATTTGCCAAACGAGGCGATATAACAGGACATATGGGCCTGGGAGGAGATGCTGTTTACCCGGTATCGGCAACGGCAATTGAGGCCGGAATAATTTGTTATGTAGCAATCGATTTTTTTGAATCGACGCTAAATATCAATCACCAACTGGCCCGGCAGTTGATCGGCATCCTTGCCGACGATTTACAGGAATCAGAAAAACGGATGCGCAACCTGGCGCATATGCCGGTAAAGGGACGCGTTGCCCAGGCGCTGCTAACGTTGAAAGCGCAATTCGGCGTTAACGCCGAAGGCTATCTTAATATTGAGCTTACACGGCAGGACCTGGCCTCGTTCACAGGTGCGGCTTATGAATCGCTGTTCAGGGTGATGAATGAGCTGGTTGAGGCAGGATCCATTATCGCAAAAGGTAAAAGCATTTCAATTGTGAATGAACGGGCACTTCAAAACCTGGCCGGGCAAACTGAATTAATATAACCGCTGATGGCGTGAATTTGCGAATTTGTTTGTTACTAAAAATTATATCCCAGCCCAAACTTAAATCCGCCTTCGATCATATTAAAATCCTCCGCGCGGTTAAAATGCGTCATGCCATATACTTTAAAATAGGGGTTTACGAATATCGAAAAACGCCCGAACGGATATTGCCCGCCAACACCCAATTCAACACCAATACCGGATTGGTCGAGTTGGAGGTAGTTGCCCGAGTAATTGATCTCTTTATCAAAAGACAAACCGGCATCGGCAAACAGATATTTTATTACGGTGAATTTGGCAGTAATGGGTATCGAGACAATTTTAAGGTCGCCATCTATGTTGATTCCGCTGCGGCCGGGGAGGATTGAATTTTCTTCGGCCTTATCATCAGCATAAAACAGACCTGTTTGCAGCGAAAACCATTGTTTAATAGTTTTGGTATAAAGCACACCGCTTGTAAGGCCGGTTTTGGTATTATAACCAAAATCGCCAATGGCGCCATGAATGTCTACGTTGGCGGTGGAAAAACCATAAACGACCGAAATGTTGTTTTGCGATTGCGAAAAGGCTTGCAGGCTGCACATAATAAGTGCAGACAGGATCAGTTTAAATTTCATAAGCGGGGATAAAGTAAGTATTTTGGTTGAATTGTTTTTGTACCGGTTAAGGCTTTGTTTAAGCATTACGGCAATATTACCGGACGTATAACACCAGGGCGGATTTTTTTATTAAGACAAACGGAAAGACTTACGAAGTTTTAAAAACTTCGTAAGTCTAAGGTGCTGTTTTAAAACGAATTAAGCCCCGGTTTGAGGAGGTATGTTTTACCCTTCCAAACGAAAATACTCGAAGTTTATATCTGACCGCCAATTTTTCATCGATTTATAAATTCTTCGTCGACGAACTGGAAAATATTATCATTAGGTTTCCCATTTATCGCCCCCTTTATTGGGTATGAGTGCCCTTTCCAAATAAAAACACCTGAAGTGTTAGAAGGGATGTTTATATCTATTTTCCAGGTTTTTTTCCACCCCTCGTCTATTTTTTTGTAGGATACCGAAATCTTACCATCGGGATGCGGCATTTCCCCCGAAATTTTGGTGAGTGTGCCCAAGTGTGGCTCAATCTTGATCTTTTTAAACCCCGGTGCATAACTATCTATACCCAGCACGGTCCGGTAAAATTCAATATTCGGGCTGGCGCCCCAGGCATGGCAGTCGGAGCGGGCATGGGGCAGGTCGGATATTTCGGCCCAGGTGGTAAGGCCCATGGCAATGTTTTGGCGCCAGATGCTCAACCAGTCTACATAGCTGTCGCCAAGACCGGCTTTTACCAGGGCCTGGTGCAGGTAATATTTAAAATAGATGGTACATTGGGTAAGCGTGGTATCCGCAAGCATTTTTTTGGCGACTGCCATAGCTTCCGGGCCCTTGACCAGGCCGGCCAGGATAGCCAACGAGTTGGCATGCTGCGAAAACAGGCTTTTATCTTCGTTGTCGGCATACAAACCCTTTGCGGCATCCCAGTATTTACCGCGGATCGTTTTTTCCAGTTGAGCGGCTTTCTCTTTATAAAGGATTGCCATGGCGGGCATGCCCATCCTTTTTTCCATTTCGGCTGCCATACTGTAAGCCATCATCAATTGCATATCCATCAGCGATGAGCCGCCGTTTTTGCCGGTGGGCGGGTGGCTGTAGTCGTAGGCCCCGTTGCCGGCCCAGTCGATAAAATTCCAGTAAGGGACATTCTTCACCGAGCCATCCGCCTGCTGGTACCGGCTAAAGAAGTTTAGCACATCCCGTACGCCGGGGAGCTTATCTTTTACAAAATTGCTGTCGGGCCGGTACATCCAGTAGTCGTGCAGCACACCTACATACCATAACGAAAATGTTGGAATGATTTGCGGGCTATAGCTGGGGTGACGGCTCAATGTCAACCCTTCGGCAATGCGCGAGTGGTCCATCAGGTTAATGGCATTGCGCGCCAGGCGGTCGTCGCCGCTATTGTAGTACGATACCATGGCTTGTATGCGCGTATCTCCGATGTATTGCAACTGCTCGTAATAGGGGCAGTCCATATACGTTTCCATCGCATCCAGCCGGGCGGTGCGCCAGCCGATATCGAGTATTTTTTGTATTTCGGGGTTTTCCGACCGGAATTTGGCATTCAGCGTAAAAGGATAACCCGTAAAGGTGCCATACAGATCGTCGATGGTGAGCGGGTCATCCTGGGTTTGCACCCGCACCCGGATATACCGGTATGTGCGCCAGTACAGCGTGTTAAACGACTGCCCGGCGGTTCCATCCGAAATCACGCTGTCCCGTCTGCCGGCAAAATCTTTCCCGTCCACATCATTCCGGTTGCCTTTCCTCGATCCAAACTGTTTCATATTATCAAACAGCGCTTCGGCGTACATCAGGCTTATGGCCGCGCCTTTGCCGCCGCTGAAATTGAGCGTTACGTAGGCGCTGGTGAGATACGTTTGATCGAGCAGCAGCGTGGCGGTGGTATTAGCGGGGATGGTTACCGCCGTTTTTGCTGACGGGAAACCAGCCGGCGGGGTAATGCCATCAGCCTTCCGCAATACCGGGATGCGCTGCAGCGTACGTTCCATTTGGGGGATAGCCGAGGGCACCAGCATCCACCCGAAAGCGTCCGACATGCCCTTAGGTTTGCCGTGCTCGAGTTGCGCGGCGTCTGACCAGCTTTGGTCGTCAAAATCGACGGCCATCCAGTTTTTGACGGATTTGTTCATATCCACCAATTCGCCCGGGCCTGCAACATAATAGGTGGGATAGCCTATGCCGGTTATGGCGGCATAGGCTTTATTTTGGAAGCATTTCCAGGTGTTATTGGTATTCAGTATTTCTTCATTTGGCGTATTGCCCTGTAAAATAAAGGCCGTGCGCAAAGATATTTGTGCCTCCGGCCTTGATTCCGCTTCATTCCAGACTATTGCCGCGATACTGTTTTTGCCGGTGGTTAGATACGGCGCAAGATCGACGGTTTCATAATTCCAGTAATACGTATCACCGCGCGCCGGGCCAACGGAAATCAGCGTTCCGTTTACGTACAGTTTATAACGGTTATCGGCAGATACTTTTACAATGAACGTCGATGGCTTAATGGTTAAGTCAAGCGTCTTGCGGAAGTAATAAACGCCGTATTCTCTGCCGGGATCGTTTGCGGGAACGATCCAGTAGGCGTTCCAGGGTGTGCTTAACACGGTATGGTCGTTGGCGATCCGGGCGTGGGTGGTGGCTGACAATAACAAGGCAAATGCGGTGAACATTGCGCGGAAAAATGTTTTCATGTGCGGCTGATAATTGTTTCTAAATATAAGCACGCGTTTGATAGCATCATAGATGCATACAGGAAAATCGTTTTTAAGGTTGAAGCAGCGCATTAACATAGCGCGTTAAGTTTCGTCAGCGTGGACGCTGACAATTGTTGAAAGTCAAGCGTGGACGCTTGACTTGGCGGGCTGTTGGGGAGAACGAAGGATCCGCTTAATTTTTCCCGTTAAGTAACTTGTCCAGCATCTTCTTACCGTTTTCACTCTGCGGATTCAACTCCAGCGATTTTTTATAATACTTGATAGCCAGTTCCTTATCGCCTTTGTCCATGTACCCTTCGGCATAGCTATCCCATGCATTCCACGATGCCGGAAAATCGTCGGTATTTTGTTTGAATACGGCCAGGGCGTCATCCAATTTTTTTACCCGGATAAGGTCATAACCAACACTGTTCATGTCCTGCTCGTTTATCTTTTTGGTTGTGTCGGTTTTTCGCTCGTTCCTGTAGCGGCCAAGCGGACCGGCTGCACCGGAGGCGATAATTGATTTAAGCAGCAGGCGTGAGGGTGCGTTGTATCTTTCGTATCCCAGGTTATCCAGCGAGGGATGGCTTCCGCCAACAGCATCAGCCAGTATCTCCCGTGCAATGCTCAGCCCGTTTGAGCCGTCGGCAAAATAAACCACGGCATTTTTGGTAGATACCGATGCCATATAGAAGGCCTTCGCGTCACCGTCATCGCCCCAGTGCCAAAACCAGGTTCCGTCGGCCATTGTTTCCAGGCCAACGCCAAGCCCCCAGGCCAGAGCCGGGTAATTTTTTGTAACCCTGATACCCGGGGTCAGCATCAGCTTCAACGTGCTTTTTTTAAGTCCTGTCCCGTTCAGTACGGCCATGATAAACTTTGCATAGTCGGCCGCGTTGGTGGTAAGGCTTGCCGCGGCGTTGGCTTCTTCGGTTATTGCTACCAGTCCGCCGATTACCTTTTCCGTCCGGCCTGTCACCTTTCCAAAATCGTCGTGACGATAGGCCTTAATAGGATCATATTTTGCCGACCAGGTATAGCTGCTGGCATTCATACCCAGCGGTTTAAGCACGGTTTGCTGCATAAATTCCTCCAGGGGCATGCCTGTTATTTTTTCTACGACCTTGGATAGATAAACGACCCCCTCGCCGGAGTAGCTCCACTTTTCGCCGGGATTAAAATGTATTTGCAATATTTTGCTGTTATCAAATTCGCGCCAGTTTGGGAAACCGGAACTATGGGTGAGCACATGCCTGGCTGTGATCAGGTTTATCCTGGGATCGGGCACGTTATAATTGTTGCCCAGGTATTTGGTCAGCGGTGTGTCGAGGTTCAGTTTACCCTGTTCCACCAGTTTGAGCACGCCATAGGCAAAAACACATTTGCTTAGCGAAGCCGCCTCAAAAACTGTTTGCGGGGTAACGGGTTTCCGCGTATCGGCATTCATTACGCCAAAGGAGCCCGTCCAAACCAGTTTACCATTGCGGATAAGCGCTATAGACATACCGGGAATATCCGCCTTCTGCATCAGGTCGGGAATGTCTTTTTGGAGTTGTTCAATGGCTTGTTTTGTGGTAGTTGTCGTCTGCGGCCGGGCTTGTAAACCGACCAGCATCAATGAGATAAGCAACAAAGAGGTTGTTTTCAAATTCATGAACGTGCAATCCCAAACTTTATGCCACTTGGGTAACTATTTGATAATTTGAGATTTAACAAGGAAGGCCGATGATCAATCGTTCGTATACGAACGCCGTTGTATCGAAAACAGCCATTACAATATAGAGATACAGATTTGAAGGTAGCTTTGGGCCGCCGGAAGAGCAAGCCGGGGCTGTCCAAAAAGTTTCGTCACTTTTAGACAGCCCCGGTGCTGATTGTAATGCCTTTTTATTTAACAGTAAGTATATCTATAATAACCGTCCGGTTATAAAAACGTTCTTCGGGAAGATTGTTTTCAAACGGAGAATGATCGGCATTGGCGCCAAAACCAAGCGCTTCGAATTTTACATGGTCCCTGCCTGAACCGGCGATTGCCCGCTCCAATATTTTTTGAGTTTGCTTAGCCCTGTCATCCGACAGTTGTTGGTTATAAGCCTCGCCACCGATAACATCGGTATGTCCGTGTATGGTAACAGTTGCACCATCAGTAATTAACGGCGCTACCACGGTGGTTAAAAATTTATCATACTCCTCGATCGATTTTGCTTTATCAAAATCAAATACGATACTGTAACGGAAGCCTTTGGTAATAGTTGGGGCCGGGCGCACTAAATAAACCGTGCTTTCCTTGTTAACAGTTGCTCCGTTATTCATTTCTGCGTGCAGGGCAATTTTATAGTTACCGCTTGGGCTGCTGCCTAAAATATCCGCCGCGGGTACACCTTGCTGGCCACCGGTGAATGGGCCGAAATGCTGGACTGCTCCCTGGTCGTTGGTTGCATCGATCGCCCAAGATTTAACCTGCCCTTTAGCCGAATCCACGTTGAAAACCACCTCGAAATCGAGCGGGTTTTCCAGGGTGGTCGTAATCTGAACGGGCTTCATCATTCCGCCGCCCACTTCAACCAATAGCTCGGGAGACGCGGTCTCTATATCCACCCTTCGGTCCTCGGAGCGAAGCAGCGCAAGGTCTTTGGTGCCGCCTGCATGTTCGGACGAAGGGTTTGCTTTAAAACTACCCTTTACGGTGATCCTTGAGCCATCGATGCCGAATACGTTTACAAGATATTGTTTTACCGACCCGGCAAGTTCTTTGCCATCCTGCGGGCCCTTGGCCGAAGAGCCTTCGAGGGCTATCACAGCACCCGGGTTTTGGCGCATACGGTCGCCCAGGATATTCAGCACATTATGGTATACATTTAATTGCCCGGCTGAACGCCCTGATCCTGAAACGGACTGCCCGTTTTGCAGTTGATCTTCTTTAAAGGCAGACGCCTGCTCATTGGTGAGCAATACATACCTGCCCGGGATCGTGGTTACCCCTTCATCAAAAAACACAGTATTCAACATTGGTAAGGTTTCACTTACCTGGCGCACTGCCGGAGCATTTATTGGCCCCCGCACGGTGAAAGCAACGTCTGCTACCACAACAGGAGGGGGGATATTTGCTATGGGCGCATCCGGCACAGGCGTTTTATGTCCTTTTCCAAATTTTATGGCAAGGCCCACACGAACGGTTGTAACGGATAAGCTCTCGATACTGCGGGGATCCTGCCCAAAATAGGGATGATAGGATACGAACGGCGAAAGACTAACTTTCGATACGCTGGTTGCCGCGGAAAGCGGGATATCAAACCCCGCGCCAACCTGGCCCGAGAATATCGTACTATTAACCGCGCTGAAAGCTGAATTGGTATTTTGCTGACCCACCTGCGTATAAGCGAAATTCTTGTTTACATTGAAAGCCAGGCTCGGTCCCGCAAAAAAGAATAAGCCCGAAGTTTTAAAACCTAAACGTACACTGGGTTCTACAGAAACATAGCTTAAATCGCTGTTTAAGGTAGCCTCGCAATTACAAGGCGCTTCAACATTATCAAATTTTGCGCCCAGGCCATCATAGCCTACGTTAAACATAAATCCCCAGGTAGGCCCTGGCCGGTACTCTGCAAAGATCGATACATAGGGCTGCACACCGGTACCTTTATGAAAAGGGGTTGGAACGATCAATGAATTATCCAGCCTTTGGGTTGTTCCGGTGTAGAAATTAAAATTTGCCGCGCCGGATGCGCCGAACCACCAAACAGGCTGCGTGATTTGACCATTAACCATTGTGCCTGCGCCAATTACCATCAAAGAACAAATGGTGAATTTTTGCAGTATTTTATTTATTGATATCATAATACGTTTTCTTTAAAATTAATTGCTGTGTGTTTTATCTTTCAGGAATCTCCTGCCGAGGCCCACGCTTTACACGCATCCGGGCAGGAGATTGATCGGTAGCTTATTTTCGTTACGGCATGTTAATGGTTGTGTTCACCATGGTAACCGATGCAACCAGCGAAATCGCCGTGCCGTTCAGTACCGTCTGGACATTATTTCCGGCGGTTGAGAACGTAACGCCTGCCGATGCAATAATGGTTCCCACCATAACGCCGCCGCCCGCCGAATTAATGGTTGCTGCGCTGCCAACGTACCAGTACACATTTTTGGCCTGGGCGCCGTTTGTCAGTATAATACTGCGGGCGCCGTTTGGCCCGGCAATGCCTACCGTAAGCCCGGCTGCGGTCTGGAATATCCAGGTCGCATTCGGATCGCCTTTGGCATCCAGCGTCAGGTTGCCGTTTGATAGGTTAAAAGTGCCGCTTGCCGATTTATATACGCCCGGGGCCAAAGTCAAACCGCCTAATTCGCCTGCGCCCGGGTCAGTACCGCCTGGTTTATTCGCCGGCGAAATGCTGATATAAAAAGCCGTGGCAGCGGCCAGGCCCTGGGATGCAATGGCGAATTTTGGCGCGGTTCCCGGGAAAGGAGGCGCTGCATCGATCCCGTTAGTCACAAGCCCAACGTTAAGCGGCGTTTCGGTGTAAACATCGCCGGTTAATCCATCATGAAACCCGGTTACTGCGGTGGCAACGGCAGTAGTGCCGATAGCGCCATTGATTACCGTATTTATGCCCTGGTTGGTCATTCCGGCGCTTCCGCCAAAGGCCGCGAATATGGAAGTGAACAGCGGTGTAGTTATAACCTTCGAAAAATTAGCAACCAGTGTTGTGTTTGCAAGCAATGGGAAGGTGTAGCTGGCGCTGGTTGATACGATAAGCCCCTGGTTTGCCCAATTGGTAAATGTATAACCGGAATTTGGCGTTGCCGTTACCGTCACTGATGAACCTTTATTATAGGCGCCCGAGCCTGATGTCGTTCCGCCGGCGGCAGGTTGCGACGACAAGGTTACCGAGAACTGTGAGCCCTGGATAAGCGCAAAATTTGCGACCAATGTAGTGTTGCCGACAAGGATAAACTGGTAATTGGCGCTTGTTGAAGCGATAGCGGCGCCATTTGTCCAGTTAACGAAGGTGTAGCCGGCATTGGGAGTCGCTGACGCCGTTACCGAAGCGCCGGCATTATATAAACCGGAGCCAACAGTTTTACCGCCGGCTGCAGGTGTTGACGACAAGATCAAAGCAAACTTGCCGGGTACAATTGGCGCGAAGTTGGCCACTAAGGATATGTTCCCGGCCATGGTAAACTGATAGCTTGGACTTAGGGAAGCAATCACCCCGTTGTTTGTCCAGTTGGTAAAGGTAAAGCCGGTATTCGGCGTTGCAGTTACGGTAACCACCGATCCCTGTGCAAATGTTCCTCCACCCGTAGTTGTTCCGCCCGCTACAGGGTTTGATGCCAGGGTTACCTGCGGTATGGTGGTGAAGGTCCACACGTAATTTTTCACCATTGCTGAGCCAAGGGTATCCTTTGCCCCTGTTGTAATAGTGCCGGTGTAAATCACAAAAGGCAGCAACGCAACCGTTGGTGTAAAAGTAAAAACTGCATTATTTGATGTCGCGGCAACTGTACCTGCGATGCTTGTTGAACCTTGTTTTATGACAAACGTGGCATTATTGATTGCGGCAGGATTCATGGCTGTATTAAAGGTCACTGATATTACCTTGTTCAGCACGACATTGACCGCGGTATTCATCGGGTCGGTTGAAACCACTACCGGGCAAACGCCCTGGATAGCGCCTTTATAGTTATCTTTTTTACATCCTGCCATAAAAACGGCAAGCAATAGTAAAAAGGATAATACTATTTGGCTGGTTTTGAAAAGGCCTTTCTTGCGGCCCAATTGATTTTTAGTTATAGTAGAAGTAATTTTTTTTCTCATGGTAAATTATTTTGTATATAGATGTATTTGATATTCCTGCTTTTAATGGGAACAGGATTTGACAGGTATGGCTTAAGCGAGACTTAAGCAGGGGCAAACCTACCTTACAACCAGGGGCTATATGTTACACAATTCTGACAATAAGTTTTATAATTCACATGTTTGTAAGCGGCGCTGCAGAATACCGGCCAGTGGATTGCGGTTAATAATTCGAGGCGCCGATGACGGGGAAAGCGCTTTTTGTTAGCGAATAGCGATCGTAAACCACCGCGCTAAATTCGGGTAAACCCGGCGCGGGGTTTGGGCAATACCGCTATATCTGCCTTACACTGATGCCGTTCAGAAGTGGGGTTCGGACGTGACGGGGCAGCGGTAGTTCTGATTCGCGGATCAAAACACCATTTATTTTTTAACGTGGAAATGAGAAGGCAGAAATGGGCCGGGTTTTTTGGTTTAAGTTAATCTTATCAATTAAACGAATGCCTGAATTCCAATGGTGAAACCCTGGTTTTGGTTTTAAATAATTTGCTGAATGACTGTGGATGCTCAAAACCTAATTCGTATGCAATTTCGCTGACCGATAAATCGGTCGTCGACAATTTTTCCTTTGCTTTTTCAATCAGCTTGCCGTGGATATGCTGCTGGGTGCTTTGCCCCGTCAGCACTTTGAGCAGGCCGCTTAAATAACCCGGCGATACGTTTAATTCGCCGGCAATATACTGAACGGTCGGCAACCCTTTTTTCGCCACGGCATCACTGTCGAAATAACCGTTAAGGGTGTCCTCCAGGCGGTCCAGGATTTTATGGTTCGTAATTTTCCGGGTGATAAACTGGCGCTGATAAAATCTTTCGGCATAAGTGAGCAATAGTTCTATCTGGGCGATGATAATATTCTGGCTGAATTTATCGATGGCCGCATGATACTCATGCTCCATATTTTGCATCAGGCCAATAATGGTTTTTTCTTCCTTATCCGAAAGAAACAGGGCTTCGTGTACTGAGTAGTCAAAAAATTCGCACTGCCTGATGGTTTTTGCCAGGGGCGTGTTCCATAAAAAATCGGGATGGATGTGCAGCATCCATCCCGAATGCTTTAATGTTGAACCTTCCTCTATCTCGACCCCAAAAACCTGGCCCGGCGCAATAAAAAACATAATGCCTTCATCAAAATCGTATTCCTGCTGTCCATATTTAAACCGGGCGTTAAAATCCCTTTTTAGCGAGATGGAATAAAAATCGAACACCAAACTTATGGATTCATTGTGGGGCAGCTGCTTAATGGATTCAAAGTTGATCACGCTGATCAACGGGTGTTCCGGCTTCGGAAGCCCCATAAGCCGGTGATACTCGCTTATCGTTTTAATCCGGTGAAGCTGCATGTTTGTCATAACCACAAAATAATCAAATTTGATTAAAGGCAGCGGCAAAATCTTTCGCAAAATCGGCCAGTTTTACTTTGCCCAAAACCGCCGGCCTGTGCAGATAATAATCCTCATACAGGTTCCCCTTATGAAAACCTGCGTTCATTTCTACCAAACCTTTGGCAATATTGGGGTTCATTCCTGCGGCTATCATGCCATTTAGCATTTGTTCGTCAGGAATAGCCAGCCATTTCAAATCAGGTTTGCCGATAGCTTCACCTAAAACAGCCGCCACCTCATTTGGCGAAACTTCATCACTTGCTATATAACGAACTGTTCTGCCGGCAAAAGGTTTTTCCATTTCCTCTGCTATAACAGCCGCAATATCCAAAGGCGAAACCCAGGGATCTTTGGTATCGCCGCCGTAGTTGGAAACGATTGCGTCCTGTTTTTTTATGGTTGGTATAAACGCCAGCATATTGTAGTAAAAACCGACAGGGCGCATAAATTTAATGGAAACATCGTCGGGCAGTTGCCTCAAGGTGTTTTCCACATCGTGATGAAAAGCAAGAATGCCATTGCCTTTATCGGTGTGGGCGCCAATACTGCTGAGGTGCACCACGCGCTTCACGCCCGAAGTTTGAATGGCCTGCTTGTAATTATGGCCGATTTGCCTGATAACAGCCATGAGGTCCAGATTTGGATCGAAGAAGCTGCCGGCGCCATGCGTTTCCATAACATAAACTATATCCGCACCTTTGAAAGTCGCTGAAAGAAAATCGGCATCCTCCATGGTACCGATGGCAGCTTTTGCCCCAATGGCTTCAATTTCGTTTTGTCGTTCCGGCTTGCTGCTGATTACGGTAACCGCATGGCCTTTTTGCACCAACTCCTGGGTTAATGGCTTACTGATGTGTCCTAACGAACCTGTTACGATGATCTTCATATTTTTCTGTTTTTGATAAAGCAAAGGTGCGCAGCAATAAACAAGCAGATGTAGCCGAATCTGCTGTTGTTGTAGCCGAAAATCAGGAGAGGTCAGCGTGGACGCTGACAATTGTTGGAAGTCAAGCGTGGACGCTTGACTTGGCGGGGAGCTTTTAAGGTTCTGATCCCTTCACCGTGCTATCTGCTTCTATCTTAATCAATTTCCAGTTACCATTGACCTTTGACATCGTACAGGATAGAAATTGTGTAGTGCTATCACCGTTGATTTGTACCTTGAATATTGTTGGACTTCTTGGGTCTTTTGAAAATTGGTTATTGTCATAAGTGTAAGAGCTAAAATCGCCAATGTGATCTTTAATATACTTACTGTGGTGAAGTTGATTTATACCTGCTTCAAAATAGTCCGGCCCCCTCATTAAATACAACACAACCACTGCCATGGCAAAGGACGAAGCGAACAATATTATTGACCATTTTAAAACACGACGCCTGCCTGTGGCAGACTGAAAGTAAGGCTTTAGCAACACGTACAAGAAATATGTGGATGCTATAGTGCCGACGCAGAAAATTATAATGATTATAGAAATTAATAAAAACGACATAGGTCTGGATATGGTTTATTATTTGAGTGTAGGGAAACGTTCTACACTGGTCTGACGGTTATTGGCCTTTTATTTCAGATTTTTACCATTTGCAAGTTTCAATCTTCAAATCTTCTGCGGTTTTAAAATCGCCGTGTTCAATTTCAGCATCGCCGGCCAAAAGGTCTTCGTTATATTGCTCCAAGGTCTGTGGTTTTTCAAGCGCCTGGTAACCGATCGCCATCAGTTTCAACGTATGCAACAACCACTCTTTTTTGCCGGGGTCTGTAATATTATCAAAATCAATTATTAGTTCCATTGATGCAGATTTTAATCTTTCTATGCAAGGTTATTCAAATACCTTACATATGCCAACGGCGTAAGCTGCTATTCACCAATCGCGCGTTATGTCGCCGTTGGCAATTCACCCGGCTGACCATTTTACTTCAAATACGCATTAAAAAAATCCATCGTGCGTTTCCAGGCAAGGTCAGCGGCGGCTTTGTCATAACGGGGCGTGGTGTTGTTATGGAAACCATGGTTGACATTGTCGTAAATAAAAGCTTCGTATTTTTTGTTGTTCGCTTTTAACGCAGCTTCATAAGCCGGCCAGCCGCCGGTGATCCGGGTATCCAGCCCCGCATAGTGCAGCAACAAGGGCGCATTAATTTTTGGCACATCCGCAGCATCAGGCTGGGCGCCGTAAAAAGGGACCGCCGCATTGAGCGTTGGTATCCGCACGGCCATCATATTGGCTATGCCGCCGCCAAAACAAAAACCCACAACGCCAACCTTGCCGTTACATTCCGGGCGATCTTTCAGGTAATAATAGGCGTCTATAAAATCCTGCTCCATTTCGCCTTTGTCCCTTTTACTTTGCATATCACGGCCCGCATCATCGTTGCCGGGGTAACCGCCCAGGGGTGTAAGGGCATCAGGCGCGAGCGTAATAAAACCGGCCAGCGCGGCCTGCCTGGCTACATCTTCAATATAAGGATTCAGGCCCCGATTTTCATGAACCACTACGATGCCCCCGAGTTTCCCTGTGGCGTCTACGGGCCTTGACAGCAAACCTTTGATATTTCCGCCGCCTTTTGGCGAGGAGTAAGTGATGTATTCCGATTTTAAACGGGGGTCATCCGGCCTTACCTGCACGTTGCCTTTGTAGTCGGGCATCAGGAAACTCATTAGTGCAGGTACGGTTATGGCGCCGACTGCAAAGGCAGACAGCTTTTGCATAAATTCACGCCGGTCAAGCCGGTTGTGGGCGTAGTCATCATAAAGGTCAAACACTTCCTGCTTAATGTCTTCTTTTTTGATCTGGCTCATAGCTAAAGGTTTTTATTCAAAAATAAGCATTCATGGTAAAGGCCTGATGAACAACGCGTAACAGTCTCGTTACGTGGGGGATTTGGCGTTTAGTCAATCTTTCGGTTGGCCTGGCCGGGCAAAATTATTCCAAATAAATATCCAGCAGGCCGTCCGGCAGGTCAACGGTCAAGATCTCGCTCACAACATCGATCCCCTTAATAATATCTTCATTAAGCGGGAAAAGCACTTCGCAGTTTTTATAAGTAACCGCAGCGATCAATTGTTTGGGGTATTCGTGTATAGCGTTGATCACACCCAGTTCGCCTTCGTTTTCATCAATGGCTGTAAAGCCGACCAAGTCCTTTAAAGTAAATTCCTGCTTTTTCTTTTTGGGTTTGAGTTTGTTGGGCAGGTAAAGGTTTTTACGGACCAATGCGGAGGCCTTTTCAATGCTGTCCACATCTTCCAGGCTAATAACAGCCGCATTTTTTTGTCCGTATTTTAGCGAGCTGATAAAATAAGGCACCAGTTTGCCGGTTATTTCAATAAAAACGGCATCGAATTTTATTTTGTCCAGGTCTTCAAAGTCGACGTACATATTCATCTCGCCTTTTAAGCCTTTGGTTTTTAAAATGCTGCCGATGCGGAAATGGTCTTCGTTTGCCATGGTTTATGTGTGTTCGACACATAGCGATGGGTTTTAAACCTTGAGTGTTCGAAACATTCCTGTTCCCTCTTTACCGCTTGCGGAAGAGAGGGATGCCACTCCGCCTTTAGGCGGAGTGGCAGGGTGAGTCAACCCCGGTCCCGTACGTACGGGACTCGCCGGACCCTCTCTTCGCCTGCGGCGGAAAGAGGGTAGCTGCAACTGTTTGTAATTTTCCGAACACCCGAGTTTTTAAACCTATCGCTATTGTGCGTTTTTTGGTAAAAATAACAATGGCGAAGCACCAATCGGTCACTTCGCCATTATTTTTATGTTCAATCAACCAAAAATCTTGATTCCTGGCTCTTGAATCGTGTAAATCCTTATTCAGCGCTTTCAGCTTCGGGTTCAGTTGCTGCATCTTCGGCAGGTGCTTCAACTTCTTCAACCGGGGGAGCATTTTTAGCAGCGATAGCAGCGGCTTTTGCTTCCTTCTTCTTAGCTTCAGCAGCCAAAGCGGCTTTGCGGGCTTCTTCTTTCGAGGAAACAAGACCGGTTTTCTTGCCGGTAATTTTTCCTGCCTTCTGGTCAATCCATTGCTGGAACTTTTCTTCAACCTGTTCTTCGGTCAATGCGCCTTTTTTAAGGCCGCCCTGTAAATGCTTTTTGTATAAAACACCTTTGTACGACAGGATAGCGCGACAGGTATCGGTTGGCTGTGCGCCATCGTTCATCCAGTCAAGGGCCTTATCAAAATTGATGTCGATTGTTGCAGGGTTGGTGTTGGGGTTGTATGAACCTAAACGCTCGATAAAACGTCCGTCCCTGGGTGCGCGCGCATCCGCTACCACGATGTAGTAAAAAGCACTTCCCTTTTTACCGTGTCTTTGCAGTCTGATCTTAGTTGCCATTTCTTATTTTTATGTATTCAACATTATCCCCGGAGTTCTTTCAGCGGGGACGCAAAGGTAGGACTTTTATTTTATTTAAAAAATGGATTTCGCTTTTTTTGTTGTGAATGGGCGGGCTCACTATCAAGTTATTATGCACTTTACGTTACTGCCGGGCAAACAGGCGGTAAAATATTAAAAAGACGGGCCTGCATTGCCAAATCGCTTATGGTTTTACCGCATTGTTTAAAAGTTAATAATTGTAACCCGCTCACCCCAAATATATAGCTAAATTAGGCCGATGGTAGCTGGTGTTAAATCAAAAGTCTTTAGTCGGAAGTCTTAAGTCTGTTTTTGATATTCTGACTTCGACTCAAGATTAAACGCCAATTCATGATTGACACGAAACTTGTTCGTTTTTATTATCTCTATGGCTGATCATACTGTGTCTTTTTTGAACGAATGTACTATAGCGTTTGACGCAGCGCAACAAAAGATGGTTTTTGTCAGTCCCAACTCCAAAAGCGTAATAGGTTATTCCCCATCGTGCTTTTATAAAGATCCGAACTTGCTTTTTGAGATGATCGACGCCGATGCCAGGCAAAAGGTGGTCGATAAGGCCGGCAACCTTGCAGACAATGAGCAACTGGAGCTTTATTACGCGGTAAACGGCGCAAATGGCGAAAAAATATGGGTCCGCGACCGTAAGAGTTCCGGCTATGGAGGGCCTGAGGGACAAAAGATATTGTTGAGCGTGTTTAATAAATTCGATCACGATGCCACAGAAGCCCATGATGAAGCCCTGGTGAGGGAACAGTTTTTGAATTCGCTGATCGATTCTCAAACTAATTTCCTCATCCGGTTTGATACTAAGGGTTGCTTCACCTTTGCCAACAAACAGTTTTTGAAAAAACTGGGCTATAAAAAAAACGAACTCACGGGCAAGCATTTTTCAGTGGTCACCATTCCCGGGGAAACAGAAATGTGTCAAAAGGCATTTCTGAATTGTATTAAACATCCCGGCAAAGTTATTCCGCTTGCGCACAAAAAGCGCGATAAAGCCGGCAACCTTTTTGACACGGAATGGGAGTTTGTGTCGGTGGCGAATGAAGAAGGCGTAGTGATTGCCTTGCAGGGTATAGGCCACGACGTAACGGAAAAACTGGTAGTTGAAAGAGAAGTAAAGGCTACCGGCGAAAAGCTGAATGCTTTTATTGATAGTATAAATGATTACTTTTTTATCCTCGATAACGACTGGAAGTTTATCCGTGTAAACGCGGCTTTTGAAAAAGTATCCCGAAAAACCCGGGAGGAATTGATCGGCTTTGACTTGTGGGAAATGTTCCCCGTTCTCATCGGGACAAACTTTGAACCTGCCTACCGAAAAGCGGCTTCCGAAAAATTGACCATCCAATTCACCGGGCATATCGAAACGGCAAACATGTGGTTTAACACCACTGTTTATCCTACTGCGGAAGGCCTTACTATATTTATGCAGGACATCACCGGCCAAAAGCGGGCACAGGAAGAAGGTGTATGGACAAAAAATAACCTGGAAGCCCTGATCAACAATACCGAAGACCAGATATGGTCGGTTGATAAGGAAATCAGGTATGTTTACATGAACAGAGCCTATAGAAACCAAATTTTTCACCTTACCGGCCAGGAACCCGCGTCAGGTGATTGCCCCAATTTGAACAAGGGCTTTACGCAGGCAGAAATTGACCTTTGGGATGGCTATTACAACCGGGCGCTGGCCGGCGAGCGGTATACCATTATCAGCGAAAGCGTTGACCCGGAGACGAACAAATTGCTGAGTTTTGAGATCAGCTTCAATCCTATCTACAAAGTTAAAGGTGATGTGACCGGCGTAGGCTGTTTCGGACGAAATATTACTGCATGGCTCGAAACAGAAAAGGCCGTTGTTGACCAGAACGAGCGCCTGCGGCATATTGCTTCGCTCACCTCGCATGAACTAAGGCGCCCCGTAGCAAGCATGCTCGGCCTAATCAATATTATGGACAGGGTCAACTTTTTTAATCCCGATAACCAGGAGATCATCGCCCACCTGCTTACCGTTGGGAACGAAATTGACGAGGTGATACGATTAATCGTTGATAAAACTTTCGTCGGCGATATGTCAAAAGATAAATACCAAATTCCGTAAACGTTTGGGTTTTTTCCCTTCCCCTGCCTTTCAATATTCAGGCTGAAAATTTTTTCCGGCAAAATTATTTTACGGTAACAACCACAGCGCTTGCCTCAGGTACCTCGATATAAAAGCTCTTTCCGTTAACGGCATGCCGCTCGAATTTTTGAGGCGACAGGATGCCATCGGAATTTATTGCCGCACCGGCAAACGTGATTCCGGCGGAAGATGTTATGGAAGGCGCGGAAAGCCGTGCAACTTGTACAGACGAAGCGGTTTTGGTTAATTGTACATTGATTACATAATCTTGTTTGTCGTCTTTATTAATGAGTGTTAGGGTGTATGAATTATCCGGCTTAGAACAGGCATAAACACTGCAAAGTCCGGGGAAATTTGAACTGGTTGCCGGGATAATTGTGCCGTTTTCACTTGCAAACTTAAAAGCCAGCATGGCATAATATTCGGGGCTGGCGCTGAACACACCATTTTTATTTACAATTGGAGAATAATGAAGGCTATCACCATCATGGAAATTTATGCCCGAACCATGATTTTGTGCAACGGTCCACATCACGTCAAGCGCCCACAGCGCAGAAGCGAAGACATCGCTTACTCCTGCTTTACCACCACCGTAAACATTGTTACTTTCGGTAATGCGATAAGGAAGGTTATTGCTTGAGGCTTCCGCTTCAATTGATTGCAAATAGCTGTTTAAAGGAAAGTTAAACGATAAAATATCATGGTAAGTAATAAATTGATTGGAAGCCGGGCCCGTGGTATAATAATGCCCGTCTAACAGGGTTACATTCTTGCTTTCATTTTCAGCAAATGAAATTATCCAGCTGGCATTATAGGCCACGTCGGGGCCGGCAAAAGGCACCCCGGGCATTTCGCTCCGCACTTTGGAAAAGTACGATTCCCATTCGCCCTGGTAAGCTGTATAATCATAAAAAGGGGAGCGCATGCCATGGTCATAAACATCCGGCTCATTTCCGGATTGAAGTGCATACAAATTATTTCCCAGGCTGCTGCGTACATAAAGCGCTTCATCTAATGTTTCATCCGCATCGTTATTGCCCAGGTTCAAGCCAAATATTACCGGCCAGCCTATTGCGTTCGAAAACGAAGATAAACGATCGATATCCGTTTTACGAAGCGTGTCGGGCGATGAATTTGCTATCCCCGGGTTCCCCGACCAGAAAACTTCATCGCTGGTGCCGCCGCCAATACGCAATATGCCCGGGCCAAGATTCTTAATTAGTTGAACAACAACTTTGTTATTCGCATTTAAAAAAGCCTGGTCAGCAGTTAACACTTGTGTTTCAAAGCTCAGGCCTTCAAAGGTTGAAGGTACTTTAAATCCGGGCTGATCCTGGTCGACAGTTACTGAGATCGAGGGAGGAGGTGGTGGTGGTACGTTTAAATTTGATTTTTCCTTTTTGCATGATAGCACACAAATGATTAATAAACTTACGATAAGGGCTTTTCTCATGTTAGATATAAAAGTAACAAAAAAGTGACATATAAAAACTGCCGGGGATTATTTAACTGATAGATTCCCGGTGATACTTCGTAATTGATCGGCAGAACGTTGGGTATAGATTAAAATAAAGCGCGCTAACTCAAAAAAACTTTTTAAATTCTTGCGTAAGTAAATACTTACCTATATATTTGTAAGCGTTTACTTACATATTGCAGCTGATTGAGATGAGAAGAGATGTTTTTCAAGCTATAGCCGATCCGAACAGGAGATTAATTTTGAGCATGTTGGCCAATGGGAAGCTCAACGTAAACCAGGTGGCCGACCAGTTTGACATTACGCGGCCGGCGGTATCTCAGCACATGAAGATACTCATGGAATGCGGCCTGGTAACCATTACCAAAAAAGGCAGGGAGCGGTATTGCGAAGCGAAAATGGACCGCCTGGGCGAAATTTGGGACTGGCTGAGCCAGTATAAAAAATTCTGGGAAGGTAAGTTTGACGCAATGGAGCAGGCTTTAAAGGAATTACAGGCAAAAAATAAAACTAATGGAAACAAAAAGCACCCTGGTTGACAATGGCGCAGGGCAGGAAGTCAACATCACCCGCATATTTGATGCGCCGCGTGAACTTGTTTTTAAAATGTGGACCGACCCGGAACTGGTTGAAAAGTGGTGGGGCCCAAAAGATTTTACCAACCCGGTTTGTAAGCTGGACCCATGGGTTGGCGGTAGTATCCGGATAGTGATGCGCGGGCCGGATGGCATGCAATACCCTACGCGCGGGGTTTTTACAAAAATAGTGGAGCCGGAACTGATCGTTTTTCACAATATAAAAGAGGGCGATGACGGCAGCGCGCAGCTGGAAATTGAGAATACCGTGAAATTTTTGGAAGAAGGAGGAAAAACAAAAATGATATTCAGGGCTGTTGTACTTCGCTCGACCCCGGATGCTTGCCAGTCGATCGGTGGAATGAACACAGGGTGGAACCAGAGCATCGACAGGCTTGCTGAAAATTTGCAGTTGTTGCTTTCAAAATAAAGTTAAAAATGATCGAGCAGAACGACTCCCCTCTTGAGAGGGGGTGCGCCTGGAAGTGCGGTGGCGGGGGTGTGTTTCACCAGCGTGTTGGTAAACACACCCCTCCGCCCCTCTCAAGAGGGGAACCGACGAAGGAGCTAATGGATGCCTGTAAAAGCAAATTATAACATCCATAATCGCACAGTCCCCGCTTTAGGACGCTATATTAAATGATAAACATCTCAGCTAAAAGCTTAATAATCCCCTACAACATGAAAACACTAACCTCAAAAGACGGAACGCAAATAGCCTATGACCAAAGAGGCAGCGGACCGGCAGTAGTGCTGGTTGACGGCGCCTTGTGCAGCCGCGCTTTCGGGCCTCTGCCCGCGCTTGCTAAATTACTGGAACCGCATTTTACCGTATTTAACTATGATCGCCGCGGCCGCAACGAAAGTGGTGACACTAAGCCCTATGCGCCCGAAAGAGAAGTAGAAGATTTGGACGCGGTTATACAAGCGGCCGGCGGATGGGCTTTTGTGGCGGGCGTATCGTCGGGCGCGGCACTCGCGCTGGCCGGGGCGGCTGCAGGCCTTAATATTAAAAAACTGGCGATGTACGAAGCGCCTTTTATGGTAGATAAAACCGGGCATCAACCGCCAAAAGATTCCGCCGATCAGCTAAAAAAGATGATTGCGGAAGACCGCCGGGCCGATGCGGTTAAGTTTTTTATGCGGGACATGGTTAACGTGCCTGGCTTCGCGGTTTTTATTATGAGCATAATGCCCATATTTAAAAAGCTAAAAGCTGTGGCCCATACCTTGCCCTATGATGCAACGGTTATGGGCGATTTTTCATTACCGGTGCAGAAGGCAGGCCTGGTAAAAGTACCGGCGCTGGTTGGTGGCGGCGAAAAAAGCCCGGTATCCATGCAAAATGCGGTAAAGCAAACGGCGGCAGCCATACCCGGCAGCGAACTCAAAATGTTCCCCGGGCAAACACATAATATTTCCATGAAAGTGCTTGCACCGGCGCTGATTGAATTTTTTAATAAATAATGTGGAGAGCCAAGAGCCAGGAAAGGAAGATGGCAGGTGTTCTCCCTGGTTCTTGACTCTTGGCTCTTGATTCTTTTAAAAACAAACATCATGTCCTTTCAGGCTTATCTTGATAACATCAAGGAAAAAACAGGCAAAACTGCTGATGATTTTAAGGCATTAGCTGCCGAAAAAAAGCTCACCAAAACAGCCGACATACTCACATGGTTAAAATCCGACTTCGGGTTGGGCCATGGCCACGCGATGGCAATCGTTCACCTGATCGTTCATGACGAACATCGAAATGCATCGACGGATGATAAAACCGACAAACTATTTAGCGGTAACAAAGCTAAATGGCGTAAGTCGTATGACGATCTTGTCGCTCAAATAAACAGCTTTGGACCGGATGTAAGCACTTCGCCTGGCCAAACCTATATCAACCTGCTGCGCGGAAGTAAAAAATTTGGCATCGTGCAGCCGTCATCGGCGGAGCGATTGGACATCGGCATAAAACTAAAGGGCGCCGAAACCAGCGACCGCTTTGAAAATGCCGGAACGTGGAACAGCATGGTGACCCACCGGGTACGCATTACCGATGCAGGGCAGATGGACCATGACCTGGTGGCCTGGCTAAAAAAAGCTTACCTGGCGTGCAACTAACACAACTTTCAACTGCAACCGCCAAGCTGTTGTATCGGTCAGCACGAGAAACGAACCCCGCGGAATTATGGCAATAACTTGTTCATCAGCCAGGTATCTGACTCGCCGCAGGGAAAAATCAAGCTGGTGCTCATCTATTAGAAACAGTAAGCCACACGACTGTTAAAAAACGTTAAATCAGCCGGAAATTGGGTTTCGCCGGGTTGGCAAATTTCCGGTTTACAATATATTGGTATATTTGTTGTTGGATTATAAGGCCTGCGCGTGCAGGCCAGATTTGTGACAGGATTTAATAAATGATGCGCCAATTTCTTTTTTTGATACTGTTTTCGGTGCTGGCGACAAGTGTTTTTGCGCAGAGCCAGCTCACCGGTCGGGTTTATGAAAACAAATCCAAGGTTTTTTTGCAGGGCGTCAGGGTTGAGGACCAAAAGTCTCACGCCACGACGATAACCGGCCCTGACGGCAGCTTTACCATCAATGCGGCTGTAGGCGACCTGGTTTGTTTCACTAACAGCAATTACAAAACAGATACCCTTTACGTGGCTGATTTGAAATATGTACAGGTGTTTTTAGATCCCCGGGTAACTGTGCTGCAGGAGGTAAAAGTTACCAACCAGGAGATAAAGAAAAACGCAGGCTTTAGTACCCAGCAGCAGCCGGGGGTTTTGGGAAGTCAAACGGTGCTTTATCAAACCGATGCTAACGGCAATCCTATCGGCGGTATAAAAATGAATATTGCTGACGGGGGCGATACGCCGAGGCAGCATGAAGCAAAAGTGTCAAGAAGTGAGGCGCAAAAAGAACAAATCAGAAAGGTTTTCAATCCCGAAAACCTAAAGAAATACTTGCCGATCACGGGGCAGGAGATGGAGAACTTCATCATTATGTATACGCCCGATGTTAATACCTATTTTGCACCGGGCTTTAACCTGGTCGCCTATCTGAATGCAAATTACGAGGAATTTAATAAGATCCCGGTTGAACAAAGACAGTCAAAAGCGCTAACACAGCTGGTGCCTGATAAGAATTGACGGTGAGGTTCGGCGTTAAACAGGGTAGAGACGCGATGCATCGCGTCTACGCCACAAAAACCGCCAGCGCTTTTTCAATCCGGTCAAGGGTTTTTTCTTTACCCAACACAGCGGCAATATCAAATACATGCAACCCAAATTTACCGCCGACCAGCATGATGCGAAAGGGCAGCAATACCTCGCCGGCTTTAATGGCTTTTTCTTCTGCTAATGCTTTAAACAGCGTTTCCAATTCAAGTTCTTCCCATTTGTCAACAGCCTTAAAACCGGAGATCAGTTCACGGAAAAACTCCGTTTTGGCGGTAGTCCATTTCGGTTTAACTGATGGCAGGTCATATTCCTTCGGTTGTTCAAAAAAGTAGCCTGCCTGCTGGTAAAAATCGGGCAGCAACACGCAACGGTCCTTTACCTTATCGATCACCTTTAACAGGTACTCTTCATCTGTCGCCAATATTCCCTTATCTTCCAATATCTTTTTGACTTCCGGCTTCAGACTTCCGGCTTCCGACTTCTTAATCCACTCCGCGTTGAACCATTTTGCCTTTTCAAAATCAAACTTCGCGCCTGCTTTACTGATGCGGTCCATCGTAAATTTTTCGATCAGTTCATCCAGTGTAAATATCTCCTGGTCGGTGCCGTCGTTCCAGCCAAGCGTAGCCAGCAGGTTTAAAAAAGCTTCGGGTAAAAAGCCAAGCTCGCGGAAGCCAGGCGTAAGCTCACCCGTTTTGGCGTCGAACCAGTTCATCGCGTAAACCGGGAAACCTAATCTTGCACCATCGCGTTTGCTCAGCTTGCCATGGCCATCGGGTTTCAGGATCAATGGCAAATGCGCCCAATGCGGCATATCATTCTTCCAGCCCAAATACTCCCATAACAATAAATGTACAGGCGCCGACGGGAGCCATTCTTCGCCCCGGAATGCGTGTGTGATCTTCATCAAATAATCATCAACCACAACAGCCAAATGGTAGGTGGGCATGCCATCGGCTTTTAGTAATACTTTATCGTCAACCTGGTTGGTGTCAAAGGCTACATGCCCGCGGATCATGTCATGAAAAACCACCCGTTCATCAACAGGCACTTTTATGCGGATAACATGCGGCGTTTGCGCATCCAGCAATTCGTCCACTTCATGCTCGCTAAGCGAAAGGGAATTGCGCAAACCGCCCCGGTATGCATGGCCATATTGAAAGTTGGGTATATCACGCCGGTTTTGCTCCAACTCTTCGGGGGTATCAAAAGCATAATAAGCATGCCCCTGCCGAACCAATCTTTCAGCATACTCCCGGTAAATAGATTTACGTTCGCTCTGGCGGTAGGGCGCAAACGGGCCTCCTGCAGCAGGGCTTTCATCAGGCAGCAGGCCGCACCATTTCAGGCAATCCAAAATATACGCTTCCGCGCCCTCAACATAGCGGTTTTGGTCGGTATCCTCAATCCTTAAAACAAAATCGCCGTCGTATTTTTTAGCGAAAAGGTAATTAAACAGCACCGTACGCACGCCGCCCAGGTGCAATCCCCCTGTGGGGCTTGGCGCAAAACGTACCCTAACTTTTTTAATGGTCATATTGCCGGCAAAGGTAAGTGTTTAGTCGGGAAAGTCCGAAACGTCCGAAAGATGAAGAGCCGGTTAGGTCTTTCCATGGCGATGGGTTTCAAGCACTCAAGGGTTCAAACCCATCACTATGGAAAGACCATTACCCACTTTCCCTTCTTTTTACTAATTTGCCGCCTTTCGGGCTTATTCGCAATTCCTTCCCTGCCTGCCGGCAGGCAGGTTTCGGACTTTCGGACTTTCCTGACTTTCGGACTAACAACACATGAACCCCTACCAACAGAAAAAACGGTGGAAATATTCGCTGCTTGCTTTTGCAACCGTTATTGCAAGCGGGTCATTGCTGTATACGCAATTCCTGGTGCGCAATATTGCCAAATCCGAGCGGTCGCGGGCACAGGTATGGGCGATGAGCGAGAAACAGGTTTTGGCATCGGACGACAACGATTTTTTGAATTATGTTTTTGCTGTAATTGACAGCACCGTGGTGCCGGCCATTGTTACGGATGCCAAAGGCGATATTCAACTTTCGCGGGGATTGGATTCGACCAAAAGTTTTATCAAGCTGCAGGCCGAAGGAAATAAAAAAATGAAGTATGATCCGGCCTATTTTGTGTCGGAACTGGCCTACATGAAGAAGCAGCACGCTCCTATCCGGCTTACCGTTTTGGGCCAGCAATGGTTTGTTTATTATAAAGACTCCGCGCTGCTGACACAGCTGAAATTTTTCCCTTATATCCAGCTTTCGCTGATCGCCATATTTTTACTGATGGCTTACACGGCCTTCAGCTCTTCGCGTAAATCGGAGCAGGACCAGGTGTGGGTTGGCCTGGCTAAAGAGACGGCACATCAGCTGGGCACACCCATATCCTCGCTAATGGCCTGGATAGAGCTGATGAAAGAGAAATTTCACGCAGAAGATGACCCCCTGATAGATGAAATGGCGAACGATGTAAAGCGCCTGGAAATCGTGGCCGACCGTTTCTCGAAGATCGGCTCGACGCCGCGGCTGGAAGATCACAATGTTTACCATGTGGTGAAGGAGTTTGTGGATTATTTCAGGGTGAGGGTAAGTAAAAACATCAGCTTTGAACTAATAGGCAACCCGCACCTGCAGGCGGGCATTAACATACCGCTGTTTGATTGGGTGCTGGAAAACCTGCTGAAAAACGCGGTTAATGCCATCGAAGGTAAAGGAAAGATCAAGGTGGATATATCCGGAAATAAAACAAAAAAACAAGTGTTCATTGATATTTCGGATACCGGCAAAGGCATCCCCCGCTCCAAATTTGACACCATTTTTCAGCCGGGATATACTACCCGCAAGCGCGGCTGGGGTTTGGGCCTTTCCTTAACCCGGCGCATCGTTGAAAACTACCATAGCGGGCAGGTTTTTGTCCGCGAGAGCGAACCCGGGAAGGGATCGACATTCAGGATCGTATTAAAAAGCATGTATAATGATAGACAGACCACAACCCGATGAATACCCGTCCTATGCGGCGAAATATGTTGACCTGGTGGGCAACGGGCCGATAATTGAGATATTAGAGTACCTCCAGCAGATGACCTACAATTTCTTCCTGCGGATTGATCCGGATAAAGCGTCATACACCTATGCTGCGGGAAAATGGACCCTTAAACAGGTGCTGGGCCACATGACTGACACGGAGCGGGTGTTTTCCTACCGCGCGCTGGTTTTTTCGCGTGAGGCAACGGAACTGCCTGGTTTTGACCAGGATGTTTACATGGAGAAAGCTACCTTTAATGAACGGTCGCTGGAAGATTTGGCGGAAGAGTTTAGAACAGTGCGTGAAGCGACCCTTTATTTATTAAAATCGCTTACCGAAGAACAGACAAAACAGAAAGGGATTGCCAGCGGCAATCCAGTTTCCGTAAGGGGGTTAGCTTATATGATAGCAGGCCATGAGATGCACCATATTAAGATTTTGAAAGAGAAGTATTTGTAGTGAGTAGTGATTGAAGAATACTTGCCACCCACTACCCACTGTTGACGACTAATCAACTTTTTTATCGTCCTCTTTCTTCTCGATCCGGTAAGACACAAAAAGACCAAGTCCGCCGAATATCGCTATTAAAGCGAAATAAATTGCAGCATTCCCGCTATCATCCATTTCATTCATTTTAGCGAATAGAGAGTGATCTAACAAATAAGCGAGGAACAGGCCCACACCGCAACCTATTAGCAAAAGACCCCATTTTAGGTTTTGAAGAGGTGCAGTTTGCGGCTTGTACCTTCGTGGGTCCATTCCACGTTCAATCATTGCCATCCTTTCGCGCTTGGTGAGGTAAACAATTCCAAAAATCATTGCGAATAATGCTACATTGACGATTATAACCATCATTATCCCAAATTCCGCTGTACGGTCCATAATATTTAAATTTAAAAGTTAATTAATGTTTTTGTCTTAACACCCTAACTGGTGTATTTGCAAGCTATGACCACATGATTTTTAAGCAGGTTACACGCTGGGTGAAAAAAGTTGTATTAAGTTGAAAAGGCTGGATTGCTCATTGAGGATATATCCTGCAACGCGCATCCATAATTGCAAAAAAGGGTTAACACAACTTAACATATTTCAATGTTAACCTTATTTTAAATACTTGTTAATCAACTATGTAACATGAAAATAACTCAATTGCCTTAACATCTGTGTTAACCCATTTCACTGACATAAATTTGTCAGCAAATTAGCTTAACATCATACAGGGCCGGCAGCAGTCAAAAACTCATTTTTTATCCGGTTAGCTACAAGCAGTTCAAATCTGCTGTAAAGGCTGAGCTTCATTACAATTGTGACGTGACACGAGTTGCTCCATGTGACTTGGTCCTTTCAAGGTAAAAATAGTATGGCTCACGCGTGACGAAATTAAATGTTTAAACATGTATTTTTGTGTAAATATTTGAAAAAGAATTATGTCACTCATAGATAAATTGCAAAAAAGATATGCTACCAAGAAGTTTGATGCTTCACGGAAGCTTAGCGACGAGCAGTTGGATGATTTGTTAAGCGCAGTTCAATTGTCGCCTTCGTCATTCGGTTTACAGTCGTACAAAATATTAGTTGTTGAAGACCCTGAGATCAGGCGGCAGCTGCGTGAGGCCGCGCATGGGCAGACCCAGATCACCGATGCTTCGCAGGTTATTGTATTTGCTTCCGAAACTAATATCGACGAAAGCCTGGTAGGGAAATATGTTGATAATATCGCCAACACCCGCCACATCGGCCGCCAGCACCTGGCCGGATTTGAAAATGCGATGGTCGGCACGGTTAATCATTTAAGCGAAGACCAAAAGATCGCCTGGTCGCACAAGCAGGCTTATATTGCTTTAGGCGTGCTGCTTACCGCAGCTGCCGAAATGGGTATAGATGCCTGCCCGATGGAAGGCTTTGAGGCGGGTAAATTTGACGCGATATTGGGGCTGAAAGAAAAAGGGCTTACCGTATCCGTTATCGCGCCAATCGGCTTTCATGCTGCCGACGACGACTACAGCCACCTGCCAAAAGTACGCAGGCCGAAGGAAGAATTATTTATTCATGTTTAATTTTTAAACGGAGAGCCGGTCGTAGATCAGCAAGCGCAAAAATTAACCACGAAGGACACTAAGGTTTCACAAAGACCGCTAAGCTAAAACTATTTTTTGGCGACAGGTCTTTGTGTCACTCTGTGCGTTTTTTGTGTTCTCCGTGGTAATTTTAGCCGGTCGTAGATTAGCAAGCGCAAAAATTAACCACGAAGGACACTAAGGTTTCACAAAGACCGCTAAGCTAAACTGTTTTTTGGCGACAGGTCTTTGTGTCACTCTGTGCGTTCTTTGTGTTCTCCGTGGTAATTTTTTTAACACAGAGGACGCGGAGAAGGCGCATAGAACCACGGAGTTTGTTTACAGGAAAAAATCAAAAGTATCGCTCCTGATCCCAAGTCGGAGCGTTTCCAGCGGGATCACTTCCGCAGGTGCGATATTGCCGAGATTGACATTCGCCCCTATGAGTTTGATAAACCATACCTGCTGCGCTTTTTGAGGGGCTTCCCAAATAATGGTTTCTTCGGGGATCTGCGTTAAAATTTCGTCTACAAGGCCCTGGCGAACTTCCCCGGAGTCGCGGTAGATACCCACATTGCCGCTTTCGCGCGCTTCGGCGATCACTTTCCAGGCGCCGGCTTCAATTTCAGCGTTCATCAGTTTGATCCACTTGTATGGGGCGAATATCTTTTGAACATCCTTCGATCCAACTTCTGATATTACGGTAACCTGGCCAGTGAGCTTGCGGATATAATCGCATTTAACCTCATGCTCAATTTCGATGGAACCATCCGACACTTCGGCGTACTCCATTTTATATTTATCCAGGATGCGGCAGTAATCATCAAACTGGTTACGCACAACGAAGGCTTCGAACAAGGTGCCCCCGAAGTATACCGGGAGCCCTGCGCTGCGGTAGATATCCAGCTTCTCCTGTAACTTCGGGGTAACAAATGAGGTGGCCCACCCTAATTTTACAATATCTGTATGCTCGCCCGCAACATCTATAAAATCTTCAACCTGCCTTAAGCTAAGGCCCTTATCCATCACCATAGTGATGCCATGATTACGCGGCTTGGCAACGCGCTCAGGTAGATTATTCATTTGGTAGTTCATTGATTCGAATTAGTTATAGGTTATAACTAAAAGTTTTAATGACGCAAAGGTCTAAAAAAATGTGCGGATGTGCAAATGTGCAGATTTCAGATGTGCGAATGTGAAAAATTTAATTTGTAAATGTGCGGATTTCAGATGTGCGGATGAGAAAAGAGAAATCCGCACATCATTTTTTCATTAGCACATCTGCACATTGGCAAATCAGCACATCATTTTTTCATCTGCACATTCGCACATTTGAAATCAGCACATCATTTTTTCATCCGCACATCTACTTTGTATACCGGTTAATTATATCCACAATCACCTTATTCTTTTGCAATTGCGGCAGGTAATCAAACAGGATATAATGTTTTTCCGGGTCGGCGGCCAGGGCCATCTCCAGGTGGTTAAGGGCATCGTTGTAGTCGCCTTTGGCAAACAAATAGGCAACCATGCGGTAGTAAAGCTCGGCCGCGTCGGGGTTATTTTTTATGGCCTGGGCAATCACTTCTATCGCGTCGACCAGCCGTTGCTGCTCGTACAATATCGATGAATAATCCAGCCAGGCATCCACGTCAATGGGGTTCAGCTCCACCACTTTCTCGTACGCGAGTTCAGCTTCCTCCATGTGGCCCAGCTTGTATTCGGCATCCGCTATTGCAAACCAGTAATCGGCATTGGCAATGTCCAGGTCGAGGGCCTTTTTGTAAAAGTGCAGCGCCTCGAAATAGCGCTCTTCAAAATCAAGCGTAACGCCAATACCAAACCAGGCGTCGGCCAGCTTCGGATCCATTTTTACCGATTTTTTATAGAACGCCCGCGCATCATCCATCTGCTCCAGCTTTTCATAGCATTCGCCTATGGCGCAATAGGTATCCGCATTGGGCTGCTCGTACTCAAAAGTATGGCGGTAAACTTCTATCGCGTCAGCATATTTTTCCAGGTTAACCAGGGCGTTGCCTTTATTGAAATAAGCTGATGCAAAATTGTCCTTTATTAATATCGCATAGTCGTAAGCGTCGATAGCCTTTTCAAACAAACCTAACTTGGTAAAGGCATTACCCAGGTTATACCAGGCCGCATAGCTATACGGTTCGTTGTCGATATATTGCTGGTAAAACGCGATGCTTTCCTGCTGGTTGTCCAGTACATCATAGCAAAAAGCCAGCTCGTACAGGGCATCCTGGTTTTCCATGTTCTGTTTCAGGCAAAGCTTCAGGTAGGTTACCGAGGTTTCGTAATCGCCCATGTTTTGGTAAACGTAGGCGATGTGCAGTAAAACCTCGTCGGTTTCCTCGGCCAGGTCCAGCGCTTTTTCGTAATTCTCCAGCGCTTCGCCATAACGTTCCAGGCTTTCGTACAAGTTACCGCGAATAATATAGATGTCCGGGTCGGAGGCTTCGAGGAGCGCCGCTTTTTCCAGTGCGGCAAATGCCTCGGCGGTGCGATTGGCAATCACCAATAGCTGGGCTTGTTTCACAAAAAAAACTGCTGCGAACGGATGCTGGTTGCATGCGTACTCTGCTACCTGGAGGGCTTTAGGTGGATCATTCTTTTCGATGTAGTAGTCGATTATGTTCTCAAACGCCTGGGCATCAAAAAAGTACTGATCATGATTGCGAATCATTTCTTCGTACCGTTCTACCGAGAATTTTGGGTCCTCAGCAAAACCAAATTCAAATTCTTCTTCCATTCAATTTAGTTTCAGAACATATATGATTAAGGCTTTCCGAATCGCTCTGTTTTCCTTAATCCGAGATTAAATTACAAGGATTAAACCTCCATAATACAATTTACTTATCAACATTCAAACATTGTCAACACCATTAATTATAAAGCATTGATAATTAATAAGAATGATTTGGTTGGTGAATGGCGAGTAGTGAATGGTGAGTGGTGAATGGTGAGTAGCGAATACTTTTTCTACTGACTAATTGTGAATGGAGAGTAGTGAATACTTTTTTCCACTGACTAATCACCATTCACTATTCACCATTCACTATTCATCACTCACTACTCACAATATTGCCTTAAAGATTTTTACCTTTGGCAAAAGTAGCCATTATGAACTTTAATATAACAGAAATACTTAATCGTTTACACATAAACGACATAAACGAAGCTTTTAGTACGGGAAATACGTGGGGCAGCAGCCCAAATGCCGCCACAAAAGACATTTTATCGCCTGTTGACGGTAAAAAGATCGCAACCGTAAAAATAGCCGATGAGGCTAATTACAACGCTGTAGTTGAGCAGGCTGCCAAGGCTTTTGTAACATGGCGAACCATGCCCTCGCCAAAAAGGGGCGAAATTGTACGACAGGTAGGCGAAGCGCTGCGGGCGAACAAGGAAGACCTGGGCAAACTCGTCTCGTATGAGATGGGCAAGAGCCTTCAGGAAGGCTACGGCGAGGTGCAGGAAATGATCGATATAGCCGACTTTGCCGTTGGTTTAAGCCGCCAGCTTTATGGTTTGACGATGCAATCCGAACGGCCGCTGCACCGGATGTATGAGCAGTACCACCCGCTGGGTATTGTAGGTATCATCTCCGCGTTTAACTTCCCGGTAGCGGTTTGGAGCTGGAACGCCATGCTGGCCTGGGTTTGCGGTGATGTTTGTATCTGGAAACCATCGGAAAAAACACCGCTGACAGCCATTGCCTGCCAGCACATTGCACAGGAAGTTTTTAAAAGAAATAATATTGAGGAAGGCGTAAGCTGCCTGGTTATCGGTGAAAGAAACATCGGCGAACTAATGGCGAACGACCCGCGGGTTCCGCTGGTATCGGCTACCGGCTCAACCCGCATGGGCAAGGCCGTTGGCGCGGCTGTTGGCGCACGCCTGGGCAAAGCCCTGCTGGAACTTGGCGGCAACAATGCCATTATCATCAGCGAAAATGCAGATTTGGACATGTCGCTGGTGGGCGCGGTATTTGGCGCAGTGGGTACCGCAGGCCAGCGCTGCACCACAACCCGCAGGCTCATCATCCACGAAAGCGTGTATGACCAGTTCAAGCAAAAGCTGGTGAATGCTTATGGCCAGGTTAAAATTGGCAATCCGCTTGACGAGCACAACCACATGGGCCCGCTGATTGACCGTGACGCAGTACAGTTTTACCTGGATGCGATTGAAAAATGCAAGGCCGAAGGCGGTAAGTTTGCGGTAGCAGGCGGAAAGCTTGAGGGAGAACAATATGCTTCCGGCTGTTACGTGAAACCCTGTATTGCCGAAGTGGAAAATAGTTATGCCATCGTGCAGCACGAAACCTTTGCACCGATACTCTATCTCGTCAAATACAAAACCATGGAAGAGGCCATCGCCCTGCAAAATGGTGTCCCGCAAGGCTTATCATCGTCAATAATGACAAATAATTTGCGCGAGGCCGAACAATTTTTGTCTTCAGGCGGTTCTGACTGTGGCATAGCAAATGTAAACATCGGCACCTCGGGCGCTGAGATCGGCGGAGCTTTCGGCGGTGAAAAGGAAACCGGCGGCGGCCGCGAATCTGGGTCGGATGCCTGGAAGGTTTACATGCGCCGCCAAACCAATACTATTAATTATTCAAAAACGTTACCCCTTGCACAAGGGATTAAATTTGATCTGTAAACCCCTCCCGGCCTCCCCTGAAGGGGAGGAGATAAAACGAAATCAAAAATATGCATAGACTAAAAAATTACGCCCTAAGATTACTCCTGCTTGGGTCATTGTTCATCAACTTTAATGCCTTTGCGCAGCAATTGCCTGTGCCGCCGCCTGATCCGCCAAAAAACTGGCACGAGATGGATTTGAAAACCGATGGCTATTTTGGTGTAAGCCTTAAACAAGCCTATGAATTTTTGAAAGGGAAAAAGAGCAAAACCGTGGTGGTGACTACCATTGACAGCGGTATTGATACCGCACAAAAGGACCTGGCGCCTGTTTTATGGGTAAATCCGAAAGAGATCCCCGGTAATGGTAAGGACGATGACCATGATGGTTATGTAGATGACGTGCATGGCTGGGACTTTTTGGGCGGAAAAGACGGCAAAGTGGACAATGCCGAAACGGAAGAGGAAGTGAGGCAATATTATAAGCTGAAGGATAAATTTGCCGGGCTTACAACCGCCCCCGCAGGTCAGCAAAAAGAATATGCTTTTTGGCTGAATGTTAAGACCACTTATGACAGCACCGAAAGTAAAGCCCAAACCGAGCTGAAGGAGCTATCGATGGACCTGAACGCCCTTACAGCCACCAATCATTTTGTAAAACGCGAATTGAAGCTGGCGGCTGACCAGACTTTTGGACCGGCCGACCTGGACAACATAAAATCGACCAACGACACCATAGTTCAAAGCAAGATGGTATGGCAATCGGTCTTTACCCAGTTGGGCGGGACCGGGATAAATAATGCCAAAGTACTGAAGGACTGGTCGGACGAGTATACCAAAGAGAATAATACCGTAAATCCTGACCTGGAGGCACGGAAAAAAATTGTTGGCGACGACCCGGACGTAAATGATGGAACACTCTATGGCAATAATGTTTTAAAAACGTCCGAAGCCTCGCATGGTACAGGTGTTGCAGGGCTGATTGGCGCGGTACGCAATAACGGGTATGGAATTGACGGCATCGCAGATAACGTGCGGATAATGGCGTTAAAAGCCGTGCCTAACGGGGATGAATATGATAAAGATGTCGCCAACGCCATTCGCTACGCGGTTGACCACGGCGCGGAAGTAGTGAATATGAGCTTTGGCAAAAAGATATCGCCCCATAAGGAATGGGTCGACGCTGCATTTAAATATGCAGCCGCTCATGACGTGCTGCTGGTAATGGCATCGGGCAACGACGGCCAGGACGTTGACGCCAAGCCCGAATTCCCGAACGCTATGTACCTGGATGGTACCACAACAGACAATGTGATCAATGTAGGGGCCTCTGCGTGGAAGCCCGATACAAGCCTTGCCGCCGATTTTTCGAACTATGGCAAAAAGAATGTAGATATTTTTGCACCGGGAGTAAAAGTCACTTCCGTCGACATGGATGCGGAGTTCAACACCGAAGACGGCACCAGCTTTTCTTCGCCGATAGTTGCAGGCATTGCAGCATTGATCCGCGAATACTACCCGAAGCTAACTGCCGGCCAGGTAAAACGCGCTATTTTAGAATCAGCCACGCCTGTAAATACGATGGTGAATAAACCCGGCGCAAAAGGGCAAAAAGTGGCTTTCAGTTCGCTCAGCAAAACCGGCGGGATTGTTAATGCCTACCGGGCGTTGGAAATTGCGTCGAAGATGAAGGGTGAGAAGAGGGAATAGTTTGGGAGTTTGCAGTTGACTTGACAGTTAACCAAATATAGTCGCAATTATCAGAGCTATACTGACCCCTTCGGGGGAGTCACGGTACAGACCAAGGCTAAGGCATATAGCCTGACCGGACGATGCAGTCGCCTTTCTACCAAGGTGAAACGCTTGTATTGTTATCTTCCCATTAAAATATATATTTACGGTATTATAAATACCAAACCGCCTTTCAACCAGGTGCAGTCAATAATATTTTTTAAACCAGCCATCATGAAAAGACAATTTTATCCTTTGACACTATTGTGTACACTGGCGCTTTTTACTGCACAGGCTCAAAAGAACAAGCAGGCGGCCTGGAACAAAGTTTTCGACAGCGTTGCCGCCAATAACCCCCTGCCGGCCTTTTACGTGGTGAGCCTTGACAAAAAGGGCGTGAATTACCAGTACGTGCATGGCAATGAGGTATGGGATAAACCCAAACCGCTGGACGAAAACAGTGTGTTCAGGATATACTCGATGACAAAGGCGCTGACGGCCGTTTCGGTGATGCAATTGGTGGAACAGGGTAAAATTAAACTGGATGAACCACTGGACAAATGGCTGCCCGAGATGGTGGAGATACCGATTTTAAAGGATGATGGCACCCTGGTAAAATCGGCCAAATCGATCACGCTGCGGCAGCTGCTTACACATACTTCGGGATTTGCTTATTTTTTTGATAACGCCAAACTGGCTAAATTTAAAAAACCGGCCGACTGGAAATATAAAGACTATCCGAGGATTTTTGAACCTGGCGAGGGCTTTTATTATGGCACCAGCCTGGATTGGGTGGGTAAACTGGTAGAAAAGATATCAGGACAAAGCCTTGAGGCCTATATGGAAGCGAATGTTTGCCAACCGCTGGGGATGACCCGTACCTTTTTTACGGTGCCTGATTCGCTGATCAAAAACATCGTTTCTTTTGGCGAGCTAAGGGGCGATAAATTTGTGAACGATACGGCCTGGCGCAATAACAAGGCCGAGTTAAAGCCAAAAGAATTCAGCGGCGGCGGCGGCCTGTTTAGCACCGTGCATGATTATGGCCGGTTTGTGCGCTGCATATTGAACGACGGCACGCTGGATGGAAAGCGAATTTTGAAGAAGTCGACCATAGATACGATGACCGTAAACCAGATGGGCGACATATGGATTGGGTCCGATGGCTCCAACATGTACCCGAATTTAGCAGATAAATTCGCTAAGGGTATCGGTAGGGATAAGATGGGCCTGGGGTTCGCCGTTGCCGTGAGTGGCACCAATGGCGCCCCGCCGGGTAGTTTATACTGGGGTGGTTTGGCTAATACAGCCTTCAACATCGACAGGAAACATGGTAAAGCAGTGCTGTTTTTTGCGAATGTACTTCCGTGGGGAACCAAATACGCCGAAAGTATTTATTTTAAGGCGGAGGAATTGTTTTATAAATAATAACTGACAAAAATTTCAGCCGACGCCTATTTACACGATTTTCGCTCTCTTTACCGTTGCAACCAGCGACGCCGGTATCAATTAACTAACCTGCCAATTAAGACATGGTACGGAGCATCAAACCTCGTTGAAAATTGCGTGTTTAAACATGTTGTTTATAACATACTGTAATACAGATGCCCATGTTTTCTGTAAGTATATTTGTGGACCATGACATTGTACTGACTATTTTACCTCAAAAGTCAAAAATTAAATATCTGTTAATCAAACGATTGAATAAACGTGACATTTAGATGAAACGGTGACCCCTTTTTGCGCCGTTAATTTGACCTGTGTTTAATAAAAACACATCTACAAATAATACTTATAGTCATGAAAAATTCATTCAAAATCACAACCCTGGCACTCGTTTTTGCAGGGTTCGCCTTCGGTGCCAAGGCACAAACCGCACCCGTCAATCAAACCAAATCTACCGGCTCAGACGGTGTTGTTTTAAGTGTCGGTGTTGACGCAGGCATTCCTACCGGGAATTTATCAAATGGTTATAACTGGAACATCGGCGGCTCGATACAGGCCGATATCCCGGTAGTGCCGCAGCAGTTATTTGTAACGGTTAACGCTGGCTACAATAGCATTCAGGGCAAAACAAATGCTTATGGTACCGGCCTAACCGCTACAAACATCCAACTGCTGCCGGTAAAGGCCGGTTTAAAGTTTTTCCCGGTAAACCATTTTTATGTACAGGGGGAAGCAGGCGCCGCATTCGCGCTTAACAAATCCGATGTAGGTTTTGATAATGGCGCAGCCTTTATTTATGCTCCGCAGATCGGTTATCAGTTCCCATTAGGCGGAAAGAGTTACCTCGATGCCGGTGTACGCTATGAAGGCTCCACCAAGTTTACCAGCAGCAATGATAACAGCCAGGTAAACTTTGTTGCCCTGCGTTTAGCTTATGCTTTTGGCACCAAATAACAAATTTTTTGGTGAGGACGAGAGGCGCGCATGGCGTCTTTCGTCCCATCAATTGTTCGGGCAATACCCCGCCTTGATTGACAAAAGCGACAAGGCGCCCAACCAGAAAGCGGCAGCAGCCGCAGCGTCCCAACCCCGGGGATACCGCAGCTTACCACCGCTGATACTTCTCTATCAACAACAAAATGAAATTAAAATTCACACTATACCGGTTACTTTTTATCTCGCTTGCAATGATCGCCGGCGCCCTATACACCTATGGACAGACCACGATCATCAGGGGCGAGGTTAAAGATGCCAAAACCGGCCAGCCGCTGCAACTGATCACCATAGCGGTTTCAGGCACCGAGCAAGGGGTTAATACCAATAACAATGGCCAGTACCAGCTGTCAATAAACGGCACTTATACGCAGATACAGGCCTCGGCTATCGGCTATAAAACAGTAGTAAAAAATATCATCCCCGGCAGGGAACAAACTTTGAATTTCGCGCTCTCGACAGAAAGCAAAGAATTGACCGAGGTAACCGTTAAAGCGGGGAAAAAACCTAAGTACCGCAATAAAGATAACCCTGCAGTCGAACTGATCCGCCAGGTGATCGCTCATAAAAAATACAACCGTGTGGAAGGTTATGATTATGCCGAGTACAAGCAGTACGAAAAGATGGTGATCTCGCTGAGCGACCTTTCGGACAAGTTTAAAAACAAACGCATCTTTAAAAACTTCCAGTTCCTGTTCATCACACAGGATTCGACAGCAATGGGCGGCCAAAACATGCTTCCGCTTTATATGGACGAGAAACTATCCGACAATTACTTCCGCAAAAACCCCGATACCCGCAAACAGGTGATCACCGCCCAAAAACAAGTCAAATACGATGAAAACTTTATAGATAACCAGGGGCTCAATACCTATTTTAACCGGATGTACCAGGATATTGATATTTATGATAACAATATCATGCTGCTGAGCAACGAGATGCTGAGCCCGATTGCCGATAACGCGCCCACTTTTTATAAATTTTTTATTACTGACACCATTAAGGACCAAAACCCCCAACTTATTGAATTAAGCTTTACACCCAGAAACAAAACCGACCTGCTTTTCCAGGGTCATCTTTACGTTACCATGGATGGCAATTACGCGGTTGAAAATGCCGTGCTGACGGTAAACAAAAATATCAACCTCAATTTTGTGCGGCAGATGCAGGCATCGCTTCAGTTTGAGAAAAATGAAGGTGGTAGGTACCACCTGAGCAACAGCGACCTGAAAATTGATTTCGGCCTGAACAAAAATAAAGGCGGCGGCATTTATGGCGAACGCGCCGTGGCCATCAAAAACTTTGTTATAAACCAACCACGCGACAAGAAAGATTATGAAGGCCCCTCGGTGGTGGTGGCTCCGGAAGCTGAAGATAAAAATGATGTTTTTTGGCAGGTTAACCGTATGGATACGCTCACCGCTGCCGAAAGCAATATCTACAAAAATATCGATAGCCTGCAGGTAATCCCTTCGGTTAAACGCACCATGGATATTGTTACCCTGCTTTTTGCCGGCTACAAAAACTTTGGCTGGTTTGAGATGGGGCCGGTAAATTCATTTTACAGTTTTAACCCGGTTGAGGGCTTCAGGCTGCGCCTGGGCGGCCGGACCACGCCAAACCTGAGCAAACGGTACTACTTTGAAACCTATGGCGCGTACGGCTTTAAGGACGATCGTTTTAAATACTTTTTTAGCACCACTTATTCGCTCAACGACAAATCCATATACCGGTTTCCGCAAAATTATGTGCGGGCCAGCTTTGAGCATGATACCAAAATTCCAGGCCAGGAACTGCAGTTTGTGCAGGAGGATAACTTTTTGCTCTCATTTAAACGGGGCGACAACGACCTGTGGTTGTATAACGACATTTTTAAGCTGGATTATGTACACGAGTTTAACAGCCACTTTTCCTATAAATTTGAATTTCAAAACTGGAACCAGAACCCTGCAGGCGAACTGCATTTTATTAACGACGTAAATGGCGCGCCCAATAATGTGAGCCATATCCGCTCGACCCAGTTGTCCACCGAGCTGCGGTATGCCCCTTACGAAAAGTTTTACCAGGGCAAGCTATACCGTACACCCATACCTGATAAGTACCCCATTTTTACCCTCCGTTACGACCAGAGTTTCGACGGTGTGCTGGGTGGTGAATATCATTACAGCAATATCACGGCAGACATCAGCAAGCGTTTTTACCTGTCGCAGCTGGGCTATACCGACGTTACAGTGGAAGGCAGCAACATTTTTGGACAGGCGCCATTCCCTTTGCTGGATATTGCCCGGGCCAACCAAACTTACGCGTTCCAGTTCCAGTCGTACAACCTGATGAACTTTTTGGAGTTTGCGAGCGACCATTACGCCAGCCTTAACATCGACCATAGTTTTAACGGATTCTTTTTTAACAAGATCCCGCTGCTGGAAAAATTAAAATGGCGCGAGGTGGTGAATTTCAAAGGACTTTGGGGCGGCATAAGAGATCAAAATAACCCGTCCCTGCACCCCGATCTGCTGCGCTTCCCGGTTGATGGCGCCGGCACACCCATTACCAACGCCCTCGGCAGCACGCCTTATATAGAAGGCAGCGTGGGTGTTTCAAATATATTCAAGATACTGCGGGTCGACTATGTGCGGCGGTTCACTTACCTGGACCACCCGGATGTAGCCCGCTCCGGTGTAAGGTTTTTTATGAAGTTCGACTTTTAACAAATGATACACACAAATCAATTCATACAATGAAAAGGCTATGGTTTGCAGCACTTGTTTTAGTATTAAGCAGCGCTGCCGTATCGGCACAAACCGATTGGAATTTGAGAGCAGATGAAGATGGTATAAAAGTATACACCAGCCTGGTACCGGGCTCGAAGATAAAAGGGATAAAAGTAGAAGCCCGGTTTGATGCAACGGCGCCCCAGCTGGTTGCCCTGCTTATGGATATAAAAACCTCGACGGATTGGGTTTACCATCTGAAATCGGCGATAGTGTTGAAACAGGTATCGGCTTCCGAGCTTTATTATTATTCGGAGGTAAGTTTACCCTGGCCGGCAGCCAACCGCGATTTTGTTGCCCACTTAACTGTTACACAGGATCCTGACACCAAAGTGGTGACTATTGACGGCCCCGCCGTACCCGGCTTCGTGCCTGAAAAGAAAGGTATCGTGCGTGTAAATGAATCGGTGGGTAAATGGCTGATCACGCCCGTAGGCAACGATAAAGTAAGCGTTGTTTATACCTTGCACATGGATCCGGGCGGCGGCCTGCCTTCCTGGCTGGTAAATATGTTTGCCGCCGAGGCCCCGATGAAAGTTTTTAAAAGCATGAGGAAGCAGCTGGAAAAACCGGCTTACAGGAATACAGAGTTGGCGTTTGTAGTAAATTAATGAGGCCGGCAATTATTTTTGACTGCTTGAAGTTAACCCGGTGACGGGTTGCATGAAGGCGTGAATGCAGGGTGAAGCAGATGGGGCAAATATGTAACATCTCCTTCACCATTTTTATGTCCTCACAAAAGATCACTGCCTGGAAGAAGTCTGTGAGGACACAGACTTCGGGGTTGCGGGGTGCGCAGCTATAACTAAGGGATCAGCGCTGTAATATCCGGCATATAATACGTAAACCAGCTTGGCAGATTTGCTGAAGGAACGGCTGTTATTAGCTTGCCGCAATTTAAAGTGGCCAGAATGACGTGATGTATTTTGGAAGTATCTACGATGGTTAAGTGATCGATAAACCGGAAATTAAGGTGCAGCATTTCCAGGTTCCCTTTAAAATTATCTTCTATGGTAAGGCGGTCCACGAAATGGCCGCCTTCTTTAACCCTGTCTGTAACACGTAATTGCGATACATCGGGGTTGAGGAGACCAAAAAATATTAAATGAATTTCATAATCGGCTGCTTTAAACTGGCGGGGCGTATCCCATGTAGCATCGTTAGTGAAATGACCCTCATAAACAAAGCTTTCGCCGTTGCTTAGTGCTTCTGCCGTAAGTTGCTCAAAAGTTTCTACCACAAATTGAAAGGCTAACTTTTTAGCCTCCTTAGGTGAGGGAGTGATGCTTGGGAATAGCTCACGAAGTTTTTTTACAAATAGCAGGTCGCCGTCAAAAATCGTGTGAGTATCCCTGACAAGTTCCGGTAAATATTGCTTGCCAACAGAAGATTTTCCGGCACCGTTTGAACCCGTAATAATATAAAGCGAAGGCATAGGACGTAAAGATTAGGACAGGTTAAAACGATTGCGCATAGCCTTTGCTTCCGCATGGGAAAGTTTGCGTACAGTAGTAAATGAACGTTCATCAGGGGCAATTGCAACAATACATATGGAGCCATCAGGATATTCCATATAACTTTGTTTGGCTGGTAAGTCTGATGAGTTTATCATGAATGATTTGCCGGCAGCAAGCTTATCTTTTCGTAATTGCATCACCGCGGCCGTTCCAATATTTTCCAAAACTTCCAAATCGCTCATTGAGGGGTTTTGTTTAAAAAGCTATATCAAATATAGTGAATTTAGATGTTATTTTATAGATTATGGCTTGATTATTTGCCGATGCTATGCCGCAACGGTTTGGAGACAGGATATCCAGGGATAGTCGTCCGAAGTTTTAAACTTGGGATAGAGGAAGCTACAAATAGCGGGATAGCGCCGAATATAGGCTTCCCAATGCTACTTCATACGTCGCGATTTGCTGCATCGAACGGGATCCGCACTGTCCCTGCTTTTACAGCACATACCTACCGTCCCTTTTCCGCCGCCATAGCACTTATCGCCTGCAAAAACCATGCGGCATGCGGGATCCATTGCTCTGTCCAGCGCCACTCGTTGCCTTTATCTTCGGTTTTAAAATCGATGCCGCTGCCATCGCCATTTCCTTCTTTGCCGGTTATGCCATTGGAAATGCCGCCGCGCTCGCTGCCATGGCCAAAGTTGGAGTGCATATAGGGCACGTTGTTTTTGCCAAAGCCGTACATAAAACACATGGAATAGGGGTTACAGCCCAATATCCACGATAGCTGCCGCGAGGTGTAAGCGGACAATTGTAATTCTGTGTCGGCCCTGCCGGGATAAGCCAGCCTGCCGCCCACCAGCGCTGCGGTGGCCAGTGAGCTGAGGCGGGCGTCTTCGCCCTGCCACCACCAGCCGGTTTCGTTTTCATGCGGGATAAAAAAGCCGTCTTTAGCTGCGCCTTTATAAGTAAACGTTTGCCGGGCATAGCCAAAGGGGTTGCTTACCGCATTGGTTACGCTGAGGTTGTAAGCCAGGGCTTTTTTTATGGTGCTTAAGGCTTCTTTTCTGTAACTGTCTTCGTTTTCTTTAGCCAGGTAGCGGGACAGGGCTACCACCGGCAAGCCGGCATCGCTGGCATGCCAGTAGGGGCGTGTGCCGTCGTCGGCTATAAAGTATCCGCCGGGCGACATTCTTTTTGCCAGGTTATGGGCGCGTTTCCGGGCTTCGTCGCGATACAGGGGCTCATTAGTGGCTATCCAAAGCTCGGTGGCGGCCATCAGCGCACAATAATCATCAATGATATTTTCCTTGCCATCGTCGTCATATTTAGTATTATTTACCAAAAGGTGCGCAAAAGCGCGTTTGGCGGCATCAAGGTATTGTGCGGAGGTAAAATCGCCGTCGCGATGCCATTGGGAGATGCGGGCCAGGGCGGCAATAGCCATGCCGCCGCCCTCGCGGAAAGCGCACTGGTATTCGTCGGTGGTTACGCTGTTGGCATGCAGGCCAACGATGCGCCGCGCGTTTGGGTCTTTATTAAAATAGCTGAAAACCGTCATGTAAAAATAACCCTTCGGCGCAAGCGAGCGCATGATATAATCGGCGCCGTAAATGGCCTCGTTATCCAGTGAATCTTTTAGTCCCCATTGCTTCAGTAAGCCCGGTATGCTTTCCGAAGCGCTTTCCATCGACCACACCACCATCGGCGTTTGCTGCGGCGACATAAAATTAGCATAGGCCAGGTGCGAAAAATACTTGCTTACATCGCCCGATGCGTCGCACCAGCCGCCATGCACGTCCACGGTTTTATCTCCGCCGCCGATAAGATGCATGTGTTGGTCCGCAGCCAGTTCGGCCGGGGTATTGGCGCGCTGTTTATTATAATAATGGATGATGGAAGAGAGGGTGAGTTTAGCCAGTGCATTTTCCTCAATTTGAAACGGAAAGGACTCGACGGCTTTTCCATCCGCTATCACACGAAGCTTGTATTTCCCGGGTTTAGTGAGGGCCGAAAAATCGGCGCGGTAATAAGTTTTCCCTGGTGTCCATTCGTCGATGGTTTGCGCGGCAGCTAACGTTCCTGTAAACTCCTGTTTGCCGGTGTTGGTATTGACCAGCTCAAAAGCGGCTTTGTCAGGCATGGGATGATCGACGCCAATGACGGCCATTTTTGGCCAGGCGGCATCAAAGCCTACCTGGTTGCAATAAATCACGGGCTGGGCTTGCGCGTAAGCCGCGCAAAGGATCAGCAGCAAAAAAAGGGTGAGGCTCTTTTTCATAAAAGGGATTTGTTGCAATTTAGGATTTTGCGGAGAAAAACGGTGTCCAAAAGCGTTCAACACACACCAACACTACGGCAGGTAACTTTAAATTCTACTAAACAAGCATTTATAGAAAACAAGAATAATCTTCCGGAGCCGACATCCGGCCGGACGTGAAAGGCCCCCCGCACTTGCCCGCCCCCGGTTTGTACCCTGTTTTTGAGACCCAGGCTCTTACTGCGCTTGTTAGTTGCATATTAAAATTGGTAGTTTAGCAGCTGCAATGAACAATTCGCCTTACCAGGTTCAATTACAGGAAATACGGTCGCATATCCGGGGACTGAGGGGCGGCGTACCTTTGCATCGCCGGGAATCCAGGCGGCAGTATTCGTTTTCAGCCTTTCCTTTTACGGAGCAACTGGCTATATGGGATGAATTGTGGCGTACTGAGAGTGATTTTTGGCTCAGGCTGCATGCCTATTTCTTTTTGGAGCGGCACCTAAAAAAGGAGGACGAATTGCGGGGGATGTGGCCTGTTATAGTCCGCTGGCAGGAACAGGTGGACGACTGGGGGCTTTGCGACGCACTGGCCAAAGTTTACACAAAAATACTTATGGTGCTGCCAAATGAGGTTTATGCACAGCTAAAAGAATGGAACCGTGACAATAACCTCTGGAAGCGACGGCAATCGGTGGTTTCGCTGTTGTATTATAGCCGCACCAAAAAGCAACACCTGCCTTTTCAACAAATAGAGCAGTTAATCAGCCCGCTTTTACCCGATAAAGAATACTATGTACAGAAAGGCGTTGGCTGGTCGCTGCGCGAATTGCACACGGTTTACCCCGAGGAGACGCTGCCCTGGTTAAAAGCACACATCAGGCAAATCAGCGCAATCGCTTTCACCATCTCCATTGAAAAGATGGACACCGCAACAATATTGTCAATTAAAACGCTCCGGAAAATCAAATAAAAAGCCCGGACGCTCCTTATTTGGGTGCAATTCAAATTGCCGCATAGCCACCAAACGTTCCTTACGGAACGTAAAGAATATTTTTTCACTTTCTACCTACCAGACGCCCCGATGGGGCGAAACTTCTGCAATCCTCGTCCCATAGGGACGGTTGGTGGGTAGATAAATTAAATATTGGTTTTAGCGTTCCATCGGAACGCCTGGTTAGCGAAGCGACAATTTGAATTGCACCCCCTTATTTGAACATTGGCGGACGATTTAAATTATAGCCTGTAAATTCCTGGTAGGCTTTCGCAAAAGCCAGCAATTTTGCCTCGCCAAAGTGTTTGCCGATAAAACTGATGCTTGCCGGCATGTTGTTTTTCAGCATCCCATTTGGTAACGTGATGGACGGGTTTCCGGTAAGGTTGGTTATAGCGAGCTGATCGCCGGTTTCAGGCGGTGCAATAATGATGTCGTACTGGTCGATAAACGGATCCATCTTCGCCATGATTTCGTACCTTAACCGGCATGCATTTAGATACTCCACAGCGGGAACAAAGCGTGACGTACGGAAAGTATTTGGCCAGCGATCCTTGCCTTGCTGCACCATCAAATCGTCCCTGTTTGTCCGTGTTAGCTCGTCAAAAAGAGCAGCCGATTCAACCCCGATAATCAGCGACAATGTTTCATCACCATGCAAGTTATCAGGGAAATTGATCCCGGTTACCGTAGCACCCATTTTTTTAAGGGTGGTGAGAGTTTGCTTTTCCGTGCTATTGTCTGGCAGCGTATCGATATAGTTTTTGATGTAGGCGATCTTTAGTTTTTTGATGTCGACGCTTCCCGTATAATTAAAAGCGAAATCGATGGCCGAGGCATCTTTATGGTCGGTGCCATGAATGCAGTTAAAAACAATGGCATCCTCTTCGGCCGACCGGCAAATAGGTCCGATCTTATCAGAGGTCCAGCAAAGCGCCATAGCGCCCGTACGCGATATGCTGCCATAGGTTGGCCTTAAGCCGGTAACCCCGCAACGCATGGAAGGATCGACGATAGAGCCATAGGTTTCCGTTCCGATTGCAAAGGGTACCAGCCCCGCGGCGGTAGCCGATGACGACCCGGCTGAAGAACCGCCCGAACCTTTGTTAATATCCCAGGGGTTACGCGTTAACCCGCCGAACCACACATCGTCTTCAGCCAGTTCACCTAAAGATAGTTTGGCAACCAGCACTGCGCCGGCTTTTTCCAGCTGTTTTGCAACGAAAGCGGTTTCATTGATCACCTGGTCTTTATAGGGCGGCGTGCCCCAGGTTGTATGAGTGCCTTTCACCGCAAAAAGGTCTTTAATGCCATACGGAATACCGTGCAGCGGCCCGCGGTAGATGCCTTTGGCCAGCTCTGCGTCGGCTTTTTTTGCCTGGGCAATGGCAATTGTATCCGTCAATTCAATCACGCAATGCAAAACCGGGCCGTATTTTTTTAACCTCTCCAGGTAAAAGCGGGTCAGTTTTTCGGAGCTGATCTTTTTGTTTTTGATGAGTGAGGCCAATTGCGGAATGCTGTAAAAAGCCAGGTCGTTCATATTCTTCGGCAGGTTGACATTGGCAGGAATGTTAAAATGGACCGGCAATTGTTTTTTAGGGATGGATAAGCCTGTAAGGTCCACATTGTACGACATCGGCAGCGGCACATCATTTTTAAAATTAAGGCTATGCAGGTAGGCGTAGGTTTTTATGTTGTGGGAAAGAATACCCGGCATCGAATCGCGCTTGGCTTCGTTAAATTGCAGATCGTCCATCTTTTCGGCCGTCTGGATCATTGCCGGGGTTACGGTTTGCTGGGCCAGCAATTTCCCTAACAGCAGCAGAATAAGCAGTGTGGTAAAAGTTATTTTTCGCATGGGTTGGTTGTGTTGAAGGTATTACCGCATTTATCGCTAACGGGTTGCCCCTAAATTAGTGAATCGTTTCAACAAAAAACCCCCGTTTTCCGGAGGCTTTCTAACGGTTAATGGGCTTAACTATACAACTTCTCGTAATATTCCTGCACCATACGCCCCGAATCAAATTCAGGTGCGACATCTTTAGCGGCCCTCCGGATAATTTCATGCCATTTCTTTTTGTCTTTATAGTACATCGGTAATACTACATTTTCCAGCTTATCCATCAGGTTTTCAGCTTCCCGGCGGTCAGTTTCATCTTGCGAAAGACCGTTATCAGCGGGTTGTATCACAAAGCTATTTTCATGGTCAACTGCAAATTCAGGCACCCAGCCATCGGGCAGCGAAAGGTTGATGCTGCCGTTAAAGGCCGCAGTCATGCCGCTGGTGCCGGATGCCTCGCGGTACATGCGCGGATTGTTCAGCCACACATCCGAGCCTTTTTTGGCAAGCGCCGAAAGCCCGAGTTCATAGCCGGTGAGCACGGCGCAGTTGGCAAAAGGCTTTGCCCTGCGGATAATGCTGTTAAATTGATCAATCGCTCCGTAGTCCTCCGGGTAGGGTTTACCGGCCCAAACTATTTGTACCGGGTTTTCAGTGTTATACACCAGTTTGATAAACCGGTCCCAGTCGCGCATCAGCAGGTCGGCGCGCTTGTAACCGGCAAAACGCCTGGCCCAAACCACGGTAATTATATTTTCATCAAATATTTTCCCGCATTGATCGGCAATCACTTTAAAAAACTGCCTTTTCATTTCCTTTTTGCGGATTTCAAGCGCGGTGTCGGTATTTTGCGTCAGCGCGTTTTCAAGCTGTTCGTCTTTCCAGTAGGTTTTATTTTGAGCGTTGGTTATTGCGATGATGTCGCAAATGCCGGTATTCCCTTTCCACATATCCCGGGCCACTTCGGCGTGCATCTTCGAAACGCCGTTGGCCCTGGACGCAAACTTTAAAGCGGCTACGGTATAATTGAGATCGTCGCCATTTACATCCAGAATATGCTTAACCTCATGCGTCTGCAGATGATAGAAGAACGACATCTCCTTCAGCAGGTCAAAAGCATGTGCCTCATTGCCTGCAGCCTCAGGCGTGTGGGTGGTAAAGCGCACTCTTTTTCGTACCTCCTCCAGGCTTTGATATTTTGAATACAAGTAAAAGTTTAAGGGGAGCGAGTGCCCTTCGTTCATGTGGTAAACGTCAATATCCAAACCCAGTTGATCGATCAGCATGGCGCCGCCGATACCTAATATGATCGATTGCGCAATTCGTGTCGATATGGTCGAATCATACAAACGATAGCTGATAGACCGCGATTGCTCATCATTCTCGTCCACATTGGTTGTCAGTAAAAAGAGCGGGGCCGAGCCAAAAGTTTCAGGTTTTAACAGGTATGCCTTTACATGCACGGGGTAATCATGCACAGGCACAGTAAACATAATACCGGTATCCTGTAAAAACGCGTACTGCTTTTCTACAAACATAGGTTTCATATCGGCATTTGTTTCGCGCATTTGGTCGTAATAGCCGTATTTCCAAAGCATGCCGATGCCGATGGTATTTTGTTTTAATTCGTAAGCGCTGCGGAGGTGCGAACCGGCCAAAAACCCCAGGCCGCCGCTATATATTTTTAGGGCCTGATCGATAGCAAACTCCATGGAAAAGTAAGCCACTGCCTTTTTGTATTTTGGATCAGGGTCGTAACTGAAAATATCGTTTTTAGATAGCATATAATTTTAATAAAATAAATACCCGTTAATGCGGGCAATAATAATAGATATAAACCGAATGTAAAACTTTTTTTGAGGTGAAAAGAGAAAGGTTTATCCCGCATGTTTGGGATGGTTCATGGCCTGAGTTTATTCATTAAGAATGCAGGTTGATATAAAGAAAGGGTGGCTCACTTACAACCGGAAAGTACAAAACAAGGTATACACAGGGTATACATAATTAAAATTTATTTAACTATTAACAATTTGATAATCAATTAGTTATGTGATATATTAACAAAGCAGGGTTACACTTTTTTGCGCGTTTTAAGCAAAAGGTTTGAGACAGGATTTTAGCGTTTTTGCCAATCCGGGTTCTGACAATAAGATTTTTGTCAAACAACTACATATAAACATTTTCATTTGCGAGTATTGAGCTTGAACCTAAGCCGCTGACATCCGGACGGTTATTTTAGGGTTACTGGCCGACCTCCAATTTTTCTTTATTATTTTTAATTTTTTTAGGTGACGTTTTACTTCCGCCTTTGTTGGTGTTTTTCACCAACAAACCGAAATGCCTACCGCCATGCAATCGATGTATGGCGGTAGGCATTGTGCGGACATGAAATTCGACCGGTATGATGGTTTGTCCTGCGGGTTCCGCGTAAATGCCCGGAACGCGGGTCTTGTTGGTGAAAACACCAACAAGGGCGGAGGTCTTGATAATATGCACCGCCTCGTCTTCATCCGCCCATATTTCATATTTCGGCCTTTGTTGGTGTTTTTCACCAACAAACCGAAATGCCTACCGCCATGCAATCGATGTATGGCGGTAGGCATTGTGCGGACATGAAATTCGACCGGTATGATGGTTTGTCCTGCGGGTTCCGCGTAAATGCCCGGAACGCGGGTCTTGTTGGTGAAAACACCAACAAGGGCGGAGGTCTTGATAATATGCACCGCCTCGTCTTCATCCGCCCATATTTCATATTTCGGCCTTTGTTGGTGTTTTTCACCAACAAACCGAAATGCCTACCGCCATGCAATCGATGTATGGCGGTAGGCATTGTGCGGACATGAAATTCGACCGGTATGATGGTTTGTCCTGCGGGTTCCGCGTAAATGCCCGGAACGCGGGTCTTGTTGGTGAAAACATCAACAAGGGCGGAAACGTTTGTTAATAAAGAAATTTCGTACATTTGATATATGAGTTTGCAATATCTTTCAGACGAAACCGGTCATGTGATAGCAGTGCAGTTGCCGATTGAAGAATGGGAGCAGCTAAAAAGCAAATACCCGGATCTTGAAGCCCCGGCTTACGTCATTCCAAGCTGGCACAAGGAACTTATAGATTCCCGGCTTCAAGCTATTAACGAAAATCCCGACTGCGTTTTACCCATCGATAGCCTTATTGAGGAACTTGGCCGCGAAGTTGAGTAAGCCATGATTTGGAAACTCGCTTATTACGACGAGGTAAAACAAGACGTTAAAGAGGCCAAAAACTGATACTTTAAACGGCAACCTGGTTTAGAAAAACGGTTTGCATTGGATGTTAAGGAAGCGCTTGACCGGCTGAAGAAAGACCCATCACACTATGAAGTAAAATACCGAAACGTGCGCACTGCCCTATGCCGCGTGTTTCCCTTTGCCATCCATTTCTACATTGACGAACTGGCCGGCCGGCTCGTTATAATTGCCATTGTCCATCAGCATCGCGATCCTGAATTCTCACGAAGCCGACAGCATAACCTTTAAATCATCGGCCGTAATCATCAAAATAAAAAAAGCGATGAGCCAAAAACCCATCGCTTAAATATTCTTAAATCCGATCCCGATAGCTATCGGGGCCGAAATTAAATCAAAAGCCTCACCGGTTCCTCCAGCATTGCCTTCAGTGTTTGCAAAAATGCAGCGCCTGTTGCGCCGTCAACCACGCGGTGGTCGCAGCTTAGGGTTACCTTCATGACATTGCCGGGCACTACGGCGCCGTTTTTAACTACGGGCACCTGCTGGATGCCACTCACGGCCAGGATACAGGCATTTGGCGTGTTGATAATAGCGGTAAATTCGTCAACCCCAAACATGCCGAGGTTGGATATGGTGAAAGTGGAGCCTTCCATTTCGTTGGGCTGCAATTTTTTGGCTTTGGCCTTACCAGCAAAATCTTTTACTTCAACAGATATTGCGCTTAATGATTTGCCATCGGCAAATTTGATTACAGGTACCAGCAGGCCTTCGTCAACCGCTACGGCTACGCCGATATGCACATGCTCGTTGGTGCGGATCTTATCGCCCAGGAATGATGAGTTGATAGCCGGGTGCTGTTTTAAGGCAACCGCGCAGGCTTTCACCACAAAATCGTTAAAGGATATTTTAACCGGGGCAACTTCGTTGATACGGCCGCGGGCAGCAACTGCCTGATCCATATCGATGCTCATGGTTACGTAGAAATGCGGGGCGGTAAACAGGCTTTCGGATAAACGCCGGCTGATGGCTTTGCGCATCTGGCTTACTGGCCTTTCTGTAAACTTCTCTTCGCCAACGTAGGTCGGTATAGCAATGGGTGCTTTTTGAGTAGCAGTAGCAGTAGCAGGCTGTTCTGGCGCAGATGCAGTTTCTTTACTGCTACTGCTACTTTCGACTGCTACTGGCTTAGCTGCTGGTTTATAATCTTCTACATCCTTTTTAATGATGCGACCGCCTTCGGCCGATCCTTTTATCTCGCGGAGGTTAATACCCCGCTCTTTGGCAATTTTACGCGCCAGCGGCGAAGCTTTTATACGACTATCGTCTTCTTCCGAAACGGCTGAATCGCTTGCTGCAGCCGGTGCGGCTTCGGCTGCAGGAGCAGCTTCTTCATTGCCACCGCTACTTTCTCCTGCTACTTTTTCGGGAGCGTCGTCCTCTAAAAGCGGTGTAATATCGGTTCCGGCTTTGCCGATAATAGCAATAATGCCATTTACGGGCGCCGCTTCACCTTCCTTTGGGCCGATGTACAACAGTGTTCCCGACTCGTACCCAACCACTTCCATGGTTGCCTTATCGGTTTCCACGTCAGCCAGCGAATCATCTGATTTAACGGTATCGCCAACTTTAAAATTCCATTTATTGATCACCCCCTCGGTCATCGTATCGCTCAGGGCCGGCATGCGGATAACCGTTGCCGGGATGCTCGATTTATCAATTTTGGGTTTTGATTCTGCTTTTGGTGGAGTAGCAGTGGCAGTGGCAGGTGATTGGGGCGAAGCCTCTTTAGTGCTACTGCTACTTTCTACTGCCACTTTATTTTCAGCAGGTGCAGCTTCTTTACTGCTACTGCTACTTTCTACTGCCGCTTCCTTCGCGGCAGGCGCCTCAAGTAATGCCTTGTAGTCTTCTCCTTCTTTTCCGATAACGGCTATCGGCGCGTCAACGGGAACGGCTTTCCCTTCTTCTACGCCAATGTACAGCAAGGTGCCATCCTGGTACGATTCAAAATCCATGGTGGCTTTGTCGGTTTCGATCTCGGCTAAAACATCGCCCGATTTTACTTTGTCACCCACTTTTTTATGCCATTTAGCCAATACCCCTTCGGTCATGGTATCGCTCATTTTTGGCATTTTTATTAGTTCGGCCATATACTACCTGGTAAATAGTGGTTTAAAATTTAAGTTTAAATGTACGTTTTAGCTGCGGATAAAAGGGTAATCTTTTTCAACATAAACATCGGTGTACAATTCCGTTGCTTCCGGCCACGGCGACTCTTCCGAGAATTTAACGGACTCATCAACCTCTGCTTTTATCTTGGCTTCAATCTCCTCAAACCATTTTTCATCAGCATAATTTTCAGATATGATGGTATGCTTCACCAGCTCAAGGGGGTCTTTGGCTTTGTATGATTCCAGCTCTTCTTTGGTGCGGTATTTCTGCGGATCGGACATGGAGTGACCCTTGTACCGGTAAGTGCGCATCTCCAAAAACGTTGGCCCTTCGCCGGCACGTGCGCGCTGAACAGCTTCGTCCATTGCTTTGTGTACCGCCGCTGGGTCCATACCGTCAACCGGAGAGGATGGTATGCCGTATGGCAAACCGATCTTATAAATATCGGTATCGGCCGTTGTGCGGGCTACTGAAGTACCCATGGCGTAACCGTTGTTTTCACAAACGAAGATCACCGGCAACTTCCACAGCGCGGCCATATTAAAGGTTTCGGTAAGCGAGCCCTGGCGAACCGCGCCATCGCCCATATAGGCGACATTCACAAAACCGCTCTTTTTATATTTTTCGGCGAAAGCCACACCCGCGCCCAGCGGAACCTGGCCGCCGACGATGCCATGGCCGCCATAAAAGTGATGCTCCTTGCTGAACATGTGCATCGAGCCGCCCTTGCCTTTGGAACAGCCGGTAGCCTTGCCATATAATTCGGCCATAATCGCTTTTGAGCTAACGCCTTTGGCTATGGCGTGCGCATGGTCGCGATAAGCGGTGATCATGCTGTCTTCTGGCTTTAGCACCGACATGGCCCCGGCCAAAACGGCTTCCTGGCCAATGTATAAATGGCAAAAGCCCCTGATCTTTTGCTGACCGTATAACTGCCCGGCTTTCTCTTCAAAACGGCGCATCAGCAACATGGCCTCGTACCACATCAGGTACGTGTCTTTAGTTATTTCGATTGAATTCATGTATTAAATTAAACGATCGATTTTTCGAACAAAGCGCAAATCTAATTATATCCTTGAAAATATCGAAACTGCCACAACTTTGTTAAAGGTTTTTCAATTTTTTTTGGCCAGATGGTTGTAAAAGTGGCGATTTTAACGCAAAGATGCGGAGAAGACACAAAGTTCGCTGAGTTTTTAATTTTAACGAGCGAAATCGTTTATAAATTCTGTGTGTTCTAACCATGAAAAATAAATGTAGCTACCCTCTTTCCGCCGCAGGCGAAGAGAGGGTCGAGCAGCGCAGCGCGCTCGGGGTGAGTCAACCCGCCGTGCATTAGCGCCAGTGCATTAGCAGTAGTGCACGGCGGGTTGACTCACCCGGTCATCGCTTTGCTCGACCACCCTCTCTTCCGCAAGCGGGAAAGAGGGCAGCCGCGGCTATCGATATTTGATGCTAAACGCATTTTCAATGCGATTTCCCGGGATTTAACGAGCTGTTTTAATGCCTGTAAAAATAAATTACCTCTCAGTGATCTCCGTGCCTTCTCTGTTTCTCCGTGTTGAAAAAACTTCAACAAATAATTTTACGCTTACAAGCCTTTACTTTTTTTAATTCAAGGTAAAATATTCTACCCTAATCCGTCGTTTTGTTGGTTTGTTAATAACAATTTGGCCCTTTTTGACGTAAAAAAACTGATTTTTGACCGGCTTAACTAAAAATCAGCATTTTAACTTTAAATTAAGTTTTTTAATAATTAACATTTGTATGCAAATGTTGAAAAAAGTTGACAATACTATTGCATTTATGAAAAATTTGGATAGTTTTGTAGCCAACAGTAGACAGGGTGTCCAATTTAATAAACAATTTGTTGACCTAATAACAACAAACCAAGATTAAATGAAGAAATTATATATTGGTATTGCATTATTTCTCAGCGTAGTAGCCACCCAGGCTCAAACCACAAAAGCCAATCCATCTCCCGCTGACGACAAGAATTCCGACGACCAGGAAAGTTTAGCAAAAGATTACCTCTCCCAGATCATGGGGGTTGCTTTATCGGCAACATCCAACATGAAGCTTTTTCATTTTGTTTATGACTGGATCGGCACTCCTTACCATTTTGGCGGAAGTTCGAGAAAAGGGATCGATTGCTCGGGTTTTACAAAGCAGCTATACAGCGAAGTATTTAATATGGACCTGGAGCGCAACTCCAGGGATATCTTCAGCATGGTAACGCCGGTGAAGAAAGAAGACCTGCAGGAAGGCGACCTTGTTTTCTTCAAAATTCACAGTCGCCGTATTTCGCATGTCGGGATCTATCTGGGCAATAACCGCTTTGCGCACGCTTCGTCACGAGGTGTGGCCATCAGCAGTTTGGATGATGCCTATTACAGCCGTTATTTTTATCGCGGCGGCCGGATGCTCGAGTCATTTAAAGAAGAACTTTCAAAAGAAGATAACAGCACAAAAAACTAAGCGGATCGCTCATCCCGCAGTTAACCAATAATTTAACAAAATTTAAAATAAAATATTAAAAAATCCTTTCACTTTTGAGAGGATTTTTTTTGTGCGTATGCGTGTCGTATTATTTTGCTTGCTGGCCTTGCTGTTTTATGCCTCGTGCGGGGAAACACCAGCTGATTTCGAAAGCGAAAAGCGCCCGGCTGTTGCAGCAAAGAAGCCACTTGCTCCCAAGCCGAATATCAAAACGACTCCTGATTCCGTTTGCATCGCGGCGGTGGGCGATATTATGCTCGGCACCTCGTACCCCGATGCCAGGACCCTGCCCCCTGATCAAGCTAAAAATAGTTTTAAAAATGTGTCGAACGAGTGGCGGGATGCCGATGTAAAATTTGGCAACCTGGAGGGGACTTTAATGGATACCGGTGCGCCGGCCCGTTTCAAGCTGCATCAACTGAGTAAGTCATGGCTGTTCAGGATGCCCGTTAGTTATGGCAGCGTGTTAAAACAGGCCGGCTTTAACCTGGTTAGCCTGGCCAATAACCACATCAATGACTTCGACGATAACGGCCGCATTAGCACCACAAAAACGCTCGACAGCCTGGGCATACACTATGGCGGCCTTTATACCAACCCCACCTCCGTTTTTAAGATAAATGGTATCACCTACGGTTTTTGCGCTTTCTCACCAAATGGCACTACGCTTCCGTTGCTAAATTTAAAGATGCAGCATGATATCATCAGCCAGCTTAAGCAACAATGCGACATCGTGATCGTATCCTTTCACGGGGGCGGCGAAGGGGTTGCTTATGAGCATATCCCCTGCACCTATGAAAAGTTTTTTACCGAGAACCGGGGCGACGTACACGCCTTTGCGCATAACGCCATCGATGCCGGCGCCGACGTAATCTTTGGCAATGGCCCGCACGTTTGCAGGGCTATGGAGATCTATAAAAACCGGCTGATCGCTTACAGCCTGGGTAATTTTTGTACCTACCGCAGCGTAAGCATTGCAGGAGTTTGTGGGATGGCGCCTGTATTAAAAGTCTATTTGAACCAAAAAGGAGAATTTTTAAGCGGGCGGTTAATTGCCAATACCCAAACCCGTGATTATGGCGTTGCGCCAGATAGTCTTAACCGGGTGGTCAACCGGGTAAAAATGTTAACGAGCATGGACTTTGAGCGCCCGGGGTTAAGAATAATGGATGATGGCCGGATAGTGAAGGACTAAGTCTAAAGTCCTAAGCCAGTTTTTCATTTTCCGACTTAAGACTTTCGACTTCGGGCCTAAAACTAAGCCGTATCACTCGTCGTCCTGATGAGGCTAATGCCTGTCAGGAAAAATATGATTCCGATGATGCCTACTACGGTAAGTACAGTGTATCCGCTGTTATGATTAATTATCCCGACACCTGTATAAATGAGGCCAATTATACCAAGGACAGTAAGAATTGCCCCAAAGGTTCTTTTTAAGTTCATAATAATTTGTTTTCGTTAAACTATTTCATTTAAACAAATAGCACACCAAATAAATACTATTATATTTATCGCAACAAAACTATTGACCATGACACCCGAAATAACCCTCCTTATTGTAATTTTTATTGCACTGGTAATTATCTTCTCGTCGTTTGTGACTGTAAAACAGGGCACAATTGTCGTAATTACCATCTTTGGCAAGTACCGCCGCATACTGGCGCCCGGGCTGAATTTTAAGATACCGCTGATCGAAAGCGTTTATTCAAAAATCTCCATACAAAACCGGTCTGTCGAACTGGAGTTCCAGGCGGTGACTTTTGACCAGGCTAATGTTTACTTTAAAGCGATGCTGCTTTACTCCGTTTTGAACCAGTCGGAAGAGGCTATTATAAATGTTGCATTTAAATTTGTTGATGAACGTAACCTTATGCAGGCACTTATACGTACAGTAGAGGGTTCCATCCGTGCGTTTGTGGCAACCAAGCGGCAATCGGAAGTTTTGATACTGCGCCGCGACATTGTTGAGCACGTAAAGGAGCAGTTAGATGTGGTTTTGGAAGGCTGGGGTTACCATTTGCAGGATCTTCAGCTAAACGATATAACGTTTGACGAAGTGATCATGAAATCGATGAGCCAGGTAGTTGCTTCAAACAATTTGAAGGCCGCTGCTGAAAACGAAGGACAGGCTTTGCTGATCACCAAAACAAAGGCAGCCGAGGCGGAAGGTAATGCGATAAAGATATCGGCAGAGGCCGAACGCCAGGCCTCGCAACTGCGCGGTCAGGGTGTCGCTTTGTTCCGCGAGGAAGTGGCCAAGGGTATGTCAGTAGCAGCCAAGGAAATGAAGGAAGCCAATATGGATACTTCGGTGATATTGTTTACGATGTGGACAGAATCCATCAAACATTTCGCTGAGAACTCTACCGGCAACGTTATTTTCCTTGATGGATCAACAGATGCGATGCAGCATACCATGAAAGAATTAATGGCATTAAACCAAATGCATGCTGACAAAGTCAAAAAGTAAATTTTTACGAAAACGATAAATGGGAAAGAGATTTGAGGAGTTAATTTACGCCACATTATTATTAATTATTTTTTCGGCTTCGGCTTCGGCCCAGCCATTCAGGAGGTTGACCCCCTCGGATTTCAGGGGTGCAACCAGGCCGGGGAATTTCGCCGAGGTGGCTGAAACCAGCTGCACTATCGAGTACGCCTACTCTGCGCGGCGGGAAAACGATTATTATATCCTGAGCTTTAACATTAAGCTGATCATGAACAACGATCAGTCGTGGATGGACCGGAGCAGGGTTAATACGCCGGCGCTTATGGCCGAGATATTAAAGCATGAGCAGGGCCATTACAATATTTCGTACCTGGAGCAGCAGGAATTGCTCAGAACCGTCAGTCATACCGTATTCCGCGATAATTATAAGCAGCTGGCCGGCGCAATTTTCGACCGGATAGATGCCAAATACAGGCAGCTGAACCTGGATTATGACAACGACACCCAAAACTCCATGAACAAGGTACAGCAGCATAGCTGGGATACCTATTTCGCCAGGGCGCTGTCATCAGTATTGGGCAAGGACAATTACTACGCCGCAGTTGACGAGGGCAGCACCACCCTTGAGGATAATCGCTAACGCCATGGTGGGTACGGTATAGCGAACATAACCAACTTCATTTAAACCTACTGCCACTGCTACTGCTACTGCTACTCATGGCCGCGGAGGCTGGTTCCGCCTTTGTTGGAGTTTTCTCCAACAAACCGAAATGCAGGGTGGTGATAGCGTGCCGGCGAAGCATTATGTCCCGTTCCCCGCCTTTGTTGGAGTTTTCTCCAACAAACCGAAATGCAGGGTGGTGTAAGCATGCCGGCGAAGCAATATGTCCCGTTCCCCGCCTTTGTTGGAGTTTTCTCCAACAAACCGAAATGCAGGGTGGTGATAGCATGCCGGCCAGGCATTACGGCGCTGCCTGGGCATGTGTCCTAAGTTCTGACATTACCCCGCTCAATTGCCGCGGGGGCTGTTACTTTTGTCTTGACACAAAAGTAACCAAAAAGTCAAGTCATCAGGAAGGCTTCTTTGCCGCACATGGCCTTTGCGCACAAACCATGAAAAACCTTGGGCTGCAATCTTTTTGCCCCGGTTCGCGCACCTGCCCACCGCTACATGCAAAAAGTTGCTATGCCCTGCCCGGCCGCACAGCCTTGCCGGTTTTTCCTGGTTTCTTTCCGAAGCTCTCCTGCTGACGAAAAGGCTTTACGTTAATTTCTGAGTTTTGGGAGTTTGTCTGACATCACCCTCGCATTTCGTTCCCCGCCTTTGTTGGAGTTTTCTCCAACAAACCGAAATGCAGGGTGGTGTAAGCATGCCGGCGAAGCAATATGTCCCGTTCCCCGCCTTTGTTGGAGTTTTCTCCAACAAACCGAAATGCAGGGTGGTGATAGCGTGCCGGCGAGGCATTACGGCGCTGACCTAACATTTGGGTTAACCGCTTGTATTACCCCGCTCAATTGCCGCGGGGGCTGTTACTTTTGTCTTGACACAAAAGTAACCAAAAAGTCAAGTCATCAGGAAGGCTTCTTTGCCGCACGAGGCCTTCGCCGCACAAACCATGAAAAACCTTGGGCTGCAATCTTTTTGCCCTCCTGCGTTCGCTCGCCTCCTGCGCTTCAGTAAAAAGTTGCTATGCCCTGCCCGGCCGCACCGCGAAATACGGCGTAGGAAGCGGACAAAATGAGTATGAGGTATTGTTTAAGCCGAATTGTAAATTTGATATATTGGAAATAACAAAAACAAACGGTGACACGTTAATTATGATGGAGGAAGTGTAATATGTCTGTAGCTGAACTTGAAAAAGAAAATAAATTACAAGAACACGATATTCTTCATATTTCGCAGCTTGTTGTACAGGCCATTGACCTTACAGACTTTGTACAACATCAAAAGGCCGTCATTTTTAAAGAATCTATCCTCGACTACCTGGTTAAAATGCTTGAGATGATGTTGACCTCCGATATCAGCCTGAGCCGCGAAAAAAAGATAGAAGTGGTTCACTTGCTGAGCAAACTGAAGGCTAATAAAGAACACATGGAGTTAGTTAAAGGAAGCCTGGTTAAGCAAAAACAAACACTTTCTGCAGTTTATACAGCTTCCGAACATATGTTTAAAAAATCACAGTCCGCTTTTGGGGACGATTGAGGTTTGAAGCTTTCTCATCAACGCACCGGAACTACTAAAACGGCTACCGCGTAAAAGTTTCTGCCGGGGTTATCGAAGACGCCGGCCACCCCTATAGCTTAAAACAATTTAACGGCCTACTCATCCACCTGCCCGCCGACCGCCGCTATTACCCCGATCCGGCTAATTTGGAATGGCACGGGGGGAATGTGTTTAGGGGGGGTTGAATGGCTGACATAGGTGGCCGGGAAGCCATATTCCGCACGCGCGGGCTAGCATCATGTGTTTATTTAGTAATCAGCTAAATGTTAACTATATTTGATAAACCTTTACGAGAATGAACCTTCCCGCGATTACCATTCCGATTGACGGAAAACTCAGGATGCTCAACGTGGAGCATATATCCCTCGACTTTTTATTGACTGACGAAAATAATCCGCGAATAGGTCTATTCAAAGATAACCAACCCGGCAATGGCTTGTCTGATGAAGAAATTCGTTTCGCAATAACCAACAAAAGTCCTGAAGCCTACAGCAAATTGAAAGATGCTGTCCATAACAATAAAGGAATTATTAATCCGATCTGGATTGAGCCTTTAAATGATGGCCAATATCGAGTTATAGAAGGAAATACCCGCGTTTTAATCTACCAGGATTTAAGAAATCTTGAACCTAATGAAATACAATGGAAAAGTATTATTTCCTACATTTTACCAAATGGTGTTGATGAAGATGAAAAGAATTTCATTCGACTTCAAGCGCATTTAAGGGGCACGAACGATTGGGATGCTTATGAAAAAGCCAAATATTTGTTTAAATTGTCAAGAGAAGATTATTGGCCGATTTCCAAAATTGAAAAGCAAACCAAGCTTGTCAAACACGAAATAGAACAAAATATACAGGCCTATGAAATTATGCAAAAACAGTACTTGCCATTTCACCCAGACCCTTATGAAGTGTCAAAATTTAGCTACTTCGTTGAATATGTAAAAGATAAAAAGTTGCAAAAGGTGATGGAGAAAAATAGCTTTCAGGTAAATGATTTTTGCGAGTGGGTTGGAGATAGAAACAAAATCCCAACCGGTCAGGATGTCCGACGTCTTAGAGATATCCTGGAAGACAAAAACGCAACTAATTCATTTATTACAAAAGGCTATGAGGAATCTATAGCTGTATTGTCTTATAGTAAACCAGATATAACAAATCCATTTTATAGAGATATTGAAAGGGTTGTGGAAAAACTAAAGGGATTAAACGTATATGAAATGTACGAAGTGGCTAATGAAAATGAGGGCGGTAAACTTCGAATGATAAAGGATTTAGCCAAATGGAGCAAAACCATATTAGGGCAAATAGAAAACATGAGGGGTGAAAATTAATCGTCATGATACAATAGTTGGTTTTGTTGCGGGTGAAGCTCAAAGGAGAGGCTTCGCAATACAATTTTTGGAAGGCAATCATACAGATGTCACGATTTACAAACCTCAGTTGCCGGAAAAATTGATTAATCACAGACCCGACGTTGTTGGCATGAATGATAAGGGGGGTATTTGCATTGGTGAAGCTAAGACAGGTTCAGATTTGAAGACCAGGCGCTCAAAAACTCAGTTATTGGACTTTTTTTCGATCATAAAAAAAAATCCTGATAATTCATTAATTATTGGAATCCCAATGATCGACAAAAATTTACTGACCAAAACATTGCAAGATTTAGGTATTACTATAAATAGCCAAATTAAAATTTTGGAGATCCCTGAAATATTTCTGCAGCATGATAAAAAAGTATAAGTTCAATTTTACAGCGAAAACTCATCCCTTCGCACATCAGGTAGAGGCGATAAATTATATTCAAAATCATGAATTCGTAGCGCTTTTTGATGAACAAGGTTTAGGTAAAACGAAAATTGTAATCGAAGCATTATCCAACAATTTGGAGCAAGGCATTATTGATGGTTGTCTCGTTATTTGCAGAAAAAACTTAATACAAAACTGGCAAGATGAAATAGAGACACATACGTATCTAAAATCAATTACTCTTAGAGGATCATCAAAGCAAAAAGGGACTAACTTTATGGGTTATTCAAACTTTTATTTAATTAATTATGAAAGCGTATTTGGCGAACTAGAGCGATTAAAAATGTTTTTGAGGATTCGCAAACTTGCAATTGTATTGGACGAATCGCATGCCATAAAAAACCCGGACGCTGTAAGCACCAAAGCAATTTTACAACTTGGCCCATTATCATTTAAAAGGCTAATTATATCGGGAACACCGGTTGCTAACAAGCCAGAAGATTTGTGGAGTCAATTTTATTTTTTGGACCAAGGCGAATTACTTGGGAAATCATACTCAGAATTTAAATCAACCTATACTGTAAATTTAAAAGATGATTTTGCGTTCAACAAGAATGAAAGCGTTTTCAAGCTACGTGACCTTATTGCTTCCAATTCTATTCGCAGAAAAAAAAACGATGTGCTCGAGTTACCTGAAAAAATATATATCGATAAATATGTCGATTTAGAAGGCCGGCAATTGGA
>Ga0206949_1014_pt1 | contig 68227 bp, 64 predicted proteins | sample Alteio_BWOrgHeat_40_FD_153240 | JGI IMG/M metagenome (GOLD analysis project Ga0206949, IMG submission 153240) | Enriched cells from forest soil in Barre Woods Harvard Forest LTER site, Petersham, Massachusetts, United States -... | ecosystem: Environmental > Terrestrial > Soil > Temperate forest >...
TATTTCTTCAATTCAGTAATGCGTTTGTCAAGTTCTTTTTGTGCATCCGGTATTTTCACTAATTTCTTTACTGCTTCATACCATTTTACAGCGTTTGCTTTATCGCCTTTCTCATCGTAACATTCGGCAAGATTAAAAAGGGCTTCTACATTATCCGGTTGCTTCTGAACAATGATATTGAACCGTTCAATGGCTTTATCGAACTGGCCGCTTTTCTTTCCACCCAGCCCTAATATCATCTGGGCATACAGGTTGTCCGGATTTTTTGTGGCGATCTCCCTCACAGGTAAAATACCTTCCATCGGGTTATCAGAAATGTTTCCAAACAGGTAACAGGCGCCTAAGCCAATTTTGCTTGAATCATTCGCCGGGTTAATAGCTATTGCTTTTTCAAAAAGAACTTTCGCATTACCCGCCAGCCAGTGTTGCATGGCCGGTTGGGTCTCGTCCATCAATCTATCTAAAAACTGATGGGCGGCAAAGGTGAGGCTTTTTTCAGAATTTTCCAACTTCGCGGCTTCGGCAGTATAATATGCATAGGGTTCGAAGGCGTGTGCTGAATCTGACCAGAAGCGCGCCAGTTGATGATATACATGCAGTTGCTGGTCTTTTACATCGCCCCGGATCACAGAATTTTCTAATCCGGCGAGACGCATTGCCTGGGCCTGGCTTATCTTTTCTTTGGCTTTTGCGAGAATATCTTCAAACTTAACCGGCTGAATTTCAGCAGACTGTGGTGATGAACTTACTGACTCGGGCTTTTTAGGGGGAACTGTTTTACCAAATGAATAGAGTAAAACAAATACGACCAGGGCACTACCAACTAATAAAAACTGCTTTTTTTTCACTTCAGGAACGCTTTTGCGCAAAGTTAGTCGGGCTTGTGTTTGCTTTTCACTTCGCTTACAAATTCTTTGGCGGGTTTAAAAGCAGGGATATAATGTTCAGGAATTTCAACAGCAATATTCTTTTTAATATTGCGCCCGATCTTGGCGGCTCTTTTTTTAGTGATAAAGCTGCCAAAGCCACGTATATATATATGTTCTGGCCATTTGAAAGGCTTTCTTTCACTTCTTTGAACATGGTTTCCAGGGTAACCAATACATCCACTTTTGGTATGCCGGTTTTGTCTGAAATCTGGTTGATGAGATCTGATTTTCTCATTTGAATAGTTTTATTTTAAGGTAGCAGGGATTAAAATAAGATAAAAAGTTTGAATAATACAAGAAAGATAGCGTAAATATTATAGACGTTACTAATTGATAGATAAATGGTTCAACGTTGTTCGATTTTAAATTATTACGAAAACAGGGTGCTTTTGGCTTAGTTTACTTCGACATACAGCAACAGAAATTGTTCTTTTATTAGAATATTTGCCGCTACCATGAAAAAAAATTTTACTGCCGTACTGATGAAGTGGCACCGTGAGCACAATACCCGCGAAATGCCATGGAAGGGTGAAAAGGATCCTTATAAAATATGGTTGAGTGAAGTAATACTGCAGCAAACAAGGGTGGCACAGGGATGGGAGTATTATAATAATTTTATTAAAAAATATCCCACCATTGGCCATCTTGCCAAAGCAAAGGATCAGGATGTATTTAAGTTGTGGGAGGGGCTGGGTTATTATAACCGTTGCAAAAACCTGTTATTTACCGCAAGAGAAATTGTTGCCAAACGCAAAAGCGTGTTTCCCGATCAGTATGAAGATATCCTTGCACTGAAAGGTGTTGGCCCGTATACAGCTGCTGCCATTGCTTCATTTGCATACAATTTGCCGTATGCTGTTGTGGATGGAAATGTATTCCGTGTGCTTTCGCGTTTTTTTGGAATTGATGAACCTATCGATTCTGCAAAAGGGAAAAAAATATTTACAGAACTGGCGGAGAAAGTACTTTCCAAAAAAGAAGCAGGATCGTATAACCAGGCCATTATGGACTTTGGCGCCATGATCTGCAAGCCGTTTATGCCTGCGTGTGGCAGTTGTCCATTGCAAAAGACCTGTACCGCTTACCGGGAAGGAAGCGTTAACCAGCTGCCGGTAAAAGGAAAAAGCTTGCAGCGCAAACACCGCTGGTTCTATTATTTTTTATTTGAACTTGATGGTAAAGTATTGGTTCATCAACGTACCGGGAAAGATATCTGGCAAAACCTTTTTGAATTTTACCTGCTGGAAACAGCGGAAATGATGCAATGGAACGAACAAACCGTAGCCGTATGGTTAAAGGAGCAGGCCGTTATTACAAAAGCAGTTGTGAAAGACGTATCGCCTGTAATGGTTCAGCAGTTAACACATCAACAGATAAAGGGGCAGTTTATCAGCATACAATTAAAATCGATCCCGCCTTTCCTGCAAAAACACCAATGGCAGGCTGTTAATACTCTTCAAAAACTGCCTTTCCCGAAATTTATAACAGCGTATTTACAAAGCCGGAAGAATACATGATGTGAAATTTCAGGCAGCGCTTCTTTTGTTTCTTAAAAAAAGTTATTTTTAAGAGTGATTCAACCTGCACGAACTTAAAACCTATCGTATGAGAGGAGTTAATCGAGTAATGCTGATCGGCAACCTGGGAAAAGATCCTGATGTTCAGCACCTGGAAGGAAATATTGCCGTTGCTAAATTCCCTTTGGCAACAACGGAAACCTATAAGGACCGTTCTGGTAAACTGATCTCGCAAACAGAATGGCACACGGTTGTTTTATGGAGAGGGCTGGCAGAGCTGGCACAGAAATATCTCCACAAAGGAAGCCTGATATATGTTGAAGGGCGTTTACGAACACGCAGCTGGGAAGATAAAGAAGGCAATAAAAAATTTGCTACCGAAGTGGTTGGAGATAACCTGATCATGTTAGATAAGCGTGGAGACGGGCATGGCGGCCATGGTGCCGGCGATTCCATGGAAGGTTATTCAGGCGATGATATTCCACCATTAACAGATCCGGGAGAAACACTGCCTTTCTGATAGTACTCGCACAGAAACGATACTTTTGTGAAAATGGAATTATACGGGAAATGCGAACCCGGTAATCCTATCTCTAAATAAAATCACCCGCTTTGGATCATCACCCGGTTTGGCAAATATTTTCACACCCCGTTTTATTATCGGCCATACAGGCACAGGGCACTACTGTTCTGGTAATGGTGCTGTTTGTTTTATTATTTCTTTCTTTTGTTTTATCGGGTTCTGAGGTTGCTTTTTTTTCGCTTACCTATAAAGACATCAACAACCTTAAATCAAAGCAGCTGCCGCAATATAAGCGGATCGTTGATCTGCTGGAAGAACCAAAAAACTTACTCGCTTCTTTACTCATCGCAAATAGTTTTATCAATATTTCTATCATCATCATTTCAAACCTGCTGATCGATGATATGTTCAACCTTGAACGGTTTGATGCAGTGTGGATAGAGTTTTTGATCAAAGTAATTTCTGTTTCTTTTTTACTGGTTTTATTTGGCGAAGTGATGCCGAAAGTGCTGGCTACTCAAAACAATATCCGTTTTGCAAAAGACTTTGGCGGTATTGTACAAACAGTTTCCTATGTTTTTGCAAGACTGAGTAAATGGCTCGTAAAATATTCCGATATCGTTGAAAGAAGGCTGGCTAAGCGGACCAACGGCGCGTACAGCCTTGAAGAACTGGATCATGCGATCGATCTTACTACGCAGAACACCGCTTCCGAAAATGAAAAAAATATATTGAAAGGCATTGTGAAGTTTGGAAACATTACCGTGAAACAGATCATGAAAACAAGGGTTGATGTGCATGGCATCGATCAGGATACTTCTTTTGGTGAACTGATCGTTATCGTTCGCGACCTTCATTATAGCCGGTTGCCGGTATATAAGGAAGACCTTGATAATGTAGCAGGGATGATACATACGAAAGACCTGATCGCTTATCTGAACCAGCCTGATGATTTTGACTGGCATGTATTAATGCGCCAGCCTTTTTTTGTACATGAACAAAAATTTATTGAAGACCTGTTAAAAGAATTTCAATTAAAACATATTCATTTTGCAGTGGTGGTGGATGAGTTTGGGGGAACAAGCGGTATTGTAACGCTGGAAGATATTTTAGAGGAAGTGATCGGTGAGATCAAAGATGAATTTGATGAAGAGGAAACAGGATATAAAAAATTAGATGATAACAATTATATTTTTGAAGGCCGTACGATGATCAATGATGTTTGTAAGATCATGGAACTGCAGACCGACACTTTTGATGCAGTGAAGGGGGAAAGCGATTCGCTTGCCGGGCTCGTACTGGAACTGGCCGGTGAAATACCGCAACCCGCAAAAGTGCTCAGTTCCGGTGATTTTGAATTTACTGTGCTGGAAGTTGAGAAGAACCGTATTCAGAAAATTAAGGTTACGATAAAACCACAGATGGGGGAATGATATTATGGGGATAGTCAATAGTCCACGGCCCACGGCCCATAAGAAGCAAAAAAGAAATACTGGTTCATGGATCATGAATGATGGGAAAAAGATATTGGTACTTGCCATGGCCTATGGACTATGTACAATTGTTCTCTCTTCCTGTAACAGTACCTATACGGCGAAGCCGATGGGGTATTATAAAATTAATTTTCCTGAAAAAAAATACGAGCTCTTTGATCAACCGGGTTATCCATATTCTTTCGAATACCCGGTATATGCGAAAGTTGTGAAAGACAGTACTTTCTTTGGAGGAACCACTGAAAATCCATGGTGGATCAATGTTGATTTTCCGCAGTTCCATGGCAGGATCTATGTAAGCTATCTGGACATTGGAAAAAAACACAATTTTGATACTTTGATAAAACAATCTTTTGAACTTACAGGAAAACATACTTCCAAAGCCACTTCAATAGAAGATACGCTTATCACTACTGTAAAGGGAATACATGGCATTTTTTTCACTGTTGGCGGTAATGCGGCAACAGCGAATCAATTTTTTCTGACAGATTCAACCAAACATTTTCTTCGTGGCGCATTGTATTTTGATGCCACGCCTAATGAAGACTCGCTTGGTATTGTGAACCGGTTTTTATTGGAAGACATGAAGCATTTGATCAATACTTTTACATGGAAGAAATGAATTGACGATAGTCCATGGTAGATAGTCCATGGCAAGGATTTAAAAATAATTTATTATGGGCCATTGGCCATGGACAAAAAAAAGAACATGATAGCGATCGATAATAAACTCATCAGCGATGAAGTGATTGAAGAACAGTTCGTGTGCGACCTGAATAAATGCAAAGGCGGTTGCTGCGAAGATGGCGATGCAGGCGCGCCCATGGAAAAATGGGAACTGGAAAAGCTGAAAGAAAATTACGAAGCAGTTAAACCTTATATGACAGCTGAAGGAATTAAAGAAGTGGAGCGCCAGGGAAAATATATTTACGATAAAGAGTTTGGCTGGGTTACACCAACTGTGAATGGCGCTATCTGTGTGTATGGCGACCGTGATAAATCAGGCATTATTAAATGTGCAATCGAACAGGCATATAATGATGGTAAGCTGGACTGGAAAAAACCATTGAGTTGTCATTTGTTCCCGATCAAGATCCGGAAAAGTAAACGCGATCCGGATGTGGAGTATGTGAATTATGAACCGCGGGAAGATCTTTGTGCTGCTGCATGCAGTTTGGGTAAGAAATTAAAAGTGCCTGTTTATATTTTTTTGAAAGATTCATTGATCAGGAAATACGGGCAGGAGTTTTATGATACATTGGCAGCAACGGCAGAGCATATGAAAGAAAATGAATAAATTTGAGCATGGCGGAAAAAATACATGATAAGACCACATTAATTGAACTCATCCAATCCAACGCAATAACTATTAAAAAATATGGTGTTGATAAGCTTGGTGTGTTTGGGTCATTCGTTCGGAATGAGATGAATGAACAAAGCGATGTAGATTTTTTAGTTGAATTTGAATCGGGTAAAAAAACGTATAAAAACTTTATTCACCTGGCTTATTTTCTGGAAGAATTATGTGGCAGAAAAATAGAATTAGTAACACCTTCCGGGTTAAGTAAATATTTTGGCGATAAGATCTTAAAATCTACAGAATATGTCGCACTCTCTCGTTGAATATTTATTACATATAAATGACGAGATCGATTTTATTCTTTCGGCTACTGAAGGAAAGAGTAAAGAAAATATTGAGTCGAGCGATCTTTTAAAAAGAGCCATTGTTAGAAGCCTTGAAATTATTGGCGAAGCCACAAAGCATATCGATTTTTCTTTCAGAGATAAATATCCTCAAATTGATTGGAAAGGAATGGCTGGTACAAGAGATAAACTGATCCATGATTACATGGATGTGGACTATGATATCGTATTTGATATTATCGAAAATGAATTACCGGAATTAAAAATCGAAATAAAAAGAATTGTTCAGATAGAACGTGAATAAAACTTTGTATCACCGCAGAGACGCAGAGTAGAGGGCAGGAACCTGAAGTGTGCGACGCAACAGTTGCTGAATAATGATCATACAGCCGGCTAAAAAAATAGCCACTTATTAAAACTATTATCTGAGTAATTATATTTTAATCTCATAATCAGCGCTCATGAAAGATAACGCAGCCTCATTTATTGCAAAGAGTACGATCAGGGCGGCTGACCTGGAACACAGGCGCAAGATCAATTTTAATATTGCGAAATATAATGCTGTGGTGCCGGTTGGTAAACAACAATTCGGTAACCAGGTGATGCTGGCGCGTGAAAAAGCGAAGAACCGGAAATGGGATGCGATCGAACATCTTGACAGGTATCTGGAAGAATTTGAAAGAAAAATCACTGCGCGTGGTGCAAAAGTGATCTGGGCCGAGAATGCGGCGGAAGCACTGGAAGAGATCGGTAAGATCTGTAAAGAAAAGAGGTGTAAAACTTTGGTGAAGAGCAAGAGCATGGTGACGGAAGAAATTCACCTGAATAAATATCTGGAATCTATTGGCATTGAGAGTGTGGAAACGGATCTTGGCGAATATATTCAGCAGCTTGATGGCGAAGCGCCGTATCATATCGTAACGCCTGCCATGCATAAAAGCAAAGAAGATGTGGCGAGATTATTTGCCGATAAATTAGGAACACCTTCGGGATTATCACCGGAAGAACTCACATTGGTTGCGCGAAAAATTCTGCGCGATAAATATGTGGAAGCGGAAGTTGGCGTTACCGGTGCAAATTTTATTGTGGCCGATGTTGGCGGTATTGCAGTTACAGAAAATGAAGGCAATGCGCGGTTGAGTTGCGGCTGGCCCAAAACACATATTGTTGTTGTGGGTATCGAAAAAATGATCCCGTCGATACAGGATCTTGCTCTGTTCTGGCCGTTGCTTGCAACATATGGTACCGGTCAGAGGATCACGGTTTATAATACATTGGTTTCGGGCCCTCGCCAACCGGATGAAACAGATGGCCCGGAAGAAATGTATGTGATACTGCTTGATAACGGGCGCACCAATTTATTAGCGAATCCAACTTCAAGAGAGGCTTTGTATTGCATCCGTTGCGGTGCATGTTTGAATGCGTGCCCGGTGTATAAAAATATCGGCGGGCATTCTTATGAAACAACTTACAGCGGCCCGATCGGAAAAGTGATCACGCCGTATCTGAGCGGAATGAATGAATACAAGCATTTGAGTTATGCATCATCCTTATGCGGCAATTGTACGGAGGTTTGTCCTGTAAGGATCAATATTCATGAATTATTATTAGATAACAGGCATGAAGCGGTGATACAAGGTTCGAGTACGATCGCAGAAAGGCTTGCGTGGAAAGTGTGGAAGACTGCTAGTTTGAACAGGGGAATGATGAACATGGGAACGGGCAAGATGAAGAACTGGGTAGTGAATAAAGTTTTTAAAGGATGGACAACACACAGGAGCGACCTGGATTTCAGCCAGAAAACTTTTAATGAAATGTGGAGAGACAAACACGGGTAATCTTGCTGATCTATACCTCACATATCAGCTCCCGGCTTTTGTATATTGGTGGAACCTTATTTCATGATGCGGCTGCATTTACCGATTCGAAAGAAAAATTTCTTGCACATACGGGCCCGCGTATCAATTATTCAAATGAAAGATTTTGTGCGGATGCATTGTGGATCGTTCCGCATGGGTTGTTGAGTGAGACAGCTATTTCGGAGCAAAGGATTGAATGTGCTGAGTGGCATGGTTTGAAAATATTTTTTATAACGGGTGGCGATATTCCATTTGATATTTTTGCCGCTTCGTTTTATCTGCTTTCGCGTTACGAAGAATACCTGCCGCATGAATCGGATCAGTATGGAAGATACGCGCATACAAACAGCATAGCATACAAAGAAGATTTTCTGCAACTGCCACTGGTGAATTTGTGGATGCAGTCTCTTGAAAGAAAACTTCATTCATCATTCAACATTCATCGTTCAACATTCCGTTTTATTCCAACGTATGATATTGATATTGCGTATAGCTATTTGTATCATTCACTTCCAAGAAATGTTTTTGGTTTTTACAGGGATCTTTTGCAAGGCAAGTTTGAACAGGTAGTTGAACGGGGAAATGTTTACAGTGGCCGAAAGCCAGATCCGTTTGATGTGTATGATTGGTTAGATGAATTGCATGAACGATATAAACTGAATCCTGTTTATTTTTTTCTGTTAGCTGCGAAAAGAAAAGGCGTTGATAAAAATATCAATCCAAATACAAAGGGAATGCGGCGGTTGATAGAAAGACATGCTGCGAAATACACAACCGGTATACATCCGTCATGGAAGAGCGGTGATGCGGATGCGTTATTGAAATCGGAAGTGGGATTGTTATCAAAAATAATTGAACGGAAAGTGGAGAGGTCGCGCCAGCATTACCTGCGAATGATGTTGCCTGCCACTTACCGAAAATTAATTTCAATAGGCATCAAAGATGAATATTCGATGGCATATGGAACAGTGAATGGATTCAGGGCATCGTATGCGATGCCGTTCAAATGGTTTGACCTGGAGCGGAATGAAAATACTTTACTTACCGTTCATTCTTTTTGTTATATGGATTCAACCGCTGTTTTTCAGCAAAGAGAAACGCCGGAAGAAGCATTGAAAGAACTGCAGCATTATTTTGATATCGTACGATCAGTAGATGGCGAACTGATCACACTTTTTCACAATGATTTTCTTACGGAACAAACTGCATGGATAGGTTGGAGAAAAATGTATGCAGATTTTTTAGAAAAAAATTTCTCCCCGATCACATAGCATCGGCATCTGATGCAACTGTTACCGCTTCTTTTTGTTTCTTCAAACTTTGGTTAACGAGGAATACGCCGATCAGTGTAATTACAGAACCGACGATAATTTTCCAGGTTAGTTTTTCATCCATTATCATCGAACCAGCCAGGATGGCGACAATAGGATTGATGTATGCGTATAATGCCGCCACAGCAGGTTCCAGGTGTTTCATAGTATAAATAAAAGCAGCGAAAGTGATCAGATTACTTGCAATGATGAGATAGGCAACCGCACCCCATGATTGTAAAGGTATTTGTGAAACCGGCATGCTGTCGCCGGAGATAAATAACATGATCATTAATATCAAAGAACTGATCAGCATTTCCCATCCGGTTGCGTAATAGGCGTTCATTTTTGATTTGCTTCTTGATAATATGATGGTGCCGATACTCCAGCCGAGCATGGCGATCAATGAAAGTATCACACCCCAGGTATAACCCTGTTGCCGGTTGTGAAAAGCATTATCATAAAAAACAACAGCAATACCGCCGATGCCTAACAGTAAACCAATAAATGTTATGGAGGTGATGCGTGTATTCCTGAAAAACAAGCGTTCAATGATCACCACAGATAACGGATACAGTGCAGAGATCAATGCGCCCATTCCGCTCGGAATTGTTTTTAAGGCAACTGTGGCAATTCCATTTGCAGAAACAAACAAAAAAACGGCCATCATCGTTAACCAGAGAAATTCTTTTTTAGTTGGCAGCTTTTGTCCCTTCAACATAAAAAAAGAAACCAATAATATGCCGGCGATAAACTGCCTGATGGAAGCGATCTCCAGTCCCGGAACTTTTTGCACACCAATTTTACTGGCCACCCAACTGGTGCCCCATACAATGCTGGTAAGAGTTAGGGCGAAGTAAGCTTTTTGTTTGGTGGTCAACAGAATTTTATTTTGCGTGATGTGCCATTAAAATATTGTGTACCTCAATCGTTTAAAAAGATATGTTAGTTGACAGATGATGGATGACAGAATAAAATTATTTCAGATTATCTGCCTGCTCAATTTTTTAAACCTTTTCTACCCCAACCCCTAAAGGGGCTCTGACCCCCTTCAGGGGTGGGGGTAAAAATCGATAATCAAAATGTTTGTTTTAATGCCTGAAATGCCGCATGCCCGTCATCACCATCGCTAAATTATTTGTCATGCAGTATTCAACACTGTCTTTATCTCTCACAGAACCGCCGGGCTGAATAAATGCTTCGATGCCTGCAGCATGTGCTATCTGCACACAATCATTGAAAGGGAAAAATGCATCTGATGCCAGCACGGCGCCATGCAGGTCAAAATTAAATTGCTTGGATTTTTCAATTGCCTGGCGCAGTGAATCGATGCGGCTGGTTTGTCCGCAGCCTTTGCCCACCAGCTGTTTATTTTTTACCAACGCGATGGCATTACTTTTTAAATGTTTGCAAACAAGGTTGGCGAAAATGAGGTCTTCTTTTTCTGCTTCTGTTGTTTGCCTGCCGCCAACTTCTTCCCATTTTTCGTAGTTGCGTTCATCGGGGGCTTGTTCTAGTATACCGTTTAGCAAAGCCTTTGAAGGAGACTGGAGACTGAAGTTAGAAGTCTGGAGTTGGAGCAGGATGCGGTTCTTTTTTGTTTTTAATATTTCCAATGCATCCGCATTAAATGATGGTGCGATGAGTACTTCAAAAAATATTTCGTTGATGGCATCAGCGGTTGCTTTATCGATAGTGCCGTTGCAGACCAATACACCGCCGAAAGCGCTTTCAGGATCGCCGGCGAGTGCATCGTCCCAGCTTTGCTTTACGGTTTTGCGTTGCGAGATACCGCAAACATTGGTGTGTTTAATGATGGCGAAAACTTTTTCTTTTGTATCTCTGAATTCATGTATGAGTTGAACCGCCGCATCAACATCCACTAAATTATTGTACGAAAGTTCTTTGCCGTTTAGCTGTGTAAAAAATCTTTTAAGATCGCCATAGAATGTTGCTTTCTGGTGCGGGTTTTCTCCATAACGTAAAACCTGTTTTGTTCCGGGATTGAAATAATTGCTGATAGCTGTATCATATCGCTTTACTACGTCAAAAGCCCAGGCAGCAAAGTCTTTTCGTTGTTCGAGCGATGTTTCGCCTTTTTGATCCTTCAATAATTTTTCAAGAAAAGGGTATTGATCTTTTTCGGCGATCACAACAATATCATTGAAATTTTTTGCTGCAGCGCGGATCATAGATGGCCCGCCGATGTCTATTTTTTCGATGATCAGCTTTTCTTCCGTGGTTGTGCGTAATGTTTCTTCGAAAGGGTAGAGGTCAACGATCACCAGATCAATTTCAGGAATATTATATTCTTTCATCTCAGCCAGATCCTGCGGTTCATATCTTCTGCCCAATATGCCGCCGAATACTGCGGGATGTAATGTTTTTACACGTCCGCCTAAAATAGAGGGATAGGTTGTTAAACTTTCTACCGGGACACATTTGATGTTGAGGTCTTCCAGGAATTTTTGTGTACCACCGGTTGAATAAATGGTGATACCCAGTTCCTGTAATTTTCTGGCAATGGGTTCGAGGCCGTCTTTATAAAAAACGGAGATAAGGGCGGATTGAATTTTCTTTTGCATGAGATCGGGATAATTTTGAAATTTTGGAATTGGGAAATTGGGAAATTTCTTTTGGGGCAAACATTTGAAACAATTCCAAAATTTCCCAATTCCAAAATTCCAAAATCCCTACAAGTTCACTTCAAAAGCGCCTTGCTCCGAAATGGTGTGATGGCGCAAATGTAGGCTGTCAGCATCTTTTTTCCAGTAACGGATTTTCCACAATGGGTTGTTACTGCCGAATACGTATTGCGGACAGTTAAACACAGTGGCCAATTGGGTTAAGCGGATCTTTGGGTTGCCGCTGATGACAATGATATCCACCGGAATTTTTTGTTTGGGCTGTATAAAATGCAAGGGTTTGTCTATAAACAACACCGATCTGTGTGCACCGGCAATAAAATGGTTGCCGATAAACGTATTGGGCAATGAATCTTTTTCCAGCACGCCATACAATACCCGTGAAGGCTGCAGGTGAAAATTTTGCAGGAAACTTTTCTCCCTGAGCGAACTATCTCCCAAAAAAAGGAATGAATTCCCTTCTATCACATCAATAGCGTTGTGTTGCGGAATATTGTAGATGATCAATTTGTGCTGTTGCTGTTCCTGAATTAAAGTAAGGGTTCTCAATAAAAAAAATATCGACAAAAAACTTAACCCATAAAACATACCGATACTTTTTTTCTTCACTAACCACCATGCAAAAAAACAAACAACAAAATATAACAGGATGGTTTGTGCGAGGCTAACCTGTATGTTGCCGGTTACGGAAAATGGGATGCGGTCGGTGCGTTCGATCACGCCATCCATCTGCACAATGAGAAAAGAAATTATTTTACCTGTTAATGAATTGAGTAAAGGAATTTTATACAATACAAGCAATAACAACTCGCCATACAAAATAAAACCCGATAACGGCACTGCAATAAAATTGGTGAACAAAAAAAGGTTGGGGAACTGGTGAAAATAATACAGGATGATGGGCAGCGTTAAAACCTGCGCCGATAATGTAATGGCATTAAGCTCCCAGATAATATTGAGTATTTTATTTTTAAAATAAAAACCATGATAAATGGGTTTCATAAATAATACAATGCTTAGAACCGCAGTGTAGGATAACTGGAAACCCACATCCCAGAAATAATATGGATCGTAAACCAATAAACAGAAAGCAGATGCGGCCAATGTGTTATAAATATTTGTGCGCCTGCCAAGGCTTTCACCGGTCACAATAAAAGAGAACATAACGGCTGAACGTAAAATAGAAGGCACCGCCCCGGCGAGTAAAGTAAATGCCCAGATAACGGCAAGAATGATCAGTGGTTTGATAATACGGATCCATTTGAATTTCCGCAAAGGTTTTAAAAGCAACAGCAGCAAACCATAGATCATACCCAGATGCAAACCGCTGATGGCGATGATATGAACCACGCCGGTATTGCTGTAGGAACGAACAAGATCCTTATCAAGATCATCGCGGTAACCAATTAGCAAAGCTTCTGCAACGCCGGTTTCTGTTTGGCCCGGAACCCATTTCCTGAAAATGGATAATACATTGTTGCGTGCGTTGATCAATGTTTCGGTAAGTAGATCTTTGTTCAGCTTACCGGTAACGAAATAATCTTTTGGCTGAAGATAAACCTGGTAATGGATATCCTGCCAGGCGCAATATTTTTTGTAATCGAATCCACCGGGATTACCAGAGTTGGTAATGGGCTGCAGTGTTTTTTGTATGATGACCTGCGAACCATATTGCAATGCCGCAGCAGCCGTATCCTTTTTAAAATATAATAAGATATTCCCTTTCACCATTACCCATTGCCCATTCACTAATACAGATCCCACACTCGCCAGTGCTTTATATGAATTGGCTTTTGCCGTTAACGGTTCCTGCAGCGTAACTGAAATATATTTTGCATCACCAGCATAATGTCCGATCCATTTATTGTTATGTTCGATATTTTGAAAATACATCAATGCGGCTCCCATACATACAACCAGCATGTTTACCGATAAACCATTCAACCATCTGAATTGATATTTGTGTGATGATGATATAAATCGAAAAAAGAAAAGAATGGAAATAGCAATAACACCACTAATGAAAATCTTTGTAAGCGAAAGATCAACATGCGCCGCTAAAACAATACCGGCCGTTAACGGAATGATCAAACGGATAAAAGGAGCGGAGCGCCAGAACTGTTTTCCATGACGAGGCATGAATTAAACGTAATAATTTTTCTTGCTGGTTTTGTTTTTACTGAAGGAGTTGAGTATAAATACGTGGGAGAAGCCGTGAGCTGTCAGCCATCAGCTTTGAGCAATTTTTTTGAATTACGAGGGCACGGAGAAGCACAAGGCTGATGGCTCATAGCTGACAGCTGATAGCTTCTACTTACTCAAATTCATACTTCTTTCCTTATACAAAGTACGGAAGTACGGATCGCGCAGGTCTTTGATAAAACGGATCGCTTCACCGGTGCTTTTCATTTCAGGGCCGAGCTCTTTGTTTACGCCGGGAAACTTATCAAAACTAAATACAGGTTCTTTGATTGCGTAGCCGTCTAATTTTTTCTCCATCACAAAATCGCCAAGCTTTGCTTCGCCTAACATTATTTTGGTGGCGATGTTGAGATAAGGGATTTGATAAGCTTTGGCGATAAAAGGCGTGGTGCGTGAAGCTCTTGGGTTCGCTTCTATCACATACACTTTATCATTCTTGATCGCGAACTGAATGTTGATCAATCCTTTTATTTTTAATGCACGCGCAATTTTTTCTGAATAATATTCCATCGTTTCCACAACCAATGGCGTGAGGTTGAATGCGGGTAATACCGCATTGCTGTCGCCGCTGTGGATACCGGCCGGTTCAATATGTTCCATCACACCCATGATGTGAAAGGTTTCGCCATCAAAAATGGCATCCACTTCTGCTTCCTGGCAACGGTCGAGAAAATGATCGATGAGTATTTTATTGCCTGGTAAATGTTTTAATAAACTGATCACCGCTTTCTCCACATCTTCATCATTGATCACGATCCGCATTCTTTGTCCGCCGATCACATAACTCGGCCTCACTAAAACCGGATAACCCACCCTGTTGGCAACAGCGATCGCATCATCAGCATTCAATGCGGTTCCATATTCGGGGTAAGGAATGCCTAACTCTTTTAAAAGATCGCTGAAACGCCCCCGGTCTTCCGCGATATCCATATCATTAAAAGATGTACCGATAATACGCACACCTTTTTCGTGTAAACGTTTTGCCAGTTTCAATGCGGTTTGCCCGCCGAGCTGTACAATTACGCCTTCCGGTTTTTCCAGTTCAATGATCTCCCATAGATGTTCCCAGTTAACCGGCTCGAAATATAATTTATCGGCCATATCAAAATCGGTACTCACGGTTTCGGGGTTACAATTCACCATAATCGATTCGTAACCGCATTCTTTGATGGCGAGTAAGCCGTGCACGCAACAGTAATCAAATTCAATACCCTGGCCGATCCTGTTGGGGCCGCTGCCCAAAACAATGACCTTTTTTTTCTGCGATGGTATCGATTCGTTGGAATTAAGAGTAGGGTTCATTTCTGCGAAGGATTGCGCAAAATTAGGGGTACGGGGGAAATTTGCAGAGATTTTTTTTATTGCCACAGACGGCACAGAAAAATACAGAATAAGATCAGAATAACTAACATCAATTAGTATCAATCCTGCAGCTCTTCACAATAATAGCCTGCATTTTGCAGGATGGTTTCAACAGAACGTGGTGAAAGCTGAATGGCTTCTATCCGTAACACATTATCACAATCGTGCATGTCAACATTCCAGCGTTTGATGCCCTGAATGTTTTGAATGATGGGTTGCGCCTGTGTGATGCGTTCCCTGTTATCAAGATCGGTTTTGAAGATGAGGATATCCATAAAAAAGGTTGGTTTGATAATTTTTCTCTGCGAAACCTCTGCCTCTCTGCGGCTCTGCGGTGAATTGAACCTGGCCAACCGCAGAGCCGCAGAGAACGGGGAGGTAAGCGCAGAGTTATTCAGCTCCCGCCATCGGATCATTTTCACTCTTGCCCCAAACACGGCAACGGTTGCGCCATTCCTGTTTTATCTTTTCTCTTTCTTCAGGTGTCATATGCTGCATTTTCTCCTGCCATTTTTCCTGCCACTCTTTTCTCCAGTGCCCGCCACGGCCACCCCAGCGGCCGCGGAAGCCACCGAATAAAATTTTGCTCAGCACCAGAATACCCAGCGCCTGCCAGAATGTGATGATGGAAATATGCAGCACCACCGCCAAAATATTGTTCCAGAGGCTCATCACAACAAAGCTCAGTAAGGCTGTTGCAGCCAGGGCCAGTATGATAAAGCCAACGATCTTTTTTACCCAGAATTTACGATTCATGATTTTTCATTTTGTCAATTATATAATAACTCATCCCGCAAAACGCTTAAGCGTTCTCTCAAATGCAGTACTGCATAGCGTTTGCGGCTGAGTAAGGTATTAATGGTTTCGCCGGTTTGTTCGGCAATGGTTTTAAAAGGCACGCCTTCGATCTCGTTTAAAATAAACACGTCACGTTGCGCTGCCGGCAGCTCATTCAGTGCAGTGTGTAATGCTTCCCAGAAAAGATTGCGCAGGTATTCTGTTTCGGGGTTATTCGCTCCGTCAAAGAACAGATCCGTCCAGTCAAAAGCCGATTCACTATCCGCATCGGTATACATATCTTCGAGCAGGTCGGGTTTGTGTTTGCGTTGTTTATCGGTGATCTTATTACGCGTAACCGTAAACAACCAGGCGGTCAGTTGCCCGATCGGTTTGGTGTTGCCGATGAACTGGTAAAAAACATCCTGCAGAATGTCTTCGGCATCGGCGTCATTGCTCACACGTTTACGGATAAAACCCATCAACCGTTTACTGTACGTGTTGATCACTTCGGTAATATTCGCTTTACGGGTTTCAGCCATGTTTGGTATCGTCAGCGCCTCTGTCATTAATAAGGTAGACGATGGCGGGAAGATAATATTTTACCGGCGCAAAATTTTTTTTGAACGGGCAGCGGTTCTTTGGGCGGCTTCGTTGTGTCACTCACTTGTACGGTTGAAGCAATATTGAACAACCATTAGTGTCTGCGGTCCAGGTTTTTTTGTTCGCCTTTTTTACCCCTGCCCCTAAAGGGGAAATAGCGAATCATAATAATTTCGCAGGGAATTGTCTTTGCGAACTTTGCGTGTATTCCTTAGCGCTTCTTTGCGGTTAGCTTACGATTTTTGCACGCGGAGTAAACCACAACGTTATTATGTAAGTTCTGTAACTTTAATACCCTTAAAATACAGCTATGGAATTTGGCCGCGTACCCGAATCAGAATTGAACAAGATCGATTTTACCTTACCAAAAGATCCTGCATTTAATAAACAAATATTAACAGGTAAAAAAGTAAAACATCCCAAAGTATACCTCGGCTGCGCCAAATGGGGAAGAACGGAATGGGTAGGAAAAATCTATCCGCTCAAAACAAAAGAAAAAGATTTTCTCGACCATTATGTAAAACATTATAACAGTATTGAATTAAATGCAACACATTATAAAATATACGGCGCAACAGGCATAGCCAAATGGGCAGCCAAAGTGGGCGACAGGGATTTTAAATTCTGCCCGAAAATGTACCAAGGCGTTACACACCGCGGAAGTTTAACCAACAAAGAATTCATTACCACAGAATTTTTGCGCGGCATCATTGCGTTTGAGCAACATCTTGGCCCTGTGTTTGTGCAGGTAAGCGATGCATTTACTACCAAACGAAAAGAAGAGCTGTTTAATTTTTTACGTTCGCTGCCGACCGATATGCAGTTCTTTTTAGAAGTGCGCCACCCCGATTGGTTTGCCAAAGATGATGTGCGGGAGGAGCTGATGGAATTTCTGAAATCGATCAACATGGGTATCGTGATCACCGATACTAGCGGCAGAAGGGATTGCGCACATATGTATCTCACGGTTCCCAAAACATTTATCCGTTTTGTTGGAAACAGTTTGCATAAAACAGATTTCACCCGTGTTGACGACTGGATAGACCGCTTGAAACACTGGCTGGATAAGGGTATGGAAGAACTTTATTTTTTCATGCACATGCATGATGAAGCAAAATCTCCGGAGCTAACGGTTTATATGGTGGATAAGATCAATGCGGAATGTAAACTGAATTTGATCAAACCAACATTTATCGATTCATCGCAGACGGATCTATTTGGCGGGAAGTGAAATGTTTATTCTTCAGGCAGTGTTAAAAAAATTGAACCACACAGGCGCAAGGAGGCACAAAGAAATTTAGATTTGCTTATTTAAGATTGAATTTTTCTTTTTGCGCAGGGATGATTGTACTGGCTGATTTTATTTTAGACAATATATCTTCAAAATGTTCGACAGATAGTTGACCACGGTGACATTCTGCTTTCTTAACTACTAAATCTACAACTTGGCTGGTTGGTCTTTCTGCAAGTTTGGAGCAATCAGCGTAGCAAGTATGTTCTACAGCCGCACAATTTTCTGGAGTTAATTCAATTTGCAAATTCAATAGTTCGTCTGTATTCAATACATTCATGTTAATATCTGTATTGATAAAAATTGTTGCATAAGTAGCAGTTTTCTCATCAATAGCTACGATTACTATGTATTTTATCTTTGGAGGATTTGTATCATTTACATGAATTCGTAAAACGGAACCAGCTACTAATCCTTTTTCTATTAGTAGCCTCTTGACATCTTTACCAAATATATTACCAAGTCCCATTTAAAGCGAGGCTATCATTTTCTTGGCAGGTATTAATATACTTCACAAATTCATCATTAGCTCCTGCATGTCGGGCAATTTGTTCGTAGGAAATAGGAGAGTTAGGTGATTTTGCCCAAGCCTCATTATAAGAACCGTCATGAGATTTATTTTTTAATTGCGGGAAGTTTAAGTCTTTATTTTCCGATATTGACTTAAATAAACAAGCAATATCACTTTCTGACAAATAATTCATATCAGGCTCTTGTAATGCTTCTACCACATCATCCTCAACATCAAAATATTTTTTATCTACGTTAGCAGGTTTTAAACTATCATAGGCGAACGATAACACCGGTCCGTATTTCATTGCCACAATAGTATCACCAGTAATTGTACGCCCAAACTTTAATAAATGCTCTTTTTCAGCAAAATATAAAATTTTCAAAAGAGAATATAAATCTCTTTCGCCATCTGGTGAATTCTTGCATATATAAAGAAGAGATGCAAGTGTTTTTTGTCGTTTTAAATTGGTATCCATAGAATTTTCTATAACAAAGATACTAAAAAATGTAGTAAACGTTTGGTTAAAGTACCTAATAAATCCGAATATTCAAATGCAAGGAATGAAAAAGCAATTTATTTCACTTCATACAATTCTTCCCAACGTGTTGTGTAACGCGGGCTGCGTAGTTCCTGCCGCATCTTCCAGTCGCGCGAGGTTCCGGATGATGCAAATTTTAATACATCATCGCGCATGGCAAAGTTTACGTTGTCCATCATACTCATCAGTAAACGGTTCTTGTTATCGGATGCGGGGTTGAATAAATTTCCCTGGATGGATCTGTCAGGAACAATTCCACTTAACATCACGCCGGCTTTTTTATACAGCCGCCCTTTTTCATAGAGCCTGTCAACCAGTGCCACCGCGGGTTTGATGAGTTCATTGGTACAGGAAGTAGCAAGCGGCAAAGTAATATAACTGCTGATCGTTGGCCCGTGCCTGAAATACGTATTATGCGATTGTTCTTTCGGCACCACAAATACGCTGATGGTATCTGCGGCGCCATGCTGCCTTCTTAATTTTTCTGCAGCGCGTGATGTGTATGTTGCAACGGCTTCTTTAATATCAGTTAATTCTGTAACGGGCGAACCAAACATACGCGTGGTGGCGATCATTTTTTTATTAACGAGTTCCTGCATCATTTGTATGCTCTCGATCCCCTTCAGTTCGCGGATCAGTTTGGCGCCGGTTACACCGCCCAGGTGTTTATGGGCCCATGCAATATCTTTTTTACTCAGGTCGAATGCGGTGTTGATGGAATAGCGCCGCAGTTTTTCTGCATACTGGTAACCCACACCCCAGATCTCTTCTACCGGTGTTTTTTGTAATGCCTGTTCTGTTTTTCTTGGCGTGTCTAATACGAGCATGCAGTTCGTGGCTTCCTTGTGTTTTTTAGATAAACGGTTGGCCACTTTGCACAAAACTTTTGTAGGAGCCACACCGATAGAAACTTTGATACCGGTCCATTGTTCAACAGTTTCTTTCAGGTGTAAAGAAAATTCAGCGATGTCTTTTGCATCGATATGCGAAAGATCCAAAAAGCATTCATCTACAGAATATACTTCCACACAGTTTTCGGGTAACTGCATCCGTAGCGTTTCCATCACACGCCAGCTGAGATCGCCGTATAAATTATAGTTGGATGAAAAAGTGGCAACATTATATTTTTCGATCAATGGCCTTGCTTTAAAATAAGGGCCTGCCATGGCTACGCCCAATGACTTGGCTTCATCACTGCGCGAGATGATGCAGCCGTCGTTGTTGCTGAGGACAACGACGGGTTTGTTCTTTAAATGAGGTTTAAATAAACGCTCACAGGAACAATAGAAACTGTTGCAGTCGACGATGGCTCTCATGAGGAATCTTTTTTACCCCCGGCCCCTGAAGGGGAGGCGGAAGATTCGTGGGTGAGAATTGTGTTGAGGGATGTGATTACTTTTTCGTGTTTGCTTTCGATCTTAGTGAAAGGGATAAGTTTGTCCTTTTTACCCCCGGCCCCTGAAGGGGAGGCGGAAGATTCTCGTGTGAGGATTTTATTGATGGATGTAATTACTTCATCGTATTTGTTTTCAATTTCATGATTGGTAAAACGGATGACTTTTATTTTTTCTTTTTCGGGTGACCATTGTTTGGATCTGTCGGACTGTTTTATTTCCGGCTGATCGTGAATACTGCCATCAACTTCGATTACTAATTGTAAAGTGTGACAATAAAAATCAGCAATGAATGGACCGATGGGATGCTGCCTTCTGAATTTATATCCTGATGGTCTGCTGCGAAGAAACTCCCATAATTTTATTTCGGCAGAAGTCATATCATCTCTTAACTCTCTTGCCCGCTGGAAGATTAATGGCGTTGCTTCAAGAAACATATTATTTTTCATAACTCAAGATTTTTCTATCTCCCCTTCAGGGGCCGGGGGTAAAAAGGAAAATTTGTTCAACAATGAACCAGCCGCCCAAGTGTGCGACGCAACAAAAGCCTCATTGAAAATATTTGCCCGGTACATAAAATCAAATAGTACGAATTGAATAAACCACCACCCCCCACGCCGAATAATTGCTAAACTCATCAACCTGCACATTTCCGTATTTTTTATTTTCAGCGATGAGTGTAACGCCTTTGATATGCGTTTGCAGGCGCCGCACCATTAACTCGCCGTTTACAATGGCCACGATGATCTTTCCGTTGACGGCTTTGATACTCCTGTCAACGATCAGCACATCGCCGCTGTGGATGCCCGCTTCGATCATCGCATCGCTGTTCATGCGGAAAAAAAAAGTAGCGGGTTTGTTGCGGATGAGTTGTTCGTTCAGGTCGATGCCGCGTTCCATATAATCATCGGCCGCTGCACCAAAACCCGTAGCGTTGGCGGTGGGTATATCCCATTGGTTAAATTTTTTGGAGCCTTTGTAGGCGGCTCCGTACCACTGTTCTCCGTCCATATAAATTAAATTTTGAAATGCTAAATTATTTAGTAAATTTATACTAAAATAATTATTACGGTAAAATTTTATTTATGGAAACAGGGTTGTTGCAGAACAGGTCGCTGGGCACACAGGTAAACGGCCTGTACGAATATTTACTGGTGGCGCATCCCGATGAAACCGTGTATGCGCAGGTGATGGCAGAGAAGCAGTTTTTTTCTGCACAGTTCCGTTCGCCCGTTGCGGTAAAAACAAAACCGCATATTACCGTAGCTAATTTTTTAGCGCTCGAACCCATGGAAGAAACGATCATCAGATGGATGCACCGCGTGATCAGTACCAAAAAAAGTTTTCGTGTAACACTCAACCAATACGGTGCATTCAGGCCGCATACCATTTATCTGCGCGTGGAGGAACACCAGCCGTTTCAGCAACTCGCCAAAGAATTAAAAGTGGTTGATCAATATGTAAGAAGCAATGGCTGCCCCGAAATAAAATTCAGCAACCCGCACCTCACCATCGCAAGGCGGCTGGAACAAACCACTTACCAGCAGGCAATTACTGTTTATGCAGAAAAAAAATTCCATGCATCATTCGACGTAAAAGAATTGTTGCTGCTGAGAAGGCAGCACCAGTTCGACAGCTGCAAACAGGTAAGCGTATTCGGACTGCAACCGTAAAGCAAAGCAATAGTGTGTTACCGGCTTTTACACTAATGGCATCGCCTCTTGTGTCACTCACTTCAGGGTTCAGAACAATACGCAACAAATAAACAAATAAACAAACCAACTAACACAATCCGCGCAATCATACCAAGATCCATGCAATCCGAGATCCTTTCTTCCTACACCACCACTCAATATTTATTAGTGATCGAACCGCACGAAGCATTACGGACAGAGATCCTTCGCATAAAAAAATATTTTGCAGAAACATATGATTGCCCGGCAGCAGCCACCGGCCGCCCGAATATTACGCTCGCAAGGTTTGAACAGTTCGATATGGTTGAGCAACGCATCATACACCGTTTACAATTGCTCGCAACGGCGCATAATTCTTTTGTGGTGGAGCTGCACGATTTTGAAAGTTATCCAACACACAGCATTTTTATAAACGTAACTACCAAAACACAAATTGTTGAACTGGTAAAAGCATTGCGCCCGATGCAGCATTTGTTGAAAATTGATAAGGACCGCAAACCACACTTTATAACCGAACCGCATATCACCATTGCCAGGAAACTATTACCCTGGCAATACGAGAAAGGCTGGCTCGAATTAAGCAACACACATTTCAGCGGGCGTTTTGTGGTAGATCATTTATTACTGCTCCGAAAGCGGCATGGCGACAATCACTTTACAACGGTGAAAAAATTCAAGCTGCTGAACGAAAAAGTAAGCACGGTGCAGGGGCAACTTTTTAACTGACTTTAATTTTTGCCACAGACGACACAGATTTTCACAGACTTTTTCTGTGGTGTTCTGTGTATTCTGTGGCAAAAAATCAAAAAATATTTTATGGAAGACGAAACATTAAATGAAAACAAAGATCAATATCTCAAAGGACGCGGAGCGCAATTCAATCCCAAGAACCGGTTCTTAAAAAATCAACAGATCCGCGAACAGATAGAAAGTATTGACGACTGGACAGAACCCAATTCAGCCACCGTTTATTTAGAAGACCATGCAAAGAGTATTGTAAATAAAGTGGACAGCCCGGATGTGGGAATGATGTACAGCATGAACCCTTACCAGGGCTGCGAACACGGCTGCATCTATTGTTATGCCCGTAATGCCCATGAATACTGGGGTTACAGCGCAGGGCTTGACTTTGAAAGAAAGATCATCGTAAAAAAAAATGCACCGGAACTGCTGCGTAAATTTTTAATGAACAAGAACTGGGAATGCGTGCCCATCAGTTTAAGCGGCAATACAGATTGTTATCAACCCGCAGAAAAAAAATTCCGCATCACACGCGGGTTGCTCGAAGTGTGTAATGAATTTAACCAGCCGGTGGGAATGATCACCAAGAATGCAGGCATACTCCGCGACACAGAACTGTTGCAGGAAATGGCGAAGAAAAAATTAGTGAGTGTGCTGGTAAGCATCACCTCTTTTAATGAAGACCTGCGCCGCGCCATGGAACCGCGGACAACCACAGCAAAACAAAGATTGCGTGTGATCAAAGAACTAAGCGATGCCGGCGTACGCGCCGGTGTAATGCTGGGCCCGATGATACCCGGATTGAATGAACACGAAATGCAACGCATTATGGAAGCGGCGAGTGAAAATGGCGCAACATTTTCTGCATATACTTTTATACGGTTGAACGGAGCCATTAAACTCATCTTCCATGACTGGCTCTATAAAAATTTTCCGGATCGTGCAGACAAAGTATGGCACCTGATAGAAACCGGCCACGGCGGGCAGGTGAACGACAGCCGCTATGGCGTACGCATGCGAGGCGACGGGCCTATATCAGATCTGGTGCGACAACAGTTTATCAAGTATAATAAAATTTATAAACTCAATGCAGAGAGATGGAATTTAGACTGCAGCAATTTCAGGAGGCCGGGAGAGCAGGGGAGGTTGTTTTAAAAAGAAATTGTAAATTGTATCCCCTCCCTCGATGAATGAAAATAATTTCATTCAATAATCAATTCTTATGTCACGTAAAGATTTGCACGAAAATCCATTCGATGATTCAACTATTGCAAAACTAGAAATATTTGAAGATTATGCACAAGCGTGGATACCCACTTTCGTAATGAGTGGTGCAAAGACTATTTGCATTTTTGATTTTTTTGCCGGCACAGGTTATGATAAAAATGCTGTAGAAGGTAGTCCGATCAGAATCCTAAATAAGATTAAGCAACAAATTGGAAATATTTTTCAAAAAAAAGTGAAAGTCAAAGTTTATCTTAATGAATGGGAGCCAGATAAAAAAAATCAGTCAAAATTTGAACTATTGAAGAAAGCCTGTCTAGATTATTTGGAAAGTAATCTAGATGTAAAAAGAGCGATAGAATTAAATTTTTATAATGAAGATTTTGGGGAATTGTTCACGAAATTATTGCCGATTATTAAACAGTTCCCTAGTTTGGTCTATTTAGATCAAAATGGAATTAAGTTTTTGTCAGAAAAATATTTTTTAGAACTGGAGAAAACTAGGCAAACAGATTTCCTTTATTTTGTTTCGGCGTCATATTTCTGGCGGTTTGGGGAAAGCAAAGAGTTTAAAATGCATTTAGATATTGATATGACAATTGCCAAAAAAGACCCCTATAAATTTATCCATAGAAATATAATCGAGCAATTGAGAACAAAGTTACCTTCTGATTCAAGACTAAAACTATATCCATTTTCCTTACGTAAAGGATCTAATATTCATGGAATTATTTTTGGAGCGTCTCATCCTAGGGCAGTTGATAAATTTTTATCAATTGCTTGGAAGCGAAATGAGACAAATGGAGAAGCCAATTTTGATATTGATGATGATCAAAAGAAAGCCCAATTAACAATATTTGGAGAGAAAACACTAACTAAGATTGAAGAATTTAAAGAGAATGTAAAGCAAAAGCTTCTTTCTAAAAAGATTTCAAACAATTTTGAACTACTAGATTTCGTTTATGATGAAGGGCATATTGCTAATCATGCTTCAGAGTGCATAAAAGAAATGAAAAAAAATAAAGAAATAGCTTATAATGGAATTTCACCATTAGTTACTTATGACAACGTATATAAATTTAAAAAGAAGATCGAATATAAAATTCTCTAATTATGGCACAATCAAGTATTGAATGGACCGAAATGACGTGGAACCCAACCACCGGCTGCAACAAATTATCAGCAGGCTGCAAATTCTGCTATGCTGAAGTTATGGCTAAACGCTTACAGGCCATGGGTATTGAAAAATATAAAGATGGTTTTGAGCTTGCCCTTCATGAAGACGCATTAAGTGTACCTGCTACATGGAAAAAGCCTAAGATCGTTTTTGTAAACTCAATGAGCGATCTCTTTCATAAAGAGATACCATTGGAATTTATTCAAAAAGTTTTTAAAGTAATGAATGATAACCCGCAGCATGTTTTCCAAGTGTTAACCAAAAGGGCTGATATTTTGTTGAAATATCACACGCATTTAGAATGGACTCACAATATCTGGATGGGCGTTTCAGTGGAGAACGAAAAAGTAATGAAAAGGATCGAATTGCTTCGCCAAACTGCTGCTCGTGTAAAATTCCTTTCCTGTGAGCCATTAATCGGCCCGTTGCCAAACATGAATTTAACAGGAATTGATTGGGTTATTGTTGGAGGGGAAAGCGGCAGAACACCAAGACCTATGGATGTAGATTGGGTACTGGATATACAGCAGCAATGCGAAACCAGCAATACGAAATTCTTTTTTAAGCAATGGGGAGGTACTAATAAAAAGAAAACTGGAAGAACACTCAATGGCAAAACGTATAGTGACATGCCTTCAACAGAGCAGTTGGAAGAAGTTAGTTTTTAATTATTCCAGTTGCTATTCGCAATTTTTGTATTGCTATCTTTAATGGCAACCGCAAAACATGGCATCATTCAAACGAACGCTTTCTCTTAATACCACCATCGCTATTGTTGTAGGAGGTGTGATCGGTTCGGGTATTTTTATGAAGCCGGCATTGATGGCATCGCAGCTGCAGTCGCCATTGATCTTATTAAGCGTTTGGGTGGTGGCGGGTATCATCACTTTGTTTGGTGCATTATCCAATGCAGAGTTGGCGGCCATGTTTCCTGAAACGGGCGGCCAGTATATTTTCTTTAAAAAAATTTACGGCGATGGTTTTGCTTTTACGTATGGATGGGCTGCATTTGCCGTTTTTAATACAGGTGGTAATGCATCCATTGCCTATGTATGTTCGCAATACACAAATTATTTTATTGAACTGCCAAGGTTCAGCGCGGTGGTAGAACATTCCTTTTTGTTACACATTCCTTATGTTGGCGATATTTTTCCTTTGGAAAATGCGGGTGTAAAACTGCTTACTATTTTCATCATTGTCTTTCTCACATGGATCAGTTATCGTAGTGTACAATACGGCAGCGCCATACAACGTGTGCTCACAGCTTTAAAAGCGATCGCCATCATTTTATTGATCGGCGGCGTGCTTGGTTCGGGAAAAGGTTCATTGCATAATATTACCACCGCACTTCCTTCAGCGCCGCATGGATGGAATTTATTAAGTGTATATATCGCCGCCATTGCCGGCGCTTTCTGGGCGTATGATGGATGGAACAATATCACGTTTGTTGCCGGTGAAGTAAAAGACCCGAAAAAAAATATTCCGAAAAGTTTGTTTGCAGGATTATCATTCTGCATCATTATTTATGCATTGATCAATCTTGCATATATATATGTATTGCCCATCGGTAAAATGGCTGGCTCTGCATTTGTTGCCTCTGATGCTGCAAAAGTTGCCTGGGGCGCTGTTGGCGGAACAGTGATCGCATTGATCGTGATCGTATCAACTTTCGGAACAACCAATGCAAATGTTCTCGCCACCGCACGTGTAACTTTTGCAATGGGCCGGGAGAACCGCTGGTTTCGGCGGGCAGGTAAAGTGCAGCCGAAATATAACACACCGGGGAACGCTTTGTGGTTGAATGCTGTGTGGACAGTGATACTGATCCTCAGCGGATCCTTCGACATGCTTACCGATATGCTCATTTTTGTAAGCTGGTTCTTTTACGGCATGAGTGCGTTGGGTGTACTGATCCTGCGCAAACGGATGAAAGACACGCCGCGTTTTTATAAGGTATGGGGTTACCCGTTTGTACCGTTAACCTTTGTTGGGTTCACCGCATTTTTCCTGTGTTCCACTTTATATACGGATGTACATAATTACCAAACTAGCGCAGCGCCTGTGATCAATTCATTGCTTGGCATACTGATCACATGTATCGGTATACCCATTTACTTCTTTTCAAAAAAAGCAAAATGATCGCTGGCTTTCGTCAGTTAAGTTTATTTTCGCTTCAAACCCGTAGCATAACATGGAGGCAGTGATCGAAGCTATAAGTAAGTTGTTTGTATCAATCGGTAATCCAATGCCAGGCAGAATTGAAAAGCTGCCGCAAAGCGGAAGCGACAGAATTTATTTTCGTATTTACTCGGGTACAGAAACTTTTATCGCTACTTATAACCTCAACAAAAAAGAAACACAAACTTTTGTTTATTTCAGCAGGCATTTTGTAAATGCAGGCCTGCCTGTTCCGCAGATCCTTGGTGTGAATGAAGATGATACTATTTATATCCAGCAGGATCTGGGTACGGAATCATTATTGAATAAACTGGAAGAACACGGCCATGGCAACCATGCATACCGTTTATTTCAAAAGAGTTTATCCGAACTGGCGCGTGTGCAGATCCTGGGAGATAAAGATTTGAACTACGACTGGTGTCTCACAGCCAAAGAATTCGGCAAACAGGCCATCATGAGCGACCTGTTATATTTTAAATATTATTTTTTAGATACACTGCAACTGCCGTATGATAAACAGGCGATGCTGGATGATTTTGATGCATTGAGTACGTATCTCACACGAACAGAAAATAAATATTTTATGTTCCGCGATTTTCAGAGCCGGAATATTATTGTGAAGGATGATGCAGTAAATTTTATCGATTACCAGGGCGGAATGAAAGGGGCATTACAATATGATGTGGCTTCATTATTATGGCAGGCAAAAGCAGAACTGAGCGAAGAATGGAAAAATTCTTTGCTGGATTATTACATGGATGAAGTGGATACATTATTACAAAAGCCTGTTGACCGCATCACATTTGTCAGTCAGTATAATGGTTATGTATTGATCAGGCTATTACAGGTAATGGGCGCTTACGGTTTTCGCGGATTGTTTGAACGCAAAGCACATTTTCTTTCAAGCATTCCTTTGGCATTGCGGAATATGCAGTTCTTCATCGACAACAAACGCATAGGAATTGTAACGCCGGAGTTTGACCGTGTACTTCGTTTGGTTGTTGCGGATGATATGATCAAACGTTTTGAACCACCGCAGGCCAATACTGATACGCCATTGGAAATTGAAGTAAACAGTTTCAGCTATAAAAAAGGAATACCGGTTGATGAAAGCGAGAATGGCGGCGGGTTTGTATTCGACATGCGCAGCATTTTTAACCCCGGCCGTTTTGATGAATACAAAACACTCACAGGAAAAGACAGGGCCGTTCAGGATTTTCTGGAACAACGAACCAGGATGAACGAATACCTCAACAGCGCCTGGGATCTGATCGATATTTCAGTAGCCGAATATTTACAGAGAGGCTTCAGTCATTTAGTGATCAACTTCGGCTGCACCGGCGGGCAACACAGAAGCGTATACGCCGCAGAACAAACGGCGAGGCATTTAAGAAATAAGTATAAAGTAAAAGTGAAGCTGGAACATACGAATAGTAAGAACTGGGTGAGAACCCCTAACCCCTAAAGGGGATAGGAGTATCTAAAATAATATTTCTTCAAAACCCCTTTAGAGGTAGGGGTGAGAAAGTAAATTCAAGAAAAGAACTCATTAATTGAAACCAACTCAAAATAATACCAATCACAATTCCCCCTTCAGAGTGCAAGGTGGTAAAGCCATGGTCTTCGCCGCCGGCCTGGGCTCACGCCTGAAACCCTTTACAGACCAGCATCCCAAAGCATTGGCGGTGGTGAACGGAAAAACTTTACTGCAAAGAAATATTGAATACTTACAACAATACGGTATTGAAAATGTGATCGTGAACGTACATCATTTTGCAGAACAGATCGTTGATACGATAGAAAAAAACAAAGGTTGGGGAACTGCTATCACTATTTCAGATGAAACGGATGCGGTATTGGAAACAGGCGGTGGCCTCAAAAAAGCGGCATGGTATTTTGAAGGCGTGAATGATTTTGTTGTGATGAATGTAGATATACTCACTGATATGGATCTTTCGGCAATGATGCGCCAACATCAACATAACAAACCATTGTCAACATTGGCAGTGAGCGAAAGAAATACCTCACGCTATTTTTTATTTGATGAGAAAAATAATTTATGCGGCTGGCGTAATATCAAAACAGGCGAAGAGAAAATAGTAAGGGCTACGGATACGGTCTTGCAGAAAGCATTCAGCGGCATACATGTGATCAATACGCAACTCCTGCAGTTAATAAAACAACAGGGAAAGTTTTCAATGGTTGATGTGTATCTCTCTCTTGCCGGAGAAAATATTATTTCTTCTTACGATCACACCGGCGCCAAACTGGTTGATGTTGGTAAACCTGAAAGCATCCTTACAGCAGAAACCATTTTCCTATAATATACAATGATGAATAAGATCCGCTTTGCAATAATTGGTTGTGGCAGGATTGCAGAGCGGCATGCAACGCATATTCATCATTATGGAGAACTGGTTGCGGTTTGCGATATCATTGAAAGCAAAGCGGTTTCTTTAGGAGAAAAATATGCGGCCGGCCATTATCTCAGGATCGAAGATCTTTTATCTGCGGAATCCGCGATCGATGTGGTGGTGATCTGCACTCCGAATGGATTGCACGCACAACATGCTATACAGGCCCTGTTTAAAAAATATCATGTACTGGTTGAAAAACCAATGGCGCTTACCGCTGATGATTGCGATATCATGATCAATGCCGCCGCCAATGCGGGCAAACAAATATTTACCGTAATGCAGAATCGTTTTAACCCACCGGTTCAGGCTGTTAAGAAAGCATTGGATGCAGGAGCGTTTGGAAAAATATCCTCCATTCAACTCACCTGCTTCTGGAACCGTGACGATCATTATTATGCAGATCCGTGGCGTGGTACAAAAGCTATGGATGGCGGAATATTGTTTACACAGTTCAGTCATTTTATCGACCTGTTATATTGGTTCTTTGGCGAAGTAAAAAATATCTCGGCCATTACAAAGAATGCGGATCATCCAAACAGTATTGAATTTGAAGACAGCGGTGTTGTTTTGCTCGAATTTACAAACGGCATTATTGGAACCATTAATTTTTCTGTCAACAGTTTTGCAAAGAACCGCGAAGGCTCACTTGCTATACTTGGTAAGAATGGTACGGTTAAGATCGGCGGAGAATATCTGAATACGATCGAATACAGCCAGTTTGCAGATCATGAAATGGACATGGCCGCCGATACCATAGCATCCAATGATTACGGCACTTATAAAGGTTCTATGCGTAACCATGATAAAGTATACCTGAACCTGATCGACACGCTTCAAAACGGCGCCCCGTTTTATGCAAGCGCTTATGAAGGGTTGCAAACGGTGGAGATCATCGGGCGGATTTATTATGCAGCAACCCACTAACTTAGCGGCTGTTCTCTATGCGTGTTCCTTTGCGTACTCTGCGGTAAAAGCATCGTAATTTTTAACCGCAGAGGGCACAGCGTTTTACGCAGAGGTTCGCTGAGTATTTTTGACAGCACAATACGTTAATTTTAATCAGAATCAACCACTATGCCTTTTCAATTATTACAAGCCGGTATCCGCGATGTTGCATTTGGCGAGCATGTAAAACTGATAGCGCCGTGTAACTTATATGAATGTACCATCGGCGATAATTGTTTTATCGGCCCTTTTGTTGAAATTCAAAAAGGTGTGATCATCGGCAATAATTGTAAAATTCAATCACACAGTTTTATCTGTGAACTGGTATCGATCGCTGACAATTGTTTTATCGGCCATGGGGTAATGTTTATCAATGATGATCTTAAAACCGGCCAACCCGCAGGCGGTAATAAAGACCTGTGGAAACCAACAACGATCGGCTCTAATGTTTCCATCGGCAGCAATGCAACTATTTTGCCGGTTAGCATCTGCGATAATGTTGTGATCGGTGCAGGAGCGGTAGTGACAAAGGATATTACGGAAGCAGGTGTGTATGCAGGTAATCCGGCAGTAAAAATCAGGTGAGGGAATGGACAACTTTATCACACCTTAATATATATCTTCTTCTTATCCAGCAAATACACAATGAACCAATACATCGCGATCATGCAAAGTGCATAAACAAGTGAACCCACACGAAGATCGGCGGCAATGTTTTTACAAACAGCATCATAGAACCATGGAAAGAAAGAAGTGTACACTTTTTTTCCTTCAGGCGTTACATGATCAACCCAACGGAACATGGCTAATACTCTTGGCAGGAATCCACTGAGTACAAAAATGAATAAAGGGTTTTTTCCAAATACATCAAAGAAACGGCTCCATGCGCCTCTTCTTTCTTTGAACTCGATCAGATAGATCAACGTGCCCAGGGCCATGATGGCAAGGCCCGTTGTGTAAAGAGTATAACTGCTGGTCCATATTTTTTTGTTAACCGGGAAAACCATATCCCAGCAATAGCCGGTAAAAAATAATATCAATCCTGCAACCAGTAAATTAGAAAGCATTTCATAATTTTTTCCTTTCTGCTGAATGTATTGCCCCACAAAAAAACCAAATACCACCTGCACAATAGCGGCCATGGCGCTTGGTATGCCTTCCGGGTCAAAAGGAACGCCCTCACCTTTATACACATGCGAAACACCTAAAATGCCGATATCTATTTTGGTACCGAACCATCCTGATAAACTGTAAGGGTCACCGGCATTACCCAGCAATAAACAGAGAAACCAATAAAGCAACAGCATTACCGCACTGATCACAAATGCGCCTTTTGTTTTTGCATAATACACGATCACTGAAGCAAAGAAGTAACAAACAGCAATACGCTGCAATACACCAAAGATCCTCACGTTCTGCCAGGCTTTGCCCACAATGCTCTCGCCTTCCCAGCGAACAAAAGGGCACCAGTTAAGAAATATACCGATCGCAAAAATGAGTAAGGTTCTCTTGATCACTTTTTTCCAGAACACAGCGGGGCCGGCCTGTTCAAAACGTGGCATCACAAATGCCATAGCATTTCCTACAGCAAAAAGGAAAAAAGGAAAAACGAGATCTGTGGGCGTACACCCATGCCAGGTGGCGTGCTCGAGCGGGGCATAAATATGCGCCCAGCTGCCCGGGTTATTAACCAATATCATCAGGGCAACAGTGGCGCCCCGGAAAACATCGAGTGAGTAATAACGTTGGTTCATGGCAATTTTTTCAGTGATGAAGATAAGAAACATAAAAGGATATCGTTAACGCCTTCTCAGGTAATGATAAATTATCATATTTACCGTAACTGTTCGTGTTTCTTTTATAATATTGCTGCTCAGATTTATTGTTACTTTACAAATTATCAACCTGATCTCAGCAGTATGCATAAAAATATCATGATAACCGGTGGCGCCGGGTTTATTGGCTCACATGTAATAAGGCTTTTTGTAAATAAATATCCGCAGTACACGATCATTAATCTTGACGCACTTACCTATGCCGGTAACCTTGAAAACCTTACTGATATCGATAAACAACCCAACTATCGTTTTGCAAAAGCCAATATCCTAGATACAGAAGCGCTGGAGAAAGTGTTTGATGAATATGATGTAACCGATGTGATCCATCTTGCCGCTGAATCGCATGTTGACCGCTCGATCGTTTCACCGCTTGATTTTGTATACACCAATATCATCGGAACAGTGAACCTGCTGAATACGGCGCGAAAAAAATGGAAGGATGATTATTCAAAACATCTCTTCTACCACATATCAACCGATGAAGTATATGGCAGTTTGGGCGATACCGGTTTCTTTACCGAAACAACTCCTTACGATCCCAACTCACCCTATTCTGCCAGTAAGGCATCGTCTGATCATTTTGTCCGCGCATATCATGAAACCTATCATATGCAAACGATCGTTTCCAACTGTTCCAATAATTACGGCCCCAATCATTTTCCTGAAAAACTGGTCCCGCTTTTTATCAATAATATCATCACCCATAAACCGTTGCCTGTTTATGGAGATGGTTTATATACGAGAGACTGGCTTTTTGTAAAAGACCATGCGCTGGCCATCGAACTTATTTTTAGTAAAGGAAGATCCGGCGAAACATATAATATCGGCGGCTTTAATGAATGGAGAAATATCGATCTGGTAAAACTATTATGCTCGCTGATGGATCAAAAACTGGGAAGAGAAAAAGGGGAAAGCGAAAAACTGATCACGTATGTGAAAGACAGGCCCGGCCACGACAGGCGCTACGCCATCGATGCCACAAAGATCAACAAAGAACTTGGCTGGAAACCATCTGTAACATTTGAAGAAGGATTAAGCGAAACGATCGATTGGTACCTGAACAATACAGAATGGCTTCAGCACGTAACGAGCGGATCATACCAGAATTATTATCAGTCAATGTACGCCAACAGGTAATTTATGCGAGTGGAAGAGACTATTTTAGCAGGTTGTTATTTGCTTCACGATACTTTTTTCGGTGACGAGCGTGGTTATTTTTTTGAAAGCTTTAACCGGAAAACATTCAATGAAACAACTGGCCTGGATATAAACTTTGTACAGGATAATCAATCAGGTTCACAACGGGGAGTTTTACGCGGGCTTCATTTTCAACATGGCGAATTTGCGCAGGCAAAACTGGTACGTGTATTAAATGGAACTGTATTGGATGTGGCAGTTGACCTCCGCAAAGGCTCGCCAACATTCGGAAAACATTTTTCTGTTGAGTTATCCGGGGATAGCCGCACACAGCTTTTTATTCCGCGTGGATTTGCACATGGTTTTATGGTATTGAGCGAACGCGCCAATTTTTTTTATAAATGTGATAACTATTATAATAAAGCTTCTGAAGGCGGTATCATTTATAATGACCCGGCATTAGCGATCGATTGGAAATTACCTGTTGAAGAAATTGTGTTATCCGATAAAGACAAAGTGCTGCCTGTTTTACAGGAAGCGATGCATACTTTAAATTTTTAGACCATGAAAGGAATTATTCTTGCAGGCGGGTCGGGAACAAGGTTATACCCCATTACCAAAGGCATCAGCAAACAACTCATGCCCGTATATGATAAGCCGATGATCTATTACCCGTTGTCTGTTTTAATGTTGGCAGGTATTCATGAAATATTGATCATAACTACACCGGAAGACTCTTCACAGTTTCAGCGTTTACTGGGTGACGGATCGGAGCTGGGTTGCCGGTTTGAATATGCAGTACAGGAAATACCCAACGGATTGGCACAGGCTTTTGTGATCGGCGAAAAATTTGTTGGACAGGAAAAAGTAGCATTGATATTAGGCGATAATATTTTTTACGGCGCCGGATTCAGCAAACTGGTGCAATCGTTCAATGACGTTGATGGCGCCGCAGTATTTGCTTATGAAGTAAATGATCCCGAGAGATATGGTGTGGTTGAGTTTGACGGAGATCAACAAGCGGTTTCAATTGAAGAAAAACCGGCTGCACCCAAATCTAATTATGCAGTACCGGGATTGTATTTTTATGATAACAGCGTAGTGGGTATCGCAAAAAATATGCAGCCTTCTGCCCGCGGCGAATATGAAATTACAGATGTAAACAAAGAATATTTACAACAAGGCAAACTAAAAGTAGGTATCATGAACCGCGGAACCGCCTGGCTCGATACCGGCACGTTTGATTCATTTGCCGATGCCTGCGAATTTGTACGTGTGATCGAAAAACGCCAGAGCCAGAAAGTAGGTTGTATAGAAGAAGTGGCTTACCGGATGGGATATATCGGCCACGAACAATTAATGATACTCGCAGAAAAATATGCAAAAAGCGGTTATGGAGAATACCTGAAGCGTGTGCGGTTATAACCTTTCATCTTACATTATATCAATTAACTATCTTACCTGTATCAATTGAGTAAGAAAGTTATCATTATCGGAAGCGGTTTCGCGGGCCTTTCGGCTGCATCCTTCATGGCGAAAGCCGGCTGGAAAGTAACCGTACTGGAAAAACATAACATGCCCGGCGGCCGTGCAAGGCAAATGAAAGCCGCAGGATTTACCTTCGACATGGGCCCAAGCTGGTACTGGATGCCGGATGTGTTTGACAGATACTTTCATTGTTTCGGAAAAAAGGCCGCAGATCATTATTCGCTCAAAAGGCTCGACCCATCGTATCGTGTATATTATCCCGACGGGCCGGTTGATATTCCTGCAGGTCTTGCCGCATTAAAAGATCTGTTCAACTCGATCGAACCCGGAAGCGGAAAACAGCTGGAAATATTTTTAAAGGAAGCGGCATATAAATATGAAACGGGCATAAAAAAAATTGTTTTCAAACCCGGCCGTTCATTGACGGAATTTTTTGACCTTGGCCTGCTGAAAGGTTTGTTCAGGCTGGATGTATTCAGTTCTATGAGATCGCATGTAGCGAAATATTTCAAACATCCGAAGCTGGTGGAGCTGATGGAATTCCCTGTTTTATTTCTCGGGGCGCTTCCTGAAAAAACACCTGCGTTGTACAGCCTCATGAATTATGCCGACATCATAGGCGGCACCTGGTATCCGCAGGGCGGAATGTTCAGCATTGTACAGGCGATGTATGAACTGGCAACAGAACTGGGTGTTGAATTTTGTTTCGAATACGAAGCGACAGAGATAGTGGTTGAAAAAAATATCGCCAAAAAAGTGGTGGCACGGTCAGCAACAGGTGAGCAGCATATACATGAAGCAGATGCGGTGATCGGCAGCGCAGATTATCACCATATCGAAACAAAACTATTGCCGGCTGCCTGTCGTAGTTATACAGAAGCTTATTGGGATAAACGTGTGATGGCTCCTGGATGCCTTTTATATTATGTGGGGTTGAATAAAAAATTACCGGGTATTCGGCATCATTCATTATTTTTTGATGCCTCATTTGCAGAGCATGGAAAACAGATCTATACAACAAAAGAATGGCCAACAGATCCGTTGTTTTATGTAAGCGCAACATCGGTAACAGATAAAACAGTGGCGCCGGAGGGATGTGAGAACCTGTTCCTGCTCATCCCGGTGGCGGCGGGGTTGGAACATGATACGGAAGAATTGCGCAATAAATATTTTGACCAGATCATTGAACGGATGGAAAAACATTTTGGCGAACCGATAAAGGAATCAGTGATCTATAAAAGATCATTTGCGCATAGTGATTTTAGAAACGACTATCATTCTTTTAAAGGAAATGCATATGGTTTAGCGAACACCTTATTACAAACAGCTGTTTTAAAACCATCGTGCCGGAGCAGGAAAGTAAAGAACCTTTTTTATGCCGGGCAACTGACCGTTCCGGGCCCGGGAGTGCCGCCGGCGTTGATCAGCGGTGAAGTGGTTGCAGGAGAAGTGATAAAGGCGTTTGGACGAAATTAAGGATTGGTGAATGGGCGGATTTGAAAATTAATGGATCGATAATCCATTAATTCGTCAATCTATTAATTCCTTACATTTAAAAAGGCAACCTAAATAAATAAACATGATGAACCTGTTTCATGAAGTGAGCCAGGACTGCAGCAGGATGGTTACGGCAAAATACAGCACCAGTTTTTCTTCGGCGATAAAACTGTTGCATAAAGATATGCGCGCACCGGTTTGTAATATTTATGGGTTCGTTCGTTTTGCAGATGAGATAGTCGACACATTTCATCAACATGATAAATCTGTTTTGCTGGATGAATTTAAACAGGCCACGCATGATGCGATAAACCGCGGTATAAGCCTGAACCCGGTACTGCATAGTTTTCAGTTAACAGTAAATGCATATAATATTGACAGGAAACTTGTGGATGATTTCCTGCACAGCATGGCACTTGACCTGGCCAAACGCAAATACAACCGCGAAGAATACCAGGAATATATTTACGGCAGCGCAGAAGTGGTGGGCCTGATGTGTTTATATATTTTTTGCGAAGGCGACCATGCTTTATATGGCATACTGGAGCCTTTTGCAAAAAAACTGGGGGCTGCATTTCAGAAAGTAAATTTTCTGCGCGACCTGAAAGCAGACTATGAAGGGCTGGAAAGGATTTATTTTCCCGAATGTGATTTCCGCCATTTTACGGCTGCTGATAAACAGGCCATAGAAACAGATATTCAAAACGATTTTGATCATGCATACGAAGGGATAAAAATGCTGCCGGTGAAAGCAAGGTTTGGCGTGTATGTAGCGTATAAATATTATCTCTCATTATTTAAAAAGATCCGGCGCCTGCAGCCGCAAACGATCATGGAACAAAGGATCCGTATTCCGGATCATGGAAAAATATTTATCCTGATCAGTGCAGGGATCAGGAGCCAGTTGAATTTACTGTAACTACCCGTTGTAACTTTAGCATATATTTCTATTGAATGGAGCAAGTGATCTTAGTAAATGAAAATGATGTTCTTACCGGAACCATGGAAAAAATGGAAGCGCACGAGCGGGGCATTTTACACCGCGCCTTCAGTGTTTTTATTTTTAATGAACAGGGCGAGATGTTATTGCAGCAACGCGCAGTAAATAAATATCACAGCGGAGGCTTGTGGACGAACAGCTGTTGCAGCCACCCGCGCCCCGGCGAAGACACGCAGGCTGCGGCTACGCGGCGATTAAAGGAAGAAATGGGCTTTGATACACCGCTAAAAAAAGTATTTGACTTTATTTACAAAGCATCATTTGAAAACGGATTGACGGAACATGAGTTCGATCATGTATTTGTGGGTTATTATAATGGGGTAATTGATCCCGATAAAAAAGAAGTGAGCAATTACGCATACCATTCCATGGAAAAGATAGAAACGCAGATGCAGGCACAACCGGAATTATTTACTGCCTGGTTCCATATCGCATTTCCAAAACTGATGGACTGGTGGAAACAAAATAAACCGGCCTGAGAGAAAAAAATTCTCTTATCTTCTGTTGTCAATTAATATGAACCACTCAAACAAAGCAATTATTATCGGTGCCGGTGTTGCAGGTATGGCAACTGCCATAAGGCTTGCAGTGAAGGGGATGGATGTAACTGTGTATGAAAAAAATACACACCCGGGCGGAAAGCTTACTGATCTTAAGATCAACGGTTACCGGTTCGATGCGGGCCCCAGTTTATTTACACAACCACAAAATATAGCAGAACTATTTGCATTGGCAGGCGAGCCGATGGAAGATCATTTCTCTTACCGGCAAATGCCTGTGAGCTGTAATTATTTTTATGAAGACGGCACGGTTGTGAATGCGTATGCCGATAAAAACTTATTCGCCCAGGAACTGGCAGCTAAACTGGGAGAAAATGAAAGCAGTTTGTTTTCTTATCTCAAACGATCCGGAAAAATATATAATAATATAGGAAGTTTTTTTACAGACCATTCGCTGCATAAAAAAAGAACTTTTTTTAGCAGAAAGATCTGGAAAGCATTAATGACAGTGCGTTGGCCATATATATTCAGGACGATGCATCAGATGAATGCCGCTCATTTCGCCAATAAAAAAACGGTTCAGTTGTTTAACCGCTATGCAACCTATAATGGCAGTGATCCGTATAAAGCGCCCGGGATGTTGAGTTTGATACCACATCTTGAACACAATGAAGGTGTGTTCTACCCGGAAGGCGGAATGATCAGTATTACAAATGCGTTGTATCAGCTTGCTTTGAAAAAAGGAGTAGTATTTCATTTTGATTCACCTGTTCAGCGCATCATTCAGCATGAAAGAAAGGCGGCAGGTGTGGTAGTAAACGGGAAAAATATTATCGCAAATATTGTTGTGAGCAATATCGATGCTTATTTCACATACAAACATTTGATGAATGATGTATCCAAAGCAAAAAAAATACTGAAACAGGAGAGAAGCAGCAGCGCTTTGATCTTTTACTGGGGAATAAAAAAAGAATTTGCTCAACTCGGATTGCATAATATATTTTTTGCCGAGAATTACAAAGCGGAATTCGACCATCTTTTCCGGTTAAAAAAAATGTATGGCGACCCAACAGTTTATATAAATATTACCGCCAAATGCGAACCGGGTGTGCAGGCGCCTGACGGAAAAGAGAACTGGTTTGTAATGGTAAATGCGCCCGCAAACGTTGGACAGGACTGGAATGCATACAGAGAAAAATACCGTTCGGCGATTATCAGTAAACTGAATAAAATAGTACAAACAGATATTGAACCGTTGATCGAAACCGAAGCAATATTAGATCCGGTATTGATCGAATCGAAAACAGCTTCTTTTATGGGTTCTTTATATGGCACAAGCTCAAACGCAAAGATGGCGGCATTTTTACGGCATCCGAATTTCAGCAGATCTGTGGACGGGTTATATTTTGTTGGCGGCAGCGTACACCCGGGAGGCGGAATACCCTTATGTTTAAAAAGCGCGAAGATCGTGAGTGAATCAATATCCACATAGCAAGAATAAAAAAAGGATGTTCAATTGGAAAATTCAAAATAAATCAAAACTGCGCCTCCGCGCCTTTGCGTGCATTTTATCACGCAAAGGCGCGGAGGCGCAGTAATTACAGATAAGATATAGCTGAAATCATCAAACAGCGAAGCGACTATAAAATGAAATTCTCAAGAAATAATATCGCTGCTTTTTTAGCCATCCTCTTTCATTTGTGTGGAGTGATCGGAATTTTATGTACACCATATAAAGACTGGTTCATCCACAACACGCCACTCGATCTTTTCCTGATGGCATGTTTATTAATATGGACACAGCCGGTAAAGAACATTTCTTTTTTCCTTTTTATCGCACTCTCTTTTTTTGTTGGAATGGGAACAGAAATGATCGGCGTACACACAGGAAGTTTATTCGGACACTACGAATACGGTAACCTGCTCGGCGCCGGATTCAATGGTGTTCCATGGTTGATCGGGCTAAACTGGTTCATAATAATTTTCTGCAGTGCATCGGCCATGCAGCAGGTGCACGAATGGTCGCAGAAGAAATTTGAAAGCGCCGGGTCATCCATGCCGCCAAGGATCGCAGCTTTATCACTGATCATCGATGGCGCATTGCTCGCCACATTTTTCGATTGGCTTATGGAACCGGTAGCTATCAAACTGGGCTTCTGGCAATGGAAAAACGGTGAACCGCCATTATATAATTATATATGCTGGTTTATGATCAGCCTGTTACTGCTGATCTTATTCAGGCGTTGCAGGCTTACACAGGCCAACCATTTCGCTGTACATTTGTTTATTATTCAGTTATTGTTTTTCCTGTCGCTCAGAATTTTTTTATGATTTACATTCTAATCGCACTGGCCTCATTCTGTATCATGGAAGGCATTACCTGGCTCACACACCGATTTGTAATGCATGGATTTTTGTGGTGGCTGCATCAGGATCATCACCAGCCGCATCCCGGTTCGTTTGAAAAAAATGATGCTTTCTTTTTCATCTTCGCCATACCAAGCTGGTTATGTATCATGCTGGGAAGTATGAACCATGCATATTGGGTGGTGAGTATCGGTGCGGGCATTACTTTATATGGACTTGCCTATTTTGTGGTGCATGAGATCATCATCCATCAACGGTTCAAATTATTCACAAGAAGTAAAAACAGGTACATCAAAGCGATCCGTTGGGCGCACAAAATGCATCACAAGCATTTGGATAAACACAAAGGAGAAAGTTTCGGTATGCTCATCGTTGCAAAAAAATACTGGGACAAAGTAAGAGAAGACGAATCATTGCAACAAAATAACCAGTAACCATATCGCCATATACCAGTTAATTTATTCACTATTCACTATTCACTATTCACTATTCACTATTCACTATTCACTATTCACTATTCACTATTCACTATTCACTATTCACTATTCACCATTGCCCACCCACTACGATCATATCATCACCGGCGCCGGCTGTGCAGGATCAAGCCTGCTGATGCGGATGATGCGTGAACCTTTTTTCAGCGACAAAAAAATTCTGGTCATCGATCAATCAGAAAAAAAACAGAATGACCGCACCTGGTGTTTCTGGGAAAAACAGACAGGATTGTTTGAACCGGTCGTGCATCATCGATGGGAAAGAATACATTTCTTTTCAGATGAATTTTCTTCTGCACTTCATCTCGCACCATACCAATACAAAATGATACGCGGGATCGATTTTTATTCTTATGTAAAAACCGAATCAGCTAAACATCCAAACATTGAATGGCGCACAGAAAAAATAAAAGCGATCACAAATAATCATAATAAGGCAATTGTTGAAACCGAAACAGCCATTTTTACTTCTGAATATGTATTTAATAGTATCCTCTTTAAAGAAATCTCAGGGGCCAAAAAGGCAAAGTATCTGCTCCTCCAGCACTTCAAAGGCTTTTCCATCCAAACCAAAGAACCCTGCTTTGATGACAGCATCGCAACGTTCATGGATTTCAGGATAAGCCAGCAATACGGAACAGCATTTATGTATGTATTGCCAACATCTTCTACAACTGCATTGATAGAGTATACATTGTTTACAGAAAAACTTTTACAGAAAGAAGCATATGAAACGGTTTTGCGCGAATATATTTCTTCGGGCTTATCTGTTCCCGATTATGAAATTGTGCATGAAGAGTTTGGCGTGATACCGATGACCAACAAACGGTTTCCTTTACAGGATGGAAGAATTGTTTACATGGGTGTTGCCGGCGGACAGGTAAAAGCCAGCAGCGGTTATGCTTTTCAATTCATACAAAAACGGACGGAGCAGATCATTCAGTCAATGCTTACCAAAGGGAATCCGTTTACCAGGCGCTCATTTGCTGACAGGAAATGTCAATTGTACGATAGTGTGCTGCTGAATGTGTTGTCTAAAAATAAAATGAAAGGTGATAAAATATTTACCCGCATCTTTCAGCATAATCCACCGGAACGGATTTTGCAGTTCCTGGATAATGAAAGCAGTTTGTACAATGACATGCAGATCATGCGGAGTGTGCCATCAAATATTTTTTTACCGGCTGCCTTTTATGAATTGATCAGATCCATTTAAATAATAGTATGTCAAAAATAATTACACTGACACTTAACCCGGCATTAGACAAAAGCATTTCCGTTCTCCAACTTGTTCCTGAAAAAAAACTAAAATGTTCTGATGCCAAAACAGAACCCGGCGGAGGCGGCATCAATGTGTCAAGGGCTATACATAAGCTTGGCGGCGACAGCGAAGCGGTTTATTTATGCGGTGGTTTTACCGGTAAGCAGTTTGAAGAGTTATTGTCTGCCGAAAATATAACATCCATTGCCTTGCCCGTTAGCGGTGCGATGCGCGAAAATTTTGTGGTGCTGGATGAATCGTCCAATAAGCAATATCGTTTTGGAATGGATGGGGCGGAAGTGAATGAAGCAGAATGGCCGCAGGCGCTGGATTATATCGCAAAGCAAACCGATGTTGCATATATTGTTGCCAGCGGAAGTTTACCGCCAGGTGTTCCGGTAGATATTTTTGGAAGGCTGGCAAAAATTTCGAAACAACTGAATGCAAAACTGATCGTTGATACTTCAGGCGAAGCATTAGAACATGCTGTAAAGGAAGGCTTGTTCCTGATCAAACCCAATCTGGGTGAGCTGAGTAATTTATATGGCAAAGAAAAACTGGCCGACAAAGAGATCATCGAAGCCGCAAAAACCATTATCCAAAAAGGCGGTTGCGAAGTAATGGTGATCTCACTCGGCGCAGATGGCGCCATGCTGGTAACTGCTGATGAAGAAATAAAAATAAAACCACCGGAAGTAAAAATACACAGCACGGTTGGCGCCGGTGATAGTTTGGTTGGCGCCGTTACATTGGCGCTGTCAAAGGGCTGGAACTGGAAAGATGTTTTATATTATGGCGTAGCCGCAGGAACCGCCGCCACCATGAACGCCGGAACAGAACTCTGCAAAAAAGAAGATACCGAACGAATATTTGCGCAATTGAAGCAGGAATAAGATCCATCTGTTACATTTGCAAACTGTAACACGGCCTTGTAGTACAATGGATAGTATGTGAGTTTCCGAAGCTCCTGATCCAGGTTCGATTCCTGGCAAGGCCACTGATTATGTTCTTTTAATTATTGGCCTTCTACATCAATGCCCGACCCGCGGCGCCGCGAGGCCAGAAGAACTTTTCGCTTCGCGTTTATTTGCCGAAGAATAATTGGGAACTTTTTCAATAGCCAAATGATATTCAGCCAGCTTATTGTTCCATTGCTGGATAGTAACAGCCGGGCTCATCTGTATATTGATCATTGACCTGGTGGTAATATCCTGCAGATAAGCGACACCGTAAATATCCATGATCTTTGTATTCAGTATCTTATCCCGTGACTGTTGCACCTGGCGGTCAAATTCTTTTACAAATTCTGTTGCTTTTTCTTTATCCGCGTTTGCAAAACCCGGCAACGCCAGCAAAGAAGCAAACCGGCCTTTGTCGTAACAGGTATAAAAATACTTCAGGTTAAAATTTACATCGCGGTTCGCCTGCTCACATTCATCGAGGGATGCATACAATATCCTGTTTTCATGAAGAACGGAAAGTGTTGTCTTGTCTTTTGAAAAAGCGAATACAAAAAGGCTGTATCTATTTTGCGGCACGCCCGGTAAAGCCCTGGCCAGCGGTTGGGTTTGCTGAACGTACAGTAGTTCAAATCCCGCTTTTTCAACCGTTTTTTCAACCATATATCCGGAAGACTCGATGATCGTATTTCCCCGCTTTTCCGTTAGAGACAGTTTTCCGTTCTCCACCGAAATTTCTGCTACCCTGTAATTGGAAGCGGCCGTAAAATAATGAATGCCCTCCATGAAACTTTTGTTTTGCGAATGGCAGTTGATTTGCGGAAGCGCCATTGCAATGAACAGTATGTGTTTTTTCATCCAGCGAGATTTATTCTTTTCGTTTACAACTAAAAGCCATTTTCAGAAGCAGAGGGCCTGCAGCTCGAGATCCGGATTCGATTCCCGGCGATGCCGCTGATTTAATTTACCTGCACTTCATTATGCATATTCAGTTTATGCAGTTCTAAAATGGTCGTCATGCCATCATCACTTTCCCGGTACATTGGAATGAACTTCCGGTTAAAGAACATTTCATTATAAGTATACGATGTACGCTGCTGTACAAAATTGGAAAACACATCATCAAAACCACGCAGCATTACGTATAATTCAACATCGGCATTTTTCATGTCTGCTTCCGTAAAACCAATAAAGGGGCTGTTCTCATCAATAGGATGTACAACGGTCCAGCTCATTGGCATACTTTCCACGCGGGTTCTTTCAAGTGTTAAAGAAAAATATTTGTAAACAGGTTTTTCATCTTCCAGTACCTGCATGCCAACATTCACACGTATTTCGAGATCCGTGAGTGAATGTTTGTCTTTAAATGCGGCAAAACGAAACATCAGCCCCGTACCTTCTTTAAATGGACTGATCAATGCATGATCACTAAACGCGAGATAGCTTCTTGGTTTGGAAAAACGCCCATATATCAAACCGGTTGCGATCGCGAGTGATAAAAATCCTGTCAACGCTTCGATCGAGGAAACAACATTGGCTGCATCGCCTACAGGATTGATCCGGCCATAACCTACGGTGGTGAAGGTTTGTGTGCTGAAGTAAAAAAGTTCTTTAAAAGTTTCCCAGTTACTTGTATGCACCAACCCCTGTAATTGTGCCTGCCCGATCCAGAAATAAATAAAAGTAAAAATGAGGTTGATCGCCACATAAAATAAAAGGATCACCGCAATAAATTTCCACTGCGGAAGGTTGAGCATGTCGTGAAAGATGCTGATCCTTCTCCAGAAAGGCATCCCTTCTTTTACCAGATTGTAACTGCCATCCTTATTAATAAAACGCCCGCCAAGATCGGTTGAATTGGTACTGAAACCGGTATCGTTGTTTTGCCTGGAAGAAGGATTTATTTTTTTGTGGGTAGCCATAATAAAAAATTAAAATGTGCGTGTTGGGTTAAATGGAACGCGGATGACGCGGATCGGGCGGATCTTCGCGGATCAACGGTTTAAGTAATAACAAATCAGCGTACATCTGCCTGATCCGCGTCATCCGCGTGCTATTCTTCTAAAATTACTTCCCAAACGCACCAATATTACTGCTGAATATTTTTACAGCGATCGCTATCAATATCACGCCAAAAAATTTGCGCACCGCCAATAAACCGGCCGGGCCAAGCATCCGTTCAATATGTTTTAATGATTTTAATACAAGGTATATTACTACCAGATTGATCATGATCCCGATCAATATATAGATCTCTTCAAAATTTGCTTTGAGCGACATCACCGTTGTTAACGTACCGCTTCCAGCAATGATGGGAAATGCAATGGGTACAAGGCTTCCCGACTTTGCGTCCTTATCTCCTTTAAATATTTCGTGGCCCAATACCATTTCAAGGCCCAGTAAAAAGATCACTACTGAACCGCCTACTGCAAACGAGCGGATATCTAAACCAAGTACTTTCAGAAAAGGCTTGCCTGCAAATAAAAAAAGCACCATCAATCCACCCGACACAAGTGTTGCCTGGAATGCGCGTATACCGCCGATCTTTTCTTTGAGCGATATCAGCAAAGGAACCGAACCCACAATATCGATCACTGCAAATAATGTGAACGTTACTGTCAGCAGTTCGTCAAGATGAAAGTCCATGCAATTTTTTTTAAAGATAATAAATCTCCGCACTAACTACAGTGTTTACAAAGAGGGCCGGTGCCATTCTTTTCCGGCGAGTGAAACATTGTATAAGATCTCATGCACAAAATTATTTTCGTGTATAGAAACTTTTACCACGCATCCATAATTAAAACTGGAAACATCAAAAGATTCTTTAAGCGGTGTGTTGGTGATGTGTGCCACGATACTGCGCAATACACCGCCATGCGCCACAACAACGGCTGGTTTTGTTTGTGCAGCGATCCATTCAAAACGTTTTACCACTCGTTCATGCATCTCGAGATAACTTTCGCCGTTGGGGACTTGAACATTGATAAAATCATCCAGCCATGGCTGGATCTCCGGTTTGGGAATTTCATTCCATACCTGCATTTCCCAATCGCCGCAATTGAGTTCCATCAGGTCATCATGCAACTGAATATCGTGCTGCGGAAAAAGTGATTCAGCTAATTTTTTACAACGCTGCAATGGGCTGCTGTAAACAGTTGCAATATTTTTCGGAAGATGCGGAACGATAGACGCAACCTCACTTTCAAAACTATCCGTAACATCCAGGTCGGTCTGCCCGTAACAAATGCCTTTGGCTACTGCGGGTGTGGTGTGCCTGATCAGGTAAATTTCCATAGTGCGAATTACCTGAATAAAGGTTAAAGAAAGTTAAAAGGGTTAAAAAAGTTAAAGAGGTAAATTATACATTTTACTTCTTTAACTTTTTTAACCCAACTTGACCTTATTTAACTTCTTCATCAAAACTTAAAAATATGATTGCGATGCAACTGGTATTGAAACCGTAATGTTTCCAGGCACTGCCCGCACAAACAATCGATAAATTTATCTTCTATATAAACCCGTTCTTCATGCGTTAACTGGAACCGGCTGCATTGGCACTCTGCAATATTGCCAACCTTGCATTCAAAATTCCTGGCACAACGCGGGCATTTTTTTGTTTCATGATTCGGCATAACGTTTACCAGTTAAAAGTTACTCCCGCATTGAACATATCCGGAATACCGTTATAACCATTTATATCATAGAATTTCCTGTTGGCGATATTTTGTGCATCAGCAAAAATTTTCAGGCGGTCGCCAAAAGTATATTCTGCATAAGCGCCGAGCAGGAAATAATCGCCGAGTATAACATCAGGTTTTTTATAAGCGCCAACATCGTAGCGGCTGCTGACATATTTTCCGCTGATGCTTGCATAGAATGCTTTGGTAAAATTATATCCCGCAGTAATGTTGATCGAATGTGTTGGCCTGCGCAAAGAATAATTATACACCGTGTCTTTAAAATTGATACGGCTCTGTGTGGATTCCTGTGCCGTAATAAATGTATAGTTACCTGTTAAAGTAAAATGTTCTGCCGGCTGCAACGTAAACTCGTATTCAATACCGCGTGTTTTCTGGTTCACATAATTGAAATATTTAAAAGTGACGGAATTGTAATCGATACCATTGTCTGTTGTACGATAGAAGAATACGATCCTGTCGCTGAATTTTTTATACGTGTGTTGAAGTCCCACTTCATAATTGGTAGATACTTCTGCCTTCAGGTCAATATTTCCGCTGCTTGAATACAACTCGTATAAAGACGGTGCTTTAAACCCCGTAGCAATGCTTCCGAATATGCGGTAGTGTTCATCAAAAGTATAAGACGGGTTGACCGTATACGTATAATGCGTGCCATAACGCGAATGATTGGTTAACCTTCCACCGATCTCCATTGAAAAAGCCTGGTCATTATAATGCAGCGAAGTGTACACCGATTTTTGATTCATCGAAGTATCATTAAAACTGCTGTTGAACGGCCCGAATGAACTTACGGATTTATACTGGTTGTTCATCGATGCATACCTGTAATCGGCGCCACCCAGCAATGTAAAACCGCTTCCCAGTTTAACGGAAGTATAGGCTTCTGCAAATTGGGTCACCGCATCATAATCATTCAGCGCAAATATCGGCGCGCCTGTTGAATAATTATCATCATAGTTCCTGTGCTGTTTGCTGTATTGATAGTTTCCCGTTACAGATAATACATCATTCTTATATACAAAACCGGCGCCTGATGTGTGGTTCTTGTTGTGTATGTCGTAAAAGTTTTTATCGGTAAAAGCGCTGGCATCAATACCCGCTGTGTACTGGCTGTATTGTGTAAATGCTTTGAACATAAGCTGCTTATTCGCCTGGTATTGTACCGCAGCATTGGCTGTGTTACCCAGGTAAGCATCGTTGTCGAAATTCTTTACGCCGGTACTGTCATACGCAGCAGAAAAACCATTTGTCTGCAACCTTGCATAACGCGTGGTGTAAGTAAACTTTCCTGCTTTGCCGTAGAATTGTAAATTGGTTTTGTTGGTACCCAGGCTGCCACCAGTTACAGTAGCTTTTACATTGATGGGTTTGGTAATATTTGCTTTGGTGGTGATGATATTGATCACACCGGCGATCGCATCGCTTCCGTATAAAGTGGATTGTGCGCCTTTGCATATTTCAATTCTTTCCACATCATTGATAGAAAAAAAATTGAGATCAAAATCATTGTTGATCTGTGATGGGTCATTCACCGGAATGCCATCCATCAATATCAACGTGCGGCCTGCTGCTGCACCGCGCATAAAAACGGTTTGCACACTGCCTGCATTGCTGAGTGCGCCGTTGATGGTGATGCCGGCCTGCTCATTTAATAATTGAGCAACTGTTTTGCCGGTACTTTTTTCGATCTGTGCTTTGGTAATAACGGTAATTACTTTACCTGTTGTACTTTGTTTCTGTTCTGTTTTGTTGGCGGTAACCACCACTTCATCCAGAACGCGTGTTGTGACTGTGTCTTTTTGCGCAAAGACGGAACTGCCCGTAAGCAGTGCTGCGAGGAGCGTTAATGATTTGCTCATTGTTTGTTTTGTTTTGATTTGAACAATGAGCTTTCAGGAAAATAAAAAAACGGAGAAATAATAAATCGCCGCTGCAGCAGCTATTTACAATTCCATGCTTTTCACCCGAAAGCCGTGAATAATTGTTGCACCTGGCAGGTCTTCTGGCTTGCTGGCTTGATGAACACCTTCCCATTTATAGGCTCTTCGCCATTCAACAGTGGTATGTTGTTCCATCAGCCGTGAGTGGTGAGCCGTAAGCCGTGAGATATGTATTACTCACGATTGACGGCTGCCGATTCACGTTTACAGCTTTACAGCTACGGGGATAGCGCCGGAATTTAACCGGACTTCCCTTTTAATCCCGCAATTGCGGAAACCAAATACATTGCAAATGTAATCGCAGAAAGTTTACGTTGAAATTAAATTATACCGAAGTTTTACACGTGCCTGAGGCGTGAATCGTGAGGCGTGAGCAGTGAGTAATGAGCGAGCACAAATATTACTATTGTCTATTGCCCATTCACGCCTCACGATTCACGTCTCACGTTTCTTTCCTACATTTAATCCATGCAGGGAAAACAGAAATTACAGTTATTCGATTTTACAATGATCGTTGTGAGCCTTGTAATAGGCATGGGCATTTTTCGCACTCCTCTGAATGTAGCCAAAGCATCGCCTGATACTTTTTTATTTTTTGCAGCATGGATAGCCGGCGGGCTGGTTGCGTTATGTGGGGCACTTACTTATGCGGAGATTGGAAGCAGGCTTCCTGTTATCGGCGGGTATTATAAAATATTTTCTTACGCGTATCACCCATCTATTGCCTTCGCGATTAATTGTATCATTCTTGTATCAAATGCCGCTTCACTTGCTGCGGTTGCATTGGTAGGTGGCGAATACTTTACAGGTGTGTTCATCCAGGGTTCATCAGATCCTGTTTATTTAAGCATTGCTTCCAATGCTAGCCATATACAAACAATGCAGATCAGTATCGCCATAGCCGCGATTGTAATTTTTTACGGAGTTAATCTTCTTGGTTTAAAAATGAGTGCGAAAACACAAAACGTACTCACCGTCATCAAAATAACTTTGATCCTGCTGTTGATCGCACCTTTGTTTTTTGCCGGATCAGCAGTTACCGAAACTCTTTCAGCAACACATATAAATACACCCTTGCGCGAGTATATCAAAGCTTTTGGCATTGGATTGGTTGCCGTTAGTTTCACATACGGAGGCTACCAGCAAACGATCAATTTCGGATCGGAAGTAGAACGGCCAACAAAAAATATCCCGCGCGGAATATTTTTTGGAATCTCTATTATCATCATACTTTATCTCACGATCAATTATGCTTATATAAGAGTAATTGGATTTGAAACACTAAAACAAAGCAAGAATATCGCCGCAATCATGGCATCCAAAATTTTTGGCGTTAATGCAGAAAGAGTTTTATCCGGATTTTTATTCTTAAGTGTATTGGCATACGTAAATGTATTACTGATGAGTAATCCGCGTGTAATGTATGCAATGAGCGAGGATAAAATTCTTCCACCGGTTTTTATGAAAAGGAACGATAAAACAGACGTATTAACCGTTTCATTAAGCGTATTTGCAGCATTGTGTGCCTTAATTGTTTTTTGGGCGAAAGAATTTGATACGATCCTCAGTTTCACCATTTTTTTAGACTGCTTCGGAATGGTATTGTCTGCCGGAACTATTTTTATCCTTCGCAAAAAAACAGCGCATCTTAATAATACCGGTATTTATACAATGAAGAAATTATATCCCTTATTGCCATCAATATTTATTATTGCTTATTTGTTTGTTGCTATCAGTATCGCATCAGATTATAAGAACAATAATTATGCAGCTCTTACAGGATTAAGTGTGTTGGCTGCATTTACACTTATCTATTTCATTGCCAAAAGATTTACTAAACGCACAGATGTTAAGTAATGTAATAGTTACAGACCTGTTTCAGGTAACCTGTTACCGGTAACTACTCTTAACTTTATTTTTTGCAGAGTCTACTTTCTACAACTAAAAAAAGAAACTTCTCCGCATGTCTCCCGGAGGGGACGTTGCGGTTTGAACGAAAACTCGTGTTATATAAATTAAATCTGCTTAAGTATGTTCTGTATTGTTGCATAAAATCTGATTGCATTTTATTTCGGTTTGATTTAATTTAGTTTTCCTTAAGAAGGGTGCAATTGCATTTGTGTTTTATCTTTCAATCCGCAACGTCCCCTCCGGGAGACATGCGGAGAAGAGTTGTAAGTGTACTCAGCAAAAAAAGAAATCTGTTACGATAACAGGCAACCCACAACTACTTTTAATTTTTAACTTTTGACTTTTAACTTTACTCAATGGACATCTCATACATCTTAAACGAACTCGGCGAAGAACGCGATGATTATTTCCGCGCTATTGCACCACCTATTATGCAGACCAGCAATTTTGCTTTTTCAAAAGTGGATGATCTCCGCAAAGCTTTTGAAGATGAATACTCCACCTGGTTATACAGCCGCGGACTGAATCCAACGGTTGACATCCTTCGTAAAAAATTAGCGGCGTTGGATGGTGCAGAAGATTGTCTCGTATTCAACAGCGGCGCCGCCGCCATATTTGCCGCCGTACTCGCCAATGTAAAAAGCGGCGATCATATCGTAAGCGTCAAAAACCCATATGCATGGGCACAGAAAATGTTTGATGTGATCCTGCCAAGGTTCAATGTAAACGTTACGTATGTTGATGGAACAATAACTGATAATTTTTCGAAAGCGATTCAGTCGAACACCACTATCATTTATCTCGAATCACCCAACAGTTGGTTCTATGAACTGCAGGATCTTGCTGCAGTAGCAATTTTAGCGAAGCAACATAACATCATCACCATCTGCGATAACAGTTATTGTTCGCCCATATTTCAACAACCTATTTTAATGGGTGTTGACCTTGTGCTGCAATCAGCCACAAAATATATCGGCGGCCACAGCGATACCATTGCCGGCGTATTAAGCGGAAGCAATACCATGATCAAAAAAATATTCGAAAGCGAATACATGAATATCGGTTCAGGCATTCAGCCTTTTAATGCATGGCTGCTCATTCGTGGATTGCGCACATTGCCTGCAAGGCTTGAACGCATCACCCGTACAACAGCCGAAGTGATTTCTTTTTTAAAAAACCATCCCCGGGTTGAACAGGTCATTTTTCCGCTCGACCCATCATTTCCGCAATACGAACTGGCCAAACAACAAATGACGGGTGCATGTGGATTGGTTACTTTTATCATTAAAACAAACAGCAGCAAAACCATTGAAACCTTCTGCGAATCACTCAAACATATCCTCATGGCAGTAAGCTGGGGAGGGTATGAATCACTCATCCTTCCCAAATGCGCCGGCATGCGCCCTGAAACATTCAACGCCAACGACCCGGGGCACCGTTCGCTCAGGTTATATGCAGGATTGGAAGAGCCTGCCTATCTCACCGCTGATCTTTCATTGGCTTTTAATGCCATACAGCACCTTCCATAGCAATTTTTTACAAAATTTGTTATATTCCTTTCCGCCTGTCTAAAATTTAGGCAAGTGCGGGGGAAACCTTTATTTTTGTTGCATATGAGAAAGTTTCTTACAGTGCTATGTTGTATCAGCCTTTCCCAATCCTTTGCACAAAGGGCATCTGATAACTGGGACCTGCGGCATTGCATCGAACATGCGCTTGAATTCAACATATCTATCAAACAGGCCGATATACAGGCAAGGCTGGCTGCTTTGCAGGCCAAGCAGGCTAAATACAATCTTTACCCTAACGTAAGCGGTAATGCAGGTACGGGTGTGCGTTTCGGCCGTTCTATCGACCCTACTACCAATACTTTTGCTACCTCACAGTTCCTTTACCAGAACTTTGGTATCAATGCCGGTGTTCAGTTATACAATTATGGCCGGTTAAAAAATTCGGAGCTCGTTGCCAAGTTCAATGCACAGGCTGCTTTGGCTGATGTGGCAAAAGCCGCCAACGATGTATCATTTAATGTTGCCACTTATTATCTTCAGGTATTGGCGGCAAAAGAACAGGTAAGCATCAGCGAAGTACAGATCGGCGAAACCCTTAACCAATATAATATCACCAGAAAAAGAGTGGATGCAGGTGTATTGCCTGAACTGAATATGGCTGAGATAGAAGCCCAGCTGGCATCAGACAGCAGCAACTATTATACCGCCAAAGGCAACTACGAACAGAACCTGCTTAGCCTGCGCGCTTTACTGAACCTGGATACAGATGTTCTTTTCGGAATTGAAACACCCATGGCCGACCAGATCCCCGTTGAATCTTTTGCCGACCTGCAACCTGAAGTCGTATACCAACTCGCATTACAATACCAGCCGTTGCAGAAAGGAAACGACCTGCGTATAAAAGCTGCACAGAAAAATATCCTTGTGTCAAGATCACTGATGTACCCAACGCTGACTTTGGGTGGAAACCTGTCGACCAACTTTTCCAATTCTTTCAGAACCACTTCCGGGTTTACATTTCTGGGATATAGCCCGATAACGGGTGCAGAACCCATTATTACGTATAGCGGTGTAAATTATTATGTTCAGAGCCCTGTTTATAAAATATCACAGCGTTCAAGAACCTTTGGCGAATTATGGGAAGGATGGGGCAACCAGCTCAACAATAACTTCGGACAAAACGTAGGCATTAGTTTAAACATACCCATCTTTAATAATTTACAGGGAAAGATCGGTGTGCAGGAAGCAAAGCTGAACCTTAAAAATCAGCAGTTGATAAAAGACCAGAGCGATCTTACACTGAAACAGAATATTTATACGGCTTACACGAATGCCGTTACTGCCCTGCAGAAATTCAATGCAGGAAAAAAATCAGTGGAGAGTGCACAGAAAGCATACGACTTTGCATCAAAACGGTATGAAGTGGGTTTGTTGAGTTCGCTTGATCTCATCACTAACCAGAATAATCTTTTAAAAGCAAAAGTGCAGCAGCTCAATAATCAATACGATTATATATTTAAAATGAAACTGCTCGAATTTTATAAAGGCAAAGGATTAAAATTATAATCAGGTCGGCAGTGTATAAAATTATATTTCAATAACCGGGTGTCAAAAAGAAAATCGCTATGAGTAAGAAGTTAATCTGGATCATCATTGGATTAATCGTTGTGATAGTTGCGCTTGTCGGGCTTAAAAAAAGCGGTGTGATCGGTAAAGAGGAAGGCATTAAAGTGACTTCCGAAAAAACAATACAGCGAACGGTTATTGAAACAGTGAATGCCAGCGGGAAAGTATATCCCGAAGTGGAAGTAAAGATCAGCCCGGATATCAGCGGTGAAATCGTTGAGCTGAATGTAAATGAAGGTGACAGCGTAAAACGCGGACAGATCCTCGCCAGGATCTATGCGGATATTTATATCACACAGCGCGACCAGGTACAGGCCGGCGTAGATCAGAGCAAAGCACAATTGTCGAATTCAAACGCAACGATACCGGGATTGAAAGCCATTCTTGATAATACAAAGAATTCATACGACCGCCAGAAGAAATTATTGAACGATAAAGTTATCTCACGTTCTGAGTTCGAAACTGCTGAACAGAATTATCTTACAGCTTTGTCAAATTACAATGCTGCCAGAGAAGGATTGAAAAGCAGCGAAGCGGCAATACAAAATGCACAGGCTCAATTATCGAAAGCAGATAAAGACCTTTCGCGAACAGTGATCACTTCACCCATGGATGGAATGATCAGTTTGCTGAATGTAAAAAAAGGCGAACGCGTAGCAGGTAATAGTTTTAACGTAGGTACCGAAATGATGCGTGTGGCCGATATGCATAGCATAGAAGTGCAGGTTGATGTAGGCGAAAACGATATCCCTAAAGTAAAATTCGGCGATACGGCTATCGTAGAAGTAGATGCCTATACTAACCGTAAATTCAAAGGCCTGGTATATAAGATCGCTAACCCGAATACCGGTGCAACCACAACCGGTACCAGCGCAGAAGTTACCAATTATAAAGTGCATATCCGGTTGTTGCCCGATAGTTACAAAGACCTTATCGCAAGCGGAAGGAATTTTCCTTTCCGCCCCGGAATGAGCGCCAGCGCTGATATACAAACAAAAACCAAACAGAACGTTTTGTCTGTAGCATTAAATGCAGTGACCACACGCGACAGGAAAAATGATGCTGCGCCCGGCGATAAAAAAGATGATAAGAAAACGGATCAGAACACCGTAAAATCAACCAGTGCTGATGATGATATTGAAGAAGTGGTGTTTGTTTTACAGAAAGATAATAAAGTAAAAAAAGTAAAAGTAAAGACCGGTATACAGGATCTTAATTACATTGAAATACTCGACGGGCTGAAAGCAGGCGACGAAGTGATCACCGGCCCGTATTCAATTGTAAGTAAAACATTGAAAGAAGGCAACCTTGTACAGGTAGTGCCGAAAGATAAATTATTCGAAGACAAGAAACAGGATAATTGACCTGATAGTGATAAAAATATGTAAGCAACGGCAGGTATTACCTGCCGTTTGTTTTTTAAAGAACAGCACTTCGTATTTTTGCAGTAATCATTAAACGGTTTGTTCATGCAGTTTGGAGTTATCGGCAGCGGAAGCTGGGCTACAGCGCTCGCTAAAATTCTTACAGATAACGGCAACACCATTCACTGGTGGATCCGTAACAACGATACCATTGCGTATATGGAGAAACGCAGGCATAACCCGCATTATCTCAGCGGCGCTTATTTTGAGCCGTCACAAATAAAACTGAACAGCGATATAAAAACAGTAGTTGCCCAATCCGATATCATTGTGATCGCGGTTCCATCAGCTTATGTAGAAAATGCATTTGAACAATTATCGGCCGATATGCTGAAAGGAAAAAAGATCATCTCCGCAGTAAAAGGGATCCTTCCTTCCGAAAACCAATTGCTGAATGATTATCTATCAACTCATTTTGGATTTTCTGAATCAGATTATTTCGCGGTACTGGGCCCATGCCATGCAGAAGAAGTGGCTTCCGAAAAATTATCCTACCTCACTTTTTCCGGTTCTGACAAAGTAACCTGCACTGATATCGCAACTTATTTTAAAACAGAATACCTCAACACCGTTATAAATACAGATGTGCTGGGTGTACAATATGCAGCGGTATTAAAAAATATTTATGCGCTGGGTTCAGGTATTGCGCATGGGCTTGAATACGGCGATAATTTTCTCAGCGTGTACATTGCCAACAGCGCTAATGAAATGGTTGGATTTTTACGAAAACTGAATAACAGTTCTGCTGCAACAGATTCACATAATTATGCGGCATCGGTTTACCTGGGCGACCTTCTCGTAACCTGTTATTCGCTCTATAGCCGCAACCGCACATTTGGAAACATGATCGGCAAAGGATATTCTGTAAAAGCGGCGCAGCTCGAATTGAATATGGTGGCCGAAGGCTATAATGCCAGCAAATGCATATACCTGATGAATGATTCGGTAAAAGCGGTGATGCCCATCGCTTCAGCCATTTACGGAATATTGTGGGAGCATATGCCTGTGGAAGAAGGCTTTAAGAAAATAGAAACATTTCTCGAATAGAAAATCGGTAACTTTGAGTATGCCATTCTCATTTACTTTATTCAGCCCGGGAACCATCATTATCTTTCTCATTGGTGTGGCAGCAGTAAACCTTCTGAAAAAAATGTTCGGGCACCGCAGCAGCCACTGAAAGTAAGTAATGCTTCATTTTGATAGTTTTCATACGACTTTATATGTAATTACTGCGCCTCCGCGCCTTTGCGTGCATTTTTTCACGCAAAGGCGCGGAGGCGCAGTTTTGATTGATTTTTCAAACTGAGGTATCACCACATCAAGATAACTGGAATAGATCGGATGCAATTCCATCAGCAAAAAATTTACCGTCCTCACTCAGGCATAAAATATTATTTGCGTGTAACAGTTTTCCCGAGTTAATATGTTTTTGTGCAGCATCCATTAATAAAACCGTTTTCTCACTTCCCCAGCCAGCCGATATTTTTAAAATTGATATGCCTTCTGCTGTGCGCAAAGCAGTCATGATATATTCATTCAACTGTTGCGTTCCGGTTAAGGCCTCTTCTTCAAAAGGAATGATATTTCCTGCTATACTTTTCAGATACAGGTTATTATTAGCAACGTTCCACTGGCGGCTCCTGCCATTGAATGAATGTGCGGAAGGCCCCAAACCCAAATACGGTTTTCCCTGCCAGTAACTGCTGTTATGCCTGCTGCGAAAGCCGGGTAAAGCAAAATTTGAAATTTCATAATGCTCGAAACCCTTTGCCTGAAGTGCTTTCGTAAGCAATGCAAAATGCCTTGCCTGTTTATCAGCATCTACATTTTCAGACCGGTGTGTTTCGATCATCTTTGCCAGCGCGGTTTTTGGCTCCACTGTTAACGCATAACAGGAGAGATGCGGAATATGCAATGAAAGCGCCGTATCGATATTCTGTTCCCATTTTTCATCCGTTAAATAAGGCGTTCCATAGATCAGGTCGATGGTAATATTTGTAAAACCTTTTTGCTTTGCCATTTCAATACTTTGAACTGCCTGCATAGCTGTGTGTGCGCGGTTCATCCATTGCAGATCCTCTTCAAAAAAAGATTGTACGCCAATACTTAGCCTGGTTATGCCGGCTTCTTTCCAGCCGGTTAAACTGTCTTCTGTAATATCATCCGGGTTTGCTTCGAGTGTGATCTCTGCCCCCTCATCCACATCAAATAATTCCCGCAGTGTATCTATCATACTTCGTACCTCGTACCTCGTACTTAACGATGGTGTTCCTCCGCCAAAATAAACCGTTTCAACTTTTTCAGAAAGATAAGAACTGCGCAACATGGCTTCTTTACAAATAGCTTTTACCATTTCAGGCATCTGTTTACGGGTAACCGAAAAATGAAAATTGCAGTAGTGGCAGGCTTTTTTGCAGAAGGGAATATGAATATAAATGCCGGCCATTGATTAAGTTATCCCGCAAAAATACCCGGATATATTTGAAATGAGTTGTTACAACATAAACAACCCTCTTCAAACAAAAACCATTTCATATTTTTGTATCATGATGGGTTTGAAGAAAAATTTCCTCGTGGCAATATTGATTTGCTGTTCACTCGCAGGCTTCGCACAAACCGATTCTGTTGCCAAACCCGAAACTACCCGAAACAAGCCTGTTATTATTCCCGCTGAAAAACCGCAACCTGTAAAAAAGATTGCTGATGACGACCTTTCAGCATACGCCGATTCCGTTTTAAAAAGCGATAGCCTCAGAACCGCCCGGCACCTCAGAAAGGAAAAGATGCTGCTCGACAGCCTGCATGCAGATTCAGTAAGAAAGATATCCCTTTCAAAACCGGCAGTAGTTGTTTACGATACCACTACTTACCGCAAATATGAAACAAGCCCTTTTCTGCCTTTGCACAAAAGAGCGGTTTATATGCTCATAGATTATCACAGGCAGGCTTCTAAAGACGACCTGTTTTATTTAATGACAGGTATTGTATTTGTGCTGGCTTTTATCCGCATTACTTTTTCTAAATATTTCCGCAACCTGTTTTTGCTGTTCCGGCAAACCTCTCTCCGGCAAAAACAGACCCGCGACCAGTTACTGCAGGATAATCTCGCCTCGCTGCTCACCAATTTTCTTTTTATCATAAGCGCCGGTTTATACATCACCCTGCTGATCCGGTATAAGAACTGGACAGATATTTCATTCTGGTGGCTGTCGCTGGTTTCTGCGGGGGTATTGTTGCTGATCTATCTTATTAAATATCTTTTTCTTTTGTTCACCGGCTGGATCTTCGATACAAAAGAGGCAACCGGTTCTTATGTATTCGTGGTCTTCCTTGTAAATAAAGTGCTGGGTGTTTTGCTGGTTCCCTTCCTGCTGATTCTGTCATTTGCCGGTCCCGAACTGGTACAGGTAGCGATTACCGTATCGGTTGGGATGGTCATATTGCTGTTTGCCTATCGTTACTGGGTTTCTTTCATAGCCATACGGAATAAACTGAAAGTGAATGCCTTGCATTTTTTATTATACCTTTGTGCAGTAGAACTGCTTCCGCTGGTATTGATTTATAAGGTATTGATCAATTATTTTACGGGAAGTCTTTAATTTTGCACAACCTTAGAAAAGAAGCATGCTAAAAAATGGGTCAAAAAGCGCAGCAACACCAAAAGCGCCCAGACGAATTTTGATTTCTCAGCCCCGACCGGAGAGTGATAAATCCCCTTATTTTGACCTGGAACGGAAATACAATGTAGAATTGTTTTTTCATCCCTTCATTAAACTGGAAGGCATACCGGCAAGAGAATTCCGCAAGCAGAAGATAGATATCATGTATTATTCTGCGGTTATGTTTACAAGCCGTAATGCCATCGACCATTTTTTCCGCATGTGTGAGGAAATGAAAGTAACGATCGGGCAGGATACAAAATATTTCTGCATAACCGAAGCCGTGGCACTTTATCTCCAGAAATTCATCCTTTACCGCAAACGCAAAGTATTCTATGGTGCAGACGGCACCAACAAGAGTATGTTTGATGTGATCAATAAACACAAAGAGAACGAGAAGTTCCTGTACGTATGCAGCGAGAACCAGCAGGATAACGAGATCGTAAACTGGCTTAAGACCAATAAATGCGAATACCAGCTCGGGTTCATGTACCGCACTATCAGCAATGATATTAAAGAGATACTGAATACAAAGGATTTTGATGTGATCTGTTTCTTTACACCAAGCGGCGTAAAAAGCCTGTATGATAATTTCCCCGGCTTTAAACAGAACGGAACCGTGATCGGCGCTTTTGGAAACAACACTTCCAAAGCCGTTGAAGATGCAGGTATGAAACTCGAGATCAAAGTTCCATCGCCGCAGAAACCCAGTATGGTGGCAGCGCTCGACCAGTTCCTCTGCAGTACCACACCGGTTAAAAAATAAATTCATATTCTTGAAAATATTACCAGCTCCTCATTTGAGGGGCTTTTTATTTACAAGTAACTTGTGATGTTATTGCGATAAGTACAGCCTGTTTGCTTCTCACACAATTCAAATTCTATGACACACCAACATACCAACCACCTCATTCACGAAACGAGCCCCTATCTTTTGCAACACGCACACAATCCTGTGAACTGGTATCCCTGGGGTGAAGACGCATTGCAAAAAGCAAAAGAAGAAGACAAACCCATACTCGTTAGCATCGGTTATGCCGCATGCCATTGGTGCCATGTAATGGAAAGAGAAAGTTTTGAAGATGAAAGTACAGCCGCACTGATGAATGAATATTTCATCAACATAAAAATAGACAGGGAAGAACGCCCCGATCTCGATCATATTTACATGGATGCTGTACAGGCAATGAGTGGCAGCGGGGGCTGGCCGTTAAATGTTTTTCTTACACCTGATACAAAACCTTTTTTTGGCGGCACCTACTTTCCACCGGCCCGGGCCTATAACCGCGCAAGCTGGAAAGAGGTGCTGACAGGTGTGTATAAAGGTTACCGCGAAAAAAAAGAAGAGATCGTTTCGCAGGCTGAGAACCTTACGGCTCATTTACTTTCAGCCAATTCATTCGGTATACAAAAGCCGGTGGCCGGAGAAGAAGCATTGCTTTTTTCAGACGAACAACTTCAAACCATTGCGCAGCATATTCTTGCCAACGCTGATACCGAATGGGGCGGATTTGGCAAAGCGCCCAAGTTTCCGCAAAGCTTTTCAATACAGTATTTATTGCGGCACTATCATTTTACAAAAGAGGAAACTTCTTTGCGTCAGGCATTGATAAGCCTTGATAAAATGATCGATGGCGGCATCTATGATCAATTGGGTGGCGGGTTTGCCCGGTACAGCACCGATAACGAATGGCTCGCTCCTCATTTTGAAAAGATGTTGTACGATAATGCCTTATTGGTAAGTGTGATGGCCGAAGCATACCAGCTCACACACAAACCACACTATGCAAAAACAATACGGCAAACGCTTGCTTTTATTGAGCGAGAAATGCTGAGTAATGAAAACGGTTTTTACAGCGCACTCGATGCAGACAGCGAAAGCGTGGAAGGAAAATTTTATACATGGAGTAAAAAAGAGACCGATGACCTGTTGGGTGAGGATGCCGCCTTATTTGCAAAATTTTACGATACAACCGAAAAAGGAAACTGGGAACACACAAATATTCTTTGGGTAAAACAACCCATAGAACAATTTGCCAAAGCAAATAATATTTCCGCAGAACACCTGGAACAAACACTTGCTGACTGCCGCAATATATTGTTGCAGGCACGAAGCAAAAGGATCCGCCCGTTGCTGGATGATAAAATACTGCTTGGCTGGAACGCATTAATGAATACTGCCTGTTCAAAAGCGTCCGCTGCATTGAATGATACATCGTATAAAGAAATAGCCGTAAAGAATATGGCTTTTATTGAATCAAAATTCATTGGCGATAACGGGCATTGGTATCATACATATAAAAACAGCCAGGCACGCATCCCTGCTTTTTTAGACGACTATGCTTACCTGATCCAAGCCTATATCCATTTACAGGAGATCACCGGAAACGGCGATTATCTTGTAAAAGCAAAAAACCTATGTGGTTGGGTGATCGAAAACTTTGAAGAACCCGAAACCGGTTTTTTCTTCTACACCCATAAGGGCCAGCCCGATGTGATCATCCGCAAAAAAGAAGTGTATGATGGAGCTGTTCCAAGCGGCAATGCGGTAATGGCCCATAACCTGCTCTATCTTTCTATTGTTTTTGATCAACCCGAATGGGCCGAAAGAGCGCATGGCCTGCTTCAGTCATTGTCTAAAGCCATTACAAAATACCCAGGTTCATTTGGTGTTTGGGCCCTTGCGGCGCAATTGGTAACAAAGGGTATGCTGGAAATTGCGATAACGGGGCAGCATGCAAAGGAATTCCTGTGTCCTGTATTGGAGAGGTTCATACCCAATAAAATTCTTCAGGCAGAAGAAACTAATTCTCATATTTTCCCGTTATTAACAGGAAAAACAGAGAGCGAAAAGGGTGTAACCGCCTTTTATTTGTGCAGAAATTATACGTGTAAGGCACCTTTTTATAATGTAGATGCGCTTTTAGCAAATGTGTAACAAAGATTAAAGTAATTTGCCTTTTATGACAGCGGTTTCTATCCCTGAATAATGTATGAAACCTTTAATTTGTAGTTACTTAACTCAACTTTTGTAGTATCGACAACATTTTCTACCCGCGAAGTAAATTTTATTGGTAACAAAATCGCAAAATCGGCTCAACTGCCGATGGAAAACTTATATTTGTCACTGTCATAAAATCAGTTTCATACGATGAAAGGGTATTTAAGTAATATTATTTTAGTCGCATTCTGCCTGAGCCTCGGATCCTGCTTTCTGAAGAAGAATGCAAAGTCTAAAGGATTGCCTGATGACGGGCAGTTACATGGTGTAGCCCCAACGGCGTACAAGAGTATGAATCCCCCGCGTAACATGGTATATATCCCACCGGGAACCTTTCATATGGGCCCAAGCGATGAGGATATCAGTTACAATTATACCACGCGTAACCGCCAGGTTTCTATCCCCGGTTTCTGGATGGATGCAACTGAGATTACCAATGATGATTACCGCCAGTTCGTTAACTGGGTAAGGGACTCACTCGCATTTAAAGTATTATTTGGCGGCGGTATCAATAAAGCAGATGATACTTCGGCGGTGGACTGGAAAAAAGTAGCTGCTATCAAATGGGATAAGAACACGGTCGAAAAAATGAATGAGCTCAACCTGGCTCCTGATAACAGGATCTATGGTAAACCCGAAATCGATCCTGAAAAACTATTGTATCGCATCGAATATTTTGATCTTACCGCAGCAGCAAAAAGAGAAAATGCAGGGCTCCCGAGAAATAATTTTATCAGGAGGGGCGATCAGAAAATATATCCTGATACATTGGTGTGGATGAGGGACTTCTCTTATTCATATAATGAGCCGATGACGAAACGTTATTTCTCACATCCGTCTTTTGGAAAATACCCGGTAGTTGGCGTTAACTGGAAACAGGCCGTGGCTTTCTGCCATTGGAGAACGCATATACAAAATTCATTTCTCGAAAAACACAAATTCGCAGTTGATGGCGATTACCGTTTACCAAGTGAAGCAGAATGGGAATATGCAGCCCGTGGCGGTTTAACCAATTCAATGTTTCCATGGGGCAGCCCGTACCTGAGAAATAAAAAAGGTTGTTTGCTTGCAAACTTCAAACCCGGCCGCGGTAACTATGCCGAAGATGGAGGTTTTTATACCGTACCGGTTAATGCTTATTGGGCCAATCAATATGGCTTATACAATATGGCGGGCAATGTTGCCGAGTGGACAGGCTCTTATTTTTACGAAGGCGCTTATAACTTTATGGCAGATATGAGCCCTGATGTAAGGTATGAAGCAAAAGATTCCGATCGTCCGAGAGAGAAAAGAAAAGTAGTACGTGGGGGAAGCTGGAAGGATGTTTCTTATTTCCTGCAGGTTGGTACACGTAGCTATGAGTACCAGGATACTGCAAAATCATACATCGGTTTCCGTTGTGTGATAGACCTGGCACCTAAAATGAAAAAATAACAACAATAGCCTGTAAGCTAAATTTCATAAAAACTTATTGTCAACACGTTGATTGATCCCGGAAATTTGGGTCGCAACAATAGTATAATTTTTAAAATCTAAAAATCAGAAAAATGGCAGCTGCAATTCCACCTAAAATTTCCAAATGGTTTGATGTATTCGTATCTATTGCTGCGGCAGTAGTTATTTATGGTGCATTACAAAAACTATTGCACTCTGCGATCGCAGATTTTATGCTGAAAGTGGGATTGACTGTTGAGGCTGTTATCTTTCTTGGTTACGGTGTTCTGTATCTTATTTACCCTGCCATTGATGATCATGAAGTGCATCTGCCGGGTTCAAAAGCAAAAACCAGCAACACAGCTTTGGAGAGCCTTGATAAAATGATGGAAGAAGCCGGTATCACACCTGATGCGCTTTCTAAACTCAGCGCCGGTTTTGAAAAATTAAATACAACCGTTACACAGATCGCGGATATCAGCGAAGTGGCAAATACTACTCACGCTTTTTCTGCAAAAGCCAAAGAAGCAACACTTGCCATGTCGGGGATCAGTGAAGCAGCCAACACTGCTACACATTCGCTTGCCGGTTTTCATGGAGCATCCGAGAGTTCAAAACAATTTCATGAGCAGATGCAGTCGTTGAATAAAAATCTCTCATCTCTCAATACCATTTACGAACTGGAACTGCAGGATGGCAACAACCACCTGAAAGCAATGAACCAGTTCTACGGAAAATTAGCACAAGCATCAAGCGCTATGGCAAGTACAGCTGATGACGCAATGCAGGCAAAAGAACAGATCGCGGCACTGGCTAATAACCTTGGCAAACTGAATCAATTATATGGTAATATGCTTACTGCTATGCAGGGAAGATAAAACCACCATCAGAAAAATCATTTAGTAAAAACAAATGTTTTAAAAATAATTACTCAGAATGTCATTACCTAAGGAACCGCGGCAAAAAATGATCAACATTATGTACCTGGTGCTAACCGCACTGCTGGCACTTAATGTATCTGCCGAAATATTAAACGCCTTTAAAACAGTTGACCGAAGCTTGATGACCGCCAGTGGGATTGCAGAGCAGAAGAATGTAGACATATTCAACTCGTTCAAGAAAAAAATCGAGGACCCGAAAACAAAAGAAAAAGCGCTGATCTGGTTTCCCCGTGCAGATAAAGCAAAAGTACTCGCGGATGATGCTTATCAATATATCGAAGCGCTGAAACTGGAACTCAAAAAAGAATCAGGCTTAAGAACAATAGACGGGAAAGATGAATTTAAAGAAGACGACCTGGAAGCTGCAACACGCCTGTTTATTTCGAATCCGCCCGATGGGAGAGGAAAAGGCAAAGAACTGTTCGATAAGCTCCAGTCGTTTAAAACGCAGCTGTTGGCAATCAATGATACGATCACCAAAGAAGTTGGACCGGGATTACCGCTTGACCTGCGGATCCCTAACAGCATCATTGTTCCAACAGATGATAAAGGCAAACAGGATTGGGCATATGGCTATTTTCATATGACGCCAACGATCGCGAGTATCACTATGTTGAGCAAGTTTCAAAACGATATCAAGAATAGCGAAGCGCAGGTAGTGGAAGCCTGTCACAAAAAGATCGGCGAGGTTGAAATTATTTATGATGAGTTCAAAGCGCTCGCACAACCAAGTACGCAATATGCTATGCCTGGCGAACAGATAGTGATCACTGCCGGTATCGGTGCATTCAGTAAAGCGGCACAGCCAACCATTACTGTTGATGGTGCAGTGGTTCCTTTAAATGCGGATGGTGCGGCAGAATATAAAATGACTGCCGGTGCTTCAGGAGCTTACTCCAAGAAAGTAAATATTTCTTACAGCAAGCCAGACGGGACAAGGGCATCGATAGAAAAAGAAGTAAAATATACCGTGGGAGTTCCTGCCGGCCTGGTGGTTTCTACCGATAAGACAAGAGTCTTTTATGCAGGGCTTGATAACCCGTTAAGTGTAACTGGCGGCGGTGGCGGTGGTGATGAAAAAGTAAATGTGAATGTTGAAGGAGCCGGCGTAACTTTTACAAAAGCGAGTGCCGGTCAATATACAATCAAGTGTGCCAATGCCGGAATAGCAACTGTTACAGCTTCCGATGGAAAGAATACGCAAAAAATAACCATACCTATAAAAAGGGTACCGAATCCTCAGGCTATGGTTGGCGGTCAATACGGCGGCCCGATCCCTGCAAACAGATTCAGGGTTCAGAAAGGAGTAGCGGCTGAATTAAAAGATTTCGTTTTTGAAGGCGTTAAGTTCGATGTGCTTTCTTTCACTATATACTGTACAGGAAAAGGGTTTGAAGAAAATCCCGGTATCGCTGAAGTAACCGGGCCTTATTTTAGTACAGAAGCGCTTAACCTTTTGAAAAAATGCCAGCCCGGAACAACTGTTGTAATTGATGAAATTAAAGTTGTTGGCCCCGGTGGAACAAGAACATTGGATCAGAATCTTTCATTTACTCTTCAATAAATGTGTGTATGAAAAAGTTTGTTTTAAAGATGGCATTGTTTGTTATGGTTACAGTTGTTGCCATAAATGTGAATGCGCAGAGCGGTTACAGGAAATCAACCACGCCAGCCAATAAACCAGCAGCCGGAACGGATACAACCAAAAAGCCTGCGGGAACTGTAACACCGCCTAATAATAATGCACGTGGAGTGGTTCAGCAACCCGCTGCAACACCTTCAACTACGCAGGCTGCAGGTAATGTGACCGTTAAATTTGATACGACCAATCCCGGTGGATTTGATCAAAAACCGGAGATCGCATTGCGTAATAACTATGCGGTTGACAGGAGCCAGGTGCGCGACAGGAAACCGCTTGAATACAAGTATCTCCGTGATGACGACAATGTGTGGAGTGAATTTATCTGGGAAGAAATTGATGCACGTGAAAAACAGAATCAATCATTCATGTATCCCGGTAAAGATGATAATGGCGACCAGCGTTTTTTCTCTGTAATGCTTAATTCGATCAAGAATGACAGTGTTACTGCATTTTCAGCAGACAACGACAGGTTTACAACGCCACTTACTGTTGACCAGATCATGAACCAGACTGCAGGTGCTTATGATACAACAGACGTTCCTGATCCGGTTACAGGCGCCATCGAGAAAACGATCACCAAGCGACCAAAGTTCAGTCCTGATTCTGTGTATACATTCCGCATCAAAGAACAGATCGTATTCGACAAAGAAGCCAGCCGTTTATTTTTCCGTATCATTGGAATTGCACCGATTGCCAAACAGGTAATAGGTGGTAAATCAGTGCCGCGTATTTTATTCTGGATCTATTACCCGGATCTTCGCAGGACACTGGCAAAAACGGATGTATATAATCCCAAGAACTTCTCCAGCAGGATGACGTGGGAGGAGTTGTTTGAAAGCCGGTTCTTCAGCAGTTATATTATTAAATCAAGCGCCAATAACCCCGGCGACAGGTACCTGAATGCAATGATCAAGGATCCTTTATTCAGGTTGCTGGAAGGCGAAAATATCAAAACAAGGATTTTTAATTACGAACAGGATCTCTGGCAGTATTAAAATATTTTATCAAGTGAAAACATAAAAAGAGGCTCAAAAGAGCCTCTTTTTATGTTTTATACTACACCTTAAAAATATTTAATTGCCCCGATTATTGGTAAATTCATTACAATCCGTACCTTCACCTCGGTTTTTCATAGGATATTGGATTTTAAAAACGGGGCTGGATTTTTATCCTGGCCCCTTTTTATTTTCAGGAGCCGCATCATAATAATTCCGTAACAATGCTGCTTTACTTTTACCGATAACTGCAGCCAGTTCTTCTTCCGTCCTTTCTTTGATCTTTTTTACCGACTTAAATTCTTTCAATAACTGCTGGATGGTTTGTTCGCCGATGCCATTTATTTCTTCCAGCTCATTTTTAAACGTTCCTTTCGATCTTTTATTGCGATGGAATGTTATTCCGAACCGATGTACTTCATCGCGGATCCGCCTGACCAATTTCAGACTGTCGCTATCCCACGGAAGTTTAAATGATTCGCTGTCGCCCGGAAAAAATAATTCTTCTTCGTTCTTGGCTAATCCTACTACTGTGATCCTGCCCTGCAGCTCCAGTTGTTTAATACTTTCCATTGCAGCGCTGAGCTGGCCTTTGCCGCCATCAATAATGATCAGCTTTGGTAATGGCTGGTCTTCCGCCAGTAAACGTTTGTAGCGCCTGTAAACAACTTCTTTCATCGTTGCAAAATCATTGATGCCTTCAACGGTCTTCACATTAAAATGCCTGTAATCATTTTTACTCGGCATGCCATCTTTAAAACAAACCATCGCTGAAACAGGATAGCTTCCCTGAAAATTGGAGTTATCAAAGCATTCAATATGGTCGGGCACTTCGGCTTACGTAAATTATTTAATGGTACAGAACGGAACGATCGTGCAAACGCATACTGTTCCGCTTGAAACAAAACTGGAAGAAACAAAAGA